>Ga0073904_10000590_pt1 | contig 26456 bp, 25 predicted proteins | sample KloWWTrecipitate_FD_66668 | JGI IMG/M metagenome (GOLD analysis project Ga0073904, IMG submission 66668) | Active sludge microbial communities from Klosterneuburg, Austria, studying microevolution and ecology of nitrifiers - Klosterneuburg... | ecosystem: Engineered > WWTP > Aerobic digester >... | reverse complement strand
GACGTCGGCCTTGAACCGGTCGAGCTGCTCCTCGCCGACGTCCGCCAGGCTGAGCATGACCTGCAGCCGGGTGCCGTCGCCGTCCTGCAGCGTGACGAAGCACAGCTTGCCGGTGTTGCGCAGGTGGACCACGCGACCGGCGACGCCGACGACGACGTCGGTCTGGGCGCCGGCCTCGAGCCCGCCGTGCTCGGCGCGGACCTGGGCGATGGTGGTGGTCACCGGCACGCCGACGGGGTAGGCCTCGCCGCCGTCCGCCAGGATCCGCTCGCGCTTGGCCCGGCGGATCGCCAGCTGCTCCGGCAGGTCGTCCTCGGTGTCGGCTGGCGGCGGGGGCGTGGTCACGCGCCCGATCCTACGAGGTCGAGCGCCAGGTCAAGGATCGGCGAGGAGTGCGTCAGCCCGCCGACGGACAGGTGGTCCACCCCCGTCGCCGCGACCTCGGCTGCGCGCTCCAGGGTGAGGTTGCCGGTGGCCTCGAGCTCGACGCGACCCACCTCGGGCTCGCGTGCTCGCACGGCGGCGACGACCTCGGCCAGCAGCGCGGTCGCCATGTTGTCGAGCAGCAGGAACCGCGCGCCGGCGTCGATCGCCTCCATCGCCTGAGCCAGGGTGTCCGCCTCGACCTGGATCGGTACGTCGGGCCATGCGGCCCGGACGGCGGCGACGGCGCTCGCGACCGAGCCGGCCGCCGCGACGTGGTTGTCCTTGACCATCGCGACGTCGTACAGACCCATCCGCTTGTTGTCGCCGCCGCCGCAGCGCACGGCGTACTTCTCCAGGTCGCGCAGCCCGGGCGTCGTCTTGCGGGTGTCCAGCACGGTGGCGCCGGTGCCCGCGAGCGCGTGCGCCCAGCGCGACGTGTGGGTCGCCACCCCCGACGCCCGGCTGGCCAGGTTGAGCAGCGTGCGCTCGGCGACGAGCAGCACCTGGACCGGGCCGGTGAGCACCGCGAGCACGTCGCCGGGCCGCACCGCTGCGCCGTCGGCGACCCGGAGCTCGACGGTGGCCCGGGCCAGCCCGAGCCGGGCCGCGACCTCGTCGAGCACGGGGGCCAGCACCGGCAGCCCTGCCACCACGCCGGCCTGGCGCGCGACGAGGTGGGCGCTACCCTGGGCTGCGGGGTCGATCGTCGCCTGGGTGGTGACGTCGCGACCCGGGGCGGGACCGAGGTCCTCGTCGAGCGCCACCGTGACGAGCGCCCGCAGGCGCACCGGGTCGAGACCGCGGACGGGGCCGGACGCTGCTGCAGTCATGGCAGCACGCTAGTGCTCTGCATACCCCAGGGGGTATGATCCGGCCATGTCACTCCTCGACCGCCTCCTGCGCCGCGACCCCGACGCCCTGCCCCACGCCGTCCGCGCCGAGCGCGCCCTCACCCTCCTCGAGGACGGCGCCGTCCTGGTCGACGTGCGCGAGCCCGCCGAGTGGCGCAGCGGCCACGCCCCCCGCGCCAAGCACATCCCGCTCGGCAAGCTCGGCGCCGAGGCGCGGCGCCTGCCGCAGGGCAAGACCGTTGTCGTCATGTGCGCCTCGGGCAACCGCTCGCGCGGCGCGGCAGCCCAGCTGCGGGCCGCGGGCTTCGAGGCGACCAGCCTCACCGGCGGGATCGGCGCCTGGCGGGCCGCCGGCGGGTCGGTGACGACGCGATGAGCGCGGCGGAGCGGACCGACGGACCTACCCCGGCGGACGGCGCGGCTGAGACCATGGGGGCGACCGACACCCCTGTGACCCCCGCTCCGGAGGCTGGCATGCACCTCGACCCGGCAGAGCTCACCGCCGTCATCCACCGGCTGCGCCGCGCGCAGGGCCAGATCGGCGGTGTGCTGCGGCTGCTCGAGGAGGGCGCCGACTGCGCCGACGTCGTGACCCAGCTGTCCGCCGCGTCCAAGGCGCTCGACCGGGCGGGCTTCGTCATCATCGCCTCCGGCCTGGAGCAGTGCATCTCCCGCGGCGAGGAGGCCGCCGGGATCGACCGCGCGAAGCTGCAGAAGCTGTTCCTCTCGCTCGCATGAGCGATCCGGCCGAGGCCCTCGGCACGGCGGACGGGCCCGTCGCCCGGCACGGCATGGCCGGAGGCCCGATGGACGCCGCGGCCTGGGACGCCCGGTACGCCGCCGCATCCCTGTGGGGCAGCGCGCCCAACGTGTTCGTGGTCCGGCACACCCGGGGGCTCACGCCGGGGCGCGCCCGCGACGTCGCGGCCGGCGACGGCCGGCACGCGGTGTGGTTGGCCGGCGAGGGCTGGCAGGTCGAGGCGCTGGACTTCTCCGCGACGGCGATCGAGCGTGGCCGGGCCGCGGCCGAGCGAGTGGCCGCCGAGGGACGGCTGAGCGGCGCGATCACGTGGCGGGTCGCCGACGCCACGACCGTCGAGCCGGAGCCCGGCACGGCGGACCTCGTCGTCATGGCCTACCTGCACCTGCCGGCGCCCGCCGCGCGCGAGGCGCTCGTGCGCGCCGCCGCGACGCTCGCCCCCGGCGGCACGTTCGTGCTCGTCGGGCACGACCGCAGCAACCTCGCCGACGGCACCGGCGGGCCGCAGGACCCGGCCGTCCTGACGGACGCGGGCACGGTCGCCGCCACGCTCGCCGAGGCCGGGCTGGAGGTCACACTGGCCGAGGTCGCCGCGCGACCGGTCGACGGGGCCTCGCGCCCCGCGCTGGACACCGTGGTCGTCGCGGTCCGCCCGCTCTGACCCCACGCTGCACCCTGGCCGACCGCTGGGCGCGCCGACCCTCTGGGACCTGCGCCCCAGGACCTGTCTCCCAGGGACCTCGCCGACCGCTGGCTAGCGTCGGGAGGGCACCACCCCGTGCGACCTGACCGGAGCGCGAACCTGACATCCACATACCCCCTGGGGTATGCTGGTCCCAGGCCGGGCGACCCGGCAGACCTGTCCGACCGGGCGTGAGCCCTGACCGTGAGGAACCCCATGAAGATCGTCGTCGTCGGTGGAGTGGCCGGCGGGATGAGCGCGGCCGCCCGGGCCCGCCGTCTCGCGGAGGATGCCGAGATCGTCGTCCTGGAGCGCGGCGAGTACGTCTCGTTCGCCAACTGCGGCCTGCCGTACCACGTGGGCGAGGAGATCGCAGACCGCGCCTCCCTGCTGCTGCAGACGCCCGCGTCGCTGCACGCCGCACTCAACCTCGACGTCCGCACCGGCCACGAGGTCGTGTCGATCGACCCCGCGGCGAAGCAGGTCATCGCGCGCACGCCGCACGGCGGCACCACGGTCGTCGACTACGACGCGCTGGTCCTGTCCCCCGGGGCGACGCCCATCCGTCCCCCCATCGAGGGTCTCGACCTGCCCCAGGTGACCACCCTGCGCACCGTCCCGGACGCGGACACCCTGCGCGCGCTGGTCACCGACTCCGCCCGCCGCGCCGTCGTCCTCGGCGCCGGGTTCATCGGCCTGGAGGCCGCAGAGGCCCTGCGGATGCGCGGGCTGGAGGTCGATCTGGTCGACCTCGCCCCCCACGTGCTGCCGCCCCTGGACAGCGAGCTCGCCGAGCTGCTCGACGCGGAGCTCACCTCCCGCGGCGTCACCACCTACATCGGGCTCGCCGCCACCTCGATCACGCGGACCCTCGGCGCCGACCACCTCGTCGAGGTGACCCTGTCCGACGGCACCGTGCTGCCCGCCGACATGGTCGTGCTGTCCGTCGGTGTGCGGCCCGACACGCACCTGGCCGCCGCCGCCGGCCTCGAGCTCGGTGCGGGCGGCGCGATCGTCGTGGACAACGCCCAGCGCACGTCCGACCCGTCGATCTGGGCCGTCGGCGACGCCACGGCCGTGCGCCACGGCGTCACCGGGGTCGTGGCCCCCGTCCCGCTCGCGGGGCCGGCGAACCGCCAGGGCCGCCGCGCCGCCGACTCGATCTTCGGTCGGCTCACCGAGGCGACCCTCGCCCGCCCGGTGCTCGGCACCGCCGTCGTGCGCGTCTTCGGGCTCACGGCCGCCGTGACCGGTGCGAGCCAGCACATGCTGCGCCAGGCCGGGATCGTCCACCACGTGGTGCACACCCACCCGGGCCACCACGCCGGGTACTTCCCGGGCTCGGAGCAGATCCACATGACCGTCGCGTTCGCCCCCGACGGCCGGCTGCTCGGCGCGCAGGCGGTCGGCCGCGCCGGCGTGGACAAGCGGATCGACGTGCTGGCCACGGCCCTGGCCGCCGGGATGACGATGGACGACGTCGCCGAGCTCGAGCTCGCCTACGCGCCGCCGTACGGCTCGGCCAAGGACCCGGTCAACATGGCCGGGATGGTCGCCCAGAACGTCCTCGACGGGTCGCTGACCCTCTGGTACCCGCACCAGCTCGAGGAGGTCGCGGCGACGTCGCTCATCGTCGACGTGCGCTCGCACGGGGAGTTCCGGCGCGGCCACCTGGCCGGCGCGATGAACGTCCCGCACACCGAGGTGCGCGCCCACCTGGAGCAGATCCGCGAGGCCGCCGCCGGCCGGCCGGTCCGGGTGCACTGCGCGAGCGGCTTCCGCTCGTACCTGGCCCACCGCATCCTGGTGCAGGAGGGCTTCGACTCGGCCAACCTGTCCGGTGGGATGCTCACGCTGCGCGCCGCCCGGCCGGACGTCGAGCTCGTCACGGGCTGACGACGCACGACGACGGCGGGTGCCCCCGGTCCGGGGCGCCCGCCGTCGTCGCACGTACCGCCGATCAGGCGCCGATCGGTCGCGGGCCCAGCACCAGCTCGCCGTCCGGGTCCAGGCCGCCCTCGATCCGCAGCGCCCAGGCGTCGTCGGGGGCCGGCATGTCCTCACGGAAGTGCCCGCCCCGGCTCTCCGGACGCATCGCCGCCGCGGCGGTGAGCACCGAGGCGACCTGGTGCAGGTTGGTCGTCTCCCACTCGGCGGTCTGCGGCGCGGCCTGCACGCCGGCGACGCGGTGCGCGCGCGTGGGGACCTGCTCCAGGGCGGCCCCGGCGCGCGCCAGACCGTCCCCGGAGCGGATGACCCCCGGCCCCGCGGCGGCGATGCGCTGCAGGCGTGTGCGCATCGTGGCGGCGACGAGCGCTGCGTGCCCGGGCCGTTCGACCGGCTCGAGCTGCGGCAGCTCGTCCGCCGCGACGCGCGCCACGACGTCCTGCGCCGCGCGGTGCGCGAAGACCAGGCCCTCGAGCAGCGAGTTCGACGCGAGCCGGTTGGCGCCGTGCACCCCGGTGCACGCGACCTCCCCCGCCGCGTACAGCCCGGTCAGGGTGGACCGGCCACGCAGGTCCGTGAGGATCCCGCCCGAGTGGTAGTGCTGCGCGGGGGCGACGGGCACGAGGTCGGTGGACATGTCGATGCCCTCGCCCAGCAGCCGCTCGTTGATCGTCGGGAAGCGCCCGCGCAGGAAGTCCGCCCCCAGGTGCCGCGCGTCGAGGAACACGTGGTCCGATCCGGTCGCCGCCATCCGCCGCACGATGGCGTGCGCGACGACGTCGCGCGGGGCGAGCTCAGCCAGCGGGTGGACCTCGGGCATGAACCGCAGGCCGTCGGTGTCCAGCAGCATGGCGCCCTCGCCGCGCACGGCCTCGGAGACCAGCGCGAGCTGACCCTTGACCCCGGCGCCGAGCCACAGCACCGTCGGGTGGAACTGGACGTACTCCATGTCGCCCACGAGGGCACCCGCGCGCAGGGCCGCGGCCAGGCCGTCGCCCGTCGCCGCGGCGGGGTTGGTCGAGGACGGGTAGACCTGCCCGATGCCGCCGGTCGCGAGCACCACGGCCCGGCCGAGCGCCGCACCCACGCCGTCGCGCGTCCCCTTGCCGATGACGTGCAGGGTGACCCCGCAGACCGGGCCGGGCCGGCCGTCGGCGTCCGGCGCCGCGGTGAGCAGGTCGAGGACCAGGGCGTGCTCGATCACCTCGATGCCCGGGTCGCTCCGGACGGCGTCCAGCTGGGCCACGAGGGCGCGCGAGATCTCGGCGCCCGTCGCGTCGCCGCCGGCGTGCGCGATCCGGTCGGCGTGGTGCCCGCCCTCCCGCGTGAGCGACAGCTCGCCGTCCGGCTCGGTGTCGAACCGTGCGCCCCGTGCCACGAGCTCGCGCACGCGCGCCGGGCCCTCGGTGACGAGCACGTCGACCGCCGCCGGGTCGCACACGCCGCCGCCGGCCACGAGCGTGTCGGTCTTGTGCGCCGCGGGGCTGTCGTCGGGGTCCAGTGCCGCGGCGATCCCGCCCTGCGCCCACACCGTCGAGCCGGAGGCGAGCTCGCCCTTGGTCACCAGCAGCACGCGCGGCACCCGCGTGCGCAGGTGCAGCGCGGCGGTCAGCCCGGCGATCCCCGAGCCCACGACGACGACGTCGGCGCGCGCGGTCCAGCCCGGCTCCGGGGCGGCCAGCCGGCTCGCGAGCCTCATCGCACCTCTGCCCAGGCGACGGCGGCCGTCAGCTCGTGCTCGCCGGGCAGGCCCGGGTCGTGCCCCCGGTCGACCATCCGGTTGTCCTCGTCGACGTGGACGACGCGCGGGGTGTAGGTGCGGGCCTCGGCATCCGGCAGCTGGGCGTACGCGATGACGATGACGACGTCCCCGGGGTGGACGAGGTGCGCCGCGGCACCGTTGACGCACACCACGCCGGAGCCGGCCGCGCCCGCCAGCGCGTAGGTGGTCAACCGGGCGCCGTTGGTGACGTCGACGACGTCGACCTGCTGCCCCGGCAGGATGTCGGCCGCCGCCAGGAGCTCCGCGTCCACGGTGATCGACCCCACGTAGTGCAGGTCGGCCGCCGTGACCCGTGCGCGGTGGACCTTGCCGGTCATCATCGTGCGCAACCAGGTGCTCGTGCTCATGAGGACTCCTCACCGGCGATGCCCAGCACCGCGTTGTCGATCAGCCGGGTGGTGCCCACGCGCGCCGCGAGCACCAGCAGGGCCTGGCCGCGGTGGTCCGCGGCGACGTCGTCGACCGTCGTCGGGTCCACCAGTGACACGTAGTCCACCACGAGGCCGGGCTCGGCGGTGAGCCGGGACCGCGCCGCGGCCAGCACGTCGGCGGCCGGCAGGCCCGCCCCGGCTGCCGTGCCGGCTGCGGCCAGTGCGTCCGACAGCGCCCGGGCGGTGGTGCGCTCCCCGGCGTCGAGGTAGGCGTTGCGGCTGGACAGCGCCACGCCGTCGGCGTCGCGGACGATCGGTACGGCGAGGATCTCGACCGGCACGTCGAGGTCGTGGACCATGCGGCGCACCGCGGCGAGCTGCTGGGCGTCCTTCTGCCCGAAGACGGCGACGTCGGGCGCCACGAGGTGCAGCAGCTTGAGGACCACCGTGAGCACGCCGTCGAAGTGCCCCGGCCGGTGGGCGCCCTCGAGCCGCTCGCCCAGCCGCCCGGCCGAGACCCGAACCACGGCCTCGCCGCGGTAGACCTCGTCGACCGACGGCGCGAAGACGAGGTCGGCGCCCGCGGTCGCGAGCAGCGCGACGTCGGCCGCCAGGTCCCGCGGGTAGCGCGCGAGGTCCTCGGCGGGGCCGAACTGCAGCGGGTTGACGAAGATCGTCACGACCACCTGGTCGGCGCGCTCGCGCGCGGCGCGGACCAGCGCGAGGTGGCCCTCGTGCAGCGCGCCCATCGTCATGACGACGGCGCGGCGGCCCGCGGGGGTCGCCGCCGGCCCCCCGGGCGGGGCCGCGAGCGCTGCCGTCAGGTCCGTGCGGGTGTGCACGACGTGCGGGGTCATCGGGTCGCCTCCCCGGCGATCGTGTCGAGCAGGCGCTCGGCCTGCTCGGGGGTGATCCGGCCGCCCAGCAGGGCACGGGCCGTGGTGGCCCGGGCCAGCGCCCGGTAGGTCGGCGGCAGGTCGGCCGCCGCGGGGTCGCGCGCGGCCAGGGCCGCCAGCTCGTCGAGGTGGGCCGCGACCGTGCCGGCGTCGCCGCGCACCACCGGTCCGGTGAGCGAGGCCACGCCGGCGTCGGGCGCCGCGCGCAGCGCGCCGTCGAGCGCGGCGCCCAGCAGCGGCGCGAGGGCAGCACCGGGGTCCGCGACGCCCGCGGCGGCCAGCGCCTGGGCCGCCTGGGCCACGAGGACCACGAGGTGGTTGGCCCCGTGCGCCAGGGCCGCGTGGTAGAGCGGGCGGGCCTCCTCGGCGACGACCACGGGGTCCCCGCCGATCTCCACGACCAGCGCCTGGCCGATCGGGAGCACCGGCGACGGCCCGGTCACCGCGAACGTGGCGCCGACCAGCCGGACGAGGTCGAGCGACGTCCCGGTGAAGGTCATCGCGGGGTGGATCGCCAGGGGGATGACGCCCGCGGCCGCGGCGGGGGCCAGCACGCCGACGCCGTGCGCACCCGCGGTGTGGACGACGATCTGCCCCGGGTGCCACGCGCCGAGCCGCGCCAGCCCCGCGACGAGGTCTGCCAGCGCGTCGTCGGGCACCGTGAGCAGCACGAGCTCCGCGCGCTCGACCACCTGCGGCACCTCGAGCGCCGGGACGCCCGGCAGCATCGCCCCGATCCGCTCGCGGCTGGCCGCGGAGATCCCGCTGGCCCCGACGACGGCGTGCCCTGCCGCCCGCAACGCGCTGCCGAGGACGGCCCCGACCCGGCCGGCGCCGACGACGCCGACCCCGAGCCGACCGGGGGGTGGCGTGGTCATCGCACGTCCGCGGCGGGCGGCGGGGGCGGGGGCACCGTCGTCACCGGCGGGCCAGCGGGCGGCGGGGGCGGGGGCGGGGGCACCGTCGTCACCGGCGGGCCAGCGGGCGGCGGGGGCGGGCCGGCGGGGGGCGTCGGGACCGTCGTCTGGACCGTCGCGGCGGGGACCTGGGATGCCGGTCCCCGCATCCAGCGCTCGGGGCCCGCGCCGGCCCGAGCGAGCCGCGCGCGCACGGCCTGGGCGTCGACGAGCTCGCCGGCGCCGGCGGCGTCCAGGTGCGCGACGCGCGGCGTGATCGGCCCCGGGGTCGAGTGCAGGGCCACCGACGCCAGGCCGAGCCGACGCTGCAGCGGACCCTGGTGCAGGCCGAGCGACTGGAGGCGTGCGTGGGGCACCACGAGGACCTCACGCACCCACCGGCCGCGGCGCACGAGGAGCGCGTGCTCGGTGACGACGTAGCCGTTGCGGCGCCACGACCAGGGGTCCAGCGGACGGGCGCGCCGCGGGCTGGTGACGAACCCCTCCGCGGAGCCGGTGCCCACGAGCGCCGCCTCGAGCACGGCGCGCGGGTCGGCGACACCCAGGTCCGGCAGCACGAGCCACAGGACCAGCAGCGCCTGGGCGCGGTCGCCGACCGGCAGCAGCACGGTCTGGGTGGGCGCGTCCTGCGACTGGTTGAAGCCCGCGATGTTGGACTCGACGCGCCACCAGTCCTTGCGCCGCCACAGCAGCGGCTGCGTGAGGCGCACGGCCTGGACGCGCCCGGGCGGGACCGTCTGCGCGCGGGACTCGAGCAGCCCGTGCCTCAGGCGCAGGCCGTCGGGCGACTGCGCGACCCGGAAGTCGAACTCCCCCGCGAACCGGCCCCAGAGGTACCCGCCGGCGCCGAGCAGGGCCGGCAGGGCGGTGAACAGCGCACCGAGCTCGCGCGTGCCCACCGCGACCCCGACCACGCCCACGATGCCCAGGGTGAGCACGACGATGGCGATCGACCGCACGAGCGACGCGACCAGCCGGGTGGGCGAGACCGCGATGAGCTCCCGCTCTGGCGCCTCGGGCGCCTCCGGCTGCTCGACCGTGCCGAAGTCCACCCCGGCCGCGCGCGCCAGCAGGCCGTTGCGCAGCCGCTGGGCCGCGTCCTCGCGCAGGTAGGAGATCTGCACGGCCGAGTCGCCTGCGCCGGCGACCTCGATCCGCAGCTCCGCCAGCCCGAGGAGCCGGGCCAGCAGCGGCTTGACCACCGCGATCCCCTGGATCCGGTCGAGCCTCGCCGTGCGCTGCTGGCGGAACAGCACCCCGGTCTGCAGGTACACGGACTCCGCGTCCACGGCGTAGCGCGTCATCCGCCAGGCCAGGCCCGCGTAGCCGAAGCCGATGAGCACGGCGACGCCGAACGCCCCGATGATCGGACCCCAGCCGGCGCGCTCGACGACCTCCTGCACCCCGTTGACCGAGGTGCCGACCTGCTGGACGACGATCGCCAGCAGCACCGCGAGGACCTTCCACCCCTTGACAGCCGGGGTGACGGGGTGGACGCGGCTCCAGACGAGATCCGCGCTCACAGCCCCGCCAGCCGGGCCTCACCGCGCGCGGCGAGCCGGTCGCGCAGGCGCGCGGCCTCGGCCGGGACGAGGCCGGGGATCGAGGCGTCGCTGCTCGCCGACGCCGTGTGCAGCTGCACGCGGGCCACCCCGCACCACCGGTCGAGCGGCCCGGCCTGCACGTCGACGAACTGCATCCGCCCGTAGGGGACCACGACGAGGGACCGCTGGAGCAGGCCGCGCCGGATGAGCAGGTCGTCGTCTCGCTCGGCGTAGCCGATCGCGCGCACCTGCCGCCGGACGAGCCAGGCGAGCCACAGCCCGACGACGGCCAGCACGGCGGGCACGGCCCACAGGGCCGGCTCGCCGACCAGGGCGGCCGCGACGACGGCCAGCACCAGCGGGATGCCCAGCGCGATGGCGATCGTCACGAGGCGCACGGTGACGAGCTGCGGGGACACCGGCTGCCACATCACCCCCGCCGGGTCGAACGGGCTACGGGGGTCTGGCTGCTCGGTCATGGCCCCATCCTCCCATCGCTCGACGGTCGCTCGATCGGCCGCAGGATCAGGTCGCCGCCCCGGCCGACAGACCCGTGCCGGGGGCGTCGTCCGGCGGCTTGACCTCGCACCAGCGCTCGACGACGAGGCCCACGACGGCGAGCAGCACCGTGCCGACGAGCGCCGCGCCGGCAGCCTCGGCGACGTCCCGCCGCGCGGCGATCTCGAGATCGCCCACCACGACGAGCACCTGACCCGCGTACCACCCGGTCAGCAGTGCCCCGGTCCAGGCCGCGGCGGTGGCGAGCACCACCGTGCGCGCGGCGACCAGCGGGTCGAGGTTCGGCCGGTTGCCCTGCGCGTACTGCCGCACAGCCCAGCCCATCGCCAGGACGACGCCCGCGATGAGCAGCACCACGAGCACCGACACGACGGGCGGCGGGAGCAGCGCGACGCCACGGCTCTCGGCGATCCGCAGGATGGCGTAGGTCAGCACCGTCGAGCCGGCCGCCGCGGCGAGCAGCCGCTGCCATGCGGTCCGCCGCATCAGCCACGCTCCGGCTGCGGGCTCCACCAGTCGAGCGCGAGCCAGCGGATGCCGTCGCGGTCCGGGGCCGTGCGGGCCAGCGCACCCACGGGGCCGCCGCCCAGGCCCGGCAGCACGGCGTCCGGGGCCACCTGGGCCCACGGCTCGAGGACGAAGGCCCGCTGGTGGGCCCGCGGGTGCGGCAGCTCGAGGTCCTCCGCGACCGCCAGCGTCGAACCGTGCACGATGAGGTCGATGTCGAGCGTGCGGGCTGCCCACCGCTCCTCACGCACGCGGCCGTGCCGCGCCTCGACACCCTGGCACGCGGCCAGCAGGGCGCGGGGGCTGAGCACGGTCCGCGCGAGGAGCACCGTGTTGAGGTAGTCCGGCTGCTCCGGACCGCCCACGGGGCCGGTCCGGGCCAGCGGGGCGATCGCGGTGATCTCCAGGCCCGGGACCGCAGCCAGGTCGCTCACGGCCTGGCGCAGCGTCTCCTGGCTCCCGCCGAGGTTGGAGCCCAGCGCGAGGACGACGTCGACCGGCTCGGGCGGTACGGCGTCCAGCGGGTCGACCAGGGGCTCGGGGTCGTCGAACGCCGCCGAGGGCAGGGGTGGCTCGGGCGGCGCCGGGGCGGCGGGCGGGTCGATGCGCGTCGCGTCGAGGTCGGCCGTCGGCCAGGGCTCGAGCGCGGGGACGGGCAGGTCGAGGCGGGTCGTGTCGCCGTCGGCAACCGGCATGGCCTCCAGCGCGGGCACGGCGACGGGGGCTGGCGCCGCGACGGCGGACGCGAGGGGGACGGCGGACGCGACCGGGACGGTGGCCGGGGCGGTGGCCGTGGCCGGTCCAGGGGGCTGGGCCGACGCGAGGGCGGGCTGGGTCGGCGCCGGAGCGGGCTGGGCCGTCGCCGGAGCGGGGACCCCGCCGGCGGCCGCGTCCTCGAGCGGGACAGCGACGAGGGACGGGAGGTGGCGCCGGTCCCGGTGGATCTCGACCGTGACGTCGCCGAACGGCACCGTGATCGGCGCCTGCGGCTTGTGCAGCACCACGTCGACGGCCGCGACGGGCGCGTACGACAGCGCGACCACGGCGATCCGCTCTGCCACGGTCTCGATGAGGTCGGCGGGGTCCCCCGCGAGCACCGCGGCGACCTGCTCGGCCAGGCCGCCGTAGTCCACGGTGAGGTCCAGCCGGTCCGTCGCCGCGGCCGGGCGCGTGTCGACGTGCAGCACGACGTCGGCGCTGAAGGTCTGGCCGGAGCGACGCTCGGTCTCGAGCACCCCGTGGTAGCCGAAGGCGGTGACCCCGACGAGGCGGATCCGGTCGACGGGTGCGTGGTGCGCTGGAGCTGCGTGGCTGTGCGCACCCTGGGTGCCCTGGGGGGACGGCTCGTGCTCAGGCATGGTGTGCTCCGCTCGTCTCGCCGTGGGTCGTGACGTCCCGTGCCGCGCGCCAGGCCGCGGCGACCCGGACCGCGTCCGCCGAGCCGGGCACGTCGTGCACCCGCACGCACCAAGCGCCCGCTGCGGCCGCCAGCGCGCTCACCGCCGCGGTGGCGCGGTCGCGACCCTCCGGCGGGGCCGGGACGCCGTCCCGGTCGGCGAGCAGGTGGCCGAGGAACCGCTTGCGCGACGCCCCGACGAGCACGGGCCGGCCCAGTCCCGTCAGCGCGTCGAGGTGCGCCAGCAACGGCCAGTTGTCGGCACCCTGCTTGGCGAAGCCCAGCCCCGGGTCGAGGACCAGCTGCTCGGGCGCCACGCCCGCACCGAGCGCCTCGGCGACCCGCGCGGCGAGCTCGTCGCGCACCTGCGCGACGACGTCGTCGTACCGTGCGAGGCCGTCCATGACGTCCGACGGCCCGCGCCAGTGCATGGCCACGTACACCGCGCCCGTGCGCGCGACCGTGCGGTACATCTCGGGGTCGGCCAGACCGCCCGAGACGTCGTTGACCACGTGTGCGCCGGCCTCGACAGCCTCGGCGGCCACGGCGGCGCGCGTCGTGTCGACGCTCACCACGGCACCGGCCGCGACGAGGTCGGCGACCACCGGCAGCACGCGTCGGCGCTCCTCGTCGGGGGACACCCGGTGGGCACCCGGCCGCGTGGACTCGCCGCCGACGTCGAGCAGGTCGGCACCCTCGGCGAGCAGCCGGAGCCCGTGCTCGACGGCGGCCTCTGGCTCGAACCACCGGCCGCCGTCGCTGAACGAGTCGGGGGTCACGTTGACCACGCCCATGACCAGGGTGCGGTCCAGCCCGGCGATGCGCTCGGGCAGCGGGGCCGGGTGTCGGGTCACGCCACCAGCCTAGAGCCGCAGGTCGGCACCGGCCCCGGGGTCGCAGCCCCCGACCCGTCCCGCCCCGTCCCGCTCCGTCCCGTGCCCGCCCCGCCGCCCCGTCCGCCGACCCGTCCCCTCACCGTGATCGTGTGGCTCTCCCCTCCGCATCGGCCGGAGGATCCCCACGTTCCCCTCGGGCCGAGCGCATGCGCGAGGCCGGGACGGGAGTGTGTGGCCCTTCCAGCTGCAGGGGTCGGGAACGCCACACGATCGCGGGCGGAGGCCGCGCAGCCGGGCTGGCCATCCACGGGGTCTCGCGCGGCCCAGCTTCTCCACAGGGCGTCCGTGCCACGTCGACGGCCCGAGTCGAGGGCGGCGAGCCTGGGGTGATGCGCCGACCGCCCGAGTCCGTCCTGCAGGTCGCCCTCCGCCAGGACGGCGTCGTCGCGGCCGCCCAGCTCACGTCGCTCGGGGTCGACGACTCGGCGCCGGGCCGGTGGGTCGCTGCCGGGCTGTGGCAGCGGCTGCACCGCGGGGTCTACTGCGTCCACACCGGCCCCGTCCCGTGGCGCACCCGGGCCTCGGCCGCACTGCTGTATGCCGGCCCCGGCGCGGCCATCGGTCGCCGGGGCGCGGCCCACCTGCACGGCTTCCTCGCGGCGCCACCCCAGACGATCGAGGTCGAGGTCCCGGCGCGACGCACGGTGCGGCCGAGCCCGGGGCTTCAGGTCCGACGGCGCCGCACGATGCCGCCGTCGGGCGGCAGGCTGCGAGCGATCGTCCCTGCCGAGACCGTCGTCGACCTCCTGGGCGACGCCCCGTCCGCCGACGCCGCCGTCGGGCTGCTCGCCTCCGCCGTGCGCGCGGGGGTCGCGCCGCACGCCATCCTCGATGCGTTGGGCGCTCGGAGCCGCGTGCCGCGGCGGGCTCTGGCCCTCGAGCTGCTCGGCGAGGTCGCCGACGGGATCGAGTCACCCCTGGAGCACCGCTACCACGTGGACGTCGAACGGCGGCACGGCCTGCCGACGTCCCGGCTGCAGCGCCGTGAGCGCGTGGGCGGGCGATGGATCCGGGCCGACAGCGTCTACGAGGGGTTCGGCGTGCGGTCCGAGCTCGACGGCGAGGTCGCGCATCCCGGCGGACGCACCGACGACGACGTGTGGCGGGACAACGCGGTGCTCATCGAACGCGGCGACCTCACCCTGCGGTTCCGCTGGCGCCACGTCCGGGCCACGCCGTGCCGGACGGCGGCCCAGGTCGAGGCCGCGCTGCGCTCCCGAGGCTGGACCGGCCAGGCCCGCCCGTGCGGCCCCGGCTGCCCCGTCGGCCCGTGACACCACCCCTCACGCGAACCCGGCGCCGCACGCGGCCCCCGACCCCGCCCGTCCCACGACAGTGCTGAGCTCCCGGCTCCACCTGCCGGAAGATCCACACGATCCGGCCGCGGGTGCGGGGCGGGCGCGGGTCTGTGGCGGCGGCACGTGCCGTCAGCGCGTGAGACCGCGCGTGGGGCGGTGGCTCGGCTCAGCGGGCGAGGATGAGGCTCATCGCCTCGGCGCGGGTGGTCCCGTGGCGCATCTGGCCACGCACCGCCGAGGTCACCGTCCGGGCACCGGGCTTGCGCACGCCCCGCATCGACATGCACAGGTGCTCGCACTCGACGACCACGACGACGCCCGCCGCGCCGAGCACCTCGACCATCGCGTCGGCCACCTGCGACGTGAGCCGCTCCTGGACCTGGGGGCGCCGCGCGTAGAGGTCCACGAGCCGCGCGATCTTCGACAGCCCCGTCACCCGACCGTCCGGCCCGGGGATGTACCCGACGTGCGCGACGCCGTGGAACGGCACGAGGTGGTGCTCGCACGTCGAGAACACCGCGATGTCCTTGACGAGGACCATCTCGTCGTGCCCGATGTCGAAGGTCGCCGACAGCACGTCGCGCGGCTCCTGGTACAGGCCGGCGAAGGTCTCGGCGTAGGCGCGGGCCACCCGGGCCGGCGTCTCGCGCAGACCCTCGCGGTCAGGGTCCTCCCCGACGGCGAGCAGCAGCTCGCGCACGGCGCGCTCGGCGCGCTCGTAGTCGTAGCCCGGCGGCAGGGGGGCTGTGGCGTCGTCGAGCGCGACGGCCTCGTCGAGCCCGCCGGTGGTGGTGGCCTCCGTCGTCATGGCTGGACCGTCCCGTCCGGTGGCACCTCGATGATGGCCTGCGCGGGGTGCTCGTCGTGCGCGGTGGCCGCCTCGTCCTGCGGCACCCCTCCGCCGTTCGCCGCCGCGCGCTCGGCGGACGTCTGCACCGGCGGGATGCTCGAGACGGCGCGCTCGGGGCTCGACAGCCACACGTCGCGCGGGGCGTTCTTGGTGATCGGCGCGAAGATCTCGGCGAGCTCGGCCTGGTTGAGCGTCTCACGCTCCAGCAGCTCGGTGACCAGCGCGTCGAGCACCGCTCGGTGCTGGGTGAGGATCGCCCATGCCTCGTCGTGCGCGTAGTCCATGAGCGCCCGCACCTCGACGTCGACGACCGCCGCGACCTCCTCGGAGTAGTCCCGCCCGTGGCCCATGTCGCGGCCCATGAACACCTCGCCCGAGTCCTGGCCGAGCTTGACCGCACCGATCCGCTCGGACATGCCGAACTGCGTGACCATCTTGCGGGCCACGGCCGTGGCCTTCTCGATGTCGTTGGAGGCGCCCGTCGTCGGGTCGTGGAAGACGAGCTCCTCGGCGACGCGACCGCCCATGGCGTAGGCGAGCTGGTCGAGCAGCTCGTTGCGCGTCGTCGAGTACTTGTCCTCGGCCGGCATGACCATGGTGTAGCCCAGCGCGCGACCCCGCGGGAGGATCGTCACCTTCGTCACCGGGTCGGTGTACCGCAGCGAGGCCGCCACCAGGGCGTGGCCGCCCTCGTGGTACGCGGTGATCTTCTTCTCCTTGTCGTTCATCAGCCGGGTCCGCTTCTGCGGACCGGCGATGACGCGGTCGATCGCCTCGTCGAGCTCGTGGTTGCCGACGGTCTGCCCACCGGTGCGCGCGGTGAGCAGCGCCGCCTCGTTGAGCACGTTGGCCAGGTCGGCACCGGTGAAGCCGGGCGTGCGCTTCGCGACGGCGTGCAGGTCGACGTCGGGCGCCATGGGCTTGCCCATCGCGTGGACCTTGAGGATGCGCTCGCGACCGCGCAGGTCAGGGGCGTCGACGGAGATCTGGCGGTCGAACCGGCCGGGGCGCAGCAGCGCCGGGTCGAGGATGTCCGGCCGGTTGGTCGCCGCGATGAGGATGACGTTGGCGTTGACGTCGAACCCGTCCATCTCGACGAGCATCTGGTTGAGCGTCTGCTCGCGCTCGTCGTGACCGCCGCCCATGCCGGCACCGCGGTGGCGTCCGACGGCGTCGATCTCGTCGATGAAGATGATCGCCGGGGCGTTCTGCTTGGCCTGGTCGAACAGGTCGCGGACGCGCGAGGCGCCCACGCCGACGAACATCTCGACGAAGTCGGAGCCGGAGATCGAGTAGAACGGCACGCCCGCCTCGCCCGCGACCGCCCGGGCGAGCAGCGTCTTGCCGGTCCCGGGCTGCCCGTAGAGCAGGACGCCCTTGGGGATCTTGGCGCCGACGGCCTGGAACTTGGCCGGGTCGGCGAGGAAGTCCTTGATCTCCTGGAGCTCCTCGACGGCCTCGTCGACGCCCGCGACGTCAGCGAACGTGACCTGCGGGGTCTCCTTGGAGACCAGCTTGGCGCGCGACTTGCCGAACTGCATGACGCGCGAGCCGCCGCCCTGCATGCGCGACATGAGGAACCAGAAGAGGCCCAGGATGATGACGAACGGCAGCACGAGGGACAGCAGGCTGGCCCACCAGGTGGTGCGCGGGACCTCGGAGTTGAACCCGCCCGGCGGGTCCGCGTCGGCGATGGCCTGCACCACGGCCTCGCCCTGCGGGACCACGTAGTAGAACTGGACGTTCGTCCCGTACTCCTCGAAGTCCTCGGTGAGCGTCAGGTCCACGCGCTGCTGGCCGTCGACGATCTTGGCCTGGTCGACGGTGTCCCCCGCGAGCAGGGCCAGGCCGTCGGAGGTGTCGATCCGCTGCACGCCGGTGGTGCTGAAGGACGAGACCGCGATCCAGAGGATGACGACGGCAAGGGCGATCCAGATCGCCGGGCCACGGGTGAGGCTCTTGAGGTTCATGGGCGACGGGGCCGGGGCCCTATCCCTCCTGGTCGCGGGGTAGGTCTGGCCTGCAGGCTACCCGCTGACCCCCGGCAGACCCCCGCGTGTTCGCGCAGGGCAGCAGCGGGAACCCGGCGCGCCCCGCGCACGTTGACTCTCCCGGCCCGGGCGCACCACGCCGTGCCGGCGGACGAGCCCCATCTCCCCACCGGGGGCGTTCGTCCTGCGTTCACGCTGCGGCCCCTCCTGCGTCGTCGGACCGCACCCGCCGGCCCCCGCACGGGGCTAGCGTCCGGGTGCGACGAGAGGGGACCCGGTGCGGCAGGGGGTGCATCGAGCGGCGGCAGCGGTGATCGCCGTCGCCCTCACCGCTGCCGGCTGCGGCGCCGTCCTGGAGCCCGTCGACCCCGGTCCGCCGTCGGCGGAGGTGCTGGCCCTGGCCGAGGAGATGGCGCCGACCGATGCCGGGCGCGAGGCCTTCCTCGACCGCCACCCCCGGCTGGCCTCGCACGAGGAGGTCGACCGGGCCTGCCTCGGCGCACCGGGCGAGCCGGGCCGGTGGGGCTGCACCACCGGCGCGCGGCAGTTCGTGCTCTACGACGTCCCGGACGACCGGCTCCACGGGTACCTCGACGACGTGACGCACGGCGACGCCCGCACCGCCGGCTGGCAGGCGTTCGCCGTCCTCGGCTCGTCCCTGCCCGGCGCGCTCAGCCCTGCCCTCGAGGCCCGGTACGCGCAGTTCCTCACGGACCGGGTCGCCACCGTCGGGATCGAGCGGGCCACGGCGGACGCCCAGGAGACCCTGAGCATCGACCTGGCCGCGCGGTACGCCGCGCAGGCCACGACGGAGCAGGCCGACGCCACGGCCAGGGCCGTCCTCGAGCTCGACGCGGCCGGCCTCGCCGCGACCCGTGCGTCCTACAACGCCTCGGTCGAGCAGTACAACGCGGCCGCGCCGGAGCTGCGCGCGCGGTGGACGAGCTCCTGGACCCTGTGGGACGGCACGGTCGTCGAGACTCAGCAGACGAGCGACACGCTCGCCGCCGTCCGCGACCACCTCGAGCTGGCCGCTCAGGACCAGCAGGCCAGACGCGCCGCCCTCGACGCCGCCGATGCCGCGGCCTCGGCGAGCCGCGCGGAGCTCGACGCCGAGGCGGCCGACCTCGAAGCGCTCTGGGCCCTGCTCGGACCGCCGGACGAGTCGGGCCGGGTCGGCTAGTCGCGGTAGACGTGCGGGGCGAGCGTCCCGACGAACGGCAGGTTGCGGTACTTCTCCGCGTAGTCCAGGCCGTAGCCGACGACGAAGTCGCTGGGGATGTCGAACCCGACGTAACGCACGTCGACGTCGACCTTGGCCGCCTCGGGCTTGCGCAGCATCGTGGCGATCTCGACCGTCGCCGGGCCACGGCTGCGCAGGTTGGACAGCAGCCAGGACAGGGTCAGACCGGAGTCGATGATGTCCTCGACGATGAGCACGTGGCGGCCCGTGAGGTCGGAGTCGAGGTCCTTGAGGATGCGCACCACGCCGGACGACGTGGTCCCGGCGCCGTAGGACGACACCGCCATCCAGTCCATCTCGACGGGCGTGTGCAGGCGGCGCACCAGGTCGGCCATGACCATGACGGCACCCTTGAGCACGCCGACGAGCAGCAGGTCGCGGCCTGCGTAGTCGGTGTCGATCTGCGCGGCGAGCTCGTCGAGCCGCCCCTGGAGCTGCGCCTCGGTGAGCAGCACGCGCTCGAGGTCGTCACCCATGTCCGAAGGATCCACCGGCCGCTGCTCCCTAGGTCGAGACGTCGGGTGCCAGCCTGCCATACCGCCGGACCACCGATCCCCCCGGCACCGCCGCGGCGCCCTGACCGCGCCAACCCACCGCGAGGGCGTCGACGGCCTCCACGTGCACGGCGTGCGGGGCGCCGAAGCCCCACCCGGCCAGCGCGGCGTGCAGCGCCCGGCGTCGCACCGCCTCCGGGGCGGCCCCGAGCCGCACGACGTCGAGCGCACCGACGGGACCACCGCCCTCGCGCGCGGCCGCGAGCAGCTGGTCTGCGAGGTCCTCGAGCACCTCGGTGTCGGCGCGCAGCTGGTCGGCCGTGCGGGCCAGCGCCAGCGCCACCCCGGGGCCCAACGCGCGCTCGAGCACCGGGAGGACCTCGTGGCGCACGACGGCGCGACGGTTGGCCTCGCCCAGGTCGGGCCCGTCAGCGGGGGTGTTGGTCGGGTCGTGCCACGGGACGAGGCCCTGCGCCTCGCACGCCTCGAGGGTCTGCGCGCGCCGCACGCCGAGCAGGGGACGGCGCAGCAGGCCGCGGCGCGCGGGCATCCCGGCCAGCGACCGTGCGCCCGAGCCCCGCGCGAGCCCCAGCAGCACGGTCTCGGCCTGGTCGTCCAGCGTGTGGCCCAGGAGCACCGCGACGGCACGGTACCGGTCGGCGACGTCGGCGAGGGCGGCGTAACGCCCCATCCGCGCCGCGGCCTCGGGCCCACCGCTGCCACCGACCGTCGTGGCGACCACCTCGACCGGGGACAGACCCAGGTCCCGGCACTGGTCCGCGGCGCGTGCGGCGACGTCCGCGCTGCCGGCCAGCAGCCGGTGGTCGACGACGACGGCGCCGGCGCGCAGCCCCACCCGGGGAGCCACGAACGCCGCGGCGGCGGCAAGGGCGAGGGAGTCCGCACCGCCGGAGCACGCGACGAGCACGAGCGCGCCGTCGTCCGCACCCGCGGCGAGCAGGGTGAGCTCCGCGCGCACGGCCGAGCGCACGACGGCGACGGCGGGGTGCGGGCCGCTCACGGGGTCACCAGCGTCGGTGGTGCGAGCGTCATCATCCGTGCACCCGGCGCACCCAGGACGCGGGGTCGAGCAGCTCGGCCGGGGTGGGCAGCGCCGCCGGACCCGACCACACGGCCTCGAGCGCCGTGCGCCCCCCGGAGTGGCGCACCCCGCGCACGAAGTCGGCCCCGCGGCGGTACTGCAGCAGCTTCGCGTCGAGGCCGATGAGCCGCCGCAGCACGGCGTCGAGACCGGTGGCGCGCCGGCGCGCGTCCAGGCGCGCGCGCAGCTGACCCCTGGAGGCGATGACCCGGCTCGGCACAGCGTCCATCGTCACGTCGGCGTGGCCCTCGAGCAAGGACATCACGGCACCGATCCGCTCGACCTCGCGGCGCTGGTCGGGGTCCAGGGCGAGCGCGAGCAGTCCCAGGTCGTCCGCCGGCGCGCGGCCCCGCAGGGTCCGCAGGGCCGCGACGGCCCGTGCACCGGTCCGTCCCGGTGCGGGCGGCCCGGCCCCGTCGTCGTCGCGCGGAGCGAGCAGCCCCGCCAGGGCCGTCCGCAGGTGCTCGCCGAGCCACGGCGCGGCGGCGAACTGCATCGCGTGCGTCTGCTCGTGCACGCACACCCACAGCGCCAGGTCGGCCGGGTCGACCCCCATCGCGCGCTCGACGTGCAGCACGTTGGGGGCGACGAGCAGCAGCCGCCCGCCGGGCTCGTCGGTGCCGAACGGGTCGAACTGGCCGAGCACGCGACCGGCGAGCAGGCCGAGCAGGCCGGCCACCTGGGCCGTCCCCGCCGGCCTGGACCAGGCCGGGCCGGCGCCGGCCGGCGCGGGGTCGAGGCCGACGGCGAGCCCGGCGAACGAGTCCGCAGCGGCCCGCGCCCACCCGGGCCGGTCCACGACGAGCACCCTGGCGCGCGGGTAGCCCGCGACCAGCGTGCCGAACCGTCCGGCGCGCGCCGCGAGCGGCACCGCGCGGGTCGCCGAGGCGCGCAGCCGCGCGACGAGCGCCTCGAGCTCGGCGCGCGGGGCCGTCGGACCGGGCGAGGCCCAGTGGCCGCCCCAGCGCGCGGCGAGCTCCCAGTCGGGACCGCCGACGCCACGGTCGTCGCTCGGGGCGCTCGCGGCCGGGGTGCTCACGCCTGGTGTGCTCACGCCTGGGGTGCTCACGGTGTGGTGCACCCGCACCCGGCGAGGCCCTGGACCATGGTGTCGATCACCCCGCGGGGCGCCGCCTGCCCCCCGGCGGGGGTGGCGTCGGCGAGCACGGCGAAGGCCAGCAGCCTGCCGTCGACCGTCAGCACCGTCCCGGCCAGCGAGGTCACCCCCGGCAGGCTCCCGGTCTTGGCCCGGACCAGGCCCTGCGCCGCACCGGTGCCGAACCGGTCCGCGAGCGTCCCGGTCCAGCCGCCCACGGGCAGGTCGAGCAGCGCCGGCAGCAGCGCGGGGCGGTCGGGGTCGGCCGCGAGCACCAGGGCGTCGGTGAGCAGCGACGGCGCGAGCGCGGAGGTGGCGGCGAGCCCGCTGCAGTCGCGCAGCGTGGCGCCCGTCGTGTCGAGACCCTGCGCCGCGACCTCGGCGAGCACGGCGCTCGTCGCGCCGTCGAAGCTCCCCGGCAGCCCGCCCCGCACCGCGACCAGCCGGCCCAGCACCTCGGTGATGGTGTTGTCCGAGTCGCGCAGCGCGTAGCGGACGACGTCGCGCAGCGGAGCGGACTCGACCCGGGCGAGCTCGACCGACCCCGCCGGGGCCGGCTCGCGCGTCACGCCGCCGGTCACCGTCACGCCCCTGGCGGTGAGCAGGTCCGCCAGGGTCCTGGCCGCGTGCAGCGACGGATCGGCGTGCCGCGGCGGGTACTCGTCGTCGTGCACCGTCTTCGCGATGTCCACCGCAACGGCGGTGACGGGCGCGACGTAGCCCGCCGCGACGTCGCTGGGCACCCAGTCGGGGTGCAACGTCGGCCCCGAGAAGAGCGTGTCGTCGACCGCGACGCTCACCGTCGTGACCCCGGCCAGCGCGAGGGCGCGCGCGGTGGCGTCGGCCAGATCGGCCAGCCCGGCCCTGCCGACGGTCGCGGTGGGGTCTCCCGCACCCGCGGCCAGCATCATGTCGCCGCCACCGACGAGCACGATCCGGCCGGGTGCCGGCTGCACCACCGCGGTCGGCAACGTGGCCTGCGCGCCCAGCGCCGTCAGCGCCGCGAAGCCCGTGAGCACCTTGGCGGTCGAGGCTGGCACCTGCGGCGTGCCGGCCTCGAGGTCCGCGAGCACCTGCCCGGTCAGCACGTCGACGACGCTGATGCCGGTGGACGTCCCCATCCGGGCGTCACCCGCCAGCTCCCGGGCCAGCGCGGTGACGGCGGCGACGTCGGGCACCGGCGCCGCCGGGTCGAGCTGCGCCACGACGGGCGCCGGCGCCGGGGGCTCGACGGCGCCCGGCGCGGTGGGGAAGGGGGCCGGCGGCACGGGCGGCGGGGCGAGCGTGAGCAGGCCCGGCACCCGGTCGTGCACGTCCGCCGCGACGTAGCCGCCACCCGCGAGCAGCACGACGGCGAGCGTCCCGACGGCGGCGCGTGCGGCCCGCCTGCCCATCTGCCCTCCCACCGATCCACCGCTCACGGTGCCGTGAGGCCCGCCGGTGCGACACACTAGTCACAGATCACCGCACACCACGTGGAGCCGGGCGAAGGAGAGCTGTGGAGTTCGACGTCACGATCGAGATCCCGAAGGGCCAGCGCAACAAGTACGAGGTCGACCATGTGACCGGGCGCATCCGCCTGGACCGCATGCTCTTCACCTCGACCCGCTACCCGGACGACTACGGCTACATCGACGGGACCCTCGGCGAGGACGGCGACCCGCTCGACGCCCTGGTGCTCCTCGAGGAGCCGACGTTCCCCGGCTGCCTCATCCGGTGCCGCGCGCTGGGCATGTTCCGGATGCGCGACGAGGCCGGCGGCGACGACAAGGTCCTCTGCGTCCCGACGGGTGACCAGCGCGCGTCGTGGCGCCAGGACATCGACGACGTCAGCGAGTTCCACCGCCTCGAGATCCAGCACTTCTTCGAGGTCTACAAGGACCTCGAGCCGGGCAAGTCCGTCGAGGGCGCGCACTGGGTCGACCGCGCGGCCGCCGAGGCGGAGATCCAGAACTCCCGCCAGCGCGCGATCGACACCGGCTACCACCACCCCTGACCACCGACCACGGGCCGACGCGGACGACGCGTCGGCCCGTTCTCGCGCCCGAACCGTCACGTCGCCCGCACGCCGGTCGATGGGAGGGCGGACCGCACCCGCCAGGACCACCGAGGTGACCCCGTGCCGCAGTACCACTTCGTCGACGGCCCGCTGGCCGGGCAGAGCCTTGCCCCGGGCGGGCAGCTGACCGCCGGGGAGGTGCTGGCCGTGGAGGTCGTCGACGTGCTCGACGGCCCCGACGGCGCGCCGTTCTTCGACTACGTCGTGGAGCAGACGCCCGGCGAGCACGGCCCCGGCCTGCTGCGGCTGGCGGGTTGAGCCCCCGCACGACCGCGACCGCCTGACCGCGGTGCGGTCAGGGCCGCCCGGCGTAGGGCATGGTGCCCGACCAGCGGACCTTCGTGACGCGCAGCGGCACGCCCGCACGCGGGGCCTCGACCATCTGGCCGTTGCCGACGTACATCGCCACGTGCGTGATGCTGCCGGGGTCGCTGCCGACGCTGCCGTAGAAGATGAGGTCGCCGGGGCGCATCGCGTCGTAGGCGACCTTGCGCACCTGGCGGTACTGGTCGCGCGACGTGCGGTGGATGGAGACGCCAGCGGCCTTCCACGCCTGGCTGGTCAGCCCGGAGCAGTCGAACGAGTCCGGGCCCGCCGCGCCGTAGGAGTACGCCTTGCCGACCTGCGCGGTGGCCCAGGCGACCGCGGCGTTGCCCTGCTCCGCCGAGCCGCGCAGCGCACCGGTGCCGAGCCCGTAGGGGTCCGCGGGTGCCGGGGCCGGAGCGGGAGCCGGGGCCGGTGCCGGCGCAGGTGCCGGGGCAGGAACGGGTGCCGGAGCGGGACCGGGTACCGGTGCCGGGGCGGGTGCCGGTGCGGGTGCCGGGGTGGCCGTGACCGGGCTCGTCGTCCCCGGGGTGGTCGTCACGGGCGTCGTCGTGGGGGCACCGCTCGACACCCCCCGTGACGAGGCGGCCGCGGCCTCGACCCGCGCGCTGCGCCGGGCGTCGAGAGCGTCCTGGCGGGTGCGCTCGATCTCGACCGACGTCTGCCGACGCGCCGCGAGCTCGGCGAGCAGCACCTCGCGCTCCGCCGCGATCGCCGCGACCTGCTCCTCGGCTGCGGCCTGCGCGGCCTCGGCGGCCGTCAGGGCGTCCTGCGCCGCCGTCGCGGTGGTCTCGGCGGCGGCGGCGGCCTCGTCCGCCCTGGCCCCGAGCGTCCTGGCGACGAGCTCGGCGGCCTCGAGCTGCTGGACGGCGCGCTGGGCGCGGTCACCGAGCTGCTCGATGGCCGACGACCGGGCGACGAGGTCCTCGTACCCGTCGGCGGAGAGGAAGGCGCTCAGGCCGTCGAGCGAACCACCCGACCGGTAGGCCTCGAGCGCGATGTCGCCGAGCACCTCCTGGGCGACCTCGACGTCCGCGAGCGCGGCGTCGGCGCGCTCGGCGGCCTCGCGGCTCGCCGCAGCGGCCTCGTCCCGCGCGACGATCGCGCCGGTGTAGTCCTCGGCCGCGGCCTCGACCGCGGTCCACGCGGTCTCGAGGGTGGCGGACTGCACGGAGAGCCGGAGCTCGATGTCGGCCACGGCGGAGGCCGCGGAGGCGACGGCGGTCCGCGCCTCGGCCGCGTCGGCCGCGCTCGGGTCGGGCTCGGCCCACGACGCCTGGGCGGTGAGGAGCCCGGCGACGAGCACGAGGGCGGTCGTCGCAGCGGCGCGCCGTGGCGTGGCTCGCATCCCTGTCACTCCCGTCCTGCCGACCGGTCGTGACCGGGGCCCGCCTGCGCAGGCCGCTGGCCCACTGGATCTGGGTCCGACGCTACTGCGTCGCGCCCACCGAAGGGAACACCTGTCACTCCTTTAACACGAGCACCATGCGCCCCTCCCCTGGTCATCGGCACGCCCGGGGCGGGGCTTGACCTCGGCGCCGCGCCCGTCCGGCCAGGCTCCGTCCCGGACGGCGAGCACGTGGATCTCAGATGGCGAGACGGTCGTTCCGGCGGGGGGACGCCACGCCGTACGCTCCGCCACATGTTCCTTCGAATGTGCCGCTGACCCGCGCACGTTCGGTGGCATGCCCGCTGACCGGTAGGACCCTCACCCTCGCGTGAGACCCCGGGACAGCGCCGGCCTCGATCCCCACGTGCACACCTGTCCTCGACCCCGCGCGGGTCGGCCAGGGTCAGCGCGCTGGCTGTGGTCTCCCCGTGCCCCACGTACCCCCCGTACCCAGGAGCCCACCATGAGCAACGCCAGCTGGTCCTTCGAGACCCGTCAGATCCACGCCGGACAGAGCGCCGACCCCACCACCGGGGCCCGCGCGCTGCCGATCTACCAGACCACCTCCTTCGTCTTCCCCGACGCCGAGACCGCCGCGGCGCGGTTCGCCCTGGCGGACCTCGGCCCCATCTACACCCGGCTCGGCAACCCGACGCAGAGCGCCGTCGAGGACCGCATCGCCTCGCTCGAGGGCGGCGTCGGCGCGCTGCTGCTCGCCTCGGGCCAGGCGGCAGAGACACTCGCGATCCTCAACATCGCCGAGGCCGGCGACCACGTCGTCGCCAGCCCCTCGTTGTACGGCGGCACGTACAACCTGCTGCACCACACCTTGCCGAAGCTGGGCATCACCACGACGTTCGTCACCGACCCGCACGACCCGCAGGCGTGGCGCGACGCCGTCCAGCCCAACACCAAGCTGTTCTTCGGCGAGACCATCCCCAACCCGAGGGCGGACGTGCTCGACATCGAGGCCGTCGCGGCCGTCGCGCACGAGGTCGGCGTCCCCCTGCTGGTGGACAACACCGTCGCCACGCCGTACCTCGTACGCCCTCTCGAGCACGGCGCCGACGTCGTCATCCACTCGGCGACCAAGTACCTCGGCGGTCACGGCACC
>Ga0073904_10000589_pt1 | contig 26458 bp, 24 predicted proteins | sample KloWWTrecipitate_FD_66668 | JGI IMG/M metagenome (GOLD analysis project Ga0073904, IMG submission 66668) | Active sludge microbial communities from Klosterneuburg, Austria, studying microevolution and ecology of nitrifiers - Klosterneuburg... | ecosystem: Engineered > WWTP > Aerobic digester >... | reverse complement strand
GAGGTCAGCGGCGTCAACAACCCGGATTCGTCATTCGCCGTGCTGGCGCAGGGCTGGTACCAGCTCGACATTCCGTTGCCCCGCAGCCGCAGCACGCAGGCTGCGACGCAGCGCGCGCGTCACCGTCGGGAAAATCGACATGTTCGGTTTTTTCGATGGCAACGCCATTGCCGACGACGAAACCACGCGCTTCCAGAACAATGCCTTTGTGCACAACCCGCTGCTCGACTCGGGCGGAGGCATTGCCGCCGATGCCTACGGCTTTGCACCGGGCGCGATCCTGCAGTACATCGACGAGAGCGACAAGTCGGCCGGCTGGACCTATTCCCTGGGTGTCTTTGGCGCGGGCCAGGGGGCCAACTTCTCGGGCTCCATGGGCAAACCGCTGGCCATCGCGCAGATCGAAACCACACGCCGCATCGGCTTCCTGCCCGGGACCTACCGTGTCTACGCATGGACCAACGGGCAGGCCGCAGGCTACCTGGGCCAGGCCCAGCGCCAGCAGGGTATGGGCCTGTCGATCGATCAGCAGGTCAGCGACGAGCTGACTCTGTTCGCACGCTGGGGGCGTTTGACGAAGGGGCAGCCACGCTTTGACACGGCCCTCACTGCGGGTGCAGAGTTGAGTGGCAATGTCTGGGGGAGGGGTTCCGACGCCCTTGGCGTAGCCTGGGGCCGCCTGCGTACCGCCAAGGATTTTGGCCGGTATTCGGCCACCGTGGATGCCGATGGCGACGGCCACGCAGACTGGGGCTACCGTGCCTCGGGCGCCGAAACGCTGGCCGAGCTGTACTACCGTTGGGACCTGGGCAACGGCTTGCAGCTCACGCCCAGTTTCCAGTGGATCCGCCGTCCGGGTGGCGATGGCACGGCCTCGGCCGTCCGCGTGCTGGGCGCACGAGCGCAGTGGGCATTCTGATGCGTTGGGGCAGACGCCCGTGGCAGCTCGGGCTGGGCGCAGCGCTGGCCCTCTGCCTGACCGCGCCGCTTCTGGCGCAGGAGGGTGTGGTGGCACCAAAGGGCGATTGGCCCTCCTCGGGTGTCGCCAGCGTCCGCGCACAGCGTGCCGCACCACTGCAAAGCTATACCGTTGAAGTCACCGATGGGGTGTTCACGCCCAACTCCTTGCAGGTGCCGTCGGGCAGGCGCGTCAAGCTAGAACTGGTTAACCATGGCCCGGGGCCGTTGGAATTCGAGAACGACGAGATGAACATCGAGAAGGTGCTGGGCGCGGGGGCGCGCTCTTTCGTCGTGCTGCCACCCCTGGCGCCTGGGGAGCACGAATTCGTGGACGAATTCAATCCGGTCACCGGAGTGCTGGTGATCCATGCACGCTGAAGGGCGCAGCCCTCCACGCTCAGTCATCCGCATCGTGCCGCGCGTACCGCGCGGCGCCCTTGCACGTCTGGGCGACGCCATGGCGCGCCACCGGCGCGCCATCGTGGCAGTTCAGTGGTTGGTGGTCCTGGTGTATGGGGTGCTCGTCGCCGTACCTGCCTTCCTTGCGCTGCCCGAGTCCGGTGCGAGTCTGGTCAACAACCTCACGCTCGCGGCGCAGTTTGCGTTCTGGGGGCTCTGGTGGCCTGGGGTGATTCTGGCCACCATGCTGTTCGGGCGGGTCTGGTGCGGTGTGCTGTGCCCGGAGGGGGCGTTGGCGGAGTTTGCAAGCAGGCATGGCCGGGGCGGGCCGATACCGCGCTGGGTCCGATGGCGCGGCTGGCCGCTGCTGGCATTTGTGGCGACCACGGTCTATGGGCAGCTCATCAGCGTCTATGAATACCCCCAGGCTGCGCTGCTGGTGCTTGGAGGTTCGACCGTTGCTGCAGTGGCTGTCGGCTGGGCCTACGGGCGTGGCAAGCGGGTCTGGTGTCGCTATCTGTGCCCCGTCGGCGGTGTCTTTGCTTTGCTGGCGCGCGTGGCACCGGTGCATTTTCGCGTGGACCGGCAGGCCTGGGCAGATTTCCCCCAGCGCACCCCGGCCGTGGACTGCGCGCCCCTGCTGTCGGTGCAGCAAATGACGGGAGCTGCGCAGTGCCATGCCTGTGGGCGCTGCGCCGGGCACCGCGACGCCGTCACCCTGAGCCTGCGCTCGCCCGCAGCGGAAATCCTGTCGTCCAGCGTGCGCGATGTGGGCCGAGTCGAGGCCTGGCTGCTGATCTGGGGGCTGTTCGGCGTCGCCGTCGGGGCGTTCCGCTGGTCGTCCGACCCGTTGTTTGTTGCCTGGCGCCAGGGCGCTGCGGCATGGCTGGCCGAGCGGGAGTGGTGGCTCCTGCTCGGCACCGATGCCCCTTGGTGGCTGTTGACGCACTATCCGGCAGTGGGCGACACCTTCACATGGCTCGATGGCCTGCTGATCCCCGCCTACATTGGCGCGGTGGCGCTGATGCTGGGCGGCGCGCTGCAGGCGGGCGTGTGGGCTGCCTCCAGGCTGGCACGTATGCCCTGGACCGTACTCTCGCTGGACTGGATACCCGCAGCGGGCGCCGGGGTGTTCGTCGGGCTTTCATTGCTCACGCAAACACAGTTGCGGGCAGAAGGTGTTGATCTGCCGTGGCTCGACGGGGCCCGAGCCGGGGTGCTGGTGGCCGCATTTGCAGCGTCGCTGGCGCTGAGTGCAACCCGCCTGCGCAGGGCAACGGTGCCCGCGGTTCGGGCTGCGTTGGCGTGGCTTGCGCAGGCTGCACCGCTGGCACTGGTGGGGGCCGCCTGGTGGCAGCAGCTGTCTTAGGAGCTGCGGCCATGCTGTCCGAGTGCCAGGCAAACCCCTGTGGCAGCAGCGGGGTATCGACGGAGCGCTGCACCATCAGCCACGCATACAATGCTCCGTTCGCCGCCAGGCTGCCGCTGTATGTGGTGGCCAGATTCGGCCTTAGTTTTGCCGACCATCCTTTGTGGAGTCTTGTCCGTGTTTATTTCCTCTGCTTTCGCCCAGACCGCTCCCGCCGCTGCCGCGGGAGGCGGTGACTTCATGTCCTCGCTGACGGGCATGCTGCCATTGGTGCTGATGTTCGTGGTGCTGTACTTCGTCATGATCCGTCCCCAGATGAAGCGCCAGAAAGAGCACCGCGCCATGATCGAAGCCATCGCCAAGGGTGATGAGGTGATCGTTGGCGGCGGCATCCTGGGCAAGGTCGCGCGCCTGAGCGAGCAGTACCTGCATATCGAGATTGCCTCGGGCGTGGAAGTGCAGGTGCAGCGCGCAGCCGTGGTGCAGGTGCTGCCCAAGGGCACCATCAAGTAAATGCCGGTTTCGTGAAAGTTCGGGCAGCACTCGCCCTGTGCGCGGCGCTTGCCCAGTCCCTGTCCGTGAGGTAAAGCGCGATCATGAACCGTTATCCGGTCTGGAAGTACGCGATCCTGGTGATCGCGTTGCTGGTGGGGGTGCTCTATACCCTGCCCAATTTCTTCGGTGAAGCACCTGCGGTGCAGGTTTCTTCGGCCAAGGCCACCGTGAAGGTGGATGCCGCTGTGCTGCAGCGCGTGGAAGAGGCTCTCAAGGCCGCAGGGGTGGCGGCTGACTTCGTCACGCTCGAAGGCACGTCCGTGCGCGCCCGTTTTGACACGCCCGACACCCAACTCAAGGCCAAGGATGCGATCCAGCGGGCACTGGTGCCCGATCCGGCCGATCCGGCCTACATCGTCGCGCTGAACCTGGTCTCGCGCTCGCCCACCTGGCTCACGGCGCTGCATGCCCAGCCCATGTACCTGGGTCTGGACCTGCGTGGTGGGGTGCACTTCATGCTTCAGGTGGACATGCAGGCCGCGCTGACCAAGAAAGCAGAGTCGTACGCCGGTGACATCCGCACTGCGCTGCGCGACAAGAGCATCCGCCATGGCGGCATCAGCCGTGACGGCCAAGCCATCGAAATCAAGGTGCGCGACGAAGCCACCCGCACGGCTGCCAGCAACCTCATTGCGGATCAGTTCCCTGACCTGCAGGTCGCGGCTACGCCAGACGGGACCGAGTTCAAGCTGCGTGCCTCCATCAAACCCGAGGCCACACGGCGCGTGCAGGAGCAGGCGCTGAAGCAGAACATCACCACGCTGCACAACCGGATCAACGAACTGGGGGTGGCCGAACCCGTGATCCAGCAGCAGGGGCTGGACCGCATCGTCGTGCAGCTGCCCGGCGTGCAGGATACCGCCAAGGCCAAGGACATCCTGGGCCGCACGGCAACGCTGGAAGTCCGCCTTGTGGACGAGGGCACCGAGGCACGTGCTGCCGAGTTGGGCCAGGGCGCTGTTCCGTTTGGTTCCGAGCGTTACCTGGAGCGCAATGGGCAGCCGGTGATCGTGAAGAAGCAGGTCATCCTCACCGGTGAAAACCTTACCGACGCCCAGCCCGGCTTTGACGGCCAGACGCAGGAGCCCACCGTCAACCTCACACTCGATGCCAAGGGCGCGCGCATTTTCAAGGACGTGACGCGAGAGAACGTCAACAAGCGCATGGCCATCATCCTGTTCGAGAAGGGCAAGGGCGAGGTGGTGACGGCGCCCGTGATCCGCGCCGAGATTGGCGGCGGTCGGGTACAGATCTCCGGGCGCATGACCACCATGGAAGCCAACGACACGGCACTGCTGCTGCGCGCCGGATCCCTGGCCGCGCCCATGGAGATCATCGAAGAATTCACCATCGGCCCGAGCCTGGGGGCGGACAACATCGAGCGCGGCATCAACAGCGTGGTCTGGGGCATGCTGGCGATTGCTGCGTTCATGTGTGTGTACTACATGTTGTTTGGCGTTTTCTCCAGCGTCGCGTTGGGGGTGAACGTACTGATGCTGATTGCCGTGCTGTCCATGTTGCAGGCCACGCTGACACTGCCAGGCATCGCCGCCATGGCCTTGGCGCTGGGCGTGGCCATCGACTCGAACGTGCTTATCAACGAGCGCATCCGCGAAGAGTTGCGCGAGGGGGTCTCCCCCCAGATGGCCATCCAGTCAGGCTATGAGCGGGCATGGGCCACCATCTTCGACTCCAATGTCACGACGCTGATCGCTGGCCTGGCCTTGCTGGCCTTTGGTTCGGGGCCGGTGCGAGGTTTTGCCGTGGTGCACTGCATCGGTATCCTGACCAGCATGTTCTCGGCCGTGTTTTTCTCGCGCGGTCTGGTCAACCTGTGGTACGGCGGCAAGAAAAAGCTCAAGAGCCTGTCGATTGGCCAGGTCTGGAAACCAGAGGGCAGCGCTGCCTCTGCGGTAGTTGCCAAGTCCGACCAGGGGGTAAGACCATGACATGTTTTGCTCCCGCCGCCTGTGCGCAAGTGCAGACGACTCCCTTTTTGAAAACTCCAAGAAAAGGATAGAGATCATGGAGTTTTTCCGTATCAGAAAAGACATCCCCTTTATGAAGCACGCGTTGGTCTTCAACGCGATTTCCTTCATTACCTTCGCGCTGGCTGTTTTCTTCCTGTTTTCGCGCGGCCTGCACCTGTCGGTCGAGTTCACCGGCGGAACGGTGATGGAGGTGGCCTACAGCCAGGCGGCTGAACTCTCCAAAGTTCGCGACACGGTATCGAAACTGGGCTATGCAGATGTGCAGGTGCAGAATTTCGGCACCTCGCGCGACGTGATGATTCGTCTCCCGGTGCAAAAAGGCGTGACCTCTGCTCAGCAAAGCGAACAGGTGATTGGGGCGCTGAAAGCAGCCGACCCTGATGTTACCCTGCGCCGCACCGAGTTTGTGGGTCCGCAGGTGGGCGAAGAACTGGTGCAGGGCGGACTCATGGCGCTGGCCATGGTGGTTGTGGGCATCGTGATTTACCTGGCTTTCCGCTTTGAGTGGAAGTTCGGCGTGGCGGCCATCATTGCCAACCTGCATGATGTGATCATCATCCTGGGGTTCTTTGCATTCTTTCAGTGGGAGTTCTCACTCTCGGTGCTGGCCGCCGTGCTGGCGGTGCTGGGCTACTCGGTCAACGAGTCGGTCGTGATTTTTGACCGGATCCGTGAGGCCTTCCGGCGCTACCGCAAGATGACCACGCACGAGGTCATCGACCACGCCATTACCAGCACCATGAGCCGCACCATCATCACCCACGCCTCGACCGAGGCCATGGTGTTGTCGATGTTCTTCTTCGGAGGGCCGAGCCTTCACTATTTCGCGCTGGCACTGACCATCGGTATTTTGTTCGGCATCTATTCCTCGGTGTTTGTGGCGGCGGCCATCGCCATGTGGCTGGGCGTGAAACGGGAAGACCTCGTCAAGTCCACGCGCAAGGATGGCGACCCCAACGATCCGAACGCCGGCGCAGTGGTCTGACCGCTGCGGGCCTTCCCATACTAATATCAGGGGATGCTTACGAACTCCACGCCCATCCACCCTCAGCGAAGGCTGGCTCGCCAGGTGCGCGAGCGGCTGGTGGACGGACTTTGCCGCGGTCAGGTTGAAATCGACAAGGTATTGTTGGATTTTTTCAACACCTTGATGTCGCAAACGGGCACGCAGCGCGAGATGCAGAACCGGCGCGATGCATGGCAGTCCTATCAGCAGCACAGTGGTGAATGGATTCGCGGAGTGGCTGCCGCATGGCGGGCGGCCTTGTCGCCCTCAACGGCACCGCGGCAGGACGCATTCCGTGCGTCCGAGCTCACTTTTGAGCTGGTGGACGACGAAGTGGTCGAAAACAAGATTGTTGCGTCGCGCATGGCGCTCACAGTCATGGAGCAGGTCAGCGCCCAGTTCGAGCCCCTGCGGCTGCGTGTTCAGGCACTGGAAGGTCAGGACATGGCCGCGGACGACATTCTGCGACCTGAGACCGTGGCCCTGCAACTGGTTGAGCAATGGGTCAAGGCAGGAATGCCTCGCGGTGACTTGCAGACGGTCCTCGATCCGTTGCAGCGCGAACTCGGTGCGGTGATGTTGAAGGTCTATCAAGCCTGCAACGATTTTCTACAGTCCCAGGGGGTGGTTGCGCAGCAGGACCTGCGGGTGCGTGTGAACCGTGCCGCACCAGGCGCTGCTGCAGGGGGCGAGCAGGCCAGCCCCGCCACACGGGCGCTCGAGCAGTCGCAGGAGTCGCTGGCAGCTGCGCGTGCACGGCAAGGGCCGGTGTCACGCATGGGGGGGGCAACCGGTGGTTATGGCATGCCGCCACCGACCTCCTTCTCGGGGATGACGCCGCTGGCGCGCGCCCGCCAGCGTGCCCATGGCGTGATTGGCCAGTTGCGGCGCTTGCTGACACAGCCGGCGACCGGATATGACATGGTCAACGCCCCGCCCGCTTCAGCTGCGCTGGCACACGCCCTGGCCGCTCACAGGGTGCAGGCAGAAACCTACTACAGCACCGTGGGCGCGCCCATTGAAGACTACAGCCAGGCGGCCGTGATCCAGCTCTCCAGCGTGGTGCGGAACCGGTCGGCCGAATTCAAGAAAAAAGCCGATACCGAAAGCGAAAAGGCGATCATCGAGGTCGTGGCGCTCATGTTTCAGAGCATTTTGGCCGAGGACCGCATCCCGCCTGCCGTGCGTGTGTGGTTTGCGCGGTTACAGGTGCCCGTGCTGCGCGTGGCCCTGGCCGAACCCGAGTTTTTCAGCAACCTCAGCCATCCTGCGCGGCTCTTGATCGACCGCATGGGGTCCTGTGCGCTGGGCTTCGATTCGACTTCGCTTTCGGGTAGCGCCCTGGAGGCCGAGATCAAGCGGATTGTGCAGGTGATCGAACAGTACCCCGAGACCGGGAGACGCGTCTTCCAGCTGGTTTTTGACGAGTTCGAGACCTTTTTGTCCAAGTTTCTCACGCAGAAACAGTCCACTTCGCGCCTTGTCAGCGTTGCCCAGCAAGTGGAGCAGAAGGAGACGCTGGCGATCCAGTACACCATTGAGCTTCGGACCATGCTCAAGGACATGCCAGTGCGTGACGAGATACGCGAGTTCCTTTTCAAGAACTGGGCCGAGGTTCTTGCCCTTGCGGCCGTGCGCAATGGTCCTCAGCATGCAGACACCGTGTCTTTCAAGCGCACGGCCGCCGATCTGGTCTGGGCGGCCAGCGCCAAACCCAACCGGACGGAGCGTGCTCAGGTGATTCAAAGCCTCCCCGGGCTGCTTCAGCGTTTGCGCCAGGGCTTGACGCTCATGGGAATGACGGGTGAGGCGCAGGATGCACAGATCAAGGCACTGACAGACACCTTGGCCGAGGCCTTCCTGTCCAAGACGGCAGCGATACCTGTGGAACACATTGAGGCACTGGCGCGGCGCCTGGCCAATCTGGAGGACTTCATCAGCGACGCCGTGATGGGTGATCTCCCGCTCGATGCCGACAGTATCGAGATGATGACTGGAATCGATGCATCGTCTATCCACGTCATCGCGGACAATGGCGCCCCGGTGGACGATGCCATGGTGGCGTGGGCTCTGGAGCTCCAGCGGGGGAACTGGTTCACGCTGGACCACAACGGTGCAAGCACCCAGGTGCAGTACGCATGGCACAGTGAGCGCAAGCAACTGCATTTGTTCGCCGCCACCGACGGTTCATGCTACCTCATCCAGTTGCGGCGTCTTGCGGCCTATCTGCAGGCATCACTGCTGGTGGCGCGAGAGGAGGAGGGGCTGACCCTTCGGGCCACGCGCGATGCGCTGGCCAAACTCAACGCCAATCCGGAGCGACTGCTCGGCTGAGAACAGGTCTGCGAATCCCTGTCGCCGCCTTGAGCGGGGCGGGTTTCGGCACTCCGTTCGCGCACGCTGGGTTCGTTTGCGCCTTCTGACTTCGGGTTTTGTCTGGTTTTTCCAGGTTGCCCAGGCGTCAGGCACGTGCCATGCGTTGAAAAAGGCCGCCAGGAAGGCGCACCACAGTGCCTTCCAGTTCCAGTTCCAGCAGTTGCACCTGCAGGGTCGGGGTGGCAAGCCCGGTGCGGGCCTGCAGAGCGTCCAGACCGACAGGGTCGTATCCCATGGTTTCGAGCAAGCCTGTGTGCCTTGGATCTTCGTCCACTGCGGAGAGCAGCGGGTCGGGGCGGCTGAGGGGCGGCTGGGAATTGTGGGGAAGCTCTTCCAGGATGTCCTGCGCAGTTTCTACAAGCTTGGCGCCCTGCCGCAGCAGTGCATGGCAACCCCGTGACTGGATGCTGTGGATGGAGCCCGGAATGGCGAACACTTCCCGGCCCTGTTCGCTCGCCAGCCGTGCAGTGATCAAGGAGCCCGAAGCCGGTGCTGCCTCCACCACCAGGGTGCCGAGGGACAGACCCGAAATGATCCGGTTGCGTTTGGGGAAGTTGGCTGCCAGCGGCGGCGTGCCCAAGGGGTATTCGCTGATGATCAGGCCTGCCTCGGCAATGCGGTGCGCCAGTTCGAGATTGCGCTTTGGGTAGACGCGATCGAGCCCGGTTCCAACGACGGCGATGGTGCGGGGAGTGTCATCGTCCGGTGCACTGGTGGTCAAAGCACCTTCGTGGGCTGCTGTGTCAATGCCCAGTGCCAGCCCGGAGACGATAGTCCAGCCTGCGCTGTGCAGGGCTTGGGAAAACTGGAGTGCGTTTTCCTTTCCCTGTGGTGTGGGGTTGCGACTGCCAACCATGGCCAAGCATCGGGTTGCCGGGAAGGTACTCGCTTTTAGGAAGCGTGCCGGACCGGTCAGATACAGCAGCAGGGGCGGATCTGCCGTTTCCAGAAGGGCCGTGGGGTACAGCGGATCGCCCAAGGTAGCGATGGCGCGTTGCGGACCATCGGGATTGGCGCCGTGGAGCCAGGTCCAGGTGGAATCAAGCAGCGCTTCGAGCCCTGCGGGAACTCCCTGCAGCGCCGCTACCTGCGCGCCAGAAGCATGGATGCGAAGCTCCGATGCAGGCTGACGGAAAATATCCGCTGGAAGGCCGAAGGCCTCGAGCAGGCGGCGGGCCGAAAGGTTGCCGACGCCGGGAGTCAGCGTTAACCGAAGCCATGAGGCAAGTTCATCGCGCAGCATGTGATGGAAAGCGCGCGCCAGCGGGCCCGGAAAGCAAGCCCTGGAGGCGTAACTGTGCTACTTCAGTCGGGGTGGATGAGCCGATCACCCACGCGCACGGGGATCCGTACATCGAGAATCAGGGCGTACGAAACCCGCTCGAAGGTACGGAAGACCATGACCATCCCGTTGGTTTCACTGGGAAGCTTGATTTCAGTGCGCGACTCGTCGGTGCTGTCCTTGATGCGGCTGCCCTTGGTCAGCAGATTGAGCACATGGCCTGGCTCCATGCCGTCCTGAATGCCCAGGTTGATTGCGATGACCTGGTTCTGTGCCGCATTGGCCACGGCGGAGCTGCCGTAGATCGAGACGACGCGGGCATCGACGTCCATTTTCGGGGCGTGGGGCGCGAAGCTGGTGTACGTGCGGGCGGGAGCCGGGAGCAGACGATCGCCTGCGCGGATTTCCTCGTTGGTGGAAATCAGGTCCAGGGAGGCTGGGACGTACTCCGACACCACAGCGCCCTTGCCATTCGCGCTTTCTTCGAACGACTCACCGCGTACCAGTTCTGCCTTGCCAAGGTACTGTGCTTCGTAGCCGAGCACATCGCCGGTCAGGGGGTCCTTCATGGGGACCGCATTGCGGAAAACACGGAACTGACGGGGTTCACCAGGATCGGTGCGCAAGGGGTTTGATGCATCACCCCGGGCATAGACCCGGTCACTGGCGCTCATCAGAACGCGGTCTTCCACCGTGGCCACAATGCGCGGCGCCTGCTCTAGCGTCTGGGCGTCGACCACCAGCGGTTCGACCAGGAATGGCTCTATGAGGTGCTGCTTGAGTGTTGGCAGGGCGGTGCTGGAAAGGCTGTCAGAACGCGTGCGTGGCGAGACGCGCACGGTTTCAGGCTCGCCTGCTTTGCCCGCCGCACCAGTGCGCAGACGTGCGAGGTTGCCGCTCTTGTCGAGGTACAGGGTCTGGCCTGGATAGATCAGATGGGGGTTGGAGATGGCCTGCAGGTTCATGCCCCAGAGCTCGGGCCAGCGCCACGGACGCTTGAGGTACATGCCGGAGATGCCCCACAAGGTGTCTCCGCGCTTGACGACATAAACATCGGGAGCAGAGGGCGTCAGCTCGGTCAGGGGGATACCCTGCTGTGCCACATGCTGCGCTGTCGCGTTCTGTGCCGGTGAGACGGTGTGGCCCTGTGCCAAAATTGCCGGACTGGCAAGGATGGCGCACATGAAGGTGACCATGCCCAACGCTGCGCGTTGCTTACCGGCAAATGCTGCCATGTCGTTCCTGTTCTGATGCATTGTCAAACGCCCCCTCGCTGGCGCCGCTGGATCCCCGGGTTGGTGGGGGCAGCAGCAAAATACGTTACAAACCATCTGAGATTCTCTGCTCAAGCCCTTGATTCGGCAATGATTATTGCCCCAAGCAGGTATGCGGGGCTGAAAAAGTGGCGAAAATAGCGACATCTTTCTTGCGCAGCCATGGCAATCCTTCCCATTCTTTGTTATCCAGATCCGCGGCTCCATACCGTGGCGAAACCCGTGCAGGGGGTCGATGACCGTGTTCGCGGCCTGGTGTCGGACATGCTTGAAACCATGTACGACGCCCATGGCATCGGGTTGGCAGCCACCCAGGTGGACGTGCACGAGCGCATTGTCGTCATTGATGTGTCCGAGGAGCGTAACCAGCCGCTGGTGCTGATCAATCCCGAAATTGTCTGGGCCAGTTCAGAAAAACACGTGGGTGACGAAGGCTGCCTTTCGGTGCCGGGCATCTACGATGGGGTGGAGCGCGCCGATGCAGTTCGCGTGCGGGCCCTGGATGCGCAAGGACAGGAACGGGTCATTGAGGCCAGCGATCTGCTGGCGGTGTGCGTTCAGCACGAACTCGACCACCTGCTGGGCAAGGTGTTCGTCGAATACCTCTCGCCCCTCAAACGCAACCGCATCAAGTCCAAGATGGTCAAGCGCCAGCGCGAGGCCCGCGCATGACCGCGCCGCGCGGCACGCCACGGGCCGTCGTGGTATCGCTGGTGCTGGCAGCGTGCCTGCTGGCCTCTTGTGCATCCTCCGGGAGCCCCTCGGGCGATGTACGCCAAGGCATGTCTGTGGACGATGTGATGACCCGCTGGGGTCAGCCGCATGCGGTGTACCAGTTGGCTGCCGGTCAGCGAATGTTCTACCGGCCGTTTCCCTGGCAGGTCAAAAGCCTGCAGTTCGACGCCGAGGGCCGTCTGACGCAGATCGAGGAGCAGGTACTGACGTCCGGGCATCTGGGCCGGATCGTCGCAGGCCGGTGGCGTGCAGCAGACGTACAACAGACCTTTGGTCCGCCCGCACGGCGCAAGGCGGACGCGGAGCAGGGCAGCGTCTGGCTGTATTTTTTCCGTGAGTATGGCGCGCACCGGCTCGCGCGCATCCACCTTGACAAGACTGGAATGGTGGTTCGTGTGGAACTGGTGGATGACCCAGCCGCCGATGACAGTTATCTCTGACCGGCAACTGCTCCGGCGTGCCTATCCATGAAAGTCATTTTTGCCGGGACACCGGAATTTGCCCGAGCGGGGCTGCAGTGTCTGCTGGAGGCTGGTTTTTCGGTGCCTCTGGTTCTGACCCAGCCCGACCGTCCGGCGGGCCGGGGCATGAAGCTCCAGGCCTCTGCCGTCAAGCAACTGGCGCTTGAGCGGGGCATCGTCGTGTCCCAGCCGCGCAGCCTGCGGCTCGATGGCAAGTACCCTGACGATGCAGCCAGCGCCCGGGCCGCCATCGAGGCCGCGCAGGCCGATGTGATGGTTGTGGCAGCCTACGGGCTGATCCTGCCGCAGTGGGTGCTTGATGCGCCGCGCCGGGGGTGCCTGAACATCCACGCCAGCCTGTTGCCGCGCTGGCGCGGGGCAGCGCCCATCCACCGCGCGATTGAGGCGGGCGATGCGCAGACTGGCGTCACCATCATGCAGATGGATGCGGGGCTGGATACGGGCGACATGCTTCTTAGCGAGGCCGTGGACATTCTCCCGGATGACACCACCGCCGAGCTGCACGACCGTCTTGCCCGGTTGGGTGGACGCCTGATTGTGCAGGCACTGCAGCGGCTGGACGGGGGTGGGCTGGTTCCCGTGCCGCAGCCAAAGGCGGGGGTGACCTATGCACACAAGATCGAAAAGGCTGAAAGCAGTGTGGACTGGGCCCTTCCTGCGCAGGTGATTGCGCGGCGCATCCGGGCCTTTGACCCCTTCCCGGGAGCCAGCACGACGCTGGGGGATGAAATGATCAAGCTTTGGCGATGCGAAATTGATAGCAACAAATCGATACTGGGCAAGCGCAAAGGCCAAATTTTATCTGCGGACAGCGAGGGAATCATTGTAGCTTGCGGTGATGCCGCGTTGCGCCTGACCGTACTGCAGCGTGCCGGCGGCAAGCGTTTGCTGGCGTCCGATTTCCTGCGCGGATTCGACCTGCATGAGGGCATGGTTCTGGGCAATCGGCCGACAGGTGGAGCGGGCGAGTGAGCTGGCATGCGGTGGGCGCCACGGCGCGCCATCCGTTGTTTCGTCAGGGAGTCACCGACATGCTCGGTGCGGCGCTGGGAATCGGCGCCTGGGGGTTGGTCACGGGCGTGGCCATGGTCAAGAGCGGCATGCCGGTGCCGGTGGCACTCTGCATGTCGCTGCTGGTGTATGCAGGCAGTGCACAACTGGCGGTGATTCCCTTGCTGGCAGTGGGCGCGCCCCTGTGGGTGGTCTGGCTCACGGCGGCGTGCGTGAACCTGCGGTTTGTCATATTCAGCAGCATGTGGCGCGCCTACTTTCAGCCCTTGCCCCTGCGCCAGCGTCTGGCCATTGGCTATTTCAGTGGTGACGTGATCTTTGTCGCCTTCATGAAGCGATTTCCCGAGCCCCGTCCCGTGCCGGAGCAGGTTCCGTACTTCTGGGGGGCTGCATCCATCAACTGGGTGGCCTGGCAGGTGCCCTCGGTGGTTGGCATTTTGCTGGCCAACGCCATCCCGGTTACCTGGGGCCTGGGCTTTGCCGGGGTGCTGGCGCTTTTGGGGGTGTTGCTGTCGCTGCTGTTTGATCGTGCTACCTGGCTTGCCTGCGTCGTGGCTGCAACGGCGGCCATTGCCGCCTTCGCTCTGCCTCTCAAGCTCAATATTCTGGTGGCAATCGCTGCTGCCGTGGCGGCAGGCCTGGTGGCCGAGGCGGTCGCCCGGCAGCACTCGGGCCGCAACACTGCGCCCCCGGATGATGGGGGCGGTGCCGAATGAACTGGGATGGTGTTCTTCCCTGGGCCGCCATCGTGGGCCTCGCTGCCATCACGGTGCTGGCGCGTGCGTTTTTCATGGTGCCGGAGCGCGAAATCCCCATGCCAGACTGGCTGCGGCGGGGTCTGAAGTACGCCCCTCTGGCTGCCTTGGCGGCCGTGATTGCACCGGAAATATTCCTGGTTCAGGGCGTACTGATGGACACTCTGCAAGACGCGCGGCTGCCCTCTGTGCTGTGTGCGACCGCTTACTACTTCTGGCGACGCGGCATTCTGGGCACCATCGTTGTGGGCATGGCCGTTTATCTGCCGCTGCACATCGGACTGGGCTGGTGATTGCAGGGGCGAGGGTTGCGGGGCTTGGGCGGCTGCGCGGGTGCGATGGGTCGGCCACGCAGTCGCCGGGCGCGCCGGGCCGTGCCTACAATGTCAGCCCTGCCGCATGTGTGGCTTGTCAGACTGACCCCTCCCATGAACATTCTTCGCTTCTCCGATCTGTGCGCCCAGGGCCTTGCCCGTGGCCAACGCGTCTTTATCCGTGCCGACCTGAACGTGCCGCTCAACGACCACGGCGCCATCACCGAGGACACGCGCATTCGTGCTTCGGTGCCCTGTATCCAGATGGCGCTCGATGCCGGAGCCGCCGTCATGGTGACCAGCCACCTGGGTCGCCCGACCGAGGGTGAGTTCAAGGCCGAAGACTCCCTCGCGCCGGTGGCTGCGCGCCTGGCGAGTCTGCTGGGCCGTGAGGTGCCGCTGGTGACCGACTGGGTGGACGGCGTGCAGGTGCATCCGGGCCAGGTGGTTCTGCTGGAGAACTGCCGTGTCAACGTAGGCGAAAAAAAGAACAAGGAAGAACTGGCACGCAAGCTGGCCGCCTTGTGCGACATCTATGTGAACGATGCCTTTGGCACCGCCCACCGGGCCGAGGGCACGACCTACGGGATCGCGCAGTTTGCCCCCATTGCCTGTGCCGGCCCGCTGTTGTCGGCAGAGATTGATGCCATCACCCAGGCGCTGGCCAACCCGAAACGCCCGCTGGTGGCCATCGTGGCGGGCTCCAAGGTGTCGACCAAGCTCACCATCCTGCAAAGCCTGTCGAAAAACGTGGACCAGCTCATTGTGGGCGGCGGCATTGCCAACACCTTCATGCTGGCCGCCGGTCTGCCCATTGGCAAAAGCCTGGCAGAGCCGGGACTGGTGGACGAAGCGCGTGCAGTGATGGCTGCCATGAAGGCGCGCGGCGCAGAGGTGCCCATTCCCACCGACGTGGTGACCGCCAAGTCCTTTGCCGCCGATGCGCCCGCCAGCATCAAAAAGGCCGCCGACGTTGCTGACGACGACCTCATTCTCGATGTCGGACCGGAAACAGCTCGCAAACTGGCGGAACAGCTCAAGTCCTCAGGGACGATTGTCTGGAATGGCCCGGTGGGTGTTTTTGAATTTGCTGCATTCGAGAATGGCACGCGTGCCATTGCGCAGGCCATTGCCGAGTCGTCAGCATTCAGCATTGCAGGGGGTGGCGATACGCTGGCGGCCATTGCCAAATACGGTATCGAAAAGGACGTCGGATACATCTCCACGGGAGGCGGTGCATTTCTGGAGGTGCTGGAAGGAAAAACACTTCCGGCCTTCGAGATCCTGGAAAAGCGTGCTGCCGGCTGAGTGCCGCGGCAGGGTGCGGGAAAAGCGAAGACTGTGACAAAAACAACAAAGCGTCTGCGCTCGGGCGCAGTTAGCGCATCTTTTTCTTGTTTTTGTTGAGGATAGCGCCCAAAATTATTTTCAATCGAGTAGCGGCCCGCTTTTCAGGTTCTCTACCGTCCAAGTCCGTAGGAGGGAAATCATGGTGTTTTCAAAGGCAATCAGCTTGGCCATTGTGGCCGGTGCTGTGGCGACTATGGTGGGGTGCGCATCGAGGGCGCCGATTCCCCTCGCAGAGAATTTCGAACTGACCGTCCAGCCCAAGGTGCGCTCTGCGGGCCATTGGGAGTTGGTGTCACGCGACGTCGTGGCGCAAACCCTCGCAACGCTGGACAAGGCAGGCGTCGCACCGGGCACGCAACTGCACGTTGCTCTGCCACCCAATCCCAGTTCATTTGACGTGGGCTTCCGCGATTTCCTGATCACCAAGCTCGTTCAGAGCGGTGCCGCTGTGCAGCAGATGCCAGGGCAGACGCTGGATGTGACCTACCACGCTCAGTTGGTTCGTCACAACAGCGAGCGCCCGCACTTCATTCCCGGGCAGTTCACCATGCTGACGGCTGGCCTCATGGCTGCCTATGGCCTGCGCCATGAACACCTGGATGCCCAGCTTCTTGCCACCCTCGGGTTGGCTGTGGCTGCCGATTACGGCGCAAGCATCAACAGCGGCGGTCCGACCAACACCGAAATGATCCTCACCACCACGGTGGCGCGCGGTGGTCAGTACATCGCACGCAAGACGGACGTGTATTACCTCGAGAACGCTGACACCCCCCTGTTCATGCGTCCCTCGAAAAGCGTCAACATGAAGGTGGTATCGCAATGAAATCGTACGCACTTCTGACCGCTCTGGCCGCCGCCCTGCTGGCGGGTTGTGCCTCCAACACTGCGCCCGTGCGCGCAGAACCCACGTACCAGGAAGCAGCCAGCAGCCAGTTCCTGCAGAGCAATGCCGAAGCCGTTACCAAGCTGGTGGCCGGGTTTGACATCCAGTCCCTGGGCGGTGGTCCTGTGCTCGTCGCCACCGTGGTGAACGTCAACGACCTGAGCCGATCTGCCCCGTTGGGCCGCACGCTCTCCGAGCAGTATGCGTCGGTGATGGCTGGCAAGGGCTTCAACGTCAAAGAGATCAAGCTGCGCGGCGACGTGTTTGTGAAGGAAGGCGCTGGCGAATTGTTGCTGTCGCGTGAAATCAAGGACATTGCACGCAGCCAGAACGCCTCGATGGTGCTGGTTGGCACCTACTCTGCAGCGGCCAATCTGACGTATGTCAGCCTCAAGCTGGTGCGCACCGAAGACAGCCGCATTGTGCGTGGGCACGACTACGCCTTGCCCAATGACCGCGATGTCCAGCGCCTGCTGGCGGTGCCCCGCTGATTCACAGGCCACCTGGACCGCCCTGTGGCGGCCCCTCCAACAAAAAAGCCGTCATTGACGGCTTTTTTTCATGGTGGCGGCGCAGGTTGCCGCATCGCACCGTGGCGGACGGTATTTCGTTGCAGGCCTGTAACTTAATCTGTGTAAAAATTGAAACCCAATTACATTCTTTCGAAGGCTGTCCATGACGTTGCGCCGTGCCACCAAGATCGTTGCCACACTCGGTCCCGCTTCCAGCGATGCGGGGTTGCTGGAGAAGATGATCATCGCCGGGGTGAATGTGGTTCGACTCAATTTCAGCCATGGGACCGCCCAGGACCACATTGACCGCGCGCAGATGGTTCGCGAGGCAGCCAAGCGTGCGGGCCGAGAAGTGGCCATCATGGCGGACCTCCAGGGCCCCAAGATCCGCGTTGGCAAGTTTGCGCAGGGGCGCGTGATGCTGGAAGCCGGTGCCCCCTTTGTTCTCGACGCCTCCCGCACAGAGCCAGGAGACCAGGACGGTGTGGGGCTTGACTACAAGGAGCTGCCGCGAGACACCCGCCCTGGCGATGTGCTCCTGCTCAACGACGGCCTGATCGTCCTGACCGTTGATGCCGTGCGCGGCGAGGCGGTGCATACCACTGTCAAGATCGGCGGGGAGCTATCCAACAACAAGGGTATCAACAAGCAGGGTGGCGGTTTGACGGCACCAGCGCTCACCGCCAAGGACATGGAGGACATTCGTACCGCCATGGGCCTGCAGGCGGACTACGTGGCGGTGAGCTTTCCGAAAAACGCCACCGACATGGAGATGGCCCGCCAGTTGTGCAATGTGGCCGCAGCGCCTTTCAAGCACAAGCCCGGCCTGATTGCGAAGATCGAGCGGGCGGAGGCGATTCCCCGCCTTGAGGAAATCCTCAAGGCCAGCGACGGCATCATGGTCGCCCGGGGCGATCTGGCCGTGGAAGTGGGCAATGCCGTGGTGCCTGCGCTGCAGAAAAAGATGATCCGCATGGCCCGCGACATGGACAAGGTGGTTATCACGGCAACGCAGATGATGGAAAGCATGATCACCAACCCCGTGCCCACCCGGGCCGAGGTGAGCGACGTGGCCAATGCCGTTCTCGACGGGACCGACGCCGTGATGCTGAGCGCAGAAACCGCTGCAGGCAAGTACCCTCTGGAAACCGTTCAGGAAATGGCAAAAATCTGCGCTGCGGCCGAAGCCGCCGAAGATCCGCAACTCGACTCGGACTTTTCCGGGCGCACCTTTGGCAGCATCGACCAGTCGATTGCCATGGGAGCCCTGTTCACGGCCTACCACCTGGGGGCCAAAGCGATTGTCGCCATGACGGACAGCGGATCCACCGCCTTGTGGATGAGTCGCCACCGCGTTCACATACCCATCTATGCGCTCACGCCCAAAATTGCCACCCAGCGGCGCATGGCCCTGTTCCGTAATGTGCGGCCGCTGCTCATGGACACCAGTGCAGACCGCGATACGGCGTTGGACCAAGCAGAGCGCCACCTCAAGATGCGCAACATCGTCAGCAGTGGCGACGTCTATGCCATCACCTGCGGAGAGCCCATGGGTGCACCTGGCGGCACCAACATGCTGAAAATCTGCAGGGCAACGTAACGCATGAGCGGCGCGCACCGGGCGCGCCACCAATGGTGGCCGGGGCCGGTTGAGAGGCCGTAAAATCATGGGTTACAAGGCGGTTACCACCGCTTCGTTTCCCATTTTTTTGCCCTTTCAACCTGAACGGATCACCACCATGCCACTCGTCTCGATGCGCGAACTGCTCGACCATGCCGCCAGCAATGGCTACGGCATCCCTGCCTTCAACGTCAACAACCTGGAGCAGGTCCAGGCCGTGATGGCCGCCGCCGACGAGGTAGGTGCGCCGGTGATCCTGCAGGCCAGCGCGGGAGCGCGCAAATACGCGGGTGAAAGCTTCATCAAGCACCTGATTCAGGCCGCCTGCGAGGCGTATCCCCACATTCCCCTGGTGATGCACCAGGACCATGGTACTTCGCCCATCATCTGTCAGGGGGCCATTGATCTGGGGTTTGGCTCGGTGATGATGGACGGCTCGCTGATGGAAGATGGCAAGACGCCTGCTTCGTTCGAGTACAACGTGGACGTGACCCGCAAGGTCGTCGCAATGGCGCACAAGGTGGGTGTGACCGTAGAGGGCGAGCTGGGGTGCCTGGGGTCGCTGGAGACCGGTGAGGCCGGTGAGGAAGACGGCGTGGGTGCCGTTGGCAAGCTGGACCACAGCCAGATGCTCACGGATCCCGAAGAAGCAGCCCAATTCGTCCAGGCCACGCAGCTCGATGCTCTGGCCATCGCCATCGGTACCAGCCATGGGGCTTACAAGTTCACCCGTCCGCCCACCGGTGACGTGCTGGCGATCTCGCGCGTCAAGGAAATCAACGCCCGCATTCCGAACACCCACCTGGTGATGCACGGTTCGTCGTCGGTACCGCAAGACCTCCTGGCGATCATCAACCAGTACGGCGGAAAGATGAAGGAAACCTACGGCGTGCCGGTCAAGGAAATCCAGGAAGCAATCCGGTACGGTGTCCGCAAGATCAACATCGACACCGACATCCGCCTCGCGATGACGGGCGCCGTACGCAAGTTCATGGCCGAAAACCCTGACAAGTTCGATGCCCGCGAGTGGCTCAAGCCCGCACGCGAAGCCGCCAAAGCCATCTGCAAGCAGCGCTATCTCGAATTCGGTTGCGAAGGCCAGGGCGGCAAGATCAAGAGCCTGTCGCTGGCCGTGATGGCGCAGAAGTACGCCGCAGGTGAGTTGGCCCAGGTGGTGAACTGATCGACTCTGCGCAGGCCCATGGGGCCATGCGCGGAGAGGCCTGCTGCGCATCTTCGATGCGCCCGGTGCCCGCCGGCAGCACGGCCTCAATTCAGTGCAAAACGGCAGTCCACGGGCTGCCGTTTTCGCGTTTTTGGGGGTTTACTCTACGCGAGCCTGTCCGGTAGTAGATAGAACCCGAATGTTCTTCATGTAAGCTCGCGGTCAGTAAGCCCGTGCGAGCGCGAGTAGGGGGTGGAGCCATCCAGCGTGCTTTCGCCGCCTACGCAAGTTTTTGCGGAGCTTCCGGAACGATCACGATACTTGGAGGAGACCATTCATGCAAACAGCACCAACCCTACCGGGGCAGCGCATTGGCGTGCCCAGGGAAACCTTCCCGGGCGAAAAGCGCGTGGCCACCGTGCCGGACGTGGTGGAAAAGCTCATCAAGCTCGGCTTCGCGGTTGCTGTGGAATCCGGCGCGGGCGATGCCGCCAATTTCAGCGACGATGCGTACCGTGCTGTTGGCGCAGAGGTGCTTCCAGATGCGGCTGCGTTGTGGGCGGCATCGGACATCGTTCTCAAGGTGCGCCCGCCGAGCAGCCAGGAAGTGGCGCTGATGCGAGAGGGTGGTGCGCTGATCGGGTTCGTCTGGCCTGCCCAGAACCCTGAACTGATGCAACAGCTTGCTGCCAGAAATGCCACGGTGCTGGCCATCGACTGCCTGCCGCGGACCCTGAGCCGCGCACAAAAAATGGACGCGCTGACGTCGACCGCCGGGGTGAGCGGCTACCGTGCCGTCATCGAGGCGGCCAATGCGTTTGGCCGCTACTTCAACGGCCAGATCACGGCGGCGGGCAAGGTGCCCCCGGCCAAGGTGTTCATTGCGGGTGCCGGGGTGGCGGGCCTTGCGGCCATTGGCACAGCGGCCAACCTGGGCGCCATCGTGCGCGCCAACGATACGCGCGCCGAGGTGGCTGACCAGGTCAAGTCGCTGGGCGGCGAGTTCGTCAAGGTCGATTTCGAGGAAGAGGGTTCGGGCGGCGGCGGCTACGCCAAGGTCATGAGCGAGGGTTTCCAGGCCGCGCAGCGGCAGATGTACGCCACCCAGGCCAAGGACGCGGACATCATCATCACCACGGCCCTGATTCCCGGCAAGCCCGCGCCCAAGCTCATCACCGCCGAGATGGTGCAGTCGATGAAGCCCGGCAGCGTGATTGTGGACATGGCGGCCGAGCAGGGGGGCAACTGCGAATTGACCGTGCCCGGCGAGGCCGTGGTGCGCCACGGTGTGAGCATCATCGGCTACACCGATCTGGCTTCGCGCCTGGCCAAGCAGTCGTCCACGCTGTATTCCACCAACCTGCTGCGCCTCGTCGAGGAGCTGTGCAAGGCCAAAGACGGTGTGGCGGTGGTCAACATGGAAGACGACGCGATCCGCGGCCTGACGGTCATCAAGGACGGCGCCATCACCTGGCCCGCTCCGCCGCTCAAGCAGGCCCCGGCGCCCGCACCCAAGCCCGCAGTTGCCCCTGTGGAACAGAAAAAGGGTGGCCACGGGCATGGCAGCAGCGCCCCAATGCCCGCAAAGAGCCTGGCCATCCTCTTTGCCGTGGCCGCGGTGGTGTTCTGGTTTATCGGTGCCTATGCGCCTGCGGCTTTCCTGGGGCACTTCACGGTGTTCGTGCTGGCCTGCTTCATCGGCTACATGGTGGTTTGGAACGTCACGCCCGCGCTGCACACCCCGCTGATGAGCGTGACCAACGCCATCTCCAGCATCATCGCCATCGGCGCTCTGGTTCAGATCATGCCGCCAGAAACGGGTGTCAATGGACGCCCGGACGGACTGATCCTCTGGCTGGCCTTTGCGGCCACCGTGCTAACGGCCGTCAACATGTTCGGTGGATTCGCCGTGACGCGCCGCATGCTCGCCATGTTCCGCAAATAAACGAGACAGAACCAGAACAAAGAAGGAAAGACGATCATGTCCCAAAGTCTCGCCACGGTGGCCTATCTCGGCGCCGCCATTCTCTTCATTCTGAGCCTGGGTGGCCTGTCCAACCCGGAGACCTCGCGCCGCGGCAACCTGTTCGGCATGGTGGGCATGGCACTGGCCGTGCTGGCCACGGTGTTCGGCCCGCGCGTCAGCCCCTCGGGCATCGTATGGATCGTCGGTGCGCTGGTGGTGGGTGGCAGCATCGGCCTGTATGCCGCCAGGGTCGTGAAGATGACCCAGATGCCCGAGCTCGTCGCGCTCATGCACAGCCTCGTGGGCCTGGCGGCCTGCCTGGTCGGCTTTGCCAGCTATGTGGATACCTCGATCCAGTTGCAGGGCGCGGAGAAGGTGATCCATGAGGTGGAAATCTACGTCGGCATCCTGATCGGCGCAGTGACCTTCTCGGGCTCGCTGATTGCGTTCGGCAAGCTCAACGGCAAGATCGGCGGCAAGCCTCTGCTGCTGCCCGCGCGCCACTGGATGAATCTGGTCGGCCTGCTGGTGGTGATCTGGTTCGGTCGCGAGTTCGTTCACGCATCCACGGTGGCCGAAGGCATGCTGCCGTTGATCGTGATGACCGGGATTGCGCTGCTGTTTGGCGTCCACATGGTGATGGCCATTGGTGGTGCCGACATGCCGGTGGTGGTTTCCATGCTCAACAGCTACTCGGGCTGGGCCGCTGCGGCCACGGGCTTCATGCTGGGCAATGACCTGCTGATCGTGACCGGCGCGCTGGTCGGCTCCTCGGGTGCCATCCTGTCGTACATCATGTGCAACGCAATGAACCGCAACTTCATCAGCGTGATCGCGGGCGGCTTTGGTTCCGGTGGCGGTTCGACGCCCGCCAAATCGGGGGAAGCGGCCGAGCCGCAGGGTGAGGTGGTGCCGGTGAGCGCTGCCGAGACGGCCGAACTGCTGCGCGATGCCAAGAGCGTCATCATCGTGCCGGGCTACGGCATGGCCGTAGCGCAGGCACAGCACACGGTGTACGAAATTACCAAGACCTTGCGCGAGAAGGGCGTGAACGTGCGCTTTGGCATCCACCCGGTCGCGGGCCGCATGCCGGGTCACATGAACGTGCTGCTGGCCGAGGCCAAGGTGCCTTACGACATCGTGATGGAGATGGACGAGATCAATGACGACTTTCCGGACACCGACGTCGTCATGGTCATTGGCGCCAACGACATCGTGAACCCCAGCGCCCTTGAAGACCCCGCCAGCCCCATCGCCGGCATGCCGGTGCTCGAAGTGTGGAAGGCCAAGACCTCGATCGTGATGAAGCGCTCGATGGCCTCGGGCTATGCCGGTGTGGACAACCCGCTCTTCTACAAGGAGAACAACCGCATGCTGTTTGGCGACGCCAAGAAAATGCTCGACGAGGTGCTGACAGCACTCAAGGGCTGACAAGGCATAATTCCCAAACTAAAAAAGCACGACCGTGCGAAACGTTTCAAGCACGGTCATTCATACGTGATAACCACATCAGGAGACCTGGAGATGACCGACCGTATTTGGCTCAAGAGCTACCCGTCTGGCGTGCCCGCCGACATCGACGCTGGACAGTATCCGTCCCTCGTGGCGCTGATGGAGGAGGCCTTCCACAAGTACGCCAACCGCGTGGCGTACAGCTTCATGGGCAAGGACGTCACCTATGCCCAGACGGACTCCTTGAGCACTGCGTTTGCTGCGTACCTGCAGAGTCTGGGGCTCGTCAAGGGCGACCGCGTGGCCATCATGATGCCCAATGTGCCGCAGTACCCCGTCACGGTGGCCGCCATTCTGCGTGCCGGCTTTGTGGTGGTGAATGTGAACCCGCTGTACACACCGCGCGAGCTGGAACACCAGCTCAAGGACTCGGGCGCCAAGGCCATCGTGATCATCGAGAACTTTGCCACCACGCTGGAGCAGTGCATCGCCCACACCCCGGTCAAGCACGTGGTGCTGTGTGCCATGGGCGACCAGCTGGGCCTGCTCAAGGGCGCACTGGTCAATTACGTGGTGCGCAACGTCAAAAAGATGGTGCCCGCCTACAACCTGCCGGGGGCCGTGCGTTTCAACGACGCAGTGGCTCAGGGCACGCGCGGCACACTCAAGAAACCCGACATCAAGCCGGACGACATCGCCCTGCTGCAATACACCGGTGGCACCACCGGCGTGAGCAAAGGCGCTGTGCTGCTTCACCGCAACGTGATCGCCAACGTGCTGCAGTCCGAGGCCTGGAACGACCCGGTAATGAAGAAGGTGCCCGCCGGCGAACAGCCCACCAGCATCTGTGCGCTGCCGCTGTACCACATCTTTGCTTTCACCGTGAACATGATGCTATCCATGCGCACGGGCGGAAAGACCATTCTTATCCCCAACCCGCGCGACCTGCCTGCTGTGCTCAAGGAGCTGTCCAAGCACACCTTCCACAGCTTCCCGGCGGTCAACACGCTGTTCAACGGTCTGGCCAACCACCCGGACTTCAACACAGTGAACTGGAAGAACCTCAAGGTGTCTGTGGGCGGCGGTATGGCGGTGCAGGGTGCCGTGGCCAAATTGTGGCTGGAGAAGACCGGTTGCCCCATCTGCGAAGGCTACGGCCTGTCGGAAACCAGCCCATCGGCCAGTTGCAACCCTGTCACGGCCAAGGACTTCACCGGCACCATTGGTGTTCCGTTGCCAGGGACCCTGATGAAGCTGCTGGATGACGACAACAACGAGGTCACCACCTTGGGCCAGCCTGGCGAAATCGCCATCAAGGGCCCGCAGGTCATGGCCGGTTACTGGCAGCGCCCCGACGAGACCGCCAAGGTCATGACGGCCGATGGTTTCTTCAAGACGGGCGATGTGGGTGTGATGGACGACCGCGGCTTCTTCAAGATCGTGGACCGCAAGAAGGACATGGTGCTGGTCAGCGGCTTCAACGTTTACCCCAACGAGGTCGAAGAGGTGGTGGCTTCCATGCCGGGCGTGATGGAATGCGCCGTGGTGGGCGTGCCCGACGAAAAGACGGGCGAGGCCGTAAAACTGGTCATCGTGCGCAAGGACCCCGACCTCACCGAGGCGGCCGTGCGCGAGTTCTGCCGCCACGAGCTGACAGGCTACAAGCAGCCCAAGGTGGTGGAGTTCCGCACCGAGCTGCCCAAGACACCGGTGGGCAAGATTCTGCGCCGCGAACTGCGCGAAAAGAAGTGAGTCCCCGGGGCTTGCAGCCCCGTGCGCCACAATACGGAGCGGCTTCGGCCGCTTCTTTCATTCTGGAACACCGGAGCACCATGACCACCGCCATCCTCAGCGCTCTCCCCGAAGAACAGTCCGGCCTGGTCGGCAGCCTGGAGCAGGCCCACCGCCTGACCCACGCCGGGCGCACGTTCTGGGAGGGCGTGCTGCATGGCAAACCGGTGGTGCTGGCACTGTCGTGCATGGGCAAGGTGGCTGCGGCGACCACGGCCACGGTGCTGATCGAGCGGTTTGGCGTGGAGCGCATCGTTTTCACGGGCGTTGCCGGGGGGCTGGGCGAGGGTGTTCGGGTGGGCGATGTCGTGGTGGCGCTGGACTATGTGCAGCACGACATGGATGTCTCGCCGCTCTTCCAGCGCTGGCATGTGCCCGGCTATGCGGGGGTCCGCCTGCCCTGCGATACCGGTCTTTCTGCTCATCTTTCAGGAGCTGTAAGCGCTTGTCTGTTAAGCGCTTTCGGCCATTTTTATGCAAATTCTGATGGCAGTACGCCACGGTTGCACCAGGGGCTGGTGGCCAGTGGTGACCAGTTTGTGACCAGCGCACAGGTGTCACGTGCCTTGCGCGAACCCCTGGTGGCGGCGGGGCACGACGTGCTGGCTGTCGAGATGGAGGGCGCCGCCGTGGCGCAGGTGTGCCTGGACTACGGAGTGCCGTTTGCCGCCGTTCGCACCATCTCCGACCGGGCCGACGACGACGCGCATGTCGACTTCCCGGTGTTCATCCAGACCGTGGCCAGCCGCTACGCCGACCACATTGTGCGCCATTTGCTGAAATCGCTATAAAAAACATAGCTACTGGCGCATGATGGGCGGGTGTTTTTTGCCAATACTGCTTGAATTTTCCTGAACTCTTGAAACAGGCACGGCCCAGACCAGCGACCGCCGCGCAAGGGTCGCCCCGCCGCGCTGGCGGTGTCCCCCCTTCCCGGCGAAGCCGAGAGAAGGGGGAGGGCGCGCAGCGCCACAGGGGGTTGTCTTACTTCAACCAGCCGCGCCGACGGAAATACCACATGGGCACCAGTGCGCTGCACACCATCAGGCCCAGGGCGAAGGGGTAGCCCAGCGTCCACTCCAACTCGGGCATGAACTTGAAGTTCATGCCGTAGCTGCTGGCGATCAGCGTGGGCGGCAGCAGCGCGACGCTGGCCACCGAGAAGATCTTGATGATCTTGTTCTGGTTGATGTTGATGAAACCGACGGT
>Ga0073904_10000587_pt1 | contig 26470 bp, 19 predicted proteins | sample KloWWTrecipitate_FD_66668 | JGI IMG/M metagenome (GOLD analysis project Ga0073904, IMG submission 66668) | Active sludge microbial communities from Klosterneuburg, Austria, studying microevolution and ecology of nitrifiers - Klosterneuburg... | ecosystem: Engineered > WWTP > Aerobic digester >... | reverse complement strand
CGCTGGCCGACGCGACTGCGGCCTATGCGGCGCAGGAGCGTGTGGCCCGCGAGCTGGCCTGGTTTGGAACTGCGCCGCCGCGGTACTGGAAGTCCGGCTGCGCGTCACGCGCGGCTGTCATCTCCCACGCACCCCTGCCACCCGCCGGTGTCTGGATCAGTCCCGCACAGGCCGGAACCTGGCCCGAGGCGCGAGGGGGCATCGAGGCCGAGGTCGCGCTGCGTCTGCGGAAACCGGTGGATGCAGAGCGGGCGGCGACGCTGGACCTGTCGGGGGCACGGGAACTGATCGATGCGATGTGCGTGTCGATCGAGATCGTCGATTCGCGATGGGCAGAAGGGACGCAGGCGCCCGCGCTCGCCCAACTGGCCGATGTGCTGTCGCATGGCGCGCTGGTGCTCGGCGCCTGGGTTGGATTCGAATCGTCGCGCGAGTGGTCGACACAGGTCTGCCGGGTGCGCATTGGCTCGCGCCCGGAATGCGTATTCCAGGGCACCCACCCACTGGCGGACCCGGTCTTCGTGGTGCCGGCCTGGCTGCGTCACGCCACCCGTCACGGCCAGGAGTTGCCGGCCGGCAGCATCGTGACCACCGGCAGCTGGTGCGGCTTGTTGCAGGCACAGGCGGGCGACAGGGTCGAAGTGGCCTTCGACGGAATGGGTGGAGCCTGCGTGCAGCTGTAACCCCTTCGAACCGACCGCGCTGCCACGTTCGACACAATCCGACCTGGAGCCAACGAAGCCCGACCCATCATGAAAAGAATACTCATCATTGCCCTCGCGCTGGGCCTGTGCGCCTGTGATGCCGTCGACGAAGCGGTCGCCGCGGGAAACCACATGAACCACATCCTCGAGAAGTGCGTGCAACACATGAAAGAAAAGCAGGGTGATACCGACATACCGGAATGCAATGGCATGACCGAGCAGGCGGAATACCTCAAGGCGAAGACGAAGGTCAAGGAGCCCAGCGCCGCGCTGGACTCCATCGATCGGCGGTCGATGCAACTGCGCCAGGAAGCCATCGGCCTGATGCAGGGTTCAGCCCGGTAGCCGGCCGAAGCTCCGGCTGAGGCGCGCCCATGCATCCCACGTTCCCGCTGCTGGCCCGAACCGACTTCCCGCGGCTGCGCCGTCGATCCCTCGAAACACTGCAGGTCAACCTCGGCTACCGCTGCAACCAGAGCTGCCTGCACTGCCACGTGAACGCCGGCCCGACACGGACCGAGGCGATGGATGCAGGCACTGCGGACCTGGTTCTGGAAGTCCTCGAACGGCGCGGTGTGAAGACGCTGGACCTGACCGGCGGCGCCCCCGAAATGAACCCGCAGTTTCGTCGGCTGGTGCAAGCCACGCGCGCGATGGGGGTGCGCGTGATCGACCGCTGCAACCTGACCATCCTGTTCGAGCCAGGGCAGGAGGACCTCGCGGATTTCCTGGCCGCTCAGCAGGTGGAAGTGGTCGCGTCGCTGCCGTGCTACTCGGTTGCCAACGTCGACCGCCAGCGCGGCGAAGGCGTGTTCGACAAGAGCATCGCCGCACTGCAGCGGTTCAATGCACTGGGTTACGCACAGCCCGGCAGCGCGCTGACGCTGAACCTCGTCTACAACCCGCAGGGGCCGGTGCTGCCGCCGCCACAGGAAGCGCTGCAGGCCGACTACAAGCGCGAGCTCGAAGCTCATTTCGACATCCGCTTCAACCACCTGTTCGCGCTCACCAACATGCCGATCCAGCGGTTCGGCAGCACGTTGGTGTCGAAGGGGCAGTTCGAGTCCTACCTCCAGTTGCTCAAGGATGCTTACCGGGCCGACAACCTGGACACGGTGATGTGTGTGTCGCAGGTCAGCGTCGACTGGCAGGGCGACCTCTACGACTGCGATTTCAACCAGATGCTCGGCCTGCCGGCGCGGCTCGATGGCCGCACGCGGGCCCATCTGCGCGACCTGCTGGAGCACAGCCCGGTGGACGAGATCATCCGCGTGGCAGACCATTGCCACGGCTGCACCGCCGGCCAGGGCAGCAGCTGCAGCGGCGCACTCGAAGTGGGATCCCGGTGACGACTTCGTCGCGCCATCGCGGTCTGTGGATCGCTGTCGCGCTGATGGCCTTGCTCGCTGCCGTGCTGTACCGGCACTTCGATATCGGCGACCTGCTCACGCTCGACTCGCTCAAGGCCAGCCGCGACACGCTGGTCGCCCGCTTCGACCAGTCACCCGCCACGTTCGCCATCGGCTACTTCGCCCTCTACGTCGCCGTGGCTGCGCTGTCGCTGCCAGGCGCGGCGGTGATGACGCTGGCAGCCGGCGCCATCTTCGGCCTGGGCCTCGGTCTGCTGCTGGTGTCGTTCGCGTCGAGCATCGGTGCGACGCTGGCCTTCCTGACGGCCCGCTACCTGCTGCGCGACTCGGTTCAGGCCCGCTTCGGCTCGCGGCTCGAACCGGTCAACGAAGGCATGCGACGTGACGGTGCGTGGTACCTGCTGAGCCTGCGGCTGGTGCCGGTCTTTCCGTTCTTCATGGTCAACCTGCTGATCGGCCTGACGCCGATCGCTGCGACGCGCTTCTACTGGGTCAGCCAGCTGGGCATGCTGGCCGGCACCGCCGTGTACGTGAACGCCGGCACCCAACTCGCAGGCATCACGAATCTGGCGGATGTGCTGTCGCCGCCACTGCTGCTTAGCTTCGTCCTGCTGGGCGTATTCCCGCTCCTCGCCAAGGCGTTGCTCGGCGCGCTGCAGCGGCGCAAGGTTTACGCGAATTGGCCACGACCGAAGCGCTTCGACCGCAATCTGATCGTCATCGGAGCCGGTGCGGGCGGGTTGGTGACGGCCTACATCGCTGCCGCGGTCCGGGCCCGCGTGACGCTGGTGGAAGACCACAAAATGGGTGGCGACTGCCTGAACTACGGATGCGTGCCGAGCAAGGCACTGATCCGAGTGGCCAAGCTGGCCCGGGACATCCAGCAGGCGGACGCGATGGGCATTCGCGATGCGAGCGGCCGCATCGATTTCGCGGCCGTGATGGCACGGGTGCAGCGCGTCATACGCGACATCGAGCCACACGACTCCGTCGAGCGCTACACCGCACTGGGCGTCGACGTGGTGCAGGCACGCGCGCGAATCACCTCGCCATGGAGCGTGGAGCTGACGCGTGCCGATGGCACGGTGCAGACGCTGACCACGCGCAGCATCGTCATTGCCACGGGCGCCCGCCCGTTCGTGCCGCCGATACCCGGCCTGCAACAGTCGGGCTTCCTGACCAGCGACACGCTGTGGGGTCTGGCCGAGTTGCCGCGCCGTCTGCTGGTGCTGGGCGGTGGTCCGATCGGCTGCGAACTGGCGCAGTGCTTTGCGAGGCTGGGCTCCGAGGTCACGCAAGTCGAGATGGCCCCACACGTGCTCGGCCGCGAGGACGAGGACGCATCGGCCGTTGTCGCCCAGGCGCTGCGCGACGACGGCATCGAACTGCTGACCGGACATGAAGCAGTGCGCGTGGAAACCGTTGACGGAGAACACCGGCTGATCGTCAGGCATGGCGGTGTCGAGCGTGCAGTGGCCTTCGACCAGCTGCTGTGTGCCGTCGGCCGCAGCCCGCGCGTCGCGGGCTACGGGCTCGAGGAGCTCGGCATCCCGCTTGCCCGCGGCAGGACGATCGAGACGAATGCCTGCCTGCAGACGCTCTACCCGAACATCTACGCGGTCGGTGATGTCGCGGGGCCTTATCAGCTCACGCATGTCGCGGCGCATCAGGCCTGGTACGCGGCGGTGAACGCGCTGTTCGGACTCTTCAAGCGCTTTCGGGTCGACTACTCGGTGATCCCGCGGGCCACCTTCACCGATCCCGAGGTGGCACGCGTCGGATTGTCGGAAGCCGAAGCGGCTGCGCAGGGCGTGTCGGTCGAGGTGACGCACTTCCCGCTCGCGGATCTCGACCGCGCCATCGCCGACGGCACCACCCGGGGGTTCATCAAGGTGCTGACGGTGCCGGGCAGGGACAGGATCGTCGGAGTGACGATCGTCGGTGCACATGCCGGGGACCTGCTGGCCGAGTACGCACTCGCGATGAAGCACGGCCTGGGACTCAACAAGATCCTCGGCACGATACACAGCTACCCGACCCTGGCCGAGGCCAACAAGTACGTCGCCGGCGCCTGGAAGCGCGCCCACGCGCCGCAGCGGCTGCTGGCCTGGGTCGAGCGCTATCACGCCTGGCAACGGGGCTGATCCACCGTGGCGCGCCTCCTGTCCATCGTCATCCCGACCTGGAACGAGGCACGGACCATCGCCGAAGCACTCGATGCGTTGGCGCCCCAGCGAGAAGCAGGTGCCGAGGTGCTGGTCGTCGATGGCGGCAGCCAGGACGCTACGCTGGCGTTCTGCGCCGATCGGACCGATCTGACCCTGCAGGCGCCGTGCGGCCGCGCGCGACAGATGAACGCGGGAGCAGCGCAGGCGCGCGGCGAAGTGCTGCTGTTCCTGCATGCCGACACCCGGCTGCCTGCAGATGCGATGGGATCCATCGCGGCGGTGCTGGCCGGCGGCGCCGACTGGGGCCGCTTCGATGTCGACATCGCCGGCCGCTCGCCGATGCTGCCCGTGATCGCTGCGCTGATGAACCTTCGCTCGCGCTGGAGTGGCATCGCCACCGGCGATCAGGCGATCTTCGTGCGCCGCACGCTGTTCGAGTCGATCGGCGGCTTCCCCGACCAGCCGCTGATGGAAGACATCGAGCTGTCGAGCCGCCTGCGCCGCAAGCACCGTCCGGCTTGCCTGCGCGCACGCGTCGTCACCTCGGGTCGTCGCTGGGAACAGCATGGCGTGTGGCGAACGATCCTGCTGATGTGGTCGCTGCGTCTGCGCTACTGGCTCGGAACGCCGGCCGACACGCTGGCCCGCGCCTACCGATGAACAGGCCTTGCCCGGTGATCGTGATGGCCAAGGCTCCGGAACCCGGCTATGCCAAGACCCGACTGATTCCTGCCCTGGGACGTGCGGGCGCGGCCGCGCTGGCCGAGCGGTTGCTGGCACATGCGCTCGAACAGGCATGGGCCAGCGCGCTGGGACCGGTCGATCTGTGCTGTGCGCCCGACGTATCGCACCCGGCCTTCCAGCGCCACGCCGCGTCACCCCTGATCCAGCTTTCGGAGCAGGTCGATGGCGATCTGGGCGCCCGCATGCACCACGCGCTGGAACGCGCGCTGGTCGGCCACGATCGCGCACTGCTGATCGGCACCGACGCGCCCGGCCTCGACGCCCAACGCCTGCGCGAGGCCGCCGATGCGCTCGACATGCACGACGCGGTCTTCGTGCCGGCGCACGACGGCGGCTATGCGCTGGTCGGCCTGAGGTACCCGATGGCGATGCTGTTCGACGGCATGACCTGGAGCACGCCCCGGGTCATGGACGACACGCGTGGCCGGCTGCGCGCGCACGGCCTGCGGCACGCCGAGCTGACCCCCGTCCACGACATCGACGAGCCCGCCGATCTCGCTCACCTGCCAGCGGGCTGGCTCGCATGAAGCGGGTCGTGCTGGTCGGTGCCGGCCACGCCCACGCACAGGTGCTGAAGGACTGGTGCACGTCGCCGCCGGCCGGGGCCGAGCTGTGGGTGGTGTCACCGCACGCGCTGGCGCCCTATTCAGGCATGGTCCCGGGCTGGCTGGCAGGGCACTATCGCTACGAGGACATCTGCATCGACTTTGCAGCGCTAGCGGCGGCTGCAGGGGCGCACTGGGTTGGCGACGAACTGGTGGCGCTCGATCCCAAGCAACGACGGCTGACGCTCGGCAGTGGTCGGCTGCTGGAGTACGACCTGCTCTCGCTCAACGTCGGCTCGACTCTCAGGCCACCGCCATCGCCCGCTGTCCCGGTGCTGGCGCTGCGTCCACTCGGTGAACTGCGGCTGCGGTGGGAGGCCGCGCTGGCGACGATCACCCGCATTGCCGCCGTGCGACCCGTGACGGTCACGGCAGTCGGCGGCGGAGCGGCGGGCTTCGAGTCCCTGCTGGCGGTGCGGCAGCGGGTGATGCGGATGCAGCCGCGAAGCACGGTGCATCTCTCGCTGGTGAGCGCCGGGGTCGATCTGCTGCCGGGGCTGGCCCCGGGTGCGGCAGCGCATGCGCGGCAGACACTGGCCTCGCTGCAGGCCACGGTGCAACTGGGCAAGCGATGCGACGAAGCGCTGCCGGCGGCCACCGACCTGATGCTGTGGGCGACCGGGGCCGAATCACACGACTGGCAGCGGGCCTGCGGCCTGGCGGTCAGCGCGCCCGGCTGGATACGCATCGACCGCCACCTGCGCTCGATTTCGCACCCCGAGGTCTACGCCACGGGCGACTGCGCCGCCTGGGAACAGCCGCTGCCGAAGGCAGGCGTATTTGCGGTGCGCATGGGGCCAGTGCTGTCGCACAACCTGCGCGCAGCCTTCGGCACACAGGCGCCCGTCCCCTACACCCCCCAGCGCCGTGTGCTGTCGTTGCTGGCCACCGGCGACCGCCGCGCCATCGCATCATGGGGACGCTGGTCCGCAGAAGGCGCCTGGGTCTGGCACTGGAAGGATCGGATCGACCGCGGGTTCATCAAGCGCTTCAAGGTTGCGCCGCTTGCGGCGAATTGAAGCGCAGCATTTATCCACTGCGCCGTTGTCAGAACACACAGGAGACCGACATGGGAAAACGCGTCACGTTCGACCGTCCGGATGGCAAAGGCCTCGAGGGCTACCTCGCCGAACCGGCGCATTGCGACGGCGCGGCTGCAGTGGTCGTGGTGCAGGAATGGTGGGGCGTCAACGATCAGATTCGCGGTGTCGCCGATCGTTTCGCGCAAGCCGGCTACATCGCGCTGGTGCCCGATCTGTACCGCGGCCAGTCCACAGTCGAGGCCGAAGAAGCGCAGCACCTGATGGGCGGCCTCGATTTCGGCGACGCCGCCTCGCAGGACATCCGGGGTGCGGTCCGATTCCTGAAAGCGCGTTCGGCGAAGGTCGGCCTGACCGGCTTCTGCATGGGCGGCGCGCTGACCTTGCTGTCGATGACGAAGGTGCCCGAGGTCGATGCCGGTGTGGTCTGGTACGGCTGCCCTCCGCTCGAGTTCATCGATGCCTCGGCCATCCGTGCGCCGATGCTCGCGCACTGGGCAACCGAAGACGCGTTCTTCCCCATCGCCACCGTCGACGCGCTTGAGCAGAAGCTGGAGTCCGCCGCTGTGCGCTACAGCGGTCACCGCTACCTGGCGAGGCACGCCTTCGCCAACGAAACTGCCGTCGGGCCGGGCCGACTGGCCATGACGCAGTACGACCCGGCGTGGTCGCAGATCGCGTGGGACCGGACTTTCGGATTTTTCGGTCGGTGGCTGGGCTGAGTCCGGTCGCGAACTAGGCCTCGACGGCAGCACTCGACCGGCAAGCAGGCAGCCAAGGCAGACCCCGCCTGCCGCCAGACAGCGCGCAGGCGCTGCCTGGCGCGCGTGCTCAGCCCCAGGCGCCCTGGGCTTCGGACCAGCCGACCACCGCGATCGGCGAGCCATCGGGCTGGATGAAGGTCAGCGGGCCCAGGAAGGTCATGTAGAACTCGCTGTCGACCGGGAAGAATGTCTTGTCGTGGCGGGCGCCGGACGACTCGTAGCCGTATCCGGGAGCGACCGCCGTGTCGCCACCAGCCGCCTTGCCGCCGCGCACATCCATGCGCCCCTTGGTCAGCAGGTACTCGCCCGGTCCGGCATGGACATGCGGCGCGAACGACGAGCCCGCCGGGCAATCGAAGATTGCGGTCCACGCGCCCTGCTCGGGCGACACATGAAGCAGCTTCCAGCGGATTCCGCCGTTCGAGAATGCTGCCGGAAAGGCTTTCCAGGCCAGCGCATCGATCTGCACGTACTCTTCTGCGGTCTTGGATTTCATGGCTGTCTCCTTCGATGGGAACTGGCGGATCGATCGGCCCGGTGGACCACGCTGCACTCTAGACCAGGGGTCGCAAGCCCTTGCATTCGCGGCGGCGCGAGCAACGCCAGAACATGCGGCCGGCATGCTTGCCCTCGGGAGCGGTACGCATCAACATCGGTGCGGAACACAGCGGGCAGCTCGGCGGCGCCGGGATGGGCGGCGGGCGCGTGTCGCCTCCCGTCTGTCGCGACAGATCGTAGGTGTCCTCCATCGCGTCGGGGACCGAGGCCATCACGGACACCGGCGACCACTCCACCGGCTTGGGCGCGGCCAGCGGCATCGTGGCGGACGGGGTCACGGCTGACTTGCGATAGCGCCCCTCGTCGAGCATCGGCGCCAGCAACGACCCATCGATGAGGCTGAGGCTGATGCCTCGCACATAGTGCATTGCCTCGCGGCTGAAGCGTCCGGTCGTCACGATGAATCCGCCGGCAGCGCGGCGCTCGGTCATCAGCGCATGGAATTCACGCACCGCATCGACATCGATCTTGCGTGATCGCCAGTGCTTGCAATGCACCAGGTGGGCCTCGCGGTCCTTGCGCAGTTCGATGTCGACGATGCCCTCGGCACGCGCGCCTTTCACGCCGGACTCGACCACGTGGAAGCCCCGGGCCTCGAAAGCCTGACCGACGAGACGCACGAACTCGCCGGTACGCAACTGGCGCAACGAGGCGGGGCCCATCGTCGAGGCGGAATGGGAGCGCCGATTCCGGCGCCGTCGGTACCAGAAGATCGCCAGCACCAGCAGCGCGAAGCCGCCCGCCAGCGCCAGGTAGGTGGTCATCGACATGCTGGATGCGGTGATCATGCGACGCTGACGAGGCGATCCATCCAGACCATCGTCGTGGTCAGCCGATCAGCGTCCGGTTCTTGCCGGCGCGCTTGGCCTGGTAGAGCGCCAGGTCCGCCCGCTCGAGCGCATCTTCGATCCGCTCACCGGTACGGTAGGCCGTGATGCCCGCGGAGAAGGTGACGAAGATCTGCTTCTGCTCGTGCATGAACAGCCCGCCGCTCAGCGAACGCTGCAATCGCGTGAGGATCTGCTGGCCCTCGTCGACCGGGGTCTCAGGCAGCAGCACGACGAATTCCTCGCCGCCATAGCGAGCCACCATATCGGTGGGACGCAGCGTCTTGCTGACGGTGGCGGCCAGCGCCTTCAAGGCCTCGTCGCCTGCACTGTGTCCCAATTCGTCGTTCAGGCGCTTGAAGTTGTCGATGTCGAGCAACCCGATCGCCAGCCCCTCCGTGGTGCTGCCGGACGCATCGTCGGCCAGCGCGCGTTCCAGGCGCGAGCATTCGACCTCGAACGCCTGCAGAAGGCCGCGACGATTCGCTATCTGCGTCAACTGGTCGGTGGACACCTCGCTCGACAGGCGCCTGAGTTCGGATTCCAGTTCGGTCACGCGCTCGGACAGGTCGGTGGCCCGGGCGTGCTCCTCGCTCAAGCGCCGCTGGGTCTGGTCGACCAGACCCTGCACCGTGCGGCTTTCCTCGACCATCTCTCGCACCACACCGGCCAGGCTTTCGAGCGTGTCCGCCCGCTCGATGACATCGGCGTAACGCCCGACGCTTTCATGGAATCGGCCTGTCTGCGAACCGAGCTCGCCGAGTTCGCTGAGCATGCGGTTGATCATCTGCTTGAGCGCATCACGGGCTGCATCGCGTTCGCCGCGCAGTTCCGCCTGCTTCAGTCGTGTCGTCCGCAGCAGCTCGCTGACAGACTTGACGCCACGACCGGTCAGGCCATCCTCGACGGAGATGCGCATCGCCTCGCACTGGCCCTGCGCCCAGCTGTCGTCCTCGGCCAGATCGGTCAGGCTGGCGGTCAATTCCAGGCACAGGCCGCTGATCTGCTCGAACAGGTGATCGCGGTGCTGCAGCACCCAGTCGGCGCGTTCGCAGAGTGCTTCGACTTCCGCGGCGCTCGTCTCGCTGGCACCCTCCGAACGAATTCTCTGGGAAGCCTGCGCGATGGCTTCGGCGAGTTCACGGTTGCCCGAATCAGCCGAAGGCAGCGCACGCACCACGGTCTGGCCGAACGCCGCGACGACACGACCTGAGGCCTCCCCGGGCTCCCCCTGCGGACCCGCCGGCAGCGTTGCTCCGGGCAAAGCCGAAGCGGAGTCCGGCAGGGTGCTCGAAGCGGGCTCGGACGACGTCGAGGGCGACATCAACTCGCTGGTCATCTCGTCGGGCGTGTCGGGCTTGGCGTCAGGGTTGGTGTCGGCCTCCCAGTTGCCGATCAGTTGGCGCAACCGCTGCTGGAGTCGATTGGCATCGCCACGGCTGCCACCGAGCACGCGCTGCAGGCTTTCCTTCTTGCGTGCCAGCGTCCACTGCTTGCCGCCACGCTCAATGCCACGCACGATGCTTTCGATCAGGTCTGCAAGCGAATCGCCGCTGGCGGGCGGCTTGCCCTGCTCCTGCTGGTAGGCACGGGCGTAGTTTTCAGGGGTCGGTTCGAGCTTGTCGAGAGCCAGCCGACGCAGGGCAGCCTTGGCGAGCTGGGCGGGAAGTTGTCCGTCGGCAGCCGATGCTGGCTCGGAAGCCGCTCCGGTGGCGGCACCGCCTCCTTTGGAAGCAGTCGGCAGGTTAGCCATCTTTCAGTCGGATCTCAGCTTGCATTGTTCGGGGTGCGCGCAGGACGTCCCATGCTGGAGCGCAGAGGCTCGGTGGAGACTTCGTCGGGCGAGATACCGATCCACGGTGCCTTTCTGGGAAGCACGGTGTCCTCGAGCCAGGACTGGATTTCCGAAGGCGGTCGAGGCTTGCTGAACAGGAAGCCCTGCATCACGCCGCATCCCAGTCGATGCAACACCTCCATCTGACGCAGGTTCTCGACTCCTTCGGCGACCACGCGCAGGCCGAGCGAGCGCGCCAGCGCAATGATCGCGGTGACCACCGCCGAGCTCTGGGGCGTCATGCCCAGATCGCGAATGAAACCGCGGTCGATCTTCAATTCGCTGATCGGCAAGGTCGTCAGGTAGGCCAGCGATGAATAGCCTGTGCCGAAATCATCGATCGATATCTCGACACCGATCTCGTTGAGACGGTGCAGCGAAGGGATGACGCTTTGCAGGTCCTTCATCAGCGAGTTCTCGGTGATCTCGAGCACCAGCGAGTGATGTGGAACGCCGTTCTGGACCACCGCTTCATGGATGGTCTCGACAAGATCGCCGCGGTCGAACATGCGGCTGGGCAGGTTGACGGCGATCGAATCGGCAAAACCGAAGCTGTCGAGCCAGACGCGTGCCTGGCGCGCGGCCTCGCGGATCGCCCATTCGCTCATCGACCGGATCAGACCGCTTTCCTCGGCCAGCGGGATGAAGTCGCCAGGCGGCACCAGAACGTTTCCGCGCTGCCACCGCATCAGGGCCTCGACGCCGACCATGCGCGCGGCGCGCACGTCGATCTTCGGCTGGTAATGCAGCACCAGTTCGTTGCGCTCGATCGCCTTGTGCAGCGCACTTTCGAGCTCGAGTTTCTCGCGGCCCTTGCCGGCAAGCTGCGGCCGGTAGACGGTGGCAGCGTTGCGGCCCTGGGCCTTGACCGCGAACATCGCCACGTCCGAATTGCGGATCAGGTCGGCCACGTTGATGCCGTCGCGCGGGAACAGCGCAATGCCGACCGACGCGGTGACGAAGCACTCCTGTCCACCAACATGGATCGGCGCGCGCATCTGTTCGAGCACCCGCGCAGCGACGATCTCGGCGTCGTGCTCGTCAATCACTTCGGGCAGCAGCGCGACGAACTCGTCGCCACCCAGGCGACACATCGCCTCCAGCGTTCGGAAAGCACGCGTACCCATCGAATCGAGCAGGTTGTCGGTGACCTGGTCGGAATGCCGCACGCAGGAGCGCAGGCGACGCGCAACCTCGATCAGCAACTCGTCGCCAGCACCATGCCCAAGCGTGTCGTTGATGACCTTGAATCGGTCGAGGTCGATCAGAAGCAGACCGACCTGGTGCCCCATGCGGCGCGCTGCTTCGAGGGCGCGTTCGGTGCGCTCGATCAGCTGGTTGCGATTGGGCAGGCCGGTCAGTGAATCGAAATTGGCCAACTGGCGGATCTTGTGCTCGGCATTCCACCGGTCTGTCACGTCCTGCACGATGCCGGCATAGCCGACCAACTGACCGAGCTCGTTGTACTCGGGCGAGGCCTCGGTGTGGATGATGTGCACCAGCCCATCGGCCAGCACGAGTGGAATATCGCGGGTCAGGCCCCCCCTGCTTTGCAGCGTTTCCGCCAGAAGCGCGCGCTTACCGCGTCGCTCTTCCTTGGGCATCATGCGCAGCAGATCTCGAAACGGCAGGACCGTACCCGGCTCCAGCTGGAACACGCGCAAGGCCTCGGCGGAAAACACGGGTGCCGGAGTTCCGATGCGCCAATCGAAGCTGCCCATGCGGGCCAGATCCTGTGCCCGGGCCAGGCGGCTCTGGCTCAACTCGAGTTCGAGCCGGGTGCGAGACGACCTGAGCAGGTAGCGCAGGCGCCCGGCCAGCAGACTCCACTGGTTGGACTTGACAAAGAAGTCGGTGGCGCCGGCTTCATAGGCCCGATTGATCGAGGCGTCGTCGTCGAGTCCGGTCAGCATCAGGACCGGCAGCGAGGCGCAGGCTCCTGTCTGACGCAGCTGTCGGCAGGTCTCGAAACCGTCCATGCCCGGCATCAGGGCATCAAGCACCACGACGTCAGGCTGCCAGCCGGCAAGGAGTTCCAGCGCACGCTCGCCACTCGCCGCCTCGGTGATCACGAACCCGCGCTCGCGCAGGGCGATCGACGTGAGAAGGAGATTGACTTCGTCGTCGTCGACCAGCAGCACACGCGGCTGGTACGTGACGTCGTCTTCGGAGGGCTGGCTGGAATTGAGGATCATGCGGCACCCGCAATGGTGTCCGAGCGCCGCGACAGATTGCCCAGCGAGACCCGCACGGCCTCGGCTTCCAGCAATATCTGTGCGATTCCCTCGCTGGCCTCGTCGAGCCTCATTTCACGCGCCTGCCCCTCCACGGCCACGCACAGGCGCGACAACTCGAGTGCGCCGACCGTCGCCGAAGACGACTTCAGCGTGTGCGCCACGAGACGCACACCGGAGGCGTCTTTGGCGTCCCGCGCCTGGATCAACTGGGGCAGCAACCGGTTCAGCGAAGTCTCGAAGGCGTTGAACACGCGCGTCAGCAAGTGGCTCTCGCCGGTGGGATCGAGTTCACGCAAGCGGCGGATGGCCTCATCGTCGAGCTGGCCACGCAGGGAAGGATCCGATGCCTGAGTGCCGCCGGAGGACGATTCCGGGCCGGCAACGGCGGAACAAGGTCTCAAGGGCAGGTACGTCATGAGCAGAGGCCAGCAAGGACAGCTGGGGACAGCAGTTCTTCGCGCATGCCCGAGTGTGCCTCAGTCGCAGGGCCGAGGGCTTCGTCCAGGCACGCAACGCCGTGGTCAGCCGAAAAATTCGTGCCGTGCGGGCATGAGGCCGGAAGGACGTACCGAGAGGGTTGCATCTGGAATGAGTGGGCGGACAAAGGTTACCGCAGTGGGATGACCGTGATCGTGGTATCGACCGCCCTGCCCTCAACTTGAATCCAGGCCGACCCGTGACCGGCTCGCGGCGGAAACCCGCACGCATCGGACACTGCGCCGAAGCCCGCCGGGACGTCCCGGTGCCCAGATGGGTGCTGCCTACAATCTCCGACTATGAATTGTGGTCTCGGCCAGCACACGACAGCCGATAGCAGGGCGACTGAGCCGCCAGGGCATCGGTCGCCACGGGCCTTGTGCCTGGGATCGGCCCCGCTGGCATTCTGGTCTGGCACGGTATCGGCCGAGGTTGGCCATGCCGCCTCTTCGATGACCAGCGGTCTGGGTTTCGCGCTCGGCATCGGATTCGTCGTGCTGGCGCTGCTGGGACTTGTCACGCTGCAACGCCGCGCAGAGAGGTGCCGCGAGGAAGCTGCCGATCTGAGGCGTCAACAGAATCAGGGCGCTGCGCTAGCGCGCCTGCTCGATGTCTGGCAATGGCGCACCAACAGTCAGCACCGCCTCGTGTCGCTCATTCCTCCGGCAGGCACGGTCGCGCCGCCCTCGTTGGCCCCGCCGGGCAGCGACCCGCAGCCCGTGTGGTCACTGTTCAATGCAGCCAATCCGAAGACTGGACAGACCGGCGCCACCGAACACGCCGCCCTGCGACAGCGACTGGAGGCCCAGCAGCCGGCCGAGGATGTGCTGATCGCCCTTCGTGCCTCCGAATCCGGCGCGCGACTTGGGTTGCTGCGCGCGCTGCCGGTGTACGACGAGCAGGGCGGCTTCATCGGGCATGTGGGCACGGTGCGCGAGCAACCTGGCGCCTGCGCTGCGCCGCAACCGGCGGGCCGACCCGCCACGGAACCGGCAATCCATGCCACCGAAGGCATGCTGGCCATGCCATCGCTGACTCCGCTGGCGATACCCGCCGAACAGGATGCCGAGGCGTTCAGCTACACGGTGTCCCATGACCTGCGGGCCCCGATCCGGGTGGTCGAAGGCTTCACGAAGATCGTCAAGGAGGACTACGGGAGGCTGCTCGACCGCGTCGGCAATGACCACCTCGACCGGGTGCTGGGCGCCGCCGCCCGGATGAACAGCATGATCGACGCCTTGCTGGCGCTGTCGCAGTTGTCGGCCAAGCCGGTATCGCGACAGCCGGTCAACCTCTCGCAACTCGCCGGCTTCGTGGTGGACGATCTGCGGCGGCAATGGCCGCAACATGCGGTCAAGATGCACATCGACCCGGGGATGCAGGTCCACGGCGATCCGACCCTGTTGAGGGTGGTGCTGGAAAACCTGCTCGGCAATGCCTGGAAGTACACCGGCAAGTGCGCCGAACCGGAGGTGTGGTTCGAACGCTGCACCGACTCCACCACGCCGAGCTTCACGGTACGGGACAACGGAGCCGGGTTCGACATGCGATACGCCGACCGCTTGTTCGGCGTGTTTCAGCGCCTGCACAGCGCCACCGAATTCCAGGGCACCGGCGTGGGTCTGGCCTCCGTGCGCCGCATCGTGCAGAAGCATGGCGGCGAGGTGTGGGCCGAGTCCGAGGTGGGTCAGGGCGCGAGCTTCCACTTCTCGCTGGGAAATCCGTAGAGCCGGGACCAGACGCGGCATGCCCGCGATGGCACCGGGATGCGCGAGCTCAGTGGTCTGCCGAGCCGGACAGCAGTTCGACGGCCTGAAGCACGCGTTCGGATTCGTCAGCCGTCGTGCGACCGTTCGACGTGGACATGCGCTGCAGCCGCTCGAGGGCTGCGGCTCGGGTGAGCGAGAACCGATGCATCAGCACGCCGACCGCCATCGCCTCGACCGGTTTCAATGCGTCGGTCAAGGGCGCCGAGGGCTGCAGCTTCGGTGCTTCGACGGACACCGCGGCACCCGAAGTCGCTCGAAGCCGGGCGAACACGGCCTGAACCGCCGGAACGATGTGCCCGATGTCCAGCGGCTTCACCAGGTAGTCGACGGCACCCAGTTCGTGCACCTGCCGCACCGTGTCATCGTCCGAAAACGCCGACAGGAACATGAAGGGCATCTTGCAGTACTCACGCAGGTAGGCAGCGACGTCGAATCCGCTCATGCCTTCCATGCGGATGTCGAGCAACGCGAGATCGGGACGGTGCTCCCGCGCCAACAGGATGGCGTCGTCGCCGTTGTCCGCGTCGATCACCTCGTAGCCCGCTTCGGTCAGGCCATGCGCCAGCGTGGCGAGCACCAGACGATCGTCGTCCACGACAAGGATCTTGCCGTTGTGACCCCGCTGTTCCTGGACGATTGACACCTGTTGGTTCCTGCTGAGCCGGCTTGCCTGTAAGAGATCTCGGTGACCGCAGCGCCGCGATCGGCACCTTCGTCAGAGGTGTGGATTCTGTCCGAAAGCCCTTCCGGTGAACAGCCAGACGCCGGCCCGACCCCTCCTGCAGGCAGGGATCGCGGTCAGCGTGCCGGCACGTCTGCCGCGAGGCGCCCGGCGAACACGACCCCAGGCGCGCCGATCGACACGGTGGCAACGACGTCCTCTCCATCCGTGTCCGGCTCGATGGTCAGCTTCGCGCAACGCCTGGGCAGCAGGGCCCGGACCAGACCCAGGCCCGACACGCCACCCGGAACGCGCGACAGGTTGAACCCGTCGGGCAGGCTTGCACGGTTGCGGATCACGATGCGCACGCCGGTGTCCTCGCAGAACAGAGTGCACTCGACCGCAGGCACCGCGCTGTCGCGAGCGGGTTTCGCCTCGCGATGCTGCTTCAGGCTGTGCTTGATCGCGTTGGTCAGCAATTCATTGAGGGTCAGCGCGATCGGAATCGACTCCGCCTCGGGCAGCACCCATTGGTCCGCGTGTTCCCCCTGCACGGTGAAGCGGATGGGGTGCCCGAACGTGCGCTGCACCGAGCCGGCGATCGCTTCGACGACACCGGTGACATGCAACGGTCCGCCCGCGCCGACCTGCAGCCCGTAGACCTGGGCGATCGCCTGCACCTGCCCGACCACCTCGGACATCGCCTCGGCCATCTCGGGCTTGCGGGTACCGATCTGCTGCAGCAGCCCGGCCACGCCCTGCAGGTTGTTCTTGATGCGGTGATGAACCTCCTTGACCAGCATTTCGCGCTGCGCGATGGCCGCATCGAACTTGGCCTGCTCGGCCGCGCGCTGTTCCGTCACGTCGGTGGCCACCATCAGCAACTGGTCGGGTGCCTGGCCCGGCGCGGCGAGCGGCAGGTAGCGGGCATCCCACACCCGTGCCTCGCCCTGCTCGGTCGAGCGGTACTCGCGTTGCGTGACCACGCTCGCGCGCAGCGCACTCTCCATGTCGAGGCGGCGCTGTGCGGCGTCATCGGGTGCGAACATCTCCTCGGGCGAACGCCCGACGATCTGCTCTGGCGTCATGTCGATGCTGTGGGCCGCAACCACGTTGGCCTGCAGGATGCGCAGCGTGCGCGCGTCGCGCACCGTGATCGCCATCGGCGCGGCTTCGATGATGCGCTGCAGCGAGGCCTGCGCCTCCTCGATGCGGGCCTCTGCCCGGCGGCGCTGCTCGATGTCGAGCAAGGCATAGGTGAGCTGGCGTCCGCGCGATTCGCGACCGGTGACGACCGCGTTGCCGACCACCCAGAACTCGCGCCCGTCGCGCGCCTTGACGCGGCATTCGAAAGTCTCGGCCTCGCCCTCGATCAGGTCCTCGAGGTACTGGGTGCGCCGGAACGGATGATCGGGTTCGGGCGTCGCCACCGTGCTGATGGGCTGGTCGATGAAGTCGCCCAGATCCGCGCCGAACATGCGGCGGGCCGAGCGGTTCATCCACTCGATGCCGCGCGGGCCGACCGTGACGATGCCGACCAGCACCGAATCCAGGATGGCTCGTGTGCGGTTCGCCTGCAACGCCACGGCGTGCTCGGCACGATGCCGCGCATCGACGTTGACGAACGACGCGATGACGCCGCCCGACGGGTCGTCTCCGACCAGCCGCGTGCTCACCTGAACCCACACGACCCGCCCGTCGCGCTGGTGCAGCTGTCGCTCGCCGATCCAGCGGCCGTGCTGGAGCAGCGCGTTCTGCTCCTGTGCCGACAGGCGCTCGTGCTCATCGGCGTCGGCGAACAGCGAACTCAGCGCCAGTCCCTGCAGTTCGGCAGCCGGGTACCCCGCAAGCTGCGCGAGCGCATCGTTGACACGCTGCAGCACACCCTCGCGGAGGAACGCGATGCCCACCTCCGACAGGCTGAACATCAGTTCGCGGTCACGCGCGAGCTGCTCCAGCTCGACCTGTTGAGCCTTCAGCCGCGTGATGTCGGACAGCACCGCGATCGCCTCGATCTGCTCCGACACCGGGCCGGTGCGTCGCACCGACAGCGCATACCAGCGGGTCGGCCCCGGCGTGTGGCTGCCGTTGACCGGCGCACCGCCTGCCGAGGCGGCGGCGGGCTCCATCGAGAACTCGGTCTCGAAGATCAGGCCGGCGGAAAGCGCCTGCAGCGTCTCGCCAGCAATGCGCTGCCCCTGCGGCGAGCTGCCGAACAGTTCCTGGATGCCGCTGCCGGCGATGCCGAGCGAAGGCAGACCGAGCATCGCCTCGAACCGACGATTGCAGCGCACCAGCACGTCGCCGCGAATGTAGGCGATGCCGGCCGAGGTGCTCTCGAGGATGGTGGTGAGCTCGCGCAGCAATTGCTCGCTGCGCTGCTGGGTCTGGTGCTGCTCGGTGATGTCCAGCGTCACCACCGAGGTGGTGCGCTTGCCGGAAGCCAGCGTGGCGGGCTCGACCCGGGTCAGCAGCCAGCGCAGGCCGAGTTGCGGGTGGCGGATCGCGTAACGCACCTCGGCACGCTGCGCCGTACGCAGGGCCTGCTGCAGCGTGTCGTACTCCGCCATCGATTCTTCGGCCACGATGTCGCGACTGATCGATTGCAGTGCCGCCGATGTCGGCACCGAGGCCTCGTCGGAACGTTCCTCTGCCGCCGGCAGCTGCCGCTGTCGAACCCAGCCGGAGGTTTCCTGGAACGTGGCGAGGCCGACGCCGGCGGTGTCCATCAGCGCGCCGATCTGCATCTGGGCCAGGTCGCGCTCTTCCTCCGCGCTGCGGTCTTCGAGGATCGCCATGTGGCGCCGCGCACCACCCGGCGTGGTGTAGCACCGCACGATCGAACGCAACCGCCGCAGCCCGCCCTGGGGCTGCGGAAGCCAGCCGTGGGCAACCACGGGATGGGCAGACGGCTCCAGCGCGGGCGACGGCCCCTGATCGGTCCATCCCAGCAGTTGGCGAAGTTCCGGCGAAGCCTCGGACAATTCCGTCGGAACCACCCCAGCCAGTGCATCGAAGGCCGGGTTGGTTCGCACCAGCAGGCCCGCTTCGTCGAACAGCACCATGCCGATCGGGCTCAGGTCGAACCAGTCGTCGATCTCGCGGGCCGAGCGATCGGCCCGCTCGCGAGCAACGTGCTCGGCGGTGCTGTCCTGCAGGACCGACATCTTGAAGACGCGGCCGTTCTCGTCCGTCAGCGCGCTGCGCGTCGCCCGGAACCAGCGCTCGCGGCCGTCGGCTGCAACGATGCGACGGCTGACCAGCGCGGGTTCGGCATCTCGCCTCAAGGGGTCCTGCCAGCGCTCGCGCAATTCGAGACTGCTGGCCCGATCCTCCTCGGGTTCGAGGGCAATCGGGTCGCTGCCGACGAGTTGCTCACGCGGGTACCCGCAGAACGCCACGAACGCCTGATTCACATCGACGATGCGCATCCGGCTGTCCTGCAGCATCGCGGGAAACGGCGAGTTCCAGAGCACCTGCATCAGCTCGGCGATCACCGGACCGGCGATCGTCGGCGGTAGCGCAGCGACCGGCGGCTGCGCGTGATCGGCGCGCTGCGGCTGATCACGTGCCGATGGTCCGGCGCCCGGGTCACCGGCGGCGCGTGCGCGGCCGTCTCGCCAGTGCAAACGCAACGCATACAGGCCCGTGCCCAGGGCCTGCCAGGCCGCGTCGGCCACCTGCCCGTCTGCGAGGAGGGCCGGCGGCGGCGCCTGCGAGGCGAGACGACGCGCCGCCACCGCCGATCGAGCCGCGGCCTGACCCGGCATGCGCATCGCACCGGGCGACCCGGCGATCGCCTGGCGCAGCCATTCGACCAGGGGCGCACCCAGGGCGGGCTCCCACTGCGCGAGCGATCTGTCGACGACGCCGGGCAGCCGGCGCAGCGCGGCGGTGTTGGCAAAGATCACCAGGGCACGCCGGTCGAACAGCAGCACCCCATCGGAGAGGTGATCGAAGAACTGTTGCAGCGACTGCAGGTTGGCGCTGCCATCCATCGAGGTCACCACGTCGCGGTTTCCGGAGTCATGTCGGCGAATCTATCTTGCGCCGGACGGGCCGGCGCAACAGCATGCTTCAAGGCATCTCAGTCGAGATCCGCTGCCGATGCCAGTGCACGAAGTTCGGCACGGTTGATCTCGCGCACGTCCATCATCAGGGCCTCCGCGCACTCGCGGAAGTCGTACAGCGATTCGGCCTCGATCGCCTGGACCAGGCGGAAGTAAGGCGCATACGGTCCGGTGCCATCGATCAGCGTCTCGTGCACCCGCTGGGGCACCGGCACCGTTCGCAGCAGTTCGGCCAGCGGCTGCTGGAACAGGCGGTCCAGCAGCGAGAACACGCCGCAGATGAACAACTCGTTGCGCATTTCCTGGTCGCCGATGTGGCGCGCCAGTTCCTCCATCAGCAGCCCACGACGCACGGAGGCGAACATCGCCGCCTTCATGTTCGGCTCCTTGCTCGCGGTGGCCAGCAGCAGCGCCAGCCAGCGCTTGAGCCGCTGATATCCCAGCAGCATCACCGCGTGGCTGAAGGAGCTGATCTCGACCGACAGGCCGAAGGCCGGCGAATTGATGTATCGAAGGACCTTGAAGCCCAGCGACGGATCCCGCTTGAGCGTGTTCTCCAGCTTTTCCACCGGCTCCTCGCGGTCGACCTGGCTCATCAGTTCGACGACGGTCTGCAAGTCGATCGGCGCAGACTTCTCGCGCGAACCCTTGGGGCGCTCGCTGATTTCATCGCCGATCGGCCAGCCCAGGACGGCAACGGCTCCGCGCTCGAATGCGCCTTCCATGTCGGCCACGGAATGAATGCCCGAAAGCACGTGCGGAATGCTGCGCGTCACGCCTGCGGGTGCGGTTCCGGCCGGCCCGATGCGGCGATCGTCGGCCAGATCGATGATGGCCTGCTTGAAGCAGGGCAACACCTCGCGCGGCAGTTCCTTGAGCGGGCGTCCCTTGAGCATCAGGGTCGTGCCGTGGGCGTGCAGCGCGACGATGGATTCGGTGTTCGCCGGGTCGGCTGCCATGAACGCCGGCACCTCGACCATCAGGTTGTGCGACGGAGTCGTGCGCAGCAGATCCTGGAGCAGGCTCTCGCTGGTGACATTCAAGGACACCCGCCCGCCTTCGGGGGGCCACACCGAACCGACGGCTTGCAGCAGCTGCGCCGCGTCGAGCACCAGATCGGGCTTCAGCGGGAAGACGGTCAGGCGCGTCGCGGTGACTGCCCGGTTGCGATCGATGAACGCCGAATAGCCCAGCGCCACCTGACCCAGGATCTCGTCCGACACAACAACTCCTACGCAGTGGAACGACCGGCCCGCGCAGAGCCGGCGGCGGCGGTCACGGATTGAGGTACTGGAACAGCGACAGCTTCTGGACCAGCGAATACGATTTCAGTGCAGCATCGTAGCCGGTCTGCTTGTTGTTGAAATCGGAGATCGCTTCGACCAGGTCCAGGTCCTCGGCATTCGAACGCTCGGTCTGGGCATTGAGCTTCTGCGTTGCCAGCCGCTCGAACGCGGTGTCGATGCGGTTCAGCACTTCGCCGGCGGCCGATCTCGCCGTGCGCAGGTTGCCCATCGAGGCATCGACGTCGCGCAGGCCGTCGCTCGTGGCCTGGGCGATCTGGGCACCGGTGCGCCCGGTCGTCCTCAGGTTGGCGACCGCGTCGTCGAGCACATCGAACACGCTCAGCGACGGCGTCGATGGCGTCATCTCGAACTGGTCGCCCGTGGCTGGCGTCCCGGTGATCGTGAAGCTCATGCCGTTGAGGTCGATCGAGCGGCCGTCCATGTAGGTGCCGTTGGTGACAGGCGTCACGACGGCGGGCGTGGCCAGCGGGAAGCTCTCGATGTCGTACGTGGTGGCGCTGGTGAACTTGACGCGGTAACCGGTATCGGCCACCGGGAACAGCGCCGACGGGTCGTTCACGCTGCCGGAATCGATCACGGCACCGGTCACCGGCTGGCCGGTGACGCTGTTGCCGGCCGAACGGGTCAGGAACACGCCGTTGCCGGTGCGCGCGGTCAGCCAGGCCCCCGGCCCGTCGAACGTGAGCGGCAGCGAGGTGTCCGCATCGGTCATGGTCTGTCCGGCGACCCCGGCGAACTGCACGCCGGCAGGTGCCGGACTGTCGATGAAGGGCGGCTGATTGGATCCCTGGCCGCCGAAGAGGAAGCTGCCCGAGCCGTCCGAGCGATTGGCCACCGCCAGCAGCGCCTCGCGCAAGCCCTTGAGCTTGTCGGCCTGGATACCGCGTTCCGCGTCGGTGTAGCTGGCGTTGCCCGCGGCGACCATCGCCTCGCGGGCCTGCTGCAGCAATTCCTGCGCATCGCCCAGCGCGCTTTCCGACTGGCTGGCGAGCACGCGGCTGGCCTCGGCGCTGCGCTGCGATGTCGTGCTTCTCAGCTCGGTCGCCAGCGCACGTTCGGCACGCGCCGCGGCGGCCGGGTCGTCGCTGGCCCGCAGGACCCGCTTGCCACTGGTGAGCCGCGTCTGCGCCTCGCTCATGCCGAGCTGGCGACGCTGGATGTTGTCGATCGTCGCGTCGTACTGGTTGGCGGTGCTGATTCGCATGTCGGTGTCTCAGTCTGGGAAAGCGTCGGATTCCGGCTCACCGGGCGGTCTGCAGCAGCGTCTCGAAGATCGACTGAGCGACCTGCAGCATCTTGGCCGCCGCCTGGTACGACTGCTGGTACTGGATCAGTCGCGCGGCTTCCTCGTCGAGGTTGACGCCCGAACGGCTCGAGCGGCTGAGTTCCGCATCGTCAGCCACCGCGGTCGACAGCTCGGCTGCAGCCCTGGCGCTTTGCACACGCACCCCGATGTTGCCGAGGATGTTCGCGTACGCGTCGGTCACGTCGGTGCCGGGTTGCAGGCTGGCACCGCTCCAGATCGCGCCGACCAGCGGAGCGTCGCGCAGCGACAGCATGGCGTTGGCATTCCTGTTGTCGGCCAGCGGATAGGTGTTGCGCTGGATGGCGAAGCTGTCTCCGGCGGCGGGCACACCGGTGATCGTGATCGTGAAGCCGTCCGTCGGCGTGCTGCCGGGGTAATCGATGGCCTGGCCCGGCTGCCACACCACGGGGGCGCTGGTGCCTGTGCCGTCCTGCCAGGTGTAGGCGAACTGACCCGGGATCGCGGTGGCCTGGAAGCTCAGCGTCGCCGGAAGATTGGGATTGGTCCCGGCCGTGGCGCTGTCGGCGACCAGCGAGGCCACCGATCCGGTTCCCAGGTTACCCACCGCCAATGTCGCGCTGAGCGGAGACGCGGCGGCGATGAGCTTCGGGTTGCTGATGTCGACATGGATGTCGCGCGCCGCGCTGGCCGCCGGCTGCAGCAGGAATCGGTCGCCCGCGGCTGCAGCTCCACCGATGCTGATCAGGAATCCATCGACCAGATCTCCGTTGGCGACCGCACGCGGCGCGTACTGCGGATCGACGGCCCCGCCGTTGAGACGGAAAAGCTGGAAGCCGCCGAGGCCATCGGCGCGCAGTTCGTAGTCGCTGGCCTGGACGCTGCTGACCTGTGCCGCATCGAGCGTGGCCGGCGACTGCAGCGTCATCGAGACGGTGCCGGTTCCGGTGTTGGCCGAGGATGCCCGACCGGCCAGCACCGGCAGGCCGGAGGCCGCGCCGAAGCGGAACATCGCCGCGCCGGGCTGGTTGAGCAGATCGAGACCTCGGGCCTGCTGATCGTTGGCCTGCTGGCCGATGGCCAGTGCCAGCTGGCCGAGCAGGTTGCGCGCGTCGGTCAGATCCCTGGTCTGGAAGGCGATCAAACCGGAGATCGAGCCGCCTTGCAGCAGTGAATTCGGCAGCTGCTGATCGCCGCCCGGACCGCTGATGCCGATCGCCACGCGGGACACGTCGTACGGGTCGGTCATCGCGGCAAGGGAGGTCGTCTGCGCACCGAGCACGATGGCCTGACCGCCACCCATGAAGACCGAGAGACTGCCGTCCTCCGCCTCGATGGTGGTCACCTGCACGAACTCGCTGAGCTCGCTGATCGCGAGTTCGCGCTGGTCGAGCAGGTCGTTGGGCGGCTGGCCGAGCCCACGTGCATCGGAGATGCGCTGGTTCAGCGTGGCGATGCGTTGCGAGAGCACGTTGACCTGGGCCACCGAGGCCTTCAGATCCGCGGTGATGCCGGCCTGCAGGTCGTCGAGCTGTTCGGCGGCGGCATTGAAGCGCGACGCCAGCTGCCCCGCCTGCGACAGCGCGACCTGGCGCGCAGACTCGTCCTGAGGCTTGTTCGCGATGTCCGCGAATGCACTGAAGAACCGCGCCGCGGTGTATCCCAGGCCGGTCTCGCCGGTGGTGAAGACCTTCTCCAGCCGCTGCAGTTGCTCGCTTCGCGCGGTGTCGAAGGACGCCTGCGCCTTCGACAGTGCGGCTTCACGCGTCAGGAAATCGTCGTGTGCACGCGCGACCGTCGTCACGTCGACGCCGCGTCCGAAGAAACCGGCGCCGGTGAACTGCCCGCCGGCCGTCTGCAACTGGGCCTCCTGCCGCGAGTAGCCCGGCGTGTTGGCGTTGGATATGTTGTGGCCCGTGGTCTGCAGCTGGGAGTAGCTTGCGGCAAGTGCCCGCACGCCCAGCGACGACAGTGCTCCGGTTCCCATGGTGCTGCAGTCCTTCGGATCTTCAGGTCGTCATCACACGCTGCAGGCGCAGCGTGGTGTTGATGACGCGGGTCAACTTGTCGGCGTAGGCCGGATCGGTGGCGTAGCCCGCCTTCTGCAGGCCCTGCGCGAAACCCGCGGCAGAGACCGTGCCGGTGCTGGCCTGTGCCATCACCTGGCTGTAGCGCGGGCTGTCCTTCATCAGCTGGGCGTAGTCGTTGAACGCCGCCTCATAGGACTCGTACGAGCGGAATTTCGCGGTCATCTTGCGTGGCGCGCCGTTGACATATTCGGTCGTGGTGACCTCGGCCACCGGACCGCTCCAGCCGGAGCCCGCCTTGATGCCGAACACGTTGAACGAACTCGTGCCGTCCGCGTTGCGGATCTCGCGACGGCCCCACCCGGATTCGTGAGCCGCCTGCGCCACCATGTAACCGGCGGGTATGCCCGTCTGTGCCTCGGCAGCACGCGCGGCATCGGTGTGTCGCTGAACGAAGTCGACCTGGCGGGTGCCGGGCGTCGGGCCGAGCGATGACTGCGGCACACCGGCCGCCGGCGCCGGCGAGACGCGCGACGCGGAGCCTGCCGTGTCGGCCGGGGTCGAGCCGACCATCTGCCGCTCGAGCTGCCTCGCGATCACGTCGGCCAGGCCGCCAGGCGCACCGCTCATCTGCTTGGCGTATTCGGAGTCGAGCATTTCCGTGCCGAGCTTCGTGGCCGAGTTCTCCATCAGCCCCGACGACATCGCAGCCTGCGCCTCGCGCATGCCCTTCATCAGCTGCTGCATGAACATCGTCTCGAACTGCTTCGCGGTCTCCCTGATCGCGGCCTTCGGGTCGCGAGAAGCGGAATTGCGCAACGCCGCGAGGGCGCGCGTGTCGATCGCCGCGGAGGCGGTGCCTGCGCCGGTCGCGCTCGCCGATCCGCCGAGCATCGAGGACAGGGACGATGGCGAGGAAAGCGACATCAGATCACCTCCAGTTCGGCATTCAGCGCGCCGGCCGACTTGATCGCCTGCAGGATCGCGAGCAGGTCCTGAGGCGTCGCTCCCAGCGAGTTCAGCGCCTTCACCACGTCGGCCAGCTTGGTGCCGGCCGGCAACTGGATCAGCGATCCCGGCTCCTGGCGGATCGTGATGTCGTTCTTCTCGGCCTGCACCGTCTGGCCCTGCGACAGCGGGTTGGGCTGGCTGACCAGCGGCGTGCTGTTGATCGTGACCGACAGGTTGCCGTGCGCGACCGCGCAGGCCGAAAGCGTGACCGCCTCGTTCACCACCACCGAGCCGGTGCGTGCATTGATGATGACCCGGGCAGCCGGACTGGCCAGGTCGACGTTGAGGTTCTCGATCTCCGCCATGAACGAGACCCGCGCATCCGGCGACTCGGGCATGCGCACGTGCACGCGGCGGCCGTCGACAGCCTGGGCGATGGCGCCGCCCATGCGGTTGTTGATGGCGCGCGCGACTTCGCGGGCGGTGTTGTAGTCGCTGGCATTGAGATCGAGCTGCAGGCTGTCACCCTGGTTCAGAGGGGTCGGTACAGCGCGCTCGACGGTGGCCCCTTCGGGGACGCGGCCGGCGCTGAGGTGGTTGATCTGCACCTTGGATCCACCGGCGGAAGCGCCGGCGCCGCCGACGATCAGGCTGCCCTGCGCCAGCGCATAGATCTGGCCGTCGGCGCCCTTCAGCGGGGTCGCGATCAGCATGCCGCCGCGCAGGCTCTTGGCGTTGGCCAGCGAGGAGACATTGACGTCGATCGTCTGCCCGGGCTGCGCGAACGCCGGCAACTGGGCGGTGACCATGACAGCTGCCACGTTCTTCAGCTGCATGTTGGTGCCCGACGGCACGGTGACGCCGAGCTGCTGCAGCAGCGAGTTGATGCTCTGCGTGGTGAACGGTGCCGAGGTCGTCTGGTCGCCGGTCCCGTCGAGGCCGACCACGAGGCCGTAGCCAACCAGCGGGTTGCTGCGCACCCCCTGGACCGATGCCACTTCCTTGATGCGTGCGGCCATTGCCGGTGCGGGCCACCACACTGCAGCGCTGGCGGCAAATATGCCGAGCCAGAGCAGCCTGCCTACGAGTCTTT
>Ga0073904_10000584_pt1 | contig 26522 bp, 24 predicted proteins | sample KloWWTrecipitate_FD_66668 | JGI IMG/M metagenome (GOLD analysis project Ga0073904, IMG submission 66668) | Active sludge microbial communities from Klosterneuburg, Austria, studying microevolution and ecology of nitrifiers - Klosterneuburg... | ecosystem: Engineered > WWTP > Aerobic digester >... | reverse complement strand
ACCATAAGCGGCCTTTGCCGCGACATAGGTCTGCTCCGTCGCGCTGGCGAGATCCAGCGGCACCCCGAACTCCCTTCCGAACCGCAGCGCGAAACCCAAATCCTTAAGCGCAAGATCAATGTTAAAGGCGATGTCGTATGATCCGTTCAGGATCAGCGCCCCCTCGGTTTCATGCACGAAAGAATTGCCCGATGACGCCTTGATTGCATGCCAAGCCTGCCCCAGGTCCAACCCGCCGCGGCGGGCCAGCATCAGCGCCTCGCCGCATGCCTTCAGATGAATGAAGGCCAGCATGTTGGTGATCACCTTGATGATCGAAGCAGATCCAAGTGGCCCCATGTGGAAAATCTGGTTTCCCATCGCCTGAAGAGCGGGCAAGTGCTGGTCGTAAAGGTCCTTGTCTCCCCCCGCCAGCATCGTGATCTCGCCCCGCGCTGCCAGATGAACGCCGCCGGTCACCGGCAGTTCCATCATCCTTACCCCGTGATCGGCGGCCAGCGCGCCCAAGCGCAGAATGTCGTCGCGCCCTAGCGTGGAATTTTCCACCCAGCTCGCGCCCTTCCTCATATGGGGCAGCATCTGGCGCAGAACCAGTTCCGACACCGCGGGCGAGGGCAGGCAGGTGATCACATGATCCGCCGCCTTCGCCACCTCGGCCGGGCTGTCCGCCCAGGTTGCCCCGGCTGCGATCAGCCGGTCGGCAAGCGCACGATCCTTGTCATGGACCGTGACAAGAAAACCAGCCCGCAACAGGGACTGGGCCAGATGACCGCCAAGATTGCCAAGCCCGATATAACCGTAATGCATGCTGCCCTTTTGAAATGGTTGGGGCGGCACATCCCCGCCGCCCGTTTCAGTCTTCCGCCTCAGGCGCCGTATCCGACGATGCCTTTGACCTCGCAGAAATCATGGATGCCCCAGTCCGCATATTCGCGGCCGTTGCCCGATTGCTTGTATCCACCGAAAGGCGCGAAAATATCCCAATCGGGATAGTTCAGGCTGACCTGACCGGCGCGCAAACGGCGGGCGATGCGGCGGGCATGCTCCAATTCCCCCTGCACATAAGCGGCAAGGCCGTAGACCGTGTCGTTGGCTTTGGCCACTGCCTCATCCTCATCGTCATAAGGCAGGATCGACAGGACGGGCCCGAAAATTTCTTCACGCGAAATCGTCATGCCGTGATCGACATTGCCAAAGACGGTGGGCTGCACGAACCAGCCACGGTTCAGCCCCTTGGGCCGCCCCATGCCGCCCGTGATCAGTGTGGCGCCTTCGTCGATGCCCTTCTGGATCAGCCCCTGGATCTTGTTGAATTGCGCCCCGGAAATCACCGGGCCAAGGGTGGTCACCGGATCGCGCGGATCGCCCGTGACCATGCTTTCCGCCTTGGCCTTCGCGACCTCAAGCGCAGCCGCATGCCATTTGCGCGGCACGAACATGCGCGTCGGCGCGTCGCAGCTTTGCCCCGAATTGCCAAAGCAACCCTCGACACCGCCCGCCACCGCCGCCTCCATGTCGGCTGACGACAGGATGATGTTGGCCGATTTGCCGCCCAATTCCTGCGCCACCCGCTTGACGGTGGGCGCGGCATTGGTGGCGACCTGAATGCCCGCACGCGTCGAGCCGGTGAAGGACACCATGTCGACCTGGGGGTGCGACGACAGCCGTGCCCCCACCTGCGGGCCGGTGCCGTTGACCATGTTGAAAACGCCCTTCGGCACGCCGGCCTCATGCATCACTTCGGCAAAAAGCGTGCCCGACAGCGGCGCGATTTCCGAAGGTTTCAGCACCATTGTCGCGCCGGCCACGATGGCAGGCGCCACCTTGCAGGCGATCTGGTTCATCGGCCAGTTCCAGGGCGTGATCATCCCGGCCACGCCAATCGCCTCATGGACCACGCGGGTATCGCCACGCTGATGTTCCCATTCGAACCGCTCGCCCGCCTCGATCGTCGCACCGATATGCACGTCTCCGGCCCAAAACTGCGCGCCACGCGCAAATGCCAAGGGCGCGCCCATTTCGGTGGTGAAGGCTTCGGTGAAATCATCCTCACGAGCCTTGTAGACCTCATGGATGCGCTTCAGAAGCGCGATCCGTTCGGCAGCGGGGGTGTTTGCGTAAGCGTCAAACGCCGCCCGCGCAGCGAGGATCGCCCTGTCGGCATCTCCTTCCGACCCCAGCGCCACCTGCGCGACGATCTCTTCGGTCGCGGGGTTTTCCACCCCCATGGACGAGGCATCCGCCGATGGCTTCACCCATTCGCCGTTGATGTAAAACTCGCCCAGATGTTCCGACAATCCGTTGCCCATGGCTCAGTCCTTAAAGAAGATCCTGTATTTGGCGCGGATCGCCCGGTCGATCTCCGGGTCGATCACACAACGCGCCTTCGACAAGATATCATTCTTGCGCGCGATGGCCGCGTCAAGCAGCAAGGGCTTTCCGGCTTCGTTCCATTCTTTCGGGCTCATCCGGTTCCCGACCGCCGGATAGATATATTCGGTCTGCATCAGGCTCAGGGTCTGCTCGGAACCCAGATAATGACCGGGACCACCCAGGCAGACCGCCTTCATCGCCTCGATGGAGGTGCTGTCCTCGGTCACGTCGATGCCGCGCACCAGCCGCATGGCCTGTCCCAGAAGATCGTCGCCCAGAACGAGACTTTCCATGCAAAAGCCCAGAAGCGAGGCATGCATGCCCACCGCCTCATAACACATGTTCAGCCCCGCCAGACCGGCCAGCGCATTGGTGATCCCCTGCTCCCATCCCGCCTGCATGTCGGGAAGTTTGGAATCCGAGATCCCCGAGGCCGCCCCGCCCGGCAGGTCATAGAAGCGATGCATCTGCGCGCAGCCTGCCGTCAACAGGGCCTGTTCCGCACTGCCGCCTGACATCGCGCCCGTGCGCAGATCTGACACGAAGGGCCAGGTGCCAAAGATCGCGGGGGCGCCCTTCTTGATGGCGTTCACATAGACCACGCCCGCCAGACATTCCGCCACCGCCTGTACGATTGCCAAGGAAATCGGTGCCGGCGCGGTTGCCCCGGCCTGCCCCGCCGACAGCAGAAGCATCGGCATGCCGCGCCGGATGCAATCTTCCATCGTGATGCAGCTTTCCTCGGCGAACTTCATCGGCGGCACGACAAAGCAGTTGGAATTGCTCACGAAGGGCCGCTCCAGCCACTTCTCCTCGCCGCCCGCGACCGTGTAAAGCATGTCAAAACACTCGGCCACATGGCTGGGATCGCTGAACGAGGTGCCAACATGCTTTTTGGTGCCCGCAAGGCTGCCATAGAGCGTGTTGAGGTCCATATCCTTGTTGTCCACTACATCGCGGCAAACCATAGTTCGTTGATAAAAGTGAATGTTATCAAGGTTATCTACCAGACGCGCCGCATCGTAAAGATCCTGCGCGGTGGATTCGCGGTAGTCGAGCGTGATCGGATCAACGATATGCACCGCGGCCCCCGCCGTGCCGTAATGAACCCTGGATCCGCTCAGATGCAGGTCATGCTTGGGATCACGCGCATGGAGCGTGATATTGCGGGCCGCCACCGCCAGCATATCCTCGACCAACGCGCGCGGAAACCGGATCCGGCCGTCGTCACCCAGGATAGCCCCGGCCTCGGTCAGCAACTTCACCCCGGATGCTGGCGCCTGGCTCAGCCCGATCACCTCCAGCGCCTCCAGCGCCGACTGGTGGATCTTCTCGACCCCGGCGTCGGTCAGGGGTTTGTATTGCCCGCCCGACATGCCCGGCCGCACGGGGCGCAGGTTGTCCGCCAGCGGCGCAGACCTTGCCGCCCGCCGCGCTTCACGTCCGCCCGCGCGCGCCGCCCGCCTCGGTTCACAATTCAGCGCCTCGTCCGTCATCTTTGCCTTCCTTGAAAGCCTCGCGCTTTCATCTTGGTTCAAATACTCCGGGGTCCGGGGCAGCGCCCCGGTCCGGTCACATTTTCACACGTTCCGCCTTTGGGTCATACATCGGCTTCAGCGAAGCCTCCGCCGCAACCCGCCGCCCGGCAATCTCGATCTCATAGTGCGACGCCAGCACCGCCTCGGCACTTTCGCCCTCGCACGGCACATAGCCCATCCCGACCGACCCGCCGAGGAAGTGGCCGTAGTTGCCCGAGGTCACGATCGACACGATCTTTCCATCCCGCACCACGGCCTCATTGTGGAAGCAGAACTCGGTCGGATCCTTCAATCGGAACTGCATCAGTCGCCGCGTCAGGCCCTGCTCTTTCTTCCTCAGCACCGCGTCGCGACCGATGAAGTCGCCTTTGTCCGGTTTGACCGCGAACCCCAGACCCGCCTCCAGCACATGATCTTCGTCGGTGATGTCATGCCCAAAATGGCGGTAGCCCTTCTCGATCCGGCAACTGTCGAGCGTATGAATGCCGCAGAGCTTCAGCCCCAGATCTGCTCCCGCCTCCTCCAGCGTCTCGAACATATGCGCTGTCTGATCGGTCGGTGCATAGATCTCCCAGCCGAGTTCGCCGACATAAGTCACGCGGTGCACCCGGGCGAGGCCCATACCCACTTCAACCTCTTGCGCGGTGCCAAAGGGGAAAGCCTCATTGGAAAAGTCGTTTGGGGAGACGCGCTGCATCAGCTCCCGCGCCTTCGGCCCCATGATGCACAGCACCGACTCCGCTGCCGAAACATCGGTCACAACGGCAAAAGCATCGCCCACATGACGCCTGAGCCAGGCGAGGTCGCGCTGCAAGGTTGCGCCCGGCACCACCAGCAGGAAAGCACTTTCCGACAGGCGCGTCACGGTCAGGTCACATTCGATCCCGCCTCGCGTATTGAGCATCTGGGTATAGACGATGCGGCCCGGCGCTACATCCAGATCCGCTCCGCACATCCTTTGCAAGAAGGCCAGCGCATCACGCCCCTCGACCCGGATCTTGCCGAACGAGGTCATATCGAAAAAGCCGACGCCCGTCCGCACGGCCATATGTTCGGCCTTCTGGTTCTCGAACCAGTTGGTCCGGCCCCAGCTATATTCATACTCGGCCTTTTGTCCGGGGTTGGCGAACCAGTTCGCCCGCTCCCATCCCGCAACCTCGCCAAAGACCGCGCCCCGCGCCTTCAGATGTTCGTGCAACGGCGTCCGCCGCACGCCCCGTGACGTGACCGGCTGGAGATAGGGGAAATGATCGGCATAAAGCAGGCCCAACGTCTCGCTGACCCTTTCCTTCAGGTAGCGGCGATTTCTCTGGAACGGCTGCGCCCGGCGGATATCAACCTCCCACAGATCAAAGGGGGCTTCGCCGTCCTCCATCCATTGCGCCAGGGCCATGCCCGCGCCACCCGATGAAACGATACCGATGGAGTTATAGCCGGCCGCGATCCAATAGCCTTTCAGCTTCGGGCTTTCGCCAAGGTAGTAGCGGTCGTCGGGCGTGAAACTCTCTGGCCCGTTGAAGAACGTGTGAATGCCCGCCGTCTGGAACATCGGCAAACGGTTCATCGCCTTCTCCAGGATCGGCATGAAATGATCCCAGTCTTCCGGCAGCGTATCGAATTCGAAATCCTCGCGGATGCCGTCCATGCCCCAGGGTTTCGCTTTCGGCTCGAAGGCGCCCAGCATCATTTTGCCCGCATCCGACTTGTAATAGGCGCATTCATCCGGCACCCGCAGGACCGGCATATGGCCCAGTCCTTCGATCGGTTCGGTCACGAGATAGAAATGCTCGCACGCATGCAACGGCAAGGTGACGCCAGAGGCATTGGCAAGCTCCCGCCCCCACATGCCGCCGCAGTTGACGATCATGTCCGCCTGGATCGCGCCCTGTTCGCCGCCCGCCTCCCATTCGACGCCGGTGACACGCGCGCCATCATCGACAACCCGCGTCACCTTCACACCTTCAATGATCCGGGCGCCCATCATCCGCGCGCCCTTGGCCAGCGCCTGCGCTATATTGGCCGGGTCGCACTGGCCATCCAGCGGCAGATGCACCGCACCCACCACATCGCCGATATTGAGATGGGGATACATGGCCTTCGCCTCAGTGGGCGAGATTTCGTTCACCTCGACCCCGAAGGCGCGCGCGAGCGTCGCGCTGCGGTAGATCTCTTCCTTGCGCGCCTCGGTCAGCGCAACGGTGATCGAACCCACCTGGCGCATGCCGGTGGCAACGCCCGTCTCCGCCTCCAGCTTCACATAAAGATCGGCCGAATATTTCGCGAGCCTGGTCATGTTCTGACTGCCGCGCAATTGCCCGATCAGTCCCGCCGCATGCCAAGTCGTGCCACAAGTCAGGCGTTTCCTTTCGAGCAAAACGATGTCTTTCCAGCCCAGCTTCGCCAGATGATAGGCCACCGAACAGCCGGAAACACCGCCCCCAATAATCACCACGCGCGCATGCTTCGGAATTGTCATCTCTCGCCTTTCATTCTGGCCCAAATATCCCGCGGGGGTCCGGGGGCGCGAAGCCCCCGGGTCTTCGTCTCAGGCTCTGATCCGTTCATTCAGCCGGTCCCACAGCGGCTCATCTTCCTGCACCACTGCCGGGAAGCGTTCGCCGTAGATTTCCACCTCAACTTTCGTGCCCGCAACCGCCAGATCGGCGCGCAACATGCCGAGCGCGATGGACTTGCCCACCCGGTAGCCCCACGCGCCCGAGGTTGTCTCGCCCACCACAATACCGTCGTGCCAGAGCGTCGACATATAGGGTGCGTCACATTCACCCGCCTCAACGGTCAATGTCACGAAACGCTTCTTCACACCGCGCTGTTTCTCGGCCAGCAGTGCGGCCTTGCCGATGAAATCCTGGGGCTTGTCGAACTTCACGAACCGCTCCAGCCCGCCCTCCAGAAGGCTGTAGTCGGTCGACAGATCGCCTTTCCAGGCGCGATAGCCCTTTTCAATCCGCAGGCTGTTCAGCGCCCACATGCCAAAGGGCTTTGCCCCCCCGGCCAGCACGGCTTCATAGATCGCGGGCATGTCGGCATTGGCAGCATGCACTTCCCAACCGAGCTCCCCCGCGAAACTGACACGCATCAATTGTGCCGGACGCCCCGCCACCGTTGCCATCTGATGCGATAGCCACGGCAGGGTCAGATCGGCATCGGTGATCTTTACAAACAGATCACGCGCCTTGGGGCCGGTGACGATCAGCGTGTCATTCTGGCCTGAGCGATCCTCGAGCGTCAGCCCGGCGACCACATGGTTTTGCAGCCATTCGAAATCATGCCACTGCGCGACAGACGCCGTGATCAGCGTGAACCGATCTTCGCCGTGATTGAGCACAGACATTTCCGTCTGGATCCGCCCGCGCGGATCAGGGAAATATGCCAGTGACATCTTGCCCGCCTTGGGCAGACCGCCGGATATCAGCCCGCGCAGCCAGTCGCCCGCACCGGCGCCCGACAGTTCGAAGCGCGAGAAACCGGGAAGGTTCAGGACACCAACTCCATCGCGCACCGCTTGGCATTCCTCGCGGATGCGGGCCTCCCACGGGCCTTTGCGACCCCAAGTCTGGGTCGCTTCCCAGCTCAGATCGTCGCCGGGTTTGGCAAACCAGTTGGCGCGTTCCCAACCGTTATAGGCCCCGAACTGCCCACCCAGCGCCTTAACCTTGTCATGCACGGGCGACAGGCGACGATCCGGCGCGGCGGGCCAGCGCGCCCAGGGGAAGTGCATGCCATATTCGTGGCCATAGACCTCCATCCCTTTTTGCACGCAGTAATCGGCATCGGTATAGGCGGTATAGCGGCGCGGATCGACCGACCACATGTCCCATTCGGTCGCGCCCTCGGTGATCCATTCGGCCAGCACCTTGCCCGCGCCGCCAGCCTGAGCGATCCCGAACGTGAAGACGCAGGCTTCAAACGCATTCGGAACGCCCGGCATGGGGCCGATCAAGGGGTTCCCATCGGGAGCATATGGGATAGGCCCGTTGATGACTTTCGATATGCCCGCAGTGCCCAGTAGCGGCACGCGCGCCATCGCATCTTCGATATACCATTCCAGCCGCTCCAGATCGTCAGGAAACAGCTGGAAGGAGAAATCTTCAGGGAAGGGATCCTCCGGCCGAACCCAATGGGCGCGGCAGTTCTTTTCATAGGGGCCAAGGTTGAAGCCGGTCTTTTCCTGCCGCAGGTAGTAGGAACTGTCCACGTCGCGCAGCAGCGGCAGCTTGTGGCCCGCCTCTTTCGACCAGGCTTCGATTTCGGCGACCGGCTCGGACAGCAAATACTGATGGCTCATCACCATCATCGGCACGGTGCGCCCGCCATAGGGCTTGAACCATTCGCCAACCTTCTGGGCATAGTAGCCCGCTGCATTCACTACAAATTCGCAGCGGATATCGCCCTTTTCGGTATGGACGATCCATTCGCCGTTGTCGCGGGAAACCCCCGTCGCAGGGGTAAAGCGCAAGATCGTCGCACCCAGATCGCGCGCGCCCTTGGCCAGCGCCTGCGTCAATTGCGCCGGGTCAATGTCGCCATCGGCGGGATCATATAGCGCGCCCTTCAGGTCATGTGTTTCAAGGAAGGGATATTTGCCTTTGATTTCGTCAACGCCCAGCACTTCCAATGCCATACCCTGATAGCGGCCCATGCCCTTGGCGCGCTCGAACTCTTGCATCCGTTCCTTTGAATGGCCCAGACGCACCGAGCCGGTGACATGGTAGTTCATCGGGTAATCGACCGCGGCGCCCAGGCCCCGGTAAAGCTCGGTCGAATAGCGCTGCATGTTCATCAGCGACCACGAAGTCGAGAAGGTCGGCACATTGCCCGCTGCATGCCAGGTCGATCCCGCCGTCAGCTCGTTCTTCTCCAGAAGCACACAGTCGGTCCAGCCAGCCTTGGCCAGATGGTAAAGCGATGACACGCCCACCGCACCGCCGCCGATGATCACAACCCGTGCCGTGGTCGGAAATCCGTTCATTTTTATCCCCATTGAAAGTGCCCGGATTATCCGTCCCCCGCACGGGAGTTTCAATTCGTATTACCTTCGTCTATTGATCGGAAAATCCGATTAGGTACCTGTCATGCAAATTGAACTGATCGAAACCTTTCTGGACCTTTGCGACACGCGCAGCTTCAACCGGACGGCCGACAAGCTGGGGATAACCCAGTCGACCGTTTCAGGGCGCATTCGCGCGCTCGAGACGCAGCTCGAGCGTACACTTTTCATCCGCTCGCGCGCAGGCACCGAACTGACGCTGGAAGGGCTGAAGTTCGAACCCCACGCCCGCGCATTGCGCCATTCCTGGGGGGTAGCGCTGCATGCGACTCGCACGGCGGGCACGGCGGCGATGGTACTGCGCATCGGGATGCAGCGCGACCTGACCGGCACGATGATCGGCGGCTGGGTGCGGGATTTCCGCACTGCGCTGCCCGACACGGCCTTCTATATCGAGGCCGACTACAGCCCGGCCATGACATCGGACCTGCTGATCGGCGCGCAGGATTTTGCGATCATGTTCACGGCTCGCATCCACCCCGACATTTATTTCGAAACGTTGGGCGAGATCGCCTATCGCATGATCTCGACCGAAGGGACGCGCCTATCGGACGTGCGGCCCGACCGCTACCTCCTGACGAACTTCTCACCCGCCTTCGCCGCCGCGCATGCGGTGCTGCACCCCGGGCTGGACGGAGCTTGGGTTTCGTCGGGCGAAAGCACCACCATCGCCGGGCTTTTGACCTCGCTAGGCGGGGCGGCCTATGTGATCGGTGAAATGGCCGAAGACATGGTGGCCACCGGCCAGTGCAAACTGGTCGAGGACGCGCCCGTCATTCCCCAGACAGTCTATGCGGCCATGCATCTGCGCAATCGCCACCGCCCGATGCACCGCCGCCTATTGCAACTGCTGCGCAAGCAGTTCAGCGGGCGCGACGGGCGCCTGAAGCTTCAGACCCCGCTCGACAGGGCCTGAAGCTTGTCAGGGTTGCGCTGGATGTAAACCGACCGGACCGCGCCTTGCAGACCGAAATCAATGGTCATGGCAGTTTCGCACTGCCCGCCGCGCCGCAGCAAAACGCCCGCACCGCCATTCAGCGAAGCAAACCGCACTGTTGGCGGGAAAGCCAGATTTTTTCGTCCGGTCCCGGCAAGGAACCGTGCCACCGCCATCGCCCCCCGCACGACATTGGGCGCGGCGATAGCCTTGCCGCCCCCGTCCGAGATCAGTTCCGCCTCGGCTGACAGCATATCAGCCAGCGGGCCGACATCGCCACTGAGCGACGCGGCCGTGATCGCGGCCAGAAACCGCGCTAGGTCAGTCTGGGTCGCGGCCCGGCGTGGTGCGCCATTCCGCAAGGCCATCCGCGCACGGGAGGCAAGCTTGCGGCAGGCGGCAGGCGTCCGTTTCAGCAATGTCGCGATGGTGTCGAAGTCCTGATCGTAGAGGTCATGCAGAAAAAAGGCTGCGCGTTCCGCGGGGCTGAGCGCCTGAAGCGTGCGCATCACCGCAAAGGAGATATCAAGATCGCGGTCGCTGGTTGCCTGCACGTCCCCATCCGGGAACGGTTCCGGCAGCCATTGGCCCACATAGTCCTCCTTGCGGCTTTTGCGGCGGCGCAAGAGATCAAGCGCGCCGGTCGTGACCACCCGCGCCAGCCAACCGGGTGGATGGATCACGTCCGTCGCGGCGGTGAACTTCATGAACGCGTCCTGAACCACATCCTCTGCATCGCAACGTGATCCCAGATAGCGATAGGCCAGCCGGATCAGTCGCGCACGCTCGGCCTGAAAGACCATCTCTGCATCAGTCAGCGGCGGCATGATCCCTCACTCGACTGGCGTGGCACGCAAAGCTTCTGGCAGGATATCGCAGCTTTGTGCATGGCCCATCGCGCGTTTCATCATCGGATAAAACTGCGCTGTCGCAATCGCGGCCGCAAGCCCGATCAGGCCGCGCCGCCCCCACCGCGCCTGAACCTCCTGCGCAAGAAGCGGCAGGTCGGGGGCTTGATCGACAACCGCTTGGGCAAAATGGGCGGCAAGCCGCATGTCGGGATCCGCCTGCGCGCCCTCCCGCCCGGCGCGGGCCAGATCTTCGGGCACCACACCGTCAACTGCGGCCAGGGCGACCACCAGTTGCACGCAAGGCCCGCAGCCCGCCGCCCGCGTAGCCACGAACTTCGCGGCATGAAGCGGTCCCTTGGGTAGGCCGAAACCATGTGAGGACAGAAGCGTCACCCCGTAGAATTTCAGGAAACCGGCAAGATCTTCGCTCAGGATCTCCTCCATATAGGTCACGTCATAGTCGAAACGCCGGCCAAAGGCCCGCAGCCGACGAAGCAACAGGAAACGGATCATGCGCGCGCCCCTTTGAGATATACGACCAACGGCAAAAAGCCCGGTAACAGGATCAGGAGCGTGTCCCGCATGAACCCGCCTGAAGAATGCGCAATCAACCCGAACAGATGAAACAGCCCGTGCCCACCCAGAAAGACCAGTGCGACAAGGACCAGCGCCCCCTGTGCCGCGGGCCGCTGGGCCGCCAGCAACAGCGCACCGCCAGCGGCCAGAAACCCCAGTCCGACATCGGTGATGAAATGAGCATTCGCAGCGCCAGTGTCCGCGACACCCGGCACGGTCGCGAACCACCCCAGTGGACGCAGGATCATCCACACCCCGTTTACCCCATGCCAAAGACCAAGCAAAATCAGCAACCAACGCATAATCGGTCCCCTTTCCCGAAGAAGACGTAGAACGCGGGCAAAATGTGACAGGAATGCGCGAATAATTTCCGACCTCTTGCGTTCGCGGCCCTCAGCCCGCAGAGCTTGCGCATGACTCAGTTTGCCAAAAATGCTCGTGCCGCCACCGAAGCCCTTAGGGAATTGTTCGATCCGACGCCCCTGCAACTGAACGACCACCTGTCCAGTCGCTATGGTGCCGAAATCTGGCTGAAGCGCGAAGATCTGACGCCTGTGCGCAGCTACAAGCTGCGCGGGGCCTTCAACGCGATGCGCAAGGCCATCGCGGCGGGCAAGACAACCTTCGTCTGCGCCAGCGCGGGCAACCATGCGCAGGGTATGGCCTATGCCTGCCGCCATTTCGGGGTGAAGGGCACGATCTTCATGCCCGTCACCACGCCGCAGCAAAAGATCGACAAGACCCGCACCTTTGGTGGCGACGCGATCGAAGTGCGCCTGACCGGCGACTATTTCGACCGCACGCTTGCCGCCGCGCAGGAGTTCTGTGCCACGGCTGGCGCTCATTTCCTGTCGCCTTTCGACGATGAGGATGTGATCGAAGGCCAGGCCTCGGTCGCTGTGGAAATGCTGGAACAGATGGACGGCGTGCCGGACCTCGTGATCTTGCCGGTGGGCGGGGGTGGTCTGTCGGCGGGGATCACCAGCTATTTCACCGAAGCTTCCCCCAACACCGAATTTCTGTATGTGGAGCCTGCGGGCGGGGCCAGCCTGACTGCCGCCCTTGCCGAAGGCGCCCCCGTCACGCTGAAACGGGTGAACAACTTCGTCGATGGCGCCGCGGTCGCCCGCATCGGCGCGCGGACCTTCGATCGGCTCCGCCATGTGGATCCGGCGCAGGTTCGGCTCGCGCCCGAAGATCGCGTGTGCATCACCATGCTGGACATGCTGAATGTCGAAGGGATCGTTCTGGAACCGGCGGGCGCCCTGTCGGTCGACGTTTTACCCAGTCTTGCCGAACGGATCCGGGGCAAGCGCGTAGTCTGCGTTACCTCGGGCGGTAACTTCGATTTCGAACGCCTTCCCGAAGTCAAGGAACGGGCCCAGCGTTATGCGGGACTGAAGAAATATTTCATCCTGCGCATGCCGCAACGGCCCGGTGCGTTGAAGGAATTCCTGGCCATGCTCGGCCCGGATGACGACATTGCGCGCTTCGAATATCTGAAGAAATCCGCCCGCAATTTCGGTTCGGTCCTGATCGGGATCGAAACGAAGGATGCCGGGAATTTCGCCGCCCTTACCCAGCAGCTTGACGAAGCGGATTTCACCTATCGCGACATTACCGAAGACGAGGCGCTGGCCGAATTCCTGATCTGACAGCGTTCAAGGCAGGGCGGCAAGCAGGGTCTGGTGACGCGCGATGAAGGCTGCGCGCACCTCGGCCGGGGGGCGCAGGCTGATCGACAAGCCCGGCAGTTCGGCATGCGGCGGGCGGCCGAAGAATTTATCGGCCTCTGCCTTGGTAAAGCCCGCGATATTCACCGCCTCGAACCAGGCAGAGATCTTGTCGGCGCGTTTGATTTCCTTCTTGATCGCCACCGGTAAAGCGGCGGGCAGGCCAAAACGCAGATGAACCGCCGCCGTCAGCCGTTCATCCAGAACGCCATAACCTGGGCCGATCGCCGCCTTCACCGGGCTGATCATGTCGCCGATCACATATTCCGGCGCATCGTGCAAAAGCGCGGCCAACTGCCATTTGACAGCAATGCCGGGGTTCAGCCGCGACAGGATATGTTCGACCAGAAGCGAATGTTCGGCGACCGAATAGGGCCAGTCACCGAGGGTCTGACCGTTCCAGCGGGCGACAAAGGCCAAGCCATGAGCGATATCCTCTATTTCGATATCCATCGGCGTAGGGTCGAGCAGATCGAGCCTGCGGCCGGAAAGCATTCTTTGCCAGGCGCGTTTATTGTTCACGTTTCGGGCCTTCCGCCGACCGTTTTTCTTGACGGGCCGGGTGCTGTATGCCCCTGTCCCAGCCAAGAGTTAGACCGTGTAAGGGAAGGCCGTCAACGCGGTGCCGGACCGAAGCGGTTCGGGGAAAAGCGGTTCGGGGATGGATCGGGAAGAAAGCCTGCAAATCGAGTTGATCAGGGTTCTGTGCATCCTGACGATGATGTGGGTGCATGTCAGCCCGGGCCTGAGCGTTCCCTCATACGTCAACGACGGCCCGATGGACCCCTTGGGCCTGTTTTTGGGGCGGACACTTGGGCGGATCAGCGTCACGACGCTCAGTTTCATCTCGGGCTATCTCTTTTGGCGTACTGCAATCGGGCGACCATTCTCCGAGGTCGTACGCAGGCTTTTTGCCGGCATCCTACTGCCGATGCTGGTGTGGAGCGCTGCTTTTCTACTGCTGGCCTTTCTGAAAGAAGCACTGGTGGACCAGCCAGCATCCGCACTCGACCGGGTGCAACCGGGGTTCTGGGGGCTGTTCAATAGCTGGACCGGGCTTGCTGGCCCGCAGGCCAATCTCTCGCTCTTCTTCATTCGCGACCTGATCATCTCGACACTGATCCTGCGCTTAGCGGCGCCGCTGATTTCGGCGGCGCCCGTTGCAGCGCTTCTGCTTACGCTTGGACTCTTGGCGTTGCCACAGACCGCACCCGTGCTGTTCCGGCCGAACATCTTCTTGTTCATGTTGTTGGGCGCGGTTGTCGCTCGCGCTGGCCAGACGATTACGCAGCTGTCGCGGCCGGGCCTGGCGCTTTCGCTCGGGCTTTTGCTTACCCTTCTTACGATCGCGATGGTGAAAAGCGGACTGGCGGGCCAACATCACATCGGCGTTCTGCACGATCTCTTGCGGCGGATGGGGATCGGCCTTCTGATGCTGGCCCTGACCGGCGTTCTGGCCCGCAGCGTGCGCGCCGCGCAGTTTGCACCACTGGGGCGTCACTGCTTTCTCGCCTATCTTCTGCATGTTCCGCTGATCGGCATATGCTGGTCGGCCTGGCAGAGTGTCGTGGGCACGCAAAACCAGCCCGCCTACCTGATCTTCTACCTGGCCATACCTGTCGTGTGCCTGGCCGTTGCAGCGCTGGGCGGGCGGGCGCTCGATCATGCGCCAGTGCCACTTCAAATCACCTTGCGCGGCAAATCCTTCGCTGCCGCCAAGCTGCGGCACCGACAGTCAGCGTGATTGCCGTTCCGGCATCGGAATGTTATCTGACCCCCGAACAATCCAGGAGAGCGGCCATGCCGAACGATTACATCATCAAGGATATTTCGCTTGCCGCCTTCGGTCGCAAGGAACTCGACATTGCCGAAACCGAAATGCCGGGTCTGATGGCGCTGCGCGCCGAATTCGGCAAAGCGCAGCCGCTGAAGGGCGCACGTGTCGCGGGCTCCCTTCACATGACGATCCAGACCGCGGTCCTGATCGAGACGCTGCGGGCGCTTGGGGCAGATGTCCGCTGGGCCTCGTGCAACATCTTCTCGACCCAGGATCATGCCGCGGCGGCGATTGCCGAAGCCGGTATCCCCGTCTTCGCCATCAAGGGCGAAACGCTTGAGGAATACTGGACCTATACCGACAAGATCTTCCAGTTCCCCGAAGGGACCTGCAACATGATCCTCGACGATGGCGGGGACGCGACGCTTTACATCCTTCTGGGCGCCCGCGTCGAAGCAGGTGAAAAAGACCTGATCGAGGTGCCGACCAGCGAAGAGGAAATCTGCCTTTTCAACCAGATCAAGAAGCGCCTGAAGGAAAGCCCCGGCTGGTTTACCAAGCAGCGTGCCGCGATCAAGGGCGTGTCGGAAGAAACCACCACCGGCGTCCACCGGCTTTATGAACTGCACAAGAAGGGCCTTCTGCCTTTCCCGGCGATCAATGTGAACGATTCTGTCACCAAGTCGAAGTTCGACAACAAGTATGGCTGCAAGGAATCGCTCGTCGACGGCATCCGTCGCGCGACCGACACGATGATGGCCGGCAAGGTCGCGGTCGTCTGCGGTTATGGCGACGTGGGCAAGGGTTCGGCCGCCTCGCTTCGCGGCGCGGGTGCCCGGGTGAAAGTGACCGAGGTAGATCCGATCTGCGCACTGCAAGCGGCGATGGACGGCTTTGAAGTGACCCTGCTGGAAGACGAAGTCGCCAGCGCCGACATCTTCATCACCACGACCGGCAACAAGGACGTGATCCGCATCGAACATATGCGCGACATGAAGAACATGGCCATCGTCGGCAACATCGGCCATTTCGACAATGAAATTCAGGTGGCCGCGCTGAAGAACCACAAATGGACCAATATCAAGGACCAGGTGGACATGATCGAAATGCCCTCGGGCAACAAGATCATCCTTCTGTCCGAAGGCCGTCTTCTGAACCTTGGCAATGCCACGGGCCATCCGTCCTTCGTGATGTCGGCAAGCTTCACCAACCAGGTGCTCGCGCAGATCGAACTATGGACCAAGGGCAATGAATACGAGCCCGGCGTCTATATCCTGCCCAAGCATCTGGACGAGAAGGTCGCCCGCCTGCATCTGGCGCGCATCGGCGTGAAGCTGACCCAGCTCAAGAAAGATCAGGCTGACTATATCGGTGTCGCGGTAGACGGGCCGTTCAAGCCGGAGCATTACCGCTACTGACCGGCGCAGGCGGGCCGGGTTGCCCAATCGGGCGCCCGGCCTACTTAGCTTTCAGAATTTGATGCAGTAGCGTCCCTTGGCGCGCCCCTGTGCGAGGGCGGTCAAGGCATCGTTGACCTCATCCAGGGTTATTTCCTGTATTTCAGAACAAAGCGGGCTTTGCGCATGCAGGGCCATCAGGGTTTCCATCTGCTGGCGCGTCCCCACGCTGGTTCCCGTCACGCTTATCCCGGTGGAGGCCAGCCATTCCTGGCTGAGCGGTACGGGTTCGGCCACCATCGCCGCCGCGATGATCCGGCCCAAAGGTCGCGTGACGGCGACCATCGCGTCCCAGGTCCGGGCCGTAGGGGCGAAATTCACGACGACGTCTGCTGCAATATCCGCCGGAACCTGGCCTGCCAGCGCGACTTGTGCCGCTCCAAGGTCTTTGGCCAGCGCCAGTTTCAACGGATCGCTGTCTACGGCCAGAACCCGCGCGCCACGACGCGCGGCCAGTTGCACGGCATATAGCCCAAGTCCTCCGCATCCAAAGATGGCGCAGGTTTCGCTATGTTGCAGCCTGGCCCGCTCAAGCGCACCAAAGGCGGTCAGACCCGCGCACATCAAAGGGGCAAGCTCGGCCGCGCCCCCTTCGGGCAGGCGAACAGCAAAGGCGGCCTTTGCCACGACATATTCGGCAAAGGTGCCGGGCACGTTGAACCCGTGCGCGCGCTGGTTTTGGCAGAAGCTTTCGTACCCGGACACGCATTCGTTGCACTGCCCGCAGGTATCGTGCAGCCAAGCCGCCCCTGCGCGATCACCGACCCGCCAGTCTTCGACACCGTCACCAACGGCGGCCACGCGACCAACCCCTTCATGGCCCAGAACAAAGGGGTCTGGCGCAGTCGCGGGAACCATCTCGCCATTCCAGACATGCACATCGCTGTGGCACACGCCGCTGGCTTCCAGGCGGATCAGTATCTCACCCCGACCCGGGGACGGGATGGGAACACTGGTCAGCCGCAAGGGCTGACCAGTTGCTTCCAGAAGGGCAGCGCGCATCATTCGCTATCAAAGTCCCAGTGCGGCTTTCACGACCGGCAAGGCGGGCTGGCCGTCATAGGTTGTGACATCCTTGAGCCACCCGTCCAGCAGTTCCGGGCGGGCCGCAATCATCGCCTTGGCCGCATCCATAGCTACCATGCCATCGCCCATGATCATCTGCATCCCGCGGTTTTCGTAGTCGAGGTCGAAGACAAGCTGCGAATAGAATTTCGCAACATTGGGGCATTCAGCGGCGTAACCCCGCCGCGAAAGGGTATGGACCGTCGCCCCACCGAAGTCCGGTCCGTATTCGATGTCACCGCCTGACAGATAAATCAGATCGTAGTTGAGGTTCATCGGATGCGGCTCCCACCCCAGAAACACGATCCACTTCTCGTCGGGCACAACGCGCTGCACCTGGGTCAGCATGCCCGCTTCGCTGCTCTCCACGATTTCCCAACCGGCAAGGCCGTGGCGACCTTCTGCGACCATATCGAGAAGGTTCTGGTTCGAACCGGGTTCGATCGCGTAGATCTTCGACTCGAACTTGTCGGCATGGGCCGCAAGATCGTCAAAACTCTTCACTCCGGCGTCGGACACATATTTCGGCACTGCCAGCGTGAACTTTGCACCAGCCAGATTTTGCGCCAGAACCTCGACGGAACCATCATCGAAGAATTCCTTGTAATGTTCGTTCTGTACCGGGCGCCAGTTGCCCTGGAAGATGTCCATATTGCCCTCGCGCAACGATACGAACGACACGTCAAGGCCAAGCAGAGTCTGGCTCGGCTCATATCCAAGCGCTGCAAGAATGATCTCGGCGGTGGTGTTAGTCAGGACGATGTCCGTCCAGCCCAGATCCGCCATGCGGACCGGCTTGCAGCTTTCAGGTTCTGCAGCCTGCGCTTGACTGGCAACAACCAGTCCGACGGACAGGCACAGCGAACGTAGTGTCGATTGCATTGCTTCCTCCCCAATATTTCCCTCTGCACCCTGCTTGTTAGGTATTTTTTCGTCAATATAATTTTTTGTACGACTATTCAAAAATTTGATCTGCTATGCAGGATCATGGCAAAATCGAACCGGACCCGCATCGAAGATGTGCGGCGAAAAGAACTGATCGAGGCGGCGCATCGTGTCTTCATGACACACGGGCTGACCGGCATGACAACGGCGCGGATCTGTGCCGAAGCTGGTTTGTCGCCAGGCATCCTGTCCTATTATTTCAAGGGCAAGGAAGAAGTGCTCTTCGCTATGGTTCGGCTGAACAACCGGGCTTTGGCAGAAGACGTGGTGGCGCGCCTCCGGTCGGCCCGTAACCTGTGGGAGCGCCTGCTCGCCATCATAGAGGGAAACTTCCCGGCTGCCTATTTTCATCAGAATGTTGCCAACGCCTGGCTGTCGGTCTGCGCGGCGTCCAACACCAATCCACACTACGCCATGCTTCAACAAATTTTTCACAAACGGCTTTCGTCAAACCTTGCTTCAACCCTAAGCCATGTTCTGGAGCCGGATCAGACAGCCCGCCTGACCCTGTTGATCGGCGTTGAGATCGATGGGCTATGGCTGCGGAAATCGGCCGATCCCGCACTGGATCGCACAACGGCCGTCGACCTTATCCTGACCTCACTCGAGACGGAGATATCCAGCGCAGCAAAGGCGCGGCTCATATCCCTTGCGGTTTAGTGAAGCACCTACCCCTATAGGGGGAAGGGGCGCAGACATTTCCCTTTGTCGTGGCATCGGCCTGCCGTATGTTGCCCCGGACTGCCGCCCGAAAGGGTGGGGTTCATACTTGCTTATCGCAACCAGAGGGACAGCGTTCATGGGTAAGAGAGACGAACTGATCGCCAAATATGCGGACGATCTCAAGAACAAGTGCAAGATGACGCCAGACATGGCGCTTTTGGAAAAGGTCGTCATCGGCTGCGGCCCTGCGGTCTACAGCGCGGATTCCGAAACTGTCGCCGCCAGCCAGAAAACCGAACTGGAGACCGTGAAGAACAACTTCCTGGTCAAAAAGCTTGGCCTTAAGGACGGCCCGGAATTGATGGCGGCGATCAACTCGGCCATCGAAACCTATGGCAAGTCGGAGCGCAACAAATACCGCGCCGTGGTCTATTACATGCTGACCAAACATTTCGGCAAAGAAGCCGTCTACAAGTAATTCCGGGTGGCCCCGGTCAACGGGGCCTTACCCAACATGCTGATTTGAATGAAATTTTAGCGGCATTCCGCTTGATACAATCCCCGTGCCGATCTAGGTTGATCGCAACAGGCTAGGATGGCCGCGACCTTTCGGTTCACGCGTGGTGCAGGGGTGCACTTGGGTGGCAAAGGGTCCCGGTCAGATGTCCGGGGCCCTTTGTATTTCAAAAAAGCGTCAGAACCAGCCCGATCACCGCGCTACCGAGGATCGCATAACCGCTGTCAATCACGGTCAGCATCAAGGGGCGCATGCCGAAGGCATTGTTCATCGCGATCCAGGGCGTGATGAAGAAGGCGCCAATTCCCAACCCGCCGATCAGTCCCTTACCCGTCGTGTCGATGGCGGCCATCTGAAATATGTGGCGCATCATGCCTGCAACCACCAGCATGGCGACAAAGCCAATGATCATCGGCATCGGGCTGCTTCCACCGGCGGGTTTGCCATCCGGCCCCATCTTGATGCCGGTCGCCTGCATCCAAGGTTTGGCCAGGCTCATGTACCAGACCGCGCCCACCGCAAAACCGGCGATCCCGGCCACGATCACGTTCAGAAGTTCCATCCGTTCCTCCCCTTCCTCTGCGGTCGACGGATTACAGCCCGCCAAGTCCGCAAATGATCCGCCATTCTTCGTCCGTGACAGGCTGCACCGACAGCCGCATGTTGTTGACCAGTACCATCTTTTCCAGCCCCGGATGCATCTTGCAATCCTCAAGCGTGACCGACCGCTTCAGCGCCTCGACCGCGCGGATATGCACGCAATCCCAGCGCGGGTCGTCGGTCGTGCTGTCGGGCGCGCTTGTCTGGCTGACCTCGACAATACCGACAATCTCCTTGCCGATGTTGGAATGATAGAAGAACCCAAGGTCGCCGACCTTCATCGCCCGCATGTTGTTGCGCGCCTGATAGTTGCGTACCCCGTGCCATTCTTCGCCCGCCGCCCCCTTGGCGACCTGCTGATCCCAGCTCCACGTGTCGGGTTCGGATTTGAAAAGCCAGCAGGCCATCAGCCGATCACCTTCTTCCATTCGGTGACCGTTACGCTTTCGAACAGCCCCGCCTTGCCATAGGGATCGCCCGCCGCCCAATCCTGCGCGGCCTTCAGGCTGTCGGTTTGCAGCACCAGAAGCGAGCCGCACATCTGCCCGTCCTCCAGAAAGGGGCCCGCCATCTCGACGATCCCGGTCGTCTCGATATAGGCCAGATGGGCGGCGCGGTTCTGAAGGCGCACCTCCAGATGGCCGGGCTTGTCGCGGCAGACAACGGCAAAACGCATGTTCATTCCTTTTTCAAAGGACGCGACATCAGGGTGGCCATAGCCTCTCCCACGGTGAGGCGTCGGTCAACAAGTGCCGCAACCATTGCGGCGATGGGCATCTCGATCCCGTGGGTGACGGCAAGCGCGGTCACGGCTTTTGCCGTTGCGGCGCCCTCGACCGTGACTGTGGGGTCAAAGGCCTCGCCCGCGCCAAGGGCACGGCCATACCGGAAATTGCGCGACTGTTCGGACGTGCAGGTCAGGACCAGATCGCCAAAGCCGGAAAGACCCGAAAGCGTTTCGGGCTGCGCACCAAGGGTGGTCGCAAGCCGCATCATCTCGGCAAAGCCGCGGGTCATCAGGGCCGCGCGCGCGCTGTCGCCCAGACCAGCGCCGATCACCACGCCCGCGGCAATCGCGATCACGTTCTTCAAGGCCCCGCCCAGTTCGGCGCCCGCCGTATCGGTCGTGCGGTATAGCCTGAGAACCGGCGTCGAGAGGTGGTCTTGCAAGGCCGCGCCGATCCGGTCGTCGTCACAGGCCAGTGTAAGCGCGGTGGGCAGGCCCCGCGCGATATCGGCGGCAAAACTCGGCCCGGTCAGGATGGCGGGATGCGATCCGGCAAATGCCGCACGCAAGATGGCCATAGGCCCACGCCCCGACCGAAGGTCCACCCCCTTCGCACAGGCAACAAGCTGCCTGCCCCGAAGCGCGCCGGGATGGGTCTCCGCAAAGCCGGAAAGCTGCTGCATGGGCATGGAGAGAAGCACCACGGGGGCCTCTGCCATATCGTCCAGTTGCGCCGAAAGGATGATCGAAGGTGGCAGGGTCACACCGGGCAAACGCCGCGCATTCTCTCGCCGGTCGCGCATGTCGGCCACTTGCAGGGGATCACGCGCCCAAAGCCCGACCGGCGCACCGGCACGCGCCAAGGCCACCGCCAGCGCGGTGCCGAACGCCCCCGCCCCCAGGACCGCGACCTTCATGCCTTGGCCCCCTTCTTGCCCGACCCCAGAAGGGCCGGCGCGCTTTGGTCAAGCGGCCAGCGTGGCCGCGCCGACAGGTCGAGCCCGTCACGGTGGCCCAGGTTGAACCGTTCGATCCCGGCCCAGGCAATCATCGCGGCATTGTCGGTGCAAAGCGCCAAGGGCGGTGCCAGAAAACGCACGCCCATCCTCACGCACAGCGCAGTCAGCCGCTCGCGGATCGCCCCATTGGCCGCAACCCCGCCCGCCACGGCAAAGGCGGGTGCGGCCGGGTTTTCCGCCAGATAGAGTGTCAGCGCGCGGCGCGACTTTTCTTCCAGAACCGCCGTAAGCGCCGCCTGAAACCCGGCGCAAAGGTCGGCGCGGTCCTGCCGCGTCAGCCCGCCCTTTTCGGCAACAACCGCGTCGCGCGCCCGCGACAGGGCGGTCTTGAGGCCCGAGAAAGACATGTCGCACCCCGGTCGGTCCAGAAGTGGGCGCGGAAACTTGAAACGGTCGGGATCGCCCGCCACCGCTTCGGCCTCCACCGCCGGGCCACCGGGCTGGGGCAGGCCCAGAAGTTTCGCGGTCTTGTCGAAGGCTTCGCCCGGCGCATCATCGATGGTGCCGCCCAGACGGGTGAAATCCTCGGCTCCTCGCACCATCAGGAACTGGCAATGCCCGCCCGACACCAGAAGCATCAGATAAGGAAAATCCAGCCCGTCGGTCAGGCGCGGGGTCAGAGCATGGCCCGCCAAATGGTTCACGCCCACCAGCGGCAGGCCGGTCGCCGCCGCGATCCCCTTGGCGCACATGACGCCGGACAGAACACCACCGATCAGCCCCGGCCCGGCCGTCACCGCCACCCCGTCCAGATCGCCAAGGCCAAGCCCGGCCCCGGCCAGCGCTTCCTCGACACAATGGTCAAGCTTTTCGGCATGGGCACGGGCGGCAATTTCAGGCACCACGCCGCCATAGCTGGCATGGAGTGCAGTCTGGCCATAAACGACCGACGACAGCACCTTGGCCCCGCGCGCCGTCTGCCGCACGACTGCTGCGGCGGTGTCGTCACAGCTGCTTTCCAGCCCCAGAAAGGTGATTGCCCTGTCCATCGTTCCAGCGTTGCCTGATGTCCTTATCGCAGGTAACACCGGCCCAGCCCCCGCACAATCCCGGAGCGACCGTGACCGACCCGCGCCCCACGCTGCTTTTGACCCGGCCCTTTGCCGCTGGTCAGGAGTTTACCGAAACCTTCAAAGCGCGGTTCGGGGCGGACTGGCCTACGCTCCTCAGCCCGCTGATGGAAACGCAGCCCCTTTCGCCCGAACTGCCACAACGGCCCTTCGCGCATATTGCCTTCACCTCACAAGCCGCGGTGCCGGTCTTTGCCCGGCTGACCGCCGACCGCACCCAGACCGCCTGGTGCGTGGGGCAGCGGACGGCGCTCGCGGCGAAGGCTGCCGGATTTGCGATACGGCAAGGGGCGGGTGATGCCCACGCGCTGGCGCGCATCATCCGCACTGAACGACCGGCAGGTGCAATCCTGTGGCCCCATGGCGCGCAAACGGCCCACGATCTGGCGGCTGACCTGAGTGCTGCCGGTTTCGACGTGACGGCCCTTCTGGTCTACGCCCAACAGCCCCTCGCCCCCACGCCTGCCGCACAAATGCTTCTGGCGGGCGGCGCCCCAGTTCTGCTGCCGCTCTTTTCTCCGCGTTCCGCACGACTGGCGGTGACTGCCTTCGGCGCCCATGCAGCCCCCCTGCGGGTTGCAGCACTCAGCCCGGCGGTCGCCAACGCGGCGGCTGGCCTTGCACCAGAACGCCTGTCCATTGCCCGCACACCCGATAGCGAAAGTCTGCTTGCCGCCCTTGCCGCGCTGATTTGACCAAAGCCGGACGGTTGAGCCTTCGGGAACGTGCTACTAGATTGAGTCTCAGGCGCAGATTCCCGCCGCAGACAGACCTCAGGGGGCAAGATGGCACAGACAACCGAGGCCGAGGCTACCCCAGTCCCCGAACCGGAGGCGCTTTCGCCGGAAGTGCCCGAAGCGCTGGCCGAACCCTTGAGCGCCGAAACATCCCCGCCTCCGGCCGAGGCCAGCCGTACACCGGCACGGCGTGGTGGCTTCGTGCCACTTGTTCTGGGTGGGATGATCGCCGCCGCCCTGGGGGCCGGCGCCAGCTTTTATGCGCTGCGCCTTTCGCCTGGCCTTTCCACCGATAACGGCAGCGCGGCCCTGGCCGAACGGATCGCCGCGCAAGACACCCAGATCGCGGCGCTGAAGGAAACGCTCGCCGCTTTTCCGGCCGCTTCGGCCCCATCCGAAACCAGCGCGCAGGCCCTTGAAACCCTGAAGGACATCGCCACCCGCCAGCAAGCGCTGGAGGCGGGCCTGAAAGGCCTCACCTCCCGCATCGCACGGATCGAAAATGCCCCGGTGGGTGCGGGGGGCGGCACTGCCCTTGATGTCGCCGCCGCGACCGAAGCCGTGACCAAAGCCGCCAAAGAGGCCGGGGAGGAAGCCGCCAAACTGAAGGCCGAGGCAGAAGTCGCGACGCGCCGGGCGGCGCTGATGGCCGCGTCGGGGCAGCTTGCCGCTGCGCTGGAAAGCGGCGCATCGCTGCAACCCGGGCTGGATCTTCTGGAACAGTCGGGCGTTGCTGCGCCCACAGGGCTGACCGATGTCGCTCAGGGCGCGCCCACCCTGCGGGCACTGCGCGAGGCCTTTCCACCCGCCGCGCGTGATGCTCTGGCCTTGTCGCTACGTGCCACCGCAGATGGCAACCTCTGGTCGCGCTTCACCGCCTTTGTGCGCAGCCAGACCGGCGCCCGCTCGCTCGCCCCGGTTGCGGGGACGGACCCCGACGCGATCCTCAGCCGTGCCGAAGCTGCGGTTGTTGCAGGCGATCTGCCTGCAGCGCTGGCCGAGCTGTCCGCCCTTCCGCCCGAAGGTCAGGCCCGCATGGCAGAATGGGCGGGCCTTGCCAGCCGCAGACAGGCAGCCCTGACGGCGCTTGCCACATTGAATGCGGAGGTCGGCCAATGATCTGGTCCTTCATCAAGGTCGCCTTCTTCTTCATCCTCATCGCGGGCGCGGCGGTCCTTGCCGGTTACTTCGCCGACACCGGCGGCGGTATCCGCCTTGCAATCGCGCAGCGGGAGTTCAGCCTTGGCCCGGTCCAGTCCGTCGTCGCGCTGATCCTGGCCGTCCTTGCCCTGTGGCTTTTGCTGAAAATCCTCAGCTTTGCGCTTGCGATCGTGCGCTTCATCAACGGCGACGAAACCGCCATCAGCCGCTATTTCGACCGCAACCGCGAACGCAAGGGCTATCAAGCGCTGACGGACGGCATGATGGCGCTTGCTTCTGGCGATGGCAAAACCGCGCTCGGTCATGCAACGCGCGCCGAACGGCTTCTGCGCAAGCCCGAACTGACCAACCTCGTCTCGGCCCAGGCCGCAGAAGCCGCAGGCGACAGCCGCAAGGCCACCGAAATCTACAAACGGCTCGTGGCCGACGACCGCACCCGCTTTGTGGGCATCCGTGGCCTTTTGAAGCAGAAACTGGCCGAGGGCGACCGCGAGACCGCCCTCAAGCTCGCTGAACGCGCCTTTCTCATGCAGCCGTCCAATCAGGATGTGCAGGACGTGCTGTTCGACCTTCAGGCCTCGTCAGGCGATTGGGCCGGCGCGCGCAAGGTTCTTGGCGCGAAAACCAAACATGGCCATCTGCCCCGCGATGTTCACCGCCGCCGCGATGCCATCCTCGCCTTGCAAGAGGCCCGCGCGGTCTTCGACAGCGACCTGCCGGTGGAGGCGCGCGAAGCGGCCATCCTGGCCAACAAGCAATCCCCCGACCTTATCCCGGCGGCGGTCCTGGCCGCGCATGGCTACAAGGCCAACGGCAAGGAAAAATACGCCGTCCGCGTCCTGAAGAAAGCGTGGGAAGTGCAGCCTCACCCCGATCTGGCCGCCGCATTCGCGGCACTGGAACCGGATGAGACGCGGGTGCAGCGACTGAAACGCTTCGAACAGCTTTTTACCGCCAATCCCGCGCACGAAGAAACCCAGCTTCTGAAGGCCGAACTTAACGTGGCGGCGGAAGATTTCCCCGCAGCCCGACGCGCCATGTCCGATCTGGCAGAAAAACATCCGACAACGCGGGCGCTGACCATCATGGCTGCGATCGAACGCGGCGAAGGGGCAGATGACGCGGTCGTGCGCGGCTGGCTGACGCGCGCCCTTTCGGCCAGCCGTGGCCCGCAATGGGTCTGCGACAAATGCCAGACGGTGAATGCGGTCTGGTCGCCCGTCTGCGAAAAATGCGGCGGCTTCGATACGCTGAGCTGGCGCGAGCCGCCCGCGTCCGCCGCTGTCCCTTCGGCCACCGATCTTCTGCCGCTGATCGTGCAACCCGCCGCTCGGCCTTCCGTCGAGGAGCCGATGGAAGATGCACCGGAGGCTACGGAGGACGAGCCGGCCGACGCCGACCCCCACGCCGTCTATGACGCCGAGTTCTTCGACGATACGACCGTGCGCAAACGGGCACTTTAGGGCTACACTCCCCGCCCTTATGGTGTTATCAGGCGCGCCAAGGGCGAAAGCCCGGTCCGGGAACTGCACGGAAACTCCGCTGGCAAAGCCGTCATTCGCTGTTCGGGCACTGCCCGAAATGACGCACGAAACCAGCCGGTTGTCGGGCTTGACTTGGATGAAGCCGGGCCATAGTAGGTCCGTACCAGAAAAGTGCCGCTGTAGCTCAGCTGGTAGAGCACGTCATTCGTAATGATGGGGTCGGG
>Ga0073904_10000580_pt1 | contig 26553 bp, 20 predicted proteins | sample KloWWTrecipitate_FD_66668 | JGI IMG/M metagenome (GOLD analysis project Ga0073904, IMG submission 66668) | Active sludge microbial communities from Klosterneuburg, Austria, studying microevolution and ecology of nitrifiers - Klosterneuburg... | ecosystem: Engineered > WWTP > Aerobic digester >... | reverse complement strand
CTCGTGCCATCGAGCGGCTTCTGCCTGATGCCGTGGAATACCGTGGGGGCCTCGAGGCCGACGGCTTCAAGAACGGTCGGCAGGATGTCGTTCACATGGCCGAACTGGCTGCGCAGCCCGCCGCGATCGCGGATGCGCGCGGGCCACGTCACCACCATGGGGTTGCGCGTGGCTCCGAGATGCGAGGCCACCGTCTTCATCCACTGCAGCGGTGTGCTCATCGCCCAGGCCCAGGCGGACGGGTACTGGGCATACGTATCCGGTCCGCCGAAGCTGTCCAGCCGGCTCAGTGTCTTCACCCGATCCTCGGGCAAGCCCTGGATCGCGCCCATGTAGCTGATGCTGCCTTTGAGGCCGCCCTCGGCACTGCCGCCGTTGTCACCGACGATGTAGATGAAGAGTGTGTTCCCGAACTCGCCCCCGTCCTTGAGGGCCTGCACGAGCCGCCCGATCTGCGCGTCGGTGTGGGAAAGAAAGCCCGCGTAGACTTCCATCAGGCGCGCGGCGATCTTTCTCTCATCGGCGCTCAGGCTGTCCCAGGCCGGGAGCCCGGCCGGGCGCGCCGTCAGGTCGGTATTCGCGGGCACCACGCCGAGCCGCTTCTGGCGCGCGAGGATCTCCGGGCGGATCGCGTCCCAGCCCGCATCGAAGCGGCCGCGATACTTCTCGATCCACGCTTTCGGCGCCTGCAGCGGCGCGTGCGTCGCACCCGGAGCGAAGTAGAGGAAAAAGGGCTTGTCGGGTGTGACCGAATGCTGCGCCTGCAGCCACTCGATGGCTCGCTGGGCGAGATCCTCCGTCAGGTGATAGCCCTTGCCCTGCGGCCGCAACACCGGCGTCGTGCCCTCGATCAGGGTCGGCTCGAACTGGTCGGACTCGCCACCGAAGAAACCGTAGAACTTCTCGAAACCCATACCCGTCGGCCAGCGATCGAAGGGTCCCGACTGCGAGATCTCCCAGTCCGCAGTCTGGTGCCACTTGCCGAAGGCGGCAGTGTTGTACCCATTACGGCGCAACACTTCGGCGATCGTCGCGGCATCCGGTGCGTGCACGCCCATGTAGCCCGGCCGCTCATCGGCGGAGTTCATCACGGCCCCGATGCCCACGGCGTGCGCGTTGCGCCCGGAGAGGAGCGATGCGCGCGTCGGTGAGCAGATCCCGGTCGTGTGGAAGCGGTTGTAACGCAGCCCTTCATGGGCGAGCGCGTCGAGCGTGGGCGTTTCGGCCGGGCCACCGAAGGTCGCGGCGGCACCGAAGCCCACATCGTCGAGCAAGACCACCACGACGTTGGGGGCCCCCACTGGCGCGCGTACCTGCAAGGGCGGCGCGGGCGACGCGCCAGCGGTCGCACCGGCGAGAAGCGCTATGGCAAGAGTGATTCGGTGCATGGATATTCCCGTTCTGAACTATGGCCGACCCGCTGAGGACGTACCGGGAGCGATTTGCTCCACGGTCAGCTTGCGGATCTCGCCGGCGAAGCGCCCGTCGCCCGCGTACTCGTCGGTGACCGGCGTGCTGCGATCGAAGCCGACATCGAAGGTGTCGGTCATCTCCACGGTGCGCACAATCGTACGCTCGATGCGTCCCTGCCCCACTTCGCGGCCGTCGATGAGGATGCGCATGAGGCCACCGCGCCCAACGCCTTCGGAAGCGAATTCGTAACGCACCGTCGATTCTCCCTCCAGCACGCGCTCGCGCGCCGCGACGCGATGGACGCGATCCGGCCGATGGGCACCGGCCATGAGCACGACGGGATACCCGTCCTTCAGGTAGAAACTCCAGCCCGCGAACTTGCTGCCGAGCGCCGCCAGCACGCCATCGGTCGCGCCGCCGCGGGTGTCGATCTGGGCGGTGAGGGTGAACGAGCCCCTGAAGGTCGGCGCGAGGTCGGCGGGAACGCTCACGTCCTTGCCCCAGTAGACATGCGAAGAGCGCGGCTTCGGCCCGAGCGCGACGGCCGCGGCGAAGCGCGCGAGATTCAGCCGGTCGTCGAGCGGGTACACCTCGTTGCGCCGCGCCTCCTCGACGAACAGTGCCCTGAGTTCCGCGAGCTTCGCAGGTTGGCTGGCCGCCAGGTCGCGCGCCTGCGAGAAATCGTGTGCGAGATCGTACAACTCCCAGTCGTAGTCGGCGGGCGAGGCCTTCACCGTGAGCGGCGCTCTCTGCCAGGTCGCCCGCGTCGGCGTGGTCGAGGCCATCCAGCCGTCATGATAGATCGCGCGATTGCCCATCATCTCGAAGTACTGCGTCGTGCGCCGCCCCGGCGCCTGCGGTGCATCGAAAGTGTAGGCCATGCTGATGCCGTCCACGCGCTGTTGCGCGACGCCGTTGACCAGGGTGGGTTGCGGCAGGCCCGCTGCCTCGAGAATGGTCGGCGCGATATCGATGACGTGATGAAACTGCGTGCGCAGCCCGCGCGCCTCGATGCGTGCAGGCCAGGACACGACGAGGCCGTTGCGCGTGCCGCCGAAGTGCGAGGCGATCTGCTTCGTCCACTTCAGCGGCGTATCGAGCGCCCACGCCCACCCGGCGGCATAGTTCTCCACGCTGTCCGGTCCACCAAAATCGCCCAGCCTCGCGAGCTGGCCGGCTTCCGTTTCCGACGCGCCATTGGCGAAATTGCCCATCGGGTTCGTATGTCCGAACACCTCGCCCTCAGCCGAGGCGCCGTTGTCGCCCTCGATGAAGATCACGAGCGTATGGTCGAGCTCGCCCATGCGGGCGAGCTCATCGACCAGGCGTCCGAACTGGAAGTCCTGGTACGCGAGCATCGCCGCATACACTTCCATCATGCGCGCGGTGGTCTGCTTGTAGCCCGGCGAAACCCCGTCCCACGCGGGAATCCCCGGCGGGCGTGCCGTGAGCTGCGTAGCGGCCGGCACGACCCCGAGGCGCTTTTGGCGCGCAAAGGTCTCCTCCCGCAGCCGATCCCAGCCCTGATCGAACCGTCCCCTGAATCTCGCGATCCACTCCGCGGGCGCCTGATGCGGCGCATGCGCGGTGCCCGTGGCGAGATAGAGCAGGAAGGGCTTGCCGGGCGCGCCCGCCTGCTGGTTGTGGACCCAGCGGATCGCATCGTCGACGAGCGCCTCGTCGAGCATCTTGCCTGCGGGCGTCGCCACCTCCGAAGTACCCCGATAGAGCGCCGGCGTGAACTGATTGGTCTCGGCGGCGACGAAGCCGTAGAAATACTCGAAGCCGAGCCCGGTCGGCCACTGGTCGAAGGGCCCGGCGGCTGAAGTCGCCCCCACCTGCACGTTGTGATGTTTGCCAAACATTGCCGTGTTGTAGCCGTTCTGCTTGAGCACTTCGGCGACCGTCGCGGCGCTCTTCGGCAGGACACCGGAGTAGCCCGGATAGCCCGCCGCCAGATCGGTCACGATGCCGCTGCCGACGGCGTGGTGATTGCGCCCGGTGAGGAGCGCCGCCCGCGTCGGCGAGCACATGGCCGTCGTGTGAAACCTGTTGTACCGCAGGCCATTGGCCGCCAGGCGATCGAGATTCGGCGTCGGAATCGGGCCGCCGAAGGTGGACGAGGCGGCGAAGCCTACATCGTCCGTCATCACGAGCAGCACGTTCGGGGCGTGCTCGGGCGCGTGCACCGGCTGTGGAGCGGCCGGTGTCGAGTCCGCATAGGTGCGCCCGATCATGCCCGTGAACGGCGCCGGCGCGATCGGCAGGACCGTGCGATCGGGCTGTGTGACGCTCGATGTCGCGACAGGTGGGGCCCCGGCAGGTCCGGCACCCGCACCCAAGGCCAGCATCAATCCGCCAAGAGTCGCAAGAATCCTGCCGTACATCTGAATCACCTCATTGCGAGAATATAGGATGATTGGCCCTTCGTCGCCCGATCACGGTCGTCCACATCGCTCATGCGTGTACTCATTCGCCATCGACCATGGCCCGCTACCGCATGGCTGCTCGCGGCGGCGGGAGTTTTCCTCAGCGCCTGCAGTCGCGAGTCCGACGCGCCCCCATCGCCCGCGGCCGCGGGTGCTGGCCCGGCGACTTTCGTCGGCAGCGACCGCTGCGCCGGCTGCCACAACGCTGAAACGAAAGCCTGGCAAGGCTCGCACCACCGGCGCGCCATGCAACCGGCGGGTCCGGCCAGTGTGCTCGGCCACTTCGACGATGCGAGTTTCATGCACGCCGGTACCCCGACGCGCTTCGTGCAACGCGACGGCCACTACTTTGTCACGACCGGAGGTCCCGCGGGCAAGCCGGCCGAATTCGAAGTCCGCTACACCTTCGGCATCACGCCGCTGCAGCAGTACCTCGTCGAGCTGCCGCGCGGCCACGTGCAGGCACTGTCGATCGCGTGGGACGCGCGCCCCGCAAGCGCCGGCGGCCAGCGCTGGTTCGACCTCTACCCTGACGAACGCCTGCGGCCCGGCGATCCGCTGCACTGGACCGGGTACCTGCAGAACTGGAACTTCATGTGCGCGGACTGCCACTCCACGAACCTGCGCAAGAATTACGATGCCACCACCGATGCGTACGCAAGCACCTGGTCCGAAATCAGTGTGGGCTGCGAAGCCTGTCACGGCCCGGGTTCGAAACACGTCGCCTGGGCACAGACGCCGGGAAAGCATCCTGCGCTCTCCGCGACCCGCGGCCTGGACGTGGCTTTCACCGGGCGGCGCGGAGTCACCTGGTCGCGCAACGTCGCGACCGACCAGCCGGTGCGCAGTGCGCCTCGCACGACGGATCGGGAGATCGAAGTCTGCGGGCGCTGTCACAGCCGGCGCAGTCAGCTGACCGACGAAGTCACCGCGGCGGACTCGCTGCACGACGGCTTTCGCGTCGCACTGCTCGAGCTGGGCCTTTACTGGCCGGATGGGCAGATGCGCGACGAAGTCTTCAACTACGGCTCGTTCCTGCAGAGCCGGATGTACGCGGCCGGGGTCACTTGCGGGGACTGCCATGAGCCGCACGCGGGCCGCCTGCGGCTCGAAGGGGATGCCACCTGCCTGCAATGTCACGCACCACAGCTCGCAACCCCTGCGCATCATTTTCACCGGCCGGAATCCGCGGGTGCGCGCTGCGCGGCCTGCCACATGCCGACGACCACCTACATGCAGATCGACCCGCGCCACGATCACTCGTTCCGGATTCCACGCCCGGATCTGTCGCTCAGCCTCGGCGTTCCGAACGCCTGCACGAACTGCCATGCGGATCGCAGCCCCGGGTGGGCCGCGAAAGCGATCCGGGCTCACTACCCACAGCCGCAAGCGGGCTTTCAGGATTTCGGTGCGGCCTTTGCCGCACTCGAGCACGGCGGGCGCGGTGCCGCCGCGCGGGTCGCGGCGATTGCGACGAACGCCGCGGAGCCGGCGATCGTGCGGGCGAGCGCACTTGCCCGCCTCGGCGGACATGCCGCTGCCCTCGATCGAGAGCCGCTGCTCGCCGCCCTGCGCGACCCGAGTCCGCTCGTGCGCCGGGCCGCGACGCGCCTCGCCGTCGAGCACCCGCAGAGCGCGCTCGCCGATCTGCTGCCGCTGCTGCACGATCCGGTCCGCAGCGTACGGCTCGAGGCCGCGGCCATGCTGGCCGCCCTGCCCCCCGGGAGTCTCGATCCCGCGGCGGCCGCGTCGCTCGATGCGGCGCTCAAGGAGTACGTCGCCTCCGAACGCTTCAACGCCGATCGCCCGGAGTCGCTCGTGAATCTCGGCAGCGTACTCGGCGCGCGCGGCGATCTCGACGGCGCGCAGCGTGCGTTCGAGGCGGCCCAGCGGCGTGATCCGGGTTTCCTGCCGGCCTACGTCAATCTGGCCGACATCTACCGCGCGTCGGGTCAGGAGCAGAAAGCGGAGCAGGTTCTGCGCACGGCACTGCGGCACGCCGGCGCAAGCGGCAGCGCGCATCATGCGCTCGCGCTGTCGCTCATCCGGCAGCAGCGGCTCGCGGAAGCGCTGCCCCTGTTGAAGGAAGCCGCCGAGCGCGAGCCCGACAACGCGCGCTTTGCCTATGTGTACGCCGTGGCGCTGCAGGAAACGGGCAATCGGCAAGCCGCCATCGCAGTGCTGCGCAAGGCGCTGCGCGGACATCCGGATGATGTGGAACTCGCCACCGCGCTGAAGCGTCTCGTGCCTTGAGTTCGGATCCATTCAGCGCAAGCGGATGTCCACGCGCTCGATGCGCCCGCGACCGAACGGATAACCGGGCGCGACCCCCGCCGGATAGTGGCCGACCACCGAACCCCGATCGATGCCGATATCGAAAGTTTCGTCGATCGAAAAGAACGCGGGTGGCGTCATCGCCAGTCGCGCTTCGCCCGGCGGGGCGCCATCGAGGCTCAGACGGAACGTACCGCCCTTGCCGTAACCTCCGCCGTCGTAGTCAAAGTCGACCTGCACGACGTGTCGACCCGGCGCGAGCGCCGTATCGCCGCTCAGCTCGACTGTACCGGCCTCGAAGGCGCGATAGGTAAACACCGGCCTGCCTTGCGCATCGAGGTACAGAGACCAGCCGGCCGGCGAGCCACCCACGGCAGCAATGACTCCGCGCGCGCCCGGTGTCGGCACCTCAAGCGTGGCCACCACGGTCCAGGAGCCATTGAGAAAGCGCGGAGCACCCTTTTCGGGAATGCCGAGTGCGCCGGGATAGTAGGTGAACTCCTTGCGATCGCCCGTGAGGCTCGGCAGTTTTGCGCCGAACACCGGGCCCCGCAACGGCAGCACCTGATTGCGTGCGGCTTCCTGCATGAAAAGCGCTTGTAGCGCTTTCAGCCGCCCGGGCTCTCTTGCCGCGAGGTCGTGCGCCTGGCTGAAGTCGTTGCGCAGGTCGTAGAGCTCCCACCGGTCTGCATCGAACGGCGTGGCATGCGGACCGCTGACCCAGGATGTATCTTTGGAAAACGACTGGCGAATGTACGTCATTCGTGCGGCCGAGGCCATCCAGCCGTCGTGATAGATCGCGCGGTGGCCGAACACCTCGAAATACTGCATGCGATGGCGTTCGGGGGCCCTGGCGTCATCGAAACTGTAGGCGAGGCTCGTGCCATCGAGCGGCTTCTGCCTGATGCCGTGGAATACCGTGGGGGCCTCGAGGCCGACGGCTTCAAGAACGGTCGGCAGGATATCGTTCACGTGACCGAACTGGCTGCGCAGGCCGCCGCGATCGGCAATGCGCTTCGGCCAGGTGACCACCATCGGATTGCGCGTGCCGCCGAGGTGCGAAGCGACGGTCTTGTTCCATTGGAACGGCGTGTCCATGGCCCAGGCCCAGGCGACCGGATAATGCGCATAGGTAGCCGGCCCTCCGAAGTCTTCGAGCCGTTGCAACATCCGGTCGCGATCCTCGGGCATCCCGGTGAGCGCACCCATGTAATCGAGACTGCCCAGCAGCCCGCCTTCGGGAGAGGCCCCGTTGTCGCCCACGATGTAGATGAAGAGCGTATTCGCAAATTCCCCGCCGTCCTTCAGCGCCTGCACGAGCCGCCCGATCTGCGCATCCGTGTGCGAGAGGTAGCCGGCGTAGACTTCCATCAGGCGTGCGGCGATCTTTCTGTCCCGGGTGCTCAGACTTTCCCATGCCGGGTACACGTCGGGCCGCGCAGTCAGTACTGCGTCCCCTGGCACCACGCCGAGCTGCTTCTGGCGTGCCAGAATCTGCGGGCGGATCGCATCCCAGCCTGCATCGAAGTGACCACGATACTTTTCGATCCAGGCTTTCGGCGCCTGCAGCGGCGCGTGCGTGGCACCCGGCGCGAAATAGAGGAAGAAGGGCTTTTCCGGTGTGACGGAATGTTGCGCCCGCATCCACCCGATCGCGCGATCGGCGAGATCTTCGGTCAGATGATAGTCCGGGCTCGCCGGGCGCATGATCGGCGTGGTGCCCTCCACCAGTGTGGGTTCGAACTCGTCGGTCTCACCGCCAAGAAAGCCGTAGAACTTCTCGAAACCCTGGCCAGTGGGCCAGCGGTCGAATGGCCCCGACTGCGAGAGCTCCCAGTCAGGCGTCTGGTGCCACTTGCCGAATGCAGCGGTGTTGTAGCCGTGAGCGCGCAGGATCTCGGCGATCGTGGCCGCATCTGCGGCGTGTACGCCCATGTAGCCCGGGCGCTCGTCGGCCGTATTCAGGACTGCCCCGATGCCCACCGCATGCGCATTGCGCCCGGAGAGCAGCGCTGCTCGAGTGGGCGAGCAGATCCCGGTCGTGTGGAAGCGGTTGTAGCGCAGCCCTTCCCGGGCCAGTGCATCGAGCACGGGTGTCTCGGAAGGTCCACCAAATGTGGATGCGGCGCCGAATCCCACATCGTCGAGCAGCACCAGCACGACGTTGGGAGCGCCCGCGGGAGCGCGGATCTGCAGTGGCGGCGCGGTCGGCGCTTCGTTCGCTGCCGCTCCCGCCTCCTGGGCGTAGCAGACGTTTGCAAGCGCGGCTGCACCCAGCAGCGCAAGGACACGAGCAAACCGAAGTGTCAGCGACATGGCTCTTGCGGCCTTACTGTCTCTTCGCGAGCGCCCGCGCCCTGGCGAGGACCCCATCGACCGTGAGTCCGTAGCGGTTGAGAATCTGCTGCGGCACCGCGACTGCGAGATCCCCGTCAGGCAGCCCTACCGCTTCCAGCCGCGCGGCAATGCCATTGCGGCCGAGCGCCTCCGCCACCAGTGACGCCAGCCCCGATGTCGTGTTGTGCTCCTCGACGACGAGCAGACTGTGGCCTTCCCGCGCGAGGCGGCAGAGGGTCTCGCCGTCAAAGGGCTTGAGATAGACCATATCGACCACGGTCGGCGAGAGGCCGGACTCCTTGAGGCGTGCAGCGGCCTGCACGCACAGGGAGGTCCCGAGTCCCGTACCGATCAGCGCAATGTCCCGGCCTTTCGCAATCACATGCGCGGCACCGCGCGCGAAATCGGGAGTGCTCCGGTACACATCGCTCCCCATCGAACTCGGCGCGCGAATGTACAGCGGCAGGCCATCCGCGATGCCGGCACGCATCAGTGCCCGCATGGCGGCGTTATCCGCCGCGGAAGCGATCGTCAGGTGCGGCGCTCCCCGCAGAATGTTGATGTCTTCCAGCGCGTGGTGGCTCGGGCCGAAATAGCCCATGTCGAGCCCGCCCCAGGCCGAGATCATCGTGACCGGCAGCTTGTTCATGGCGACATCGGTGCGGATCTGCTCCGCACACTTCGGTGCGAGGAACGCGCCGATGCCGAAGACGAAGGGTCGAAAGCCCGAGGCCGCAAGCCCCGCGGCGACCGACACCGAATTGGCCTCTGCGATCCCGGTGTCGATGTAGCGATCCGGATAGGCCTCGATGAAAGCCATCGTCGCGGGTCCGCGCCCGATGTCTGGCGCGATCAGCACGATGTCATCGCGCTCCTGCGCGAGTTCGATCAGCGTGCGGCCGACAATCGCTCCGCCTTCCACCTCGGCTGCACTCGTGTAGGAGAAGGGATCCGCCATCTCGATGGACTTGGTATTCATGACATCCGGCTCCTGATTTCCTCTTCCGCACGCTTTCGGTCCGCGGGACCGAGGAAGCCGAGATGCCACTCGCGTGGCGAAGTCTCCATGAAGGAGACACCCTTGCCCTTCAGCGTGCGTGCCACGATCGCCGTCGGCACGTTCGAGCTGCTCTGCGGCAGGCCGTCGAGCACTTCGACAATACGCGCGACGTCATGCCCGTCGATCTCGATCGCCCGCCACCCGAAAGCTTCGAAGCGGGTAGTGATAGGCTCGATGTTCATGACATCCGAAGTCGGGCCGTTCGCCGAGCTGCCGTTGGCATCGACAATGGCGATGAGATTGCCGAGCTTGTAATGCGAGGCAAGCATCACCGCTTCCCAGAGTTGGCCTTCGTGCAACTCGCCGTCGCCAAGTAGTACAAATGTACGGTCGTGGCCGCCACGGAAACGCGAGGCGAGGCAGATGCCGGCACCCACCGACAGATTGTGTCCGAGCGATCCGGCGCTGAAATCGATGCCCGGCACATCACGCATGTTCGGATGATCGGTGAGCGGCTGGTCGATCTTGCCGAACTCATCGAGCCAGGTGCGCGGGAAGTAGCCGAGGTCCGCCAGGATCGGCCACAGGCCGACCGCGATGTGTCCCTTGCCGAGCAGAAACCTGTCCCGATCCGACCAGTCCGGATTCTTCGGATCGAGCCGCAGCGTGCGGTAGTAGAGCACTGCAAGGATCTCTGCGGCACTGAAGGTGCTCGAGTAGTGGCCGAGACCCGCGCCCGCAATCTGCCGGATCGTCTCGAGACGGATCCATTCCGCGCGCTCGACGAGTTGTTTTATCGAAGGACGCTGAGCCGGGGTTTCGGCTGGCGTCGTCAAATTGACATTCTTTGGCATGGTGCCTCTCAAAGTTTCGGGATGTCGATCGCGGCGACGCGGGCGCAAGCCGCCCCGTCGACCGGGATCACCGCCCCGTTGACGAAGCTCGCCTCGTCCGAGGCGAGAAAGAGTGCGGCGGCGGCGATCTCCTCGGGCCGCCCGAAGCGCCCGGGCAGAAGCGTGGCCTCATAAGCCGGCACGCCTCCCGGGAGACTCTCCGCCCACGCGAGAATGGCGGGCGTGCGAATCGCGCCGGGCGAGATCGCATTGACGCGCACGCCGCTGCGGGCATTTTCCACTGCAGCGGTCAGGGTCAGATTGTTGACGCCCGCCTTCGCGGCTCCATACGTGGCGAGCCCCGGCGCACCGCCAAAGCCCGCACCAGAGGAGATATTGATGATGCTGCCTGAGCCGCGCGGCAGCATCACGCGCAGCGCCGCACGCGTGCCATGGAAGGCAGAAGTCAGCGTCAACGCGAGCACACGCTGATAGTCCGCGTCCGTCGCATCCTTAAGCCACCCCGCGATCGCACTGCCGACGTTGTTCACCATCACGTCGAGTCGTCCGAAGCGCTGCACGGCGCCGTCGATCAGTGCATCGACCGCGACGGAATCAGTCACGTCGCACGTCCGGGCCGTGAGACCGGTGACTTTCGCCGCGAGGGAATCGACGGCCGCGCGCTCGATGTCGGCGCCGATCACCTGCGCACCCGCTTCGGCAAAGCGCTGCGCGATGGCGGCCCCGATGCCGGAGCCTGCCCCCGCCACGATGGCGACGCGCCCGTCGAGCCTCATGACCTCGCCCTCATGGCATGTACACCCCGCCGCTCACCGAGATGAGCTGCCCGGTGATATAGCCGGATACCTCGGAGGCGAGGAAAATGGCCAGATGCGCGATGTCCTCGGGGCGCCCCAGCCGCTTGATCGGGAGGTGGCTCATGTTCGGCAGCGTGCCAGCCTCGAGCGCCTGCTGCATACCCTCCGGAGTGCCCACAAACTCCAAGCGGTTCCAGAAGCTCCCGGACGATACATCTTCATCACGATGCGGCACGATCCAGCCCGGCGCGATCGTGTTGACGCGCACACCCTTCGGGCCCCACTCGTAGGCGAGTGTCTTCGACAGACTGTTGACGAAGCCCTTGGTGGAACCGTAGTGCACCACCTGCTGGGCGGCCTCACCGAGCAGCGATGAGTTCGAAGAGATGTTGACCACGCTGCCCTTGCCGCGGCCGAGCATGTCGGAGGCCACGGCCTGGATGCAATTGACGACCCCGTCGATGTTGAGCGCGATCTCCCAGCGGCGCGTCTCATCGTCGAGCTGATCGAACTCGCAGTTGCGCTTGACCCCTCCGGCATTGTTCACCAGCGCATCGACGGGCCCGAAACGCTTGTGCGCCGTCGCGACCATGGCATCGACACTCGCGCGGCTCGTCACGTCCGTTGCCACCGGCAGGATCGTGCCCGTGCAGCCCTGCTCGCGGGCGCGCTTGACGAGCTTCTCTCCCGTGGCCGCATCGCGCGAAGCGGAGATGACATTTGCTCCCTCACGCGCGAACTCCACCACCAGCCCCTGGCCGATGCCGCCGCTGCCCCCGGTGACGATGACGGTCTTGCCTTTCAGTCCGAGATCCATGCACTCACTCCTTTCGATCCGGCAGGCCATAGGCGATCACGTAATCCCCGATGGTCGTGCCCATGAACTGATGTCCGCCTGCGGCGATGACGACGTACTGCTTGCCGGTCTTCGCCGAGACATAAGTCATCGGGGTCGCTTGACCTCCCGCAGGCAGGCGCGCCTTCCACAGTTCCTTGCCGGTCGGCAGATCGAAGGCGCGCAGGTAGTTGTCGATCGCGGCGGCGATGAAGATCACGCCGCCTCGCGTCACAGCTGCGCCCCCGAGGCTGAACACGCCGGGCACGGAGAGGCCAAGCGGCGCGTGATCGCGGGTCGTGCCGAAGGGGCGCTCCCAGAGGAGCTGGCGGCTGTCGAGATCAACCGCCGCGAGCTTGCCCCAGGGCGGCGCCTTGCAGGGGAACCCGAGCCGCGAGAGGAAGGGCCCGAACTCGCTCGCATAGGGCGTGCCAAGTTGCGGCGCAATGTTCAGGCCGCGTGCGTGACCGCTGCCTTCGCCCTCGATTCGCTCGGCTTCGGCGCGTGGCACGAGACGATTGAGCATCGGCATGTAGGAGGTGTTGACGACCATGATGCGTCGCCCCTCGTCCACCGCGACACTGCCCCAGTCCATGATCCCGAAATTGCCCGGATACTGGATCGTCGGCGTGAGCGAGGGCGGCGTGTAGAGACCCTGATAGCGGCGGCTGCGAAACTCGATGCGACAGGCGAGCTGATCGAGCTGGGTCGCTCCCCACATGTCGGCTTCGGTCAGCGAAGCCGGCGCGAAGCTCGGCATCCCGACCGAGTAGGGCTGTGTCGGTGAATAGCGCTCGCCCGGCACATCACCCTGAGGTACCGGTCGCTCCTCAACGTCTGCGAGCGGGCGCCCGTTGCGTCGATCGAGCAGGTAGATCTCGCCCTGCTTGGTCGGCTGGATGAGCGCCGGCACCTCCTCGCCACCGATTGGCAGATCGACGAGCACCGGCTGTGACCCGACGTCGTAATCCCAGAGATCGTGGTGCACGGTCTGGAACGACCAGCGCAACTTGCCCGTCGCCGCCTCGAGCGCCACCACCGAACTCGAGAAGCGGTCGAACGCTTCCGGGCGTTGCGCACCGTAGAAATCGGGCGTGGCGTTGCCGGTCGGAATGTAGACGAGCCCGAGCGCGGGGTCGGCGCTGAAAAGCGTCCAGGCATTGGGTGAGCCACGCGGATAGATTTCGCCCGGCTTCAGGGGACCCTGCTCTGCAGGTCGCGCCGCATCCCAGCCCCAGAGCTCCTTGCCCGTGATCGCATCGAACGCGCGCACGACTCCAGAGGGCATATGGGTCGCGACGCCATCAAGCACGAAGCCGCCAACGATCGCTGCATCGCCGACCACCGAAGCCGGTGAAGTCACGAACTGGAAGCCCGGTGTGACGTCACCGAGATTGACACGCAGCGAGATCTCGCCGTTCTGACCGAAGCTCTGGCAGCGCGCACCGGTCGCCGCATCGAGCGCAATCATGCGCGCATCGACGGTCGCGACAAGAATGCGCCGCGGGCAGTCTGGTACGGCGCTGTGTGCCTCGTGATAAGCCACCCCGCGACACACGACCATGACGACTCCGGTCGTGTCGACCTTCGGATCGTGTCGCCAGCGTTCCTTACCGGTGTCGGCATCGAGCGCGATGACGATGTCGCGCGGTGTGCAGATAAACAAGGTGTCGCCCACCTGGATGGGCGTCGCCTCGAACATGTAGGCAGACTTGTTGCCGGGATGGTTCTCCGGCAGATCTCCCGTGCGGAACTGCCAGGCCACTTCGAGCCCACGTACGTTTTCAGGCGTGATTTTGGCGGCCGAAGAATAGCGCGTGCCGGCGTCACTGCCGCCGTAGGCGTACCAGTCGGTGGCCGCGGGCCCGCCTGCTGTAACCGCCGTTGTGAGGGGAGCCACCACGGCACGCACCTCGCGCCAGCCGAGCGCGATCGCCGACAGCAGCCCCGCTCCGAGCAGCACGGTCGCCGCGCGCGCGGTGCCGCTCGGGCGTACGGTCACCGTGTCCTTTGCGCCCGTGAATGCCCCGCGCACCCAAGGCATCAGCAGGTAGAGCACGATGGCGAGCGGCAGACCGAGGCGGGGCACGAGTTGCCAGAAATCGAGGCCCACCTCGGCGAGCGCCCAGACCACCGTAGCCGCGAAGGTCGCGAGATAGACCCAAAGACCGAGCCGGCGCGCGCGCCAGATGAGTACACCCGTCACGAGCGTTGCAGCGCCCGCGAGCAGGTAGTACCACGAACCCCCAAGCCTGGCGAGCCAGACACCGCCACCGGCGAGCCACGCACCCAGAGCCAGCAGTACGGCCGCAAACACCTTAAGCCCGAATCGCTGCAACGACATCCTGCTCACCCCGCCTTGACGCTCGCGAACAGTTGCATGATATCCGCGGTGGCAGGCGGCGATCGCCCTTCCACGATGCACCGGGTGCGCAGTTCCAGCACCTGCCTGAAGAACTCATCATCCGGCACGATCCAGAACTTGTCTGCCTCGATCGCGGCGAAGACCTGCGCCGCGAACGCCTCCGGCGACATGCTCTTGGCCACGGCGCCCGCCACGGCCTCGTGAAACTGCCGCTCACCTTCACTGTCGAGACGGTTGCGCTCCGCTGCGGGGCGCAAGCGGTCCGATTCCCAGATCCCGGTCGCCACCTCGGCAGGGCACACGCAGGAGGCCGTGACCGGCGCTTCCTCGAGCGCGAGCTCGGCGTAGAGCGTTTCGGAGAGCACCGTCACGGCGTGCTTGCTCGCCTGATACGGACCCATGAACGTGCCGCCGCCGAACAGTCCGCCTTGCGACGAGGTGTTGACGACGCGGCCGGGCTCGCCCTGCTTCAGCATCCGGGGTACGAAGCTGCGGATGCCGTGGATCACGCCGTAGACATTGACCTCGAAGCTCCAGCGCCAGTCGCGCATCGGGCGCTCCCAGCTCTTGCCGTCGACGAGCACGCCGGCGTTGTTGAACAGCAGATTCACCTTGCCGTGCTTCGCGAAGACATGATCCGCGAGCGCCTCGACCGCGGCCTCATCGCGCAAGTCGACGCGGCGCGTCTCGATCGATTGCCCGTGATCACGGATCGCCTTCTCGAGCCGCGCCAGCCCCGGCTCATCGACATCCACACCCACCACATGCATGCCGGCCGCGGCGGCATGGCGCGCGAGCCCACCGCCGATACCGCTGCCTGCGCCGGTGATCACGCACACGCCGCCCTGCCAGTTGCTCACTGCGCGCGGTGCCATGATCAGAATTTGACCTTCACATCGATACCGTAAGTGCGTGGCTCGGTGTAGAAGCGCCCTCCATACCCGAGACCGCCGAAGCTGATACCGTAACCAACATTCTCATGATCGGTGAGATTGTCGCCCCACAGCGCGACTTCCCACGAGCCATCGCTGCCGAGCGGCATTTCGGCAAGTGCGAGCCGGGCATGCAGGTTCTCCGTGCCAGGATCCAGAGTCTCATTCTGGTAGCTATTGACGAATGTGCCCGGACCGAAGACGCGCTTGCTGCGCGTGGACCAGTCCAGCCGCGCCGAAAGCCTCCCGACATTGGCGAACTGGAACCCATACTCCGCGCCGATATGCAGGGTCTCCCTGGCGATGTCCGAGAACGTTGCGATGTCGCTGACGTCGATGACCTGGTCCGTCACCGGATCGCGGAACGAGTAGCTGTCGTACTCCGGATCCGTGTAGCCATAGGACGCATCAAGCGTTAGCCCTTCGGTGAGGAGCGCCACAATCTCAAGCTCGAAGCCCTTGATGGTCGCCTCGGCCGCATTGGTGGTGTCGGCGTTCGTGCCATTGGATCCGGCGCGGAACTGGTTCACTTGCAGATCCTTGTAATCGCTCTGGAAGAGCGAGACGTTGGTCCGCAACCGCCGGTTGAACCACTCGGCCTTCAAGCCAATTTCGTAGGCCGTCACCTCCTCGGGCTGAAAGGACACGAGGATATTGGACCGCGGCGAGAAGCCGCCGGCCTTGTAACCGGTCGAGACGCGCACATACCCCATGATGTCATCCGTAAATTCGTAGTTCGCCGAGGCGAGCCAGGAGGTGTTGGAGTAGTCCTTGTCGCCCCGTGCAGAGAAGAAAGAAGAGAAGAACTTCTTGTTGTCCTGCGTGTAGCGCAAGCCGCCCGTGAACTCGAGTCGATCATCGAATGCTGCGGGCCGGTAGCTCACCTGGCCGAAGCCGGCCACCGATTCCGTCTCGCCGCCCAGAGCCAGCAGGGGCGTGAGATTCATCGCTACCTGGCCGCCGGGCAGCACAAAAGTGAAGCGCTGCTGGTTGTGTTCGTAGGCGCGCTCGAAGAAGTAGAACAATCCCGCCACGTAGCTCCACTGCCCCGACTTGCCGAGGAGTTGCAGCTCCTCGGAGTATTGGTGCTGTCGCTGCGGGTCGTTGTCGCAGGTGTACGGCCCGAACAGATCCTGTACGGAGACCTGTTGAGTCACCGGATTGAAAATCAGCCCTCGCATCTGGCCATTACCCGACAGATTGCAGTACGGGTGTTGCGCGAATGAACGATAGGACGTGATCGACTTGAGCGTCAGCGAATCGCTGAGCCTGGCTTCGAGCGTGAGATTGTGCCCGAGCGTTTCGGATTTGCTGGTGATGCGATTTCCATCGAAAGGCACGAGCTGGCCGCTCTCCAGGCGCCCGGAGCTGACGACGAAGGGTGCCCCGCCGAAAGTGGGCGAGCGCCCGTAGTAGGCCGATACGTCAGGTGACGCAACCGTGAGCTGGAAGAAGGGTGGCGAGCCGTCCCGCTGGTTCCAGTCGAATGTGTAAGTGGCGTTGAAGCGCTCGCCGAACTCACCGGCGAGTGCGAACCACACCGCATCGTTGTCGTAGGAGCCCGGATCCTTGTCATCCGGAACGAGCGTATTGTCGAAATAGCCATTCCGCTCTCGGTGCAAATAGGTGATCGTGGCTTTCATTGGCGAGCCGAAGAGATAGCCGGTGTCCAGACGCGTACGCGTGTGCCAGTCGCTGAAGCGCCCGTAGCTCAGATCTTCCTCTATGCCAAAGTCATTGGCGGGCTTCTTCGAGACGAGCTGCACCGCCCCACCGGTTGAATTGCGTCCGAAGAGCGTGCCTTGCGGCCCGCGCAGCACTTCCACCCGCTCGAGGTCCACGAGATCGAACACGGCGCCCGCCGTGCGCGCGATGTACACGCCATCCAGATAGAGCCCCACCCCCGGCTCGGACGTCGAAGCCACCTCAGTCTGTCCGATGCCCCGGATGCTGATCGAGGCGGAGGTGGTGCTTACGGGTTGGTGAGCGATTGAAATATTGGGAACGAGCTCCGTGACCCGCGAGACGTCCTGCACATTCAGCTTCTCCAGGAGTTCGCCTGTCAGGGCCGTGACGGACACAGGAGTCTTCTGCAGCGATTCTTCCTGACGCCGCGCCGTCACCGTAACCTCGGCGAGTTGGCTGGCGCCCTGCTCCGTCTCGTGCGCCTGCGCGTTCGCGCTGTCCGCCGGAGCGAGCGCACCCGCTGCTGCACAGGCCCCCAGAACGACCATCGCCTTGATGCCCCTGAAACCCATGCTCTTCTCCTCGTGAGACGTGTCTCGTTTCAAAACAAACGTGATTCCATGATCAGAATCTGACCTTCACATCGATGCCATAGCGGCGCGGCTCGCTGTAGTGGAGCCCGCCGAACCCCAGGCCGCCGAAGTCGATGCCATAGCCGACATTGTTGTGATCGGTGAGATTGTCGCCCCAGAGCGCGACTTCCCAGGTACCGGCACCGAGTGGCATTTCCGTCAGCGCGAGCCGGGCGCGCAGGTTTTCCGTGCCCGGGTCCTTCACCTGTTCGTTGAAGATGTTGATGGAATCGAGCGGGTAGAAGTAACGCTCGGCCTGCTCGGACCAGTCGAGGCGCGCGGAGAGCCGTCCGGCCGAAAATGGCGCGAACGTGTACTCGGCACCCACGTGCCAGTTGTACTTGGCGAGAGCCGAGAAGCGCGCGACATCGGCGACGTCGCTGATGATATCCGTCACCGGATCGCGGAACAGATAGCGATCATACTTCGGATCCGTGTAGCCATAGGCCGCGTCGACCATGAGGCCTTCGGACAGCTTCGCCACCACTTCGAGTTCGAAGCCTCTGAAGGTCGCCTCCGCGGCATTCACGGTGTATCCGACCGAGCCACCAGTGCCCGACTGGAATTGCTGCACCTGCAGATCCTTGTAGTCTGTCTGATACAGCGACAGGTTCGTGCGCAACCGGCGGTCGAACCACTCTGCCTTCAACCCGAGTTCATAGGCGGTCGCTTTTTCGGGATCGAATTTCGCGAGAAACGGCGCCCGGGGCGAGAACCCGCCGGCCTTGTATCCGGTCGAGACGCGCGCATAGCCCATGACATCATCCGTGAACTGATAGTTCGCCGAGACGAGCCCGGACGTGTTCGAGGAGCTCGCGTTGCCCGGCTGCAGGAACAGGCTCGAGAAGAACTCCTTGTCATCCTGCGTGTAGCGCAGGCCGCCCGTGAGCTCGAGCTTGCCCGCAAGCGCGGCGGGCCGATAGCTCACCTGTCCGAAGGCGGCCTTCGATGTCGTCTCGCCGCCGAAGCTGGAAACCGGCGAGAGATTGAGCGCCGCCCCGCCGCCGGGGAGCACAAAGGTGAAGCGCTGCAGGTTGTACTCGGAAGCGCGCTCGAAAAAATAGAATACGCCTGCGACGTAGCTCCATTGCTCTGTGTTCCCGAGGAGCTGCAGCTCCCCGGAATACTGGAACTGACGTTGCGGTGCGTTGTGACAGTTGTAGGGGCCATTGAGATCCTGGATGCCGGCGAACTGGAAAGTCACCGGATCGAGCACGGGCCCTCGCATCACGCCGTTGCCCGTGAGGTTGCAGATTGTGTCCTGCTCGAAAGAGCGATACGAGCTGATGGACTTCAGGGTCGTCGCATCGTTCAGCTGGTATTCGAGCGTGAGGTTGTGCCCGACGGTCTCCGCATCGCTGGTGAAGCGCCCGTCGAAAGGCGCCTGCTGGCCGCGGTCGAGACGCGCTGCGCTCACCTGGAAGGGTGCTCCGCCGAAAGTCGGTGAGTTGCCGTAGTAGCCCATCACATCGGGAGTGGCCGCGACAATCTGGAAGAACACCGGCGCTCCGCTGCGCTCGTTCCAGTCGAGCGAGTAGGAGGCCGTGAAGCGGTCGCCGAACTGCCCGTGCAGCCCGAGCCACACTGCATCGTTATCGAAGGAACCCGGATCCTGGTCATCTGGCGCGAGTGTGTTGTCGAAATACCCGTCACGCTCGCGGTGCAGATAGGCAAGAGTTGCTTTCACCGGCGAGCCGAAGAGAAAGCCCGTATCGAGGCGGGTGCGGGTGAACCAGTCGTTGAATCGTCCGTAGCTGAGCTTCTGCTCGATGCCGAACTCATCGGCCGGCTTCTTCGAGACGAGCTGTACGGCGCCACCGGTCGTGTTGCGGCCGAAGAGCGTCCCCTGGGGGCCGCGCAGCACTTCCACGCGCTCGAGGTCCACGAGGTCGAACACGGCGCCCGCCGTGCGTGCGATGTACACGCCATCGAGATAGAGCCCTACCGCCTGCTCCGCCGTGGCGGCAGGCTCGGTCTGCCCAATGCCCCGGAGCGTGATGGCCGTGGCCGTCGTGCTCGAAGGCTGGTGCGAGATCGAGAGGTTCGGCGTGAACTCGGCGACCTGGGTAACGTCCTGGATGTTGAGCTTTTCGAGGAGTTCACCGGTGACCGCCGTGACGGACACAGGAGTCTTCTGTAGCGATTCTTCCTGACGCCGCGCCGTCACCGTAACCTCGGCGAGCTGGCTGGCGCTCTGCTCTGCCTCGGACCCTTGGGCACCGGCACGTCCCGCCAGGCCGAACGCGCCCGCGGCCGCACAGACCCCTACAAGCAGTGCCGACTTGATGTCCCTGAAGTTCATGTTCCATCCCTCTCTTGAGACGCAATTCGATTCAAACGAGAAGATCCGCATAACTCTCGCCGTCCGCCGCAATCACGGCGAGCGTGGTGAAGGTCTCCACGGTCTGCCCTTCCGGCACCAGGATTCTCACCAGTCGGCCGCTCTCTGGAGCCACCGCCTGCTCGGTCGCCTTGGCAGACTCGATCTCCACGATCGGCTCACCTTCGGTGACCAGATCGCCCTCCGCCTTCAGCCACTTCACGATCGTGCCTTCGTTGATTCCCATTCCCCACTTCGGAAGTACGACTTTACTGGCCATGGTCCTCGCTCTGCTCCCGATCGCACCGCCTTGCGGGCGGCTGCCGCGATCTTGTCTTTGTTCGGATATAACGGGCGTTCGAGTTTCGGGCTGAACGGAATTTGCACATCCGGTGTCGTCACGCGCTGGATCGGTGCGCGCAGATCCGCAAAGCCTTCCTCGGCAACGATGGCGGCGATTTCCGCGGCCGCGCCCGCGGTGCGATGGGCGTAGTCCGCCACGACCAGCCTCCCGGTCTTCGCCACCGAAGCAAGGATCGCCGCCGCATCGAGCGGCACGAGACTGCGCACGTCGATGACTTCGGCAGAGATGTTTTCCTTTGCCAGCAGCTCTGCCGCCGCCAGTGCGTGGGGCAGGCATCCCGCCACCGACACGATCGTCACGTCGGTGCCCTCGCGTCGCACCGCGGCCTTGCCCAGCGGCACCAGGAAGTCCGGATCGGTCGACACCGCTTCCTTCCGACCCCAGAGGTCGTTGTCCTCGAAGACGATCACCGGGTCGTCATCGCGGATCGCGCTCTTCAACATGCCTTTCATGTCGGACGGCGTGGCCGGTGCAATCACCTTGAGACCCGGAACGTTCATGAACATCGGGTAGGGGCGATCCGAGTGCTGGGCGGCGTTCGCTCCGTTGTGCCACATGGACATGCGGAAGACGACCGGCACGCGTACCTGGCCGCCCGTCACGTAGCGCAGCTTGGCCGCCTGATTGATGATCTGGTCGGAGGCGAGATAGACGAAGCTCGCGATGGTGAGGTCCACGATCGGCCGCAGGCCCGTGATGGCCGCACCGATGGCCATGCCGGAGAACCCGAGTTCGGAGATCGGCGCATTCCAGGTGCGCTTCGGGTCGAGCTTGCCGAGCGCGCCACTCGCGGAATAGAGCGCGATGTCCTCACCGATCAGGATGACGCGCGGATCGCGCTGCATCTCTTCCTTCTCGGCTTCGAGGATCGCGTTGAGATAGGTGAGCTCGGCAGTGGACATGGCTGTGATCCCGTACGGCTCAGGCCGCACGACCGATGGGGCTGCTGTAGAGATAGTCGAAGACGCCTGCGGGATCCGGGTGCGGGCTCTTGCGGGCATAGTCCACGGCGTCGGCCACGGCCTGCTCGACACCTCGCTCAATTTCCGTGAGCGCACCCTCGCCATGCCCGATATCACGCAGATGATCGCGATACAGGACAATCGGGTCGCGGCTGACGCGATAGCGCTCGACTTCCTCGGCCGAGCGATAGTGCGAGGGCATGAAAATGCCAATGGCGTGCTCGTCGAAGCGATAGGTCTTGGCTTCGATCAGGGTCGGGCCCGCGCCGCGGCGCGCGCGCACGACCGCCGTGTGGGTCGCCTCGTAAACTGCCCCGAGGACCTGTCCGTCCACGATGACGCCGGGAATGTCATAGCCCGCTGCGCGCTTTGCGACATCGGGTTGGGCATGGGTGCCGAGCGCGGGCGTGGTCGCCGCGTAGAGGTTGTTCTCACAGAAAAAGACCACGGGCAGCTTCCAGATGGCGGCCATGTTCAGGCATTCGTGGAAGACACCCTGGTTCGAGGCGCCATCGCCGAAGAAGCACAGGCTCACCTGGTCTGTACCCCGCACAAGGGCGCTCAGACCCGCCCCTGTGGCGAGCGGGATGCCGCCCCCGACGATCGCGGATTCTCCGATGATCCCGACGCTGGTATCGGCCAGGTGCATCGAGCCGCCGCGCCCTTTGCAGATGCCCGTGCTGCGACCCATGAGTTCGGCCATCAGCGGCGCGAGTTCGGCGCCCTTCGCAATCGGGTGGCCATGCGAGCGGTGCGTGCCGGTGATGTAATCGTCGTCGCGCAGCGCCATGCAGGCGCCGACGAGTGCGGCCTCCTGCCCGACGCTCGAATGCACGGCCCCCGGGATCTCGCCCGCGGCGATGCGCTTCGGCAGGGCCTGCTCGAAGCTGCGGATGGAGAGCATCCGTCGATAGGCTTCGTGGCGTTCGTCGGCTTGCAGCGTCATATCGACCCTCGATGACGATCAAGTGCGCACTGAGCCTATACTTGGACTCCGACCGCGACATCGTGCACTTGCTGTATGACCGAGCCTTTCGCCGTCGCCTCCGAGCTCGTCAGGAAACTCTACGCGGGCGTGATCGAAACGCCGCCGTGGGAGGCCTTCCTGCACGGAATCGGACGGGAAACGGGCTGCAAAGCCACCATGATCATGCTGATGCCTCCCGGCTCACCGGTCGTCAACCTGATCAGCATCGTCGGCGGACAGTCGGAAGTGACCAGCGCCTACCGCGGACAGTTGTTCGCACTCGACCCGTTCGTCAATCTGCCCGAGGGCCGGGTCATCACCCTGCACGAGTTCGTCGGTGCGCGCGCACTCGAGCAGAACGAGTACTACAACAACTTCATGCGCGGGGCCTGGGGCGTGGGCTTCGTGCTCGGCTTCGACGTGCGGACGGCGGCCGGCTACACGGCGGGCCTGCGTGTCTGCCGCGGGGTCGAGTCCTGCGATTTCGATCTCGAAGCGCATCGGCTGATCGAGGCGCTCGTGCCGCACCTGCGCCAGGCGATCGAGATCTTCGCTCGCGTGCATCACCTGCAAGTCGAGGAGATGGAACTGAGCGATGCGCTCGACCGGCTCGGCATCGCCGGCTTCCTGCTCGATGCCACGGGTCGCGTCACCCAGTCCAACAAGACGGCCGCAACGCTCCTTGCCAGCGCAGCAGGCATCTCGATTCGCCACGAGCGCCTGATCCTCGGCAGCGAGGACGCGCAGCGGCAGCTCGGCGAAGTCCTGGCCCGGGCTCGCGAGGCGCCGGATCCGCAAGACCGCAATGCCGCGCGCCTGCCCGAGGTGATCACGGTCCAACGCGAGCCGGGATCACCGTCTCTGGCCGTCGCGGCGCGCATGCTGAGTTCGCCGGCCGACTTGCGCTCGGACCACTCGCCCGTGGTCGCGGTCTATGTAAGCCGGCCCGAGCGGGGCAGCGCCGTCCCCGCGGCCGTGATCCGCCGGTTGCTCGGCATCACGCCGGCCGAAGCCGAGCTTGCCGCCTGCCTCGCCGGCGGAGCCACCCTCAACGAGGCGGCGCAACAGTTAGGCGTCACACTCGCGACAGCCCGCACCCAGCTCTACTCGATTTTCAGAAAGACCGGGATGCATCGCCAGTCGGAACTCGTGTCGGCGATCGCGCAGACTTCGGCGCGGCTGCTGCGGCAGTAACTTCGATCCGCGGGGCAGCCATGCGCGTGCCGTTGCCAGCGGCGTCCCCCAGCGGTAGAGTTACATGTAACACGAGATGAGGAAGCTTGCATGACTACACGCCCCGAAGTTGCTGCGCGCGTGCAGAAGCACCGGCGGGCCTTGCGCGCCGCTGGATTGCGGCCTGTGCAGATCTGGGTGCCGGACAGCCGCCGTGCCGGCTTCGCCGCGGAGTGCCGCCGGCAATGCCTGTTGGTTCGCAAGGGACGCGGCGAGGGCACGATGTTTAAGTGGCTCGGCAAGGTCGCCGATACGGAAGGCTGGAAGTGAGACGCGGCGACATCGTCACCATTGTGCTTCCCGGAGCAAATGGAAAGACGCGCCCGGCGCTCGTGATGCAGTCCGACTATTTCGCCGCACTCGGCTCGGTAACCGTGCTGCCCGTTACAAGCGAGCTGCGCGCTGCACCCCTCATGCGAATTGGCATCGATCCCGATGCAAGCAACGGGCTGCGCAAGAAGTCCCAGGTCATGATTGACAAGACACATACAGTTCCGCGCGACAAGATCGGCGCCGTGATCGGCAAGCTGCACGCCGATACTTTGGTAGCGGTCGAACGGGCACTGGCGGTGTTTCTCGGGATTGCCTAACCGGAGAGGATCGCGACCCCATAGGCGGCGAAGCTGTGGCATAAGCGCGGATTGGCAAGCCAGTCAGGGCATTCAGGGTCGAACCAGCGATCGATGAACGCCCAGTGATAGGGGTGGAGCATGTACGGCCCCATCAAGCCTCCGATATCGACGAACTCCTGCTCCCAGACGTGCGTCCACGGCAGCTCGCCCTCCGCCTCGATCACGCGACTGAACCGCCAGTTGCGGATCGCGGGAATGTACTTGGGGCTCAGGACCATCTCGGCTTCGAACTGCGCGCGCCTGGCGTCACTCACGAGGTGGTCTGCACAAAGGAAGAGCGCGCGATGAACACCGGTTGACAGACCCTGCTCTCTCACGCCGGTCGATCCATGGCGAAAGAAGGCGGCATCCGCCCGCGCCACGCCTGCGCCGTTCAGGATCGCATCGATGCGGGATCGGGAGGTGCGAAACGCCGCCTCGTCTTTGAAATTCCAGATCGCCGACAGGTCGCCGCCATTGAAATGTCCCGCCATCACCGGCGCGACTGCCGCGCCCAGGCCTGCAAGGGCCGCCGCAACGGGATCCGCCTCGCCATCGAGATGCACGAGCGCAATCAGGCTATACACCGGCCAGCTCCGCGACGTCGGCGTCCGCGGCACCGAAATGCCGGGTGCGCGAAACAATCAAATCCTGAATCGACGCCCAGAAGTCCCCTACGGCCGGGTCGTAGCGCGACTGCGCGGCCTGCCTCCACCATCCGCCTGGGCCTGCGACCGTCCACAGGACCGTCAAGCGGTTGGACGCTTCCTCGAGCCACAGGGGCGGCGACACGATGATCTTTTCAAGTGTCATCCCCCGTGATTCACCGCCTGGCACGTAATGTTCACGATAGGCGGCGAGCAGCTCCCGGCCCTTGCCGGGCGCCGCGAGCAAATCATCGATCACGTAAACAGTTTGTCCCATGGTCTACTCTCAATCCCATAGCGGGGTCAGCGAGGGGTGACACGATATGAAAGCGATGGTGCTCGACCGGTTTGGCGGTCCCGAGGTGCTGTACCTCGCTGACATCGAGCGCCCGCGAGCCTCGCCCGGCAATGTCGTGGTGCAAGTCGCTTTTGCCGGCGTCAATCCCGCCGACTGGAAAGCGCGCGAAGGCTGGCTGGCATCGTACTTCCAATATCAGTTCCCGTTCGTCCTCGGGTTCGATGCGGCTGGAATCATCGCCGAGGTCGGCGAAGGCGTCGAGGGATTGGGAACGGGCGATCGCGTCGTCACTCCCGGCAATCAGGGCATGGGCGAACGCGGCTCCTACGCCGAGTATGTTAGCGCCGCAGCGGAGCGTGTGGTCCGGCTGCCGGATCACGTGGGCTTGCGTGAGGCAGCAACGCTGCCGACGGCGGGGATGACGGCGTGGGAGGCCACACTCGACAACGGCAAAGCGCACGATGGCGCGCTCGTTGTCGTCCATGGCGGCGCGGGCGGATGCGGCAGCTTCGCCATCCAGATCGCGAAAATGGCGGGCGCGCGCGTCGCGACAACCTGCAGTGAGCGCAACGCGGACTATGTGCGCGCGCTCGGGGCCGAACACGTGATCGACTATCGCAAGGGAAATGTGCCTGCCGCCCTTCGCGATTGGGGGCCGGAGGGCATCGATCTGATCGTCGACACGGTCGGCCAAGGCACACTGATCGACGCGCTTGCCGCAATGAAGCGCGGCGGGATCATCTGCCCGATCGGCACGCTCATCGCCAATGAGCCCCGGATCGACGGCGCTGCGGCCGAAGCCGCCGGCGTGACCGTGATCCCGACTATTTCCAGCTTCGCGAACCAGCCGCGCCAGCTGCGCGCGCTCGTCGATGCGCTGGCGACAGGCAAGATCGCGGCTCCCGACATGACGATCCTTCCGCTCGCCGAGGCAGGCGAAGCGCACCGTCGCATCCAGCAAGGCCATGTCCGCGGCAAGCTCCTGCTCGAAATCTAGTCCGAACGGACCAGCCGGTATCTACGTAGAGCGCCCGTCGAGCCGATAGGTAAATATTGAGCGATCGTTATGTAAGTTAGCCCTCACCAACCTTGAGGACGTGACGTGAAAGCTCTGGTTGCGCTCGAGCTGAATCGCCTCGCTGTCGAAGACGTCGAGCTTGCGCCCCCGCAAGCGGGCGAAGTCCGGGTCCGCATGAAAGCGGCCGGCGTCTGTCACTCGGATCTCTCGGTCGTCAACGGCACGGTGCCCATGCCGTTGCCGATGGTGCTGGGGCACGAAGGCGCGGGCATCGTCGAAACGGTCGGACCGGGCGTCACCCGCGTCGCGGCTGGCGATCATGTCGTGCTCTCCTTCGTTCCGAACTGCGGCGAGTGCTGGTTCTGCGTGCGCCAGGAGCCGCACCTGTGCGTGCGTTGCGACGCGGGCGGACGCATGTGGGACGGCAGCAGTCGCCTCAAGTTGCGCGGCCAGGAGCTCGGCGCCATGTCGCAGCTCGGCTGTCTTGCGCAGTACGCCGTGGTTCCGGCGGCGAGCGTCATGCCGATCGATCGCACGATCCCTTTCGACTGTGCGGCCCTCGTGGGCTGCGCGGTGATG
>Ga0073904_10000577_pt1 | contig 26610 bp, 20 predicted proteins | sample KloWWTrecipitate_FD_66668 | JGI IMG/M metagenome (GOLD analysis project Ga0073904, IMG submission 66668) | Active sludge microbial communities from Klosterneuburg, Austria, studying microevolution and ecology of nitrifiers - Klosterneuburg... | ecosystem: Engineered > WWTP > Aerobic digester >... | reverse complement strand
AGACCGTCTCGCAGACCATCGATAACCTGTTCCGCCGTGGCGCAAACGTCTGCTATTCCGCGATCGAGCCAAATGTCCACGTCTCCGGCCACGCCGCCCGTGACGAGCTGCAGCATATGATCGAGCTGTTGCGCCCGAAGTTCTGCGTCCCGATCCACGGTGAGTACCGTCACATGCACCTGTACAAGCAGATGGCAATCGAGACCGGCATCCCCAGCGCCAACATCCTGATCCCCGAGTCGGGCGTGCCGATTTCGTTCTCACGAATCGACGCGCGGAAGGATCCAGCCGTCAACGGCGGGTCGGTGCTGGTCGACGCGCTCGGCAACGACCGGTATCGCAACGTCGTGCTACGTCGAAGGGACGAGCTGGACACTGTCCAGGTCATCATCGCGACCGTCGTCGTGGATCTCACCCGCGGCGCGATCATCGCCGGACCCGAGCTGACCGGGATCCGCTTCGATGACGAGGACAGCCGTAAGCTGATCGCTGGCGCCGAGGCCGAGCTACGCAGCTACCTCGAGCGGCAGCTCCGACGGGGCGGCATGTCCTACGGCTACCTGGTCGGCAAGGTGAAAGACATCGTCGCGCGCTACGTGTACCAGAAGGCCAAGCTGCGCCCGATGATCCTCCCGGTCGTCACCGAACTGTAGGCAGGACGCGGGCGTCCTTGACGCCCGCGACATTCCCTGATTCAATCGGAGCCACAATCGAACGCTCCGGGGGAGCGACGGGGGCTTGGGGAGCCAGGCTGAGAGGGTGGCCAGTCCGCCACCGACCGTAGGACCTGACCTGGGTAATGCCAGCGTAGGAATGTCTGCACTCGCGACGCGTTGCGGGTGAACGCTTCGGACACGACGAACGCTGGGCGATGGCGCCGGCGTTTTTTGTTGCCAGCCACCGCCCAGCGCTTGTCCCCAGGCCAGGGTCCCGCGACGAGAATCGACGGGAACCGTGGCGACGATATCGACAAACAACGAAGCAATTACCCTGCGCGGCGTCGGCAAGACGTTCGGCGCGACCCGGGCTATCGAGGACGTCAACCTCTCGGTCGGGCGCGGCGAGATCGTCGCCCTTGTCGGACCGTCCGGCTGCGGCAAGAGCACCATCCTCAGCATCATCGCCGGCCTGGTCGACCCGGACGAGGGCGAGGTCCGGCTGGATGGACGACCTGCGCTTCCGCGGCCCGGGCGGGTTGCGCTCATGCCGCAACGCGATGCCTTGTTCCCCTGGCGCACTGTTGTCGACAACGCCATCCTCGGCCCCCAGATCGCCGGAAGCGACGTTGGGGACGCACGCAAGCGGGCGCGCGACTTGCTGCCACGCTTCGGTCTCGATGGGTTCGGCGACCACTACCCGGCCACTCTCTCCGGCGGCATGCGTCAGCGGGCGGCGTTCCTGCGCACAGTCCTCATCGGGCAGGACACGATGCTCCTCGACGAGCCGTTCGGCGCGCTCGATGCCCTCACCCGCCGCTCGATGCAGGAGTGGCTACTCGATCTCTGGGAGGACATCGGCGGCACGATCCTGCTGGTTACCCACGACGTCGAGGAGGCGCTGCTCCTTGCCGACCGTGTCGTGGTCATGACTGCCCGCCCGGGCCGGATCAAGCTCGTCGAGCGTGTCACTCTCTCGCGGCCACGCGAGCCGAGGATGGTCGATCTCCCGGAGGCAATTGCCCAGAAAGCCCGGCTACTCGCTGCCCTCCACGACGAGGTTGCGTTCGCGATGGGATCGAGTCGGTGACAAGCGCCCAGCGTGAACGCGCTCTGCCAGCCACCCGCGCGGAACCGGGCACGACCAGGCGGCGGAGCATTCCCTGGCGATCCGTCGCCGGAGTGCTGCTACCCGTGCTGGTGATTGCGGTGTTGATCGTCGGCTGGGAGATTGGAGTCCGGATCGCCGGCACGCCGCGGTGGTTCCTGCCGAAGCCAAGCGACATCGTCCGCGAGATGATCGAATCCCGGGCGCTGCTCTGGCGCCACACGGTAACGACGCTGCAGGAAATGCTGGTCGGGCTGGCGTTGGCGTTCGTCCTCGGGATCACGCTGGCCATCGCGATCGTCGGCTCGCGGCTGGTCGAGCGGGCCGTCTATCCGTTGGTGATCGCAAGCCAGGCGGTCCCGATCATCGCGCTCGCGCCGATCCTGCTGGTCTGGTTCGGCTACGGGCTGACGCCGAAGGTCATCGTCGTGGTGCTGACCTGCTTCTTCCCGATCGTCGTCGCCACGGTCGGAGGCCTACGGGCAGTCGACTCCGACGCCGTCGCGCTGCTCCGCAGCATGGGCGCGAGCCGGTGGCAGCTGATGCGGATTGTCCGCCTCCCGTCGGCCCTTCCGGCGCTGCTGGCCGGCACGCGGATCGCCGCTGCGTGGTCGGTGATTGGCGCGATCGTTGGCGAGTGGGTCGGCGCGTCGGCCGGCCTCGGATACCTGATGACTCGCTCGGCGTCGCAATTCCAGACACCGCGCCTGTACGCAGCCGTCACGATCGCCGCGCTGCTGGGAATCGCGCTGTTCGCACTAGTGTCGCTCATCGAGCGGCTTGTCCTGCCGTGGCAGACCCACGCCCGGCGCGGAGATTGAACCGGCAGGTTGCCGGCATGATGAGAGGAACGAGGAGATCGATGCATACCCTGATTTTCCGGCAACACTGGATCGTCGTGGCCGTCGCGGCGCTGCTGGCTGGCACTCTGTTTGCCGGGTGCGGCGGCAACGCAGCCACCGGGACACCAGCCGGGTCGGCCGCCACCGCGACGACGAGCGCGACGGCCCCGGCTAGCGCGCCGGCGGGCTCTCCGGCCGGCACGCCCGGCGAGGCGACCAAGGTCAGTATCGCGCTGGACTGGTACCCGTGGTCAAATCACACCGGGCTCTACATGGCGCAGTCTACCGGCGCATTTGCAGACCAGGGAATCGAACCGAACATCTACGTTCCGTCCGACCCGACGACAGCGCTGCAGCTCGTCGCCGCCGGACAGGATGACTTCACAATCTCATATCAGGCCGACGTGCTGATCGCCCGCCAGCAGGGCCTCGACGTGGTCTCGATCGCAGCGCTCGTCCAGCATCCGCTGAACACGATCATGACGCTGCAATCGTCCGGCATCACCGAGCCTGCGCAGCTGAAGGGCAAGACGATCGGCATGGCCGGCGTGCCGAGCGATGACGCGCTGCTCAAGACCGTTCTCCAGTCGGCCGGGCTGACACTCGATGACGTCAAGACGGTGAACGTCGGCTTCGATCTGATGCCGGCGCTGCTCGGTAAGCGTGTGGATGCCATCATTGGCGCGTATTATGTCCACGAAGCCATCCTCGCCCAGCAACAGGGTCAGCCGGTCAACGCCATCAACGTCGCGGACTTTGGCGTGCCGGACTACTACGAGCTGCTTCTGGTAACCAGCGGCGAGATGATCCGCGACCATGCCGACGTCGTCCAGCGGGTCGTCAACGCCGTCGTGGCCGGCTACGCGGCAGCCGCAGCCAACCCGGATGAGGCGATCGACCAGCTCGTCAAGGCGTACCCCGAGACCGACGCGGCAGTCGAACGAGAGGGCATCAAGCTGATCATCCCGATGTGGACCGACGGCGGCAAGGTCCCGTTTGGCTCCCAGACGGAGGAGCGCTGGACTTCGTACGCCGACTGGCTGCGCCAGCACGACATCCTGGCCGGCGACGTCGACGTTACCAAGGCGTTCACCAACACATTTATCGAGCATGCCCACATGGGGCACTAGCACAGGCCAGCAGTATGGCCGGGAGCGATATGTTCGCCGCTCCCGGCCATGCCGACAGTCCCACCACGACTCTGGGACTGTGCAGGCGGCGGTGGCACGCCTAGTATGTCGGAGACCGATCCACCGGCAGCCAGATCGTCGGGATCTGGCGCGGCGGGTGCGTGTTCGTAGAAGGAGATCGCAAGAAGCACGCTCGAGTTCTCGACCATTTCCTCACGTCCGCCGATTCCCCCAGAAGAACCTCCCCGATCCGCAACTGCCTGTTTCACTGGGAGACTGCGATGACGAATCATCTCGATGTCCGAGGGCAGACCTGCCCCGGGCCAACCACCGAAACCCTCAACACGCTCAAGCTATTGCCGGATGGCGCGACGCTCAATGTCGTCAGTGACTACCTGCCGGCCCGCTACACGATCCCGTCACTGATGAACGACCTGCGCTACCCGACAATCGTCCACGATAACGACGACGGCACCTTCACCGTCATCATTCAGAAGGTCGCGCGCGTCGCGTCATAACACGGAGGGTTCCACATGACAGCCAAGCTACTTTGCGTCGGGCTGCACGCGACCGACGACCAGACTCTGGCAGCGCTCCCGTTCGTCACTGCGCTCGGCGCGAAATCCGGCGGGATCGACGTTGAGATTGCCCTCGTCGGGGAGGCCGTCTACCTGATGAAGGACGAGGTCGCCAGAAGCGTCCACGGGGTCGGCTTCCCTCCGCTCAGCGAGCTGCTCGAGAAGACGATCTCCGCCGAGATCCCGATCTGGATTTGAGGTGGCTGCTCGGTCGCCCGTGGGGTGACCCCAGCCGATTTCGAACATAAGGGCGGCAAGTTCATGGACCCGGTGCGGTTCGCCCAGCTATCCACCGACCGCAACCCGTTGACATTCTGATTCACGTTCCCGGAGGGGCGGCGCAGCGCGCTGGATCGCCTCGCCACCCTCCGGCAACCAGCTTAGCGGTCTATCGCGTGGGCATCCCCGTCGACGAGATCGATCGCTTCCGCCAACTCCTCGGCGGTAACAATCGCGAAGTCGCCGGCAATGGTCATCTTGAGTGACGCCAGCGCAACACCGGATCGCAACGCCCCGGGCAGGTCGTCCGGCTCGTCCAACCAGCGATGGAGCAACCCTGCCGCGAACGCATCGCCCGCGCCGACAGGGTCGATCGGCTGTACGCTTGGCGCTGCCTGGTGAACGGCCATGTTCGGCGCTGCTCGCGAGATAGCGACCGCGCCGCCGGCCCCGGCCGTCACGACGACGACGCTCGCAGTGGTGTAGTCGAGCAACGCTCTGGCCACGTCGGCCGGCGGCCCAGCTATACCCCAGATCGTGCGCGCGTCGTCGATCCCGCAGAGCAGCAGCGTGATCCGTTGCAGCAACGGGGATAGCCCCTGCCGCGCCTCCGCTGGGTTCCAGAGTCTGCTGCGGAAATTGACATCCAGCGCCACCGGAATGCCGGCATCGACTGCCTCGTTCGCAAGGTTGACGCACGTTGCCGCCGCGCTGCCGGAGAGCGCCGGGGTGATGCCAGTGAGATGGAGCGCGCCCGCCGCGCGAACGATCGCCGGATCGATCGCGCTGGCGTCCAGCGCGGCAATAGCCGAGTTCTCCCGGTCGTAGAGGACGCGGGTCGGGCGCGGCTGGCTGCCGGTGTCCATGAAGTAGACGCCGGCCCGCGCGTCAGCAACCCAGACGACCGGCGACACGTCGACGCCGTGCATGCCAATCTCCCGGGCGATCCGACGGCCGAGCGCGTTCTCCGGCAACGCGGAGACCCAGGCGACTTGCCGGCCGAGCCGCGCAAGCGCGACGGCAACGTTCGACTCCGCGCCTCCAACCGTGACGTCGAGGGCAACCGCCGACTCCAGCCTGATGCCCGCCGGGGTCGTCAGCCGGATCATTGATTCGCCGAACGTCAGCAGATCCCAGCCCGGCCGGCCGGCCGCTGGTCGTGGCCAGCCCACGCTTAGACCGAGACTGGCTCTCGGTCTTCGACCGGAATCTGCGCAACGGCGTCGTCCTTGCCGTTGCCGACGATCGACGATGTGAGGTCGGTCGACCACTGATGGCTCTTCTTGACCACGCGCATGCAGACCGACGTCTCGATCCGGGTAATGCCTGGAACGTGCGCCAGATGGTCGGTAACGAAGAGGAACATCTCCTCCTGGTTACGGAACGATGCGGTCAGCACCAGATCGCTAGCGCCGGTCGTGATCGCCAGCCACATTACCTCGGGCATCGTCGCGATCGCGTTTGATGCCTCAACGAAGCTGCGCGGCTCGACGGTCACCGAGATGACCGATGTCAGCGCATAGCCCAGATGCTCCGGGTCGACCGATGCCGCGATCTTCAGTACTCCGCTATCGGTGAGTCGTCGCACGCGGTAGCGCACTGTCGCCTCGGGAACATCGAGCCGCCGGGCAACCTCGCGATTCGAGCGACGCCCATCCTCACGGAGCAAAGAGATGATCTGCCTGTCGAGCTCATCCGGCTGGATCACCGATCGCGGCCGCGTCGTATCGTCCGTGACGCGCCGCTTGGCCGTGCGGCGTCGATCCGACGATCCCTGCTTCGCGCGCCCCTGCGCGCGTCCGGTTCGTTCCTCACTCATACCTGTCAATACTCGCGTTTCTGCTGTGATTCTCCAAGGCGTCGCGTAATCCACGCGCGCACCGTCACGCACGCCCACCGTGAACGCCGGGCGTGCCGTCCTGTATGCGCAAGTCTACTCCGAAAATCAATCCTCGGCAGATGATTCGGAACGGATCGCTCCCGACTCGCTATAGCTCTTGGGGTTACTCTTCTCTCCAGCGGTGAAGGGGTTGTCCCAGGAAACCCCACGGCTGGCGAAACGGCTCGGGTCGAACGGTGTCAGGTCCAGCTGCTCTGGTTCACCCGCCACACGCTGTGAGACCGCCTTACCCGCCGCCACTGCCATCCCGAACCCGCCGCCGTTATAGCCGGCGCTGACATAGAGGCCATCGGCGGACCCGTAGCTCCCGATCAGCGGCAGCCCGTCTGCGGTGAAACCCATGATCCCCGCCCAGGCCCGGATGACCGGGACATGCCCGACCCCGGGGAAGATACCACTGAGGCACTCCGCAATGCCCGACACGACCGGAGCGGTCACGCGCTCCTCATAATGGCCCAGTCCTTCGTCGATGTCCAACCGGCGGTATCCACCGCAGAGCAGTTGGCCGGTTGCCGTCTGGCGCCCATACTCCTTGTCGAAGTTTGTCCCGAACGGCATCGGCAAGACCGGCCCGACCGACTGAGTCACCAGGATCTGGCCGCGCGCCGGCACCACCGCGCCGGCCGGCAGATCATGCAGGATCTTCGGCGTCCAGGCGTTGGTCGCAACCACGACCGCGCCGGTGGCGATCGTCCCGGCCGACGTCCGCACGCCGGTCACCCGGCCGTTACTGGTGAGGACCTCCTGGGCCGGCGTCCAGGGAAACACGAGGGCGCCGTTTCGTCGCGCTCCGTTCGCCATCGCATGAACCAGCGCGAACGGCCAGAGGTGTCCGCCGCGGCGGCTGAGCTTTGCGCCAAGGACCCTCTCGCTGACCACCGGGACGATGTCGGCGAGCTGTTCACGATCGAGCAGCTCGACATCACCGCCGGCCTTCGACGCTGACCCATGGGTCGCGACGAGGTGGTCCCACTGCTCGTCGGTCATCGCGATATCGAGGCTGCCTTCGAGCCGCAGCGAGAAATCCTCGCCCAGCTCAGCGGGCAGCTCCTCCTGAATCAGCCGCAGGTTCTCCGTGTTGAGCTCGAAGACCGCCCTGCCGACCTGCGTCGGCACCATCGTCCCGCCGCCGGTCATCCCACCATTTCGGCCGGATGCGCCGGAGCAGATGCCACGCATCTCGACGAGGACGACCTTCTTGCCTCGTTTTGAGAGTTGATACGCGGCAGAACAACCAGCTACTCCGCCACCAATCACCACCACGTCGGCTTCAGCCGGCAGCGGTCGATCCAGGTCGAATCGATCCGCCCAGCTGGTCGACCCACGCTCGTTCCGCTCCTCGTTCACGAGAACCTCCCTTGTCGTCCACGACGGTCCGGGGCCATCCATATCGTAACGGTTTCGTGGCAGCCACGCGAGTGCCGTAACCGTTCAGGGCTAATTCGACGCATCATCGATCGTAATCAGCACTTTATCGACCCGCAGCCCGTCCATATCGACGACCTCGAAGCGGTAGGCGCCCCATTGCCAGGAATCACCTTCCGCCGGCACGCGCCCCAACTGAGCCATCATCAATCCGCCGACCGTGTGGAATCGACCCTCGCCAGTGCCGGGCAGGCTCCCAACCCTCAGCAGATCGCGCAACTCGACGGTATCGAGCTGACCATCGACGAGCCAGGAACCGTCGTCGCGCACAACGATCTCCGGCGCAGTGAGGCCGGCCAACACGTCGAGATCACCGATGATCGCCTCAAACACGTCGGTGAGCGTGATGAGCCCCTGGATCGACCCAAACTCGTCCACAACGAATAGCCGGTGAGCGCCTGTCACTGTCATCTGCTTGAGCACGCCGAGCAACGAGGCCGTTTCCGGGACGTAGCGCGGCGGTTCGAGGCTCGCGCTGACGTCGAGCGGCCTGTCCACCACGAGCTTGCCGGCCAACGAGTGCACAGTCACGATTCCGCTGAGTCGATCCAGATCTCCATCGTAGACCGGGTAAGTGTCGTATCGCGCAGACGCAATCCGCGCGCGATTCTCTGCTTCACTGGCGGAGAGGTCGACGCCGACGACCTCGTGGCGCGGTGTCATCACCTGCCCTGCAATCAGGTCGCCGAGATCCAGCACCCGGCTGAGGAGCGCCTGCTCGGCAACGTCGAGAACGCCAGCCTGGGTGGCGCGGTCGATCAGATGCTCGACCTCTTCCTCAGTAACATCTGCCTCGCTCGCAGATGGAACCCGCAGCAACCGCAACAGAGCCTCGGTCGAGACACTTAGCAACCAGACGATCGGGCGGGCAACCATCGACAGGACATGCATTGGCCTTGCGACCGCCGCGGCGATCCCCTCCGGGTGGCGCAACGCCAGGCGCTTCGGCACCAGCTCGCCGACAACCAGCGAGAGATAGGTGATTGCCGACACGACGAGCGTCAAGGCAACCGCCTCGCTGTGTCCGCCGACCAGCGGCAGCTCGGACAACCCCGGGATGAGTGCGCGAGCAATCCGAGCGCCACCGAAGGCGCCGGCCAGAATCCCGACCAGCGTAATGCCGATCTGAACTGTCGACAGGAATCGATTCGGGTGCTGGGCAAGCTCGATGGCGGCCTCCGCGCCGGCGCTCCCGGCATCGGCGCGCTGGCGCAACCGGAACGGGCGCGCCGAGACGACCGCCAACTCCGACATCGCTAGCACTCCGTTGATCAGCACCAGCACCAGCACCAGCAGAATCTCTAGCCAGATCGAGCTCATCGACGCCCTTTCAGCACATCTCGAAGAAAAAGATGGCCGCTCTCCGGCCGGCAACGCTCAGCCGACGAGGCCACTCAGCATCGTCGGCAGAACAAATACAATCAGCACAATCACCAGCACGATCAGCGCAAACGCAGCAGTCGCGCCCAGTATCTGACCCACCGCCAGATAGTAGGCGCGACGTTGCTCGCGGACGACGTGCGGAGTCGGCGGCTTCGGAGTCGCATGGGCCAGCCCGGTCTGCCCGGGGCGCATCGACGTGTACTGCTGCATGAGGGTGTCCGACAGCACTGTCGCGCGGATCTGCTCGTCATACTCACGCCGCAACTCCGGTCGCGACAGCACCGCGTAGGCCGCGTTGATCAGCTTGGCGCGCTCCTCGGCCGTCGCGCGCTGGAGCGGGTCTCGCACGCGATCCGGGTGCGTGAGTTGCATCAACGCCCGGTAGGAGCGAGTGATGTCCTCCCGCGAAGCGCCGTAGGCTACGTCCAACACTCGGTAGTAATTGACGGTCGGGTCATATCGCGGTCGCGCCGCAGGCACCTGTCGTCAATCCTCCACCCGCGGGACCATAACGATCCACAACTTACGAGCGCACAGAGTGTAGCGCACGCAGGCCGTCTGACCGCGCAGGGCTAGTTGAAGATGCGCAGCAGCCGGCGCACAGCGGCCGTGTCGATCGACTGGCCCGATAGCGCCGCGGTGCGTCGCGCCGCGTCAGCCGACGCAACCAGCGGCACGCCGTAGCGCCACTGGTAGTAGTGCTGCCCGACGTTGCCCATCTCGACCCGCCAGCCGGGGTCATTTGAGGGGGTATAGGTCAGGCAACGCCGCTCGAAGCACTGGATCAGAACGTCGGAGTAGATATCCTTGAGCTTCACCTGCGTCCAGTACGCCTCGGTGATCGGATACCCCGTGGCGTAGAACCACGGATCGAACAGCCGGCCTGTCTGGGGCCCATCCGGCGTGACGATCGCGCCACTGCTATTGAGATAGTCCCAGAATACACTGGCGACACGGTGCCCGGTCGCGGTAACCAACTCACTTCCAACGACGCCGTACGCGCCGTAGGCAGCATCGGCGCTGGTCGTGCCATCTCGCGCGATGGTCGTCACGATCAGATCACCCTGGGCGACGGCCGGCCCGGCAAGGAGACCCTCGAACGACGCATACGTCGGGCCTCGGTCGTCGTCCGGGTCGCCAGCGACATTGACCTGGGCCGGAGAATGCGTCTCGAAGGCGGCATCGCCGATCTGCATCTGACCGGTGATCAACTCCTTGACGAGCAGACCGTTGGTGACATACCACGGGTTGGATCGGTCACCGAGCGGGTCGGTGATCTCCATCCTGCTCTTGTCGAAGTAGTAGACCAGTCGGCTGCCGTGCTGGGAATCGCTGTATGGCTCGATCTCCCAGGTTCTGGCGCGCTCGCCCCAGAGCCAGGTGCGCGACGACAGCCCGCTCGCCACCGCGCTGTCGCTGCGGGTCCAGGTCGCCTGAATCTGCCCGTGAACTGCCGCCCGCAGCGCAGCCCCGACGTCGAGGATTCCCGCGCCGGTGCCGGCCTGCCGGCCAGGGGCGCCACTATCGGCGGCGGTCGTGGTCAGAATCGTCCGGATATCCTCCGCCCCCGCGCCAGGATCGACCGCTTTGATCAAGGCGACGGCGCCGGAGACGATCGCAGCCGAGAACGATGTGCCCGACACAGGAGTGTTGTTCGAATAGAAAACATCGGCCCAGTAGTTGCCGTAGAGCGCGTCCCAACCGGGAGAGTAGATCGAGACACCCGGCGCAGCCAGATCGATCCGCGACACTCGCGAGGTGAACGAGGCCGGGTTGCCGGCTGCATTCACCGCGCCAACCGCGATCACCTCGTCGTAATTCGCGGGGTAGCTGATCGCGCTGACGCTGTTGCCGCCAGCCGCGACAACGACCACGCCGCGGTCACGCGCATATCGCATCGCGTCACGCTCGGCCTGAACGTACTCGTCCGACCCAAGGCTGAGATTGATGACATCTGCCCCGTGATCGACCGCCCAGTAGATGCCGGCGATCTCGTTGGCGACATCGATCTCGCCACCGTTGCTGACCACGCGGATCGGCATGATTCGGACATCCATCGCGACGCCGGCCGTGCCGATGCCGTTGTTCCCTTGCGCCGCGATGATCCCGGCAACGTGGGTGCCGTGCCCGCCGATATCCGCGGTGTTATCCGTCCCGTCAATCGCGTTGTAGCCAGGTGTCAGTCGCTCGATCAGATCGGGGTGAGTCGGGCTGACGCCGCTATCGACAACTGCCACGACCACCGAATGAGCCCGGTTCGGATCGCCGATGTCGCCGGTCGTGATATCCCATCCCTGGGTCGCATTGATCTGGTCGAGCCAGCCCCTCTGCTTGCCAAGGTCCGGATCATTGGGCTCCCAGGCGAGGAAACGCTGCACATTTGGCGCGACCCCGGCCACGCGCGGGTCGCCGAGCAACGAGCGCTGGGCTTCCGCGGCCTTGCGGGGGCTATCGAACGTGGCCAGGATGACCGTTCCGGCCGGATCGAGGGACCGAACAGCGCGGGCATGTTGCACGGCGGATCTCGCGCCGGGTTCCCGAAGCTGAACAACGAGGCCGGACGATGGAAACATCTGGTCGGCCGCGAGCGCCGTAGGCGGGCTGGCAAAGGAGAAGAAGCCGCCAGTGACGAGGATGGCCACCAGCGCGAGCTGCAATCGCGGGAGAATGCCCGACGCGTGGCGTCGCACCATGAATCGCTCCAAGAAAAGCCGTACCAGCCTCAGCGGCCCACACCGCAACCCGGTGTCCGGGATCGCATGCGGTGAATGGTCAGATGTACCAGATCCCGTAGCCGGGCGCTAGCCGCGCCCGCCGTCGGCGATGCCGAGATGGCGCGCAGCCGACTTGTCCTCGTGGCCCCAACACTGCTCGTCGTAGCAGCTCGTGATGACAGCACAAGCCTCGTCCGCAGAGTCGGTTACGATCAGTCGCCGCAAGTCTGCCGTCGCGATCTTGCCCTCCGCCAGCATCGTGTCGCGGATCCACTCCAGGAGACCGCCCCAGTAGGACGACCCGAACATGACGACCGGGAAGTTGTGGATCTTCCCTGTCTGGATCAGCGTCAGCGACTCGAACAGCTCATCCATCGTGCCGAACCCACCGGGGAAGATGACGAACGCCTCAGCGTATTTGACGAACATCGTCTTGCGGACGAAGAAGTAGCGGAAGTTGATCGCGATCTCGACATACTCGTTCAACCCCTGTTCGAACGGCAGCTCGATATTGCAGCCGATCGACTGACCACCTGCCTCGACGGCGCCGCGATTGGCCGCCTCCATAATGCCCGGCCCGCCGCCGGTGATAATCGCAAACCCCTTCTCGGCCAGCAGCGCTGCCAACCGCCGCGCCTCCTGGTACATCGGATCGTCCTCGCTCACGCGGGCGGACCCGAAGATCGTCACCGCCTTGCCGATCTCGGCGAGCGTGTCGAACCCGTGGACAAACTCACCCATGATCCTCAGCACCCGCCAGGGATCGGAATGAACGAATGCGTTTGCCTCAGGCGTATGCGTCGCACGCTTGAGGAACAGCTCGTCCTCGGTCGCCCTGCCCTGCCGGGTTGATTGATTGAGCGAAGGGTTGGCTCGCATTCGCGAGGTTGGCGCCCACGCCGGTGGAGTATCCGTGCCCTGCGGTTGCCGCTGTTCGCCATCGTCCATATGCTCACCCTGCCCTTCTGATGCGACTTCCGGCCTCTTGTCCAACTAGACATAAGGTTTACGTAGTGCCGCTGGCCACTACTCAGCCGGCCCTCCGCGTGGGATACTCCCATTTTGCCGGCCTGCCCGGGAATATGCTGCGTCGACGCGATGTTCGACACGGCAGCCGGAACGTCGCGCGAGGGGGCCACGTGCCGGTCGCCCCAATGGACATTGTGATGCAAGTTGAGGACGAGGAGCGTTGGTGAAGCTCTACGATACGCTGTCCGGCAAGAAGGTCGACTTCACGCCACTGGATGGTCACACCGTGCGGATGTATGTCTGCGGCGTGACTCCCTACGATACGACTCATGTCGGTCATGCAATGACCTATCTGACATTCGATGTCCTGAACCGCTATTGTCAGTATCTCGGCTGGCGGGTGAAATACGTCCAGAACGTAACAGACATCGATGATGACATCCTCAAGCGCGCCAATCGCGACCGCGATCGCTGGGACACGCTTGGCGACCGCCACACGCGTCGCCTCGTCGAGGATCTATCGGCGTTGGGCGTCCTCTGGCCCAATCATTTCCCGAAGGCCAGCGAGGAGATCGAGCAGATTATCGAGCTGACCACTTCGCTGGTCGAACGCGGGTTCGCCTATCCGAGTGGCTCCAACGTCTACTTCCGCACCCGGGCCGACGAGGACTACGGCGCGCTGGGGAAATACACGCGCGAGCAGATGATTGCGTTGTCGGCCGAACGTGGCGCGAATCCGGACGACCCGAACAAGGAAGACCCGCTTGACTTCATTCTCTGGCAGGGCACTCAGCCCGGCGAGCCCGCCTGGGAGAGCCCGTGGGGGGCAGGCCGGCCCGGCTGGCATATCGAATGCTCGGCGATGGCCACGAGATACCTCGGTCCGCAGATCGACATCCACGGCGGCGGTAGCGACCTGATCTATCCGCACCACGAGAGCGAGATCGCCCAATCGCAGCACGCCTGCGGCGCCGAGCCGTTCAGCCAGGTCTGGATGCATATCGGCATGGTCCGCTACCAGGGCGAGAAGATGAGCAAGTCGCTCGGCAATCTCGTGCTCGCGCGCGATGTTCTCCGCATCCACACGCCCGACGCCCTGCGACTGTACCTCCATTCGCATCACTACCGCGACTCTTGGAACTATCGCGACACCGGGCCGGCCGAGTTCGAAGGCGTCGCCAGCCTGTTGAAAGAAGCGGCCCGCCTCGATTCACGACACGGGTACGACTTCGAGGCCGCCGGCTTCCGCGCTCGCTTCCTCGAAGCCCTTGATGATGATCTCGATACGCCCAAGGCGATCAATTGTCTCAAGGAGCTAGCCAGCGAGATCATCACGCACACTGGCGAGGGGGACAACGTCCGTGGCGCTCAGGCGCAGCTGCGCGAGATGGCGGGCATCCTCGGCGTCCAGGGCGTTCGCTAACGTCGCCCGTCGCGGCGGCATGCCACGATCTCAGTGGTATGCCGCCGCGATGGTACGCTTGCCGGCGGTATTTGGCGCCGGCAGTCGGCGCGAGGCGCGAACGCTGCGCTGTGGAACGGGATCATGGACACGAGCAGTCAGGTTAGCGCCGCACAGGTGCATGGCGAGCGCAACACCTCGGCGATCCGCCGCTACAAGATCGCGATTGCCATCGGGTTGGCGCTGGTTATCGCGTTCAGCTTCTTCAACGTCTATATGCAGGACCGGCGGCCGGGTCTGCCGAAGGAGATCGAGGGCGTCACGAAGTTCGACAACCTGCCGAACGGTGTCGTTGCCGGCCCGATCACCTATGACCACACCCCGCCAGCGGGTGGACTACACGATCAGTATGCGCAGCTCTGTGGCTACTATCGTGTCCCGGTTGAGGATCGCAACATCGTCGCCTCACTGGCTACCGGGGCGGTCTGGATTGCCTACCGACCGGACTTGTCGAACAAGGATTTCGAGGCGCTGAAGACCGCGTCCGACGGTGTGCTCGATGTGCTGATCACCCCGTATCCCGGTCTGGAATCGCCGGTCGTGCTCACTGCATGGGGTCGCCAGTTGGCAATTGACGACCCGCACGACGAACGGGTGAAGCTGTTTGTCTATGTCTACAAGAACCGCGAATGGGCGCCCGAGCGAGATAAGTCCTGCTCCATCGGGGTTGGCCTCCCGGCTCCGCAGTAAGCTGGACGACCCGCGTTGCGTCCCTCGCGCCATCGCCATCGCGCTCGGCGTCGTCTTCTTGTTGCAGATGGCGGGTCTCGCTATCCATGCCATGCCCGGCGACCTGGTTCTCTATTTCGATTACGCCAATCACATCAAGGATGGGCACGTCCCCTATCGCGACTTTCAGATGGAGTACCCGCCCCTGGCGCTCGCGCCGATTCTCCTCGCCTTCGTTCCGAGCCATATCGTCGGCGGGTTCTTCACAGGGTTTGAGATTCTTTTCGCAATCGAGAGTTACCTTCTCGCTCTTGGCGCCGGGCTGATCGTCTGGTCCCTCATGCAACGACTGCTGCCAGAGGAGTCGCTGCGGCAACATCAGCTCCGCCTTGGCGCCTACGTCGTCGCCTTCCCGCTGCTGGGGCAGTTGGCGATCACGCGGTTTGACCTCACCCCGACGTTTCTGACGCTTGCCGCGGTCGCCCTCTGGCTACGCCGCACTCCGCGCGCCGAGGCCGGCGCATGGCTCGTGCTGGCGCTCGCGGTCGGCGTCAAGCTGGTGCCGGTCATCATCGGCCCCTTGCTGATAATCGACCTGCTGGCTCGGCGCGGATTCCGAGCCGCCTTCCTCCACGGGCTGGGGTTCACCAGCCTCTTGGCGCTGTTGCTGCTACCGGGCCTCGCGCTCAGTCGATCCGGCTATGAGGCGGCATACACCTACCAGATGGACCGCGGTATCCAGATGGAGTCGCTCTACGCCAATGCGTTGCTGTTGCTCAGCAAGATCGGCCGGGTCGAGATCGTCACCGCTCACGCATGGGGATCGTTCGAGTATGTCTCAACCTGGACTGCGCCCTTGCGGACAGTGTCCTCGCTCGTCCAGATTTCTCTCCTGACCGCTGTCTACGCAGGGTTCGCATTCGTCCGATTCCGGGCGCGTGATGATGACCGACACGACATCCGCCTGGTCACTGCGGTTACGCTCGTCCTGCTGACGTTCGTCGCGACCGGCAAGGTGTTCTCGCCGCAATACCTCATCTGGCTGATGCCGTTCGTCGTGCTCCTGCCCGGCCGGCTCGGACGCCGAACGATCGCGCTGTTCCTGCTCACGCTCGTCGCCTCACAGCTCATCTTTCCCTGGTTCTATAGCCCGCTGCGCCATCAGGCAATCTGGGCTGCGCTCCTGCTGACGGCGCGCAATCTGATGATCATTGCGCTGCTGGGATTGGTTGTGACGATACTGGTTAGCCTGCGAAGTCCGCGCTCGGAAGCCGCACAATCCGTAGAGCAGGCCTAGGCAACGCGTCCACCTGACAGGACTCGCGGGGCACGCTCTGGGTGACGTTCGAGAAAGATTCGATAGGATCCAATGGAGGGTAGATGGCAGCGACCGTGCGCGAATTCCCGGGACAGCCAACGCCGGACCCCACCGCCGATGAGATATTAGCGGCGTGCCAGGAGGCCGACGTCAAGTTCGTCAACCTCCAGTTCACCGACATCATGGGCGTTGTCAAGATGGTGACGATCCCGGTCGAGGTCTTTCCCGACGTGATTGCGAACGGTCAATGGTTCGACGGCTCGTCAATTGCCGGGTTTGCCCGGATTGCCGAGAGCGACATGTTTCTGATGCCGGATCTCTCGACCTTCGCCGTCATTCCGTGGGAGCGCGGCCGCAACACGACTGCCCGCGTTATTTGCTGGGTCCATCGGCCGGACGGAGAGCTCTTCCCGGGCGACCCACGCGCGGTTCTGTTACGGCAGGTCGAGCGTCTCGCCAATCTCGGGTTCGTCTATCACACCGGCCCCGAGGTGGAGTTCTTCCTGTTCCGCACTAACGGTGACGCCGTCACCATTACTCCAGCCGACCGGGGCGGGTACTTCGATCTATCGACTGATCCCGCTGCCGAGGTGCGCAAGGATATGGTCCGCGCGCTTCAGGCAATGGGCATCGCTGTCGAGGCAACGCATCACGAGACCGCCATCGGCCAGCATGAGATCGACTTCGAATACGCCGACGCGATGACCACCGCCGATCAGGCGATCACATTCAAGTTCACTCTCAAGGCGATTGCCCAGCAGCACGGGCTACATGCGACCTTCATGCCCAAGCCGATCGAGGGCGTTGCCGGGTCTGGAATGCACACGCATCAGTCTCTGGCCCGGCTTGAGGCAGGCAACGTCATCGGTGAGAACGTGTTTGTCGGCAAGGACGACCCGTATGGCCTGTCGCCACTGGCCCGCCAGTTTCTGGCCGGCCAGCTCGCCCATATCCGCGCGATGACCGCCGTGCTGAACCCGCTGGTGAATTCGTACCGGCGCCTCGTGCCGGGCTTTGAAGCGCCGGTCTACGTTTCCTGGGCTCGCCAGAATCGTTCCGCGCTGATCCGGGTGCCGACCACCCGAGCGGGCGGGCAAAACGCGACAAGAATCGAGCTTCGCTGTCCCGACCCCGCCTGCAACCCGTATCTCGCCTACGCCGTCATGCTGGCGGCCGGCCTGGACGGGATCGAACGTGGTCTGGAGTTGCCCGAGCCAGTCGAGGAAAACCTGTACCTGTTCACCGATGACGAGCTTGCCCGCCGCAACGTCGGCACGTTGCCGGCCACTCTCGGCGAGGCCATCGCCGAGCTCGCCCACGACGATGTCGTCCAGGCCGCCCTCGGCCAGCACGTCTACGAACGTCTCTCCGAGGCGCAGACTCAGGAGTGGCGCGCGTTCTGCCAGCACGTCACCCACTGGGAACGCGAACGATACATGGAGATCTACTAGCCGCCGGGCTGAGCTATTCCACCGATGAAATGGGGCAGGGTTACTCGCTCTGCCCGGATGGTTGCGAGCTCATCGATCGGAAGCAACATCGCATCCACGGTCGATCGAGGCACGGGGACGAGCCAGGATTCGCGCTCTTCCCAATTACAGCTGAGTATCACGCTCTGCTCGTCGTGACTGAGGCACATGCCACACGTGTATTCGACCCCCACCTGCGTCAGGTTGAACGCTCGCGATACCCGCGTGATGACAAACGACGAGTCCATCTCCACAAAGCGGTGGAGGTAGACCCGATGCCCTCCCACGATGGCGACTTCATGAATAGTGTAGAGATATCGGCCGCCAACCGGGATGAGCTGTGACGACCCCCGAAAAAGGCTCAGATCGACTGTCGCAGGCGCCTGATGCACGACGCGGCACTGTCCATTCTCCGGATCTGGCTCGAGCACCAGGGTCGGGTCACTCGAGTAGAGAAGAAGCAACCGGCCATCATGGATGAACGGGACCCAGTTCTTCTCAACCGGCTGCCGACCGGCGAACTCCAGCGGAACCAGATGGTCGATCCGTGGGCCATTCGGGTCGATCCGGCCAATGACGACACGAGGCAGATGGTACGGGTCGAACTGGGACGACCCACCTGAGAACCACCATTCTCCACGCCACTGGATCAGCCTGATGTCCTCAATGCCGACGACAAACGCATCAGCCTGTGGCACGGTGACTCGCTCGTCGACGATCGAATCATCGACAACCGCAGCAGAAGCCGTGCTCAGCTGGCGATCCAGCGTCAGCCATGCGTTGCGCGTGCGGTACTTCCCGTCTGGATCGCGGCTGATATAGACGGTTGCGCCGTGTTGGTGGTAGTTGACCAGCCGATTGAGGACCACATAACCTTCGTCGGTGCGACAGATCGAGCTGTTCGCTGGCGCGTAGTTCGGCGCGGAAATCTGGTACGGAATCTCGGTTCGACGCGCGTCGGCGGATGCGATCGGTCGCGTGTAGTACGTCAGGTTGGAGGCCGCCTGATCCTGGGTATGCGAGGGGACATTCCGGCTACGAAGCAACGCGTCGCAGGCGGCGGCCCCGCGATCGTGCTCGCCCGTGTAGTAGGCGGAGATCGAGATCTCCTCGGTCGGACCGCGATCGTAGGCCGCGCCATCGAGGAACAGCGTGTCCTGTTCCGGGAATGGGATGGAAAGGGCCCGCTCCGCCGCCAGCATCGCGATCTGCGACGCGCCGCGGATTCGCGCTGCGCGGGCGAGCTGGTAGAGCGGCTCGGCCCGCGATGGCCGCCTTTGCCAGGCGTTGAGCAGGCCGGCAACTGCCCGATCCCACTCCGCGAGCTCAAGCGCACAGAGGCCGGCACGAAACGCCGCGTACCATCCCTCCTCTTCCCACCCGTCCATCCCGGCGCGGCGCTCGTAGAGCGCGCGAGCATCGGCATATCGATGGCTGTCGAAATACGACTGGGCGAGATAGAAGACGGTGCGCGGGTTGTCTGGTTCGGCATCCAGATCAGCCTCGAGGAGTCTGATGTCGCGCTCTGTCTTGTCCGCCTTGGAGCCGCCGTCACCGATGTCCTGGATCCAGGCAGTGTCGAGACGGATCGACCGAGCGCTGCCGGTAGCGGACCAATACTCGTGTGTCGCTCCGACGCTTCGCCACGGAAGCGCGAGCTTTGCGAGGCGCAGGTTGTCGTACTGAAACGCGTCGTTGCCCTGGCGAATCCTGAACGCATCGGCGGTCAGCGCCTCGCGCGCGAAGCTCGGAGTCAGATGAAGCACCATGTCCGCGTCCAGGAAGAGCGCGTAGGAGCGCTCCAGTTCCCAACCAAGCTCCTCGGCGAATGCCCTTGTCTCCGAAAACGACCGGCTGCGATTGACGCCGAAATTCACCCACTCGTGACTGCAAAGCCGCAGCGGCTTGCCGGCCCGCGCCAGTGCCTGTTCGGCGATGGCTGGTGTGTCATCGGTCGAACCGGTGTCGCAGATACAGGCAGCGTCAATCAGGGGCAGCGCGGCATCGAGGCATCGTTGGAGAATCCTTGCCTCGTTCCTGACGATCATGCAGAGGACAATCCGAACCGTCGAGCTACTTCCCGTCATTGCCAACCAGTCTCGATTCAGTCTGTCGCACAACAAGCCGAGCCGGAGCCCAGAAACGTCTGGACTCCGACCCGGTCGATCCTGTCATGCCATCACGGCCGATATCACAGCTTGCAATTACACCTGTGTCGAACCATCCACGTTCGGGCGCATCAGGGGCCTATGGACCGTACGGCCCGGTGTCGCCGGTTGGGCCGGTGTCACCGGCCGGGCCGGTCTCGCCAGCCGGGCCAGTGTCGCCGGTTTGTCCAGTGTCGCCGGTCGGGCCAGTGTCACCCGTTTGGCCGGTCTCGCCCGTTTGGCCGGTCTCGCCCGTTTGGCCAGTGTCACCGGTCGGGCCAGTGTCGCCCATTTGGCCAGTGTCGCCGGTAGGCCCTGTCTCACCTGTTAATCCGAGGTCGCCGGTCGGGCCAATCGGGCCGGTGACCCCGGTTGGACCGGTCGGACCGGTGTAACCAGTCGGACCAATCGGACCGGTGACCCCGGTTGGACCGGTCGGGCCGGTGACTCCGGTCGGGCCAGTCGGGCCGGTGTAGCCTGTTGGACCAATCGGGCCGGTGACTCCGGTTGGGCCAGTCGGGCCGGTGTAGCCTGTTGGACCAATCGGGCCGGTGACCCCGGTTGGACCGGTCGAGCCGGTGAAGCCCGTTGGGCCACTCGGGCCAGGCATGCCAGTCGGGCCGGTCGGGCCTGGAAAGCCGATCGGGCCAGTGGCGCCGGTCGGACCAACTGAGCCAGTGACACCCGCTGCGCCGGCAGCACCGGTTGGTCCGGTCGGCCCGATTAGACCCTGAGAGCCAGTCGGACCCTCTGCGCCCGCCGCGCCACCAGTGCCCATTATTCCAGTCGGGCCAGTCGGACCGATCGCGCCGATGAATCCCGTCGGGCCGGTCATGCCCTGGAGTCCTGTTGCCCCGGTCGGCCCCGTTGCGCCTGTCGGGCCAGTCGGCCCGGTCGATCCCGTCGAGCCAGTCGGGCCGAGAATACCTGTGAATCCGGTCGGCCCCGTTGCGCCGATGGGACCAGTAGGCCCGGCCGGCCCGGTCGCGCTCCAGAGCACCTCGACTTCGTACGGCAGGCAGCCACGCCCATCCAGAGGGAATCGCATGATGCCGCTGCGCGGCTGAACGCAGACTCGCACCATCCCCTCGATGACAACCGGGGCTGGCGGAGTTGGCCACGACCCCGGGCGAGTGACCAGGCCGGCTGCTCCGGCCGTGCTATCTTTCTCTTGCGCGCTGACCACCCCTGGAATCGAGGCGGCGATCGTCGTCACGATCGCTCCGCCCGTCAGCCTGCGAATCAGCTGGCGGCGAGACTGTGGCCTCTTGAGAAATCGCGCTGAGCCATCCTCGCCGTGTTCGTCCTCGGCAGACCCCATCGAAAACCACCTTCCCCCTGTGGCATCGACAACATCGTCCCGCACACAGCCATCCCCTATCCGGTATGGTCGCCGACGATGTATGTACGCACGGTAACACGGTAGGGCGTGCCCTCAGGGATGTCAAGCGACGGATCGTTGCGGTGAGGCAATTCGGGGGCGGCGCGATCGGTCGTCAATCGACTATGCGTTCAGCCGCTCTCCCGACCCGGCAGGCTGGGGGTGAACAACACGAAAACGCGAGCGCCCGATCTCCGCATTATCGACGCTGACGATCACGACGTATGTTCCCGCCTTCGGGAACGACAGGTGCAGCCCGGCAGCGAGCTGGACGCGTTGCGGCAGCACGTCGTCTACCTCGGGTGGCCGGCCAACCTGAAACTGGACATCCGCCGTCGCGATCGTCGAGGTACCTTCCTGATCCACAACCTGGATGCGCGCCGTCTTCCGCGGATTCGTCCCAGCGCCCGGAATGCGAAAGGCGATCGCCAGTCCGCATGGCTGGTTCACCGGGAACGGGCTGGAGACGACGAGCGTATCCCAGCCACCGCCGAGGACGTAGAGCTTCCCATTGACGATCTGTGCTGCGTCGGCCAGCATCACCCAATCGAGCTGAATTTTTTCTGGTGTCGGTTCCACGCGCGCTCCCTTCCACCCAGCGATTCTCCGTCACAATACCCGATCATCGCCACGCATGGTGGAAGCAACCATCCCGAGCGGCTATGCTTGCCCCTGCGTTCCACGAGCCGGACGCTCGATCACCCTCCCAGGAAGGGATCTCTGGTGCGGAGACGGTTCAGCCCCCGCCCGGTGATGCTCGTCATCGCCTGCATCCTGCTCGTGCTGACGGCCCTCCCAGTGGAGGCCGGCAACGGCGGCGCCCCCGATCGCGATTCACAACATATCGGCGCGCTCAAAGACCAGGTGCTGGACTCGGAGCTCGTCCGGATCTCCCGCGACTCGCAAATCGGCCGGCCGACCTCGGAAGCTCACGGGGCCCAGTTCAGCGGCGGCCGCGTAGCAGTCACACTCCAGGTAGCTGGTGATACGGCGGCGACCGCCGCAGCACTTGTCCAACGCGGCATCAGCGTCGCGAACATCGGCCAGCAGTCAATCGAAGCATTCATCTCACCCGAAGATCTTGCCACCCTCGCCTCGATCCCCGGTGTCCAGCAGGCCCGAGCGTTGCAGCCGCCGATCGGGCTGACCGTCGTCAGCCAGGGGGCAGCGATCATCGGCGCGCCACAGTGGAATCAGCATGGCTACACGGGCGTCGGCGTGAAGGTCGGCGTCATCGACCTGGGGTTCACCGGCTTCAGCGCGCTGATCGGCAGCGAACTGCCAGTTCCAACCACTCACTGCTACCGAGGAATCGGCCAGCCCACCAGCGATATGAGCGCCTGCGAGCAGGGGGGCGTTCACGGCACTGCCGTCACCGAGACGCTGATGGATATCGCGCCGGACGCCTCGCTCTACATCGCTAACCCACAGTCGCTCCTCGACCTGCACGACGCGGTGAGCTGGATGATCTCCCAGGGGGTAACCATCATCAACCACTCGGTCGGCTGGACATGGGAGGGCCCCGGCGACGGCTCCTCTCCCTACCCCGACGGCGCGCTGGCGGCGGTCGACCAGGCTGTCGCCGCCGGCATCACCTGGGTGAACGCGGCCGGCAACGAGGGGCTGTCAACCTGGACCGGTCCATGGTCGGACCGTGACGGCGACGGGGTGATGGAGTTCAGCGGCAACGTTGAACGTAATGCCATCTCGGTCCTCTCCGGCAACGAGATCATTCTTCAGGCACGCTGGCAGGATAGTTGGAGCAACGCAGCGACGGATCTGGATCTCTACCTCGTCTCCGCGTCGGGCGAGGTGCTGCGCGCCAGCGAGAAGCCGCAACGGGGCCTCGCCGGCCAGACGCCATTCGAGTTTCTGCGCTTCACTCCGACGACGACCGGGCCGTTCTATGCCGTTGTCCGCCTGTATGGCGGGACGCCACCTGCCTGGGTTCAGGTGCAGGAGTTCAACGGGTGGTCGCTTGCATATTCGGTCCCAGCAGGGTCGATCGCCAACCCCGCCGAGAGCGCGAGCACCGGCATGCTTGCCGTTGGCGCCAGCCCCTGGAATCAGCCCCATGTCATCCAGCCGTTCAGCAGTCGCGGGCCAACCCGCGACGGGCGGATCAAGCCAGATGTCGTCAGCCTCGACTCCGCCGATACCGTCACCTACGGCCCATCCGGATTTCCCGGCACGAGCCAGGCATCGCCGCATATCGCCGGCATGGCCGCGCTCGTCGAGCAGCGCTTCCCGACCTATCACCCGGACGAGATCGCCGCGTTCCTCAAGGCACAAGGCGACCGCAGCGCCACGCCCGACAACACCTGGGGCGCGGGTCTCGTGCGGCTGCCCGACATCATGGATGGACAGAACCCGACGCCGGCAATCGTCACAACAACCCCGTCGGCGCTGTTCCTCGGCACTCACCCGCCGATACTGACAATCAGTGGCGCAGGCTTCGTCTCCGGAGCCGTCGCGCGCGTCAACGGTGAGGATCGCGCGACGACGCTCATCTCGCCGGCGGCGCTCAGCGTCACACTCGTCGAGCGGGACATAGCAGCGATCGCGACGCTTCGTGTCACCGTCTTCAACCCCGAGCCGGGGGGCGGGATATCAAACGGTGTCGACGTCAAGGTACTTGACGCGCCGACCGCCGATACCTCGGCGTTCATACGCACCTGGCAACGCACCGACGAGCCGGTTCACCAGATGGCCGTCGTGCGCACGTGGATGTGGGGCGACGATCCATTCACCGGCCCGCTGATCGAGCCTTACGCAGAATCCCCTGGCAATCAACGGGTTGTTCAGTATTATGACAAGAGCCGGATGGAGATCACCCACCCGGATGCCGACGCGCGGCAGCTCTGGTACGTCACCAACGGTCTGCTCGTGACGGAGCTAATCACCGGCCAGATGCAGGTTGGCGACGCGAGCTTCGAGCCACATGACCCGGCAGCGATCAACGCGGCCGGCGACCCCGATGGCACAACCGGCCCAACCTACGCGACATTCGCCGGCCTGCTCGACACGCCGCCACTCGATGACGGCGCGGTGATTGTCCAGCAGGTAGACCGCGCAGGAACGGTAACCAGCGATCCCAACCTGGCAGGCTACAGCGTCACTGCGGGGTTCCATGTCCAACAGCCGGGCCTCGATCACCGTGTCGCCTCGGTCTTCTGGGAGTTCATGAACTCCGACGGGCTGATCTATCGCGACGGGGAGTACGTCGTCGACAAGCTCTTCGAGAACCCGTTCTACGCCACCGGCTACCCGATCACCGAAGCCTACTGGACACGGGTTAAGGTCGGCGGCGTCGAGCAGAACGTCCTCATCCAGTGCTTCCAGCGCCGTTGCCTCACCTACACGCCGAGCAATCCCGACGGCTGGCAGGTCGAGGCCGGCAACGTCGGCCGCCACTACTACCAGTGGCGATATGGGGTGTCGCCGCCAGAACGATAGACGCGCACAGCCGCTAGAAGACAGTCAAGAGCCGCGGATCAGTCTACTTCGCTGATTCGCGGCTCTTGCGTTTCCCTGCCGAGAATGATACGAGTTCTGACGGATCCAACAGGAACGCTTATGAGAAGAAGGGTGGGCGTCGATGAGACGGGCACAGGCAATCGCTGTGCTTCTGGCGATGACACTGATGGTCGCCGGTAGTGCACCGGTAGTAGCCCAAGATCAGGGCGATTCATCTCTAAATCTCATCAGATCGTTTCCGACGGTCGACACTGTCGAAACCCGTCCCGACGCTAGGGGGATGGTTCTCCGCGAGGCGCAGACGTTCGACCCCGATGCTATCGAAAGAGCGCTGGCAGCTAACGCCTCTGGCGCCGTTCCGAAGACCGTATTTCCTCCTGACGAGCGGTCCCGGGTATCCCCGGCGTACAACCAGATTGCGCGACTCGTCATACTTGATCGGTACGGTTACGGGATCGGACATTGCAGCGGCTCGATTATCGGCCCGAACACGGTATTGACCGCAGCACATTGCCTCTACAGCGCTGAGTCAGGTTGGGTCGCCGGGATAGCGATCATCCCCGGCGAGGACGGTGCGATCCGTCCGTTTGGTTATGTTCTGGCGTCGTGGATGCTGGTGTCAGCGGGATGGCAAGAGAGCTTCAGCCCTGCGTGGGACTGGGCAATTGTTACCACTGAGGTCATGATTGGAAACGTCACCGGATGGCTCGAACTCGGCGTCCTCTCCAGCGCGTCGCTGTCGTCGGGAACGCTTGACCTGATCACGGTTGGCTACCCTGGCGATAAGCCTGACGGGACGCAATGGGAGACGTCGGGTAGAGGCCTCGAAGACGTGACCGATGCCTTCCTGGTATCTCGACTTGACATCTTCTACGGCCAGAGCGGCTCAGGCATCATACGTAGACAGGACTCCAGAGTGATAGGGGTCTGGAGTGTCGGCACGCCAGACATCAACGTCGCGGTGCGTGTCCACGAATTGATGATCGTAGACCTGCTCGCAGGCTGCGCGGAAGTCGGATGTAGTTTTGCCTACTGGGTAGAACCACCAAACCCTGCCGACGCTTTCTCCCGGACTTGGGCACGAACCGATGCTCCGGTTGCGGCCGGAATCGTCAGTCGTACCTGGATGTGGGGACCGAAACCGTTTGACGCACGCTTCGAGCCGTATGTCGAATCCCCTGGTGGGCAGCGCGCGGTCGCGTACTTCGACAAGAGCCGGATGGAGGTTACAAACCCATACGGCGACCAGAATAGCCCCTGGTACGTCACCAACGGCCTCCTCGTCGGCGAGATGGTGACCGGCCTGCTCCAGACGGGCGATGCGAAGTTCGAGCCACGCAACCCGGCGGCTGTCAATATCGCTGGTGATATCGACGATACGGTCGGCCCGATGTACAGCACATTCCGTGGGCTCCTGACCTCCCCGGCGCTGTTTCCCGGGCAGTCAGTAAATCAGCGAGTCGATCGCATGGGTAACGTCTGGGTAGACCCGAACATGGACTGGTACGGTGTCACTGCCGCCTATCTCGTCGAGGTTCCCAACCTCCGCCATACCGTTGCATCGCCATTCTGGGCCTTCATGAACTCGAGCGGGCTTGTGTTCGATGGCAACAGCACGACCTGGGCGCAGCTGTTCGAGAACCCGTTCTATGCCACCGGCTATCCGATCGCAGAGGCCTACTGGGCAACGGTCAAAGTCGGAGGCACCCAGCACGACGTCCTCATCCAGTGCTTCCAGCGTCGTTGCCTCACCTACACGCCGA
>Ga0073904_10000574_pt1 | contig 26628 bp, 20 predicted proteins | sample KloWWTrecipitate_FD_66668 | JGI IMG/M metagenome (GOLD analysis project Ga0073904, IMG submission 66668) | Active sludge microbial communities from Klosterneuburg, Austria, studying microevolution and ecology of nitrifiers - Klosterneuburg... | ecosystem: Engineered > WWTP > Aerobic digester >... | reverse complement strand
TGCGTGTTCACGGTCGTGTCTGCAAAAAACAGCGCCCGATCCTTGAGCGTGACCATATACACGCCCGCCGCGATGTTCGTGTCCGATGAGGTTTTAATCACCTGCAAAAGCGGGCGCAGCGCGTCTGGGTAATGGAAGCGCAAACTGGAGATCATGCCATCGGCCTCGCCCGTCTCCACCATCAACGCCGCAAAATAATCCGGCTTTTGCGCCAATGCCCGCGCTTCGGTTCGGTTGATGCCCTTGCGTTGGCGCAGGGCAAAAATCCGCGCCGCGTAATCCTCCAGCTTGTCGCTCTTGCCCGGCTCAACAATCTCCACCCCGTCCAGCGTAAAGTTCAGCGCCTCGGCCATTTGGTTGATGGCCTCCGGGTTGCCCAGCAAAATCGGCTTGGCCACGCCCTCTTCCACCAGCGTATGCGCCGCGCGCACCACCTTCTCATTCTCGCCCTCGGCCATCACAATTCGGCGCGGGCTAAGCCGGGCCTTGTTAAACACAATGCGCATCATCTCGCGCTGTTTGCCCAGCCGCGCTTCCAGTTGCTCGCGGTATGTGTCAATATCCACCGTCACCCGCGCCACACCAGTATCCATCGCCGCTTTGGCAACGGCGGGGGCTTCCACCAAAAGCACGCGCGGGTCCAGCGGCTTTGGCACCAAATAGTCTCGCCCAAACGCCAAATGCGTCAAGCCGTATGCCTTCAACACCTCGTCTGGCACTTCGGTCTTGGCCAGGTCGGCCAGCGCGTGCGCGGCGGCCACTTTCATCGCCTCGTTAATCTGCGTGGCCCGCACATCCAGCGCCCCGCGGAAAATGAACGGAAAGCCCAGCACATTGTTGATTTGGTTCGGGTAATCGCTTCTCCCGGTCGCCATGATGCAATCCGGGCGGGCGGCTTTCGCGTCTTCGTAAGTAATCTCGGGGTTCGGGTTGGCCATCGCAAAAATGATGGGATCCGCGGCCATGCCTTTCACCATCTCCTGGGTGATGGAACCCGCGACCGACAAACCCAGCACCACATCCGCGCCGCGCATCGCCTCTAGCAAGGTCCGCGCAGAAGTTTCTGCCGCAAATTCTTCCTTGTATGCGTTCATGCCCTCGGTGCGGCCTTTGTAAATCACGCCCTTCGTATCGCACATGATGATGTTGTCGCGTTTCGCGCCCAACTCCACGTAAAACTTGGCGCAGGCGATGGCGCTCGCGCCCGCGCCATTCACCACGATCTTGACCTCGCTAATTTTCTTGCCCAGAATCTCCAGCGCGTTCACCAGAGCCGCCCCGCTGATGATGGCCGTGCCATGCTGGTCGTCGTGCATCACCGGGATGTTCATCTCTTTGCGCAGGCGCTCCTCAATGTAAAAACATTCCGGCGCTTTGATGTCTTCCAGGTTGATGCCGCCAAAGCTCGGCTCCATCATCTTGACCGCCTCAATCAACTTGTCGGCGTCCTCGGTTGCCAGCTCCACGTCAATACAATCCAGGTCGGCAAAACGCTTAAACAAAAGCGCCTTGCCTTCCATCACCGGCTTGCCCGCCGCTGCGCCAATGTTGCCCAGCCCCAGCACCGCTGTGCCGTTGCTAATCACCGCGATCAGGTTGCCCTTCATCGTGTATTCATACACATCATCGGGGTTGGCGTGAATGCGCAGGCATGGCTCGGCCACGCCGGGCGTGTACGCCAGCGAAAGGTCGTGCTGGTTTTGGCACGGTTTGGTGGGGACAATTTCGAGTTTGCCCTTTGGCGTGCGCTTGTGATATTCGCACGATTCGAGACCGATTGCGGTTGGTTTTGAAGGAGTCATGATAATTACGAATTACGAATTACGAATTACTAATTACCCATTTGCGATTCACTTTCGTAATTCGTAATTAGTAATTTCAAATGTGTCAGCGCAGCGGTCAAGCCGCGCTCTGTTTGCGGCGAAAGGTCTTCGCCAAGTTCAAAATTTGCGCCGGGGATGGCGATGAGCCACGCTTGCGGCGCGCGCGCATACAACGCTTGCGCCAGCGCCAGCATCGCGCGGGGGTCGGCATAATGCGGGGAAATGCCCTGTGTGGCATCGGGCGCAAGTTCGCTCACCCGAATTTCATCCGCCGCGCTTTGGGCCACGTATGCATCCACAAACGCCACTACGCCAGCCCCGGCAATTTCCAGCGCGTGTTCGGGCAGCAATTGCAAAGTGGCGATGGCCGTTACCCCCGGCCACCGCCACGATTCTACGATTTGTGCGACCACCTGCCCCACCCCGTCATCGCTATGCAGCGTGCTGCCATAGCCGATGACGAGTAATTTTGCAGGCACGATTTTTGGGGAAATAACGTGTAATGCGTAACGTGTAATTTAGCCTTTGGCGAAGTTACACGTTACGCATTACACCTTACATTCAGTTTCTTACTTTCTCATCCACCACATTGCCAGCCGCGTCATACATTGTCACGTGCATGGGCATTTGGCCCACCGCGTGCGTGCTGCAGCTCAGGCACGGGTCGTAGCAGCGAATACCCGCCTCCACGCGGTTGAGGAAGCCTTCCTTGATTTGCGGCTTGCCATTCATCGGCACATCTTTGATCCAGTGCTGAGCAATTTGCTTGACTGTGCGGTTCATGGCAATGTTGTTATTGCCGGTCGCAATAATCAGGTTGGCCTTCTTGATGAGGCCGTTCTCGTCCACCTCGTAATCGTGGAACAACGTGCCGCGCGGGGCTTCGCTCACACCCACGCCGCGCAGCTTGTTCACCGAGCCATGCACGCGCACGCGGGTGGACAAAATTTCCGGGTCAAGCAGCAGAATATTGATCCGCTCCAGCGCCGCCAAAATTTCAATCAACCGCGCATAGTGATACATGAACGATGATTGCACGATGCCGTTAGAACCGCGCGCTCGGAACTCGGCCAGCTCGGCATCGGCCAATGGCGTGCCAATGCTGGTGCAAACGTTCAAGCGGGCCAGCGGGCCAACGCGATACATGCCCTGCGGATAACCCATCGGCTTGTAATACGGCGACTTGAGATACGAATGCGGCTCAACCGCCTCGCCAATAATTTCGTTAAAGCGGCGCGGGTCAAGCGCGTCTACCAGCACGTTTCCATCGGCGTCCACCACGCGCAGGTCGCCATCGTGGTGTTCCCATTGGGCGCCATCGCGCGTGACCAAACCCAAATACAGCGAGCGGAAGCTGCCAAAATTCTCAACCTCTTCCTTCAGCCCGTCCAACATGTTCTTGAACAAGCCCAGCGTCATCAGAATCGTCTCGCGCTCTTTGGGGAGGCGGTCCAGCATGTATTTGTGATTCTCTCTAGACAACGGCTCGCGCACGCCGCCCGGCACAGCCCAAGCCGGATGGATCTTGCGCCCGCCAAGAAGCTCAATCACCTCTTGTCCAAACTGGCGCAAGCGGATGCCCGCGCGAGCCAGGTCTGGGTTAGCCTGAATCAACCCAAAGACATTCCGCTTGGCTGGGTCGCTATCCCATCCCAGCAAAAAGTCTGGCGAGCTAAGATGGAAGAAGCTGAGCGCGTGAGACTGGGTGATTTGCCCCAGGTTCATCATGCGGCGCAGTTTTTCGGCGGTTGGCGGTATCTGCACGCCAAAAATATCATCACCGGTCTTGGCGCTGGCCAAAATGTGGCTGATTGGGCAAATGCCGCAAATACGCGCCGTGATGCCAGGCATCTCGCCAAATGGGCGGCCCTCGCAAAACTTTTCAAACCCGCGGAACTCCACCACGTGAAATTTGGCATCGCTCACCTGGCCGTCATCATCCAAAAAGACGGAAATCTTGGCGTGCCCTTCGATGCGGGTTACCGGGTCAATTACTACTCTTTGAGACATTAGATTCTCCTGTTTCTAGCGCCCGGAGCGCGTCCGAACAAGTTCGGCGGAGCGCTCCGGGCGCTGAATTCTTATCCAAACTTCAACATTTCCTGCCCAATCATCTCTGGCGGTTTACCAGCCAGCAATGCCTCCAGCACCTTGCGAATGCGCTTTGCCGATGGCGGGCAGCCGGGGATAAACAGGTCAACCTTGATCACGTTGTGCACCGGGCACACCCGCTCCACCAAATCCGGCACAATGTCATCATCGTGCGGAATCTGCGGGCGCAGCAGCCGCGCATCGCGATACGCGCGATCCAGCACAATGTTTGGGCCGCCCAGCGGGTTGCGCATGCCGGTCACGTTGGCCGTCACGGCGCAATCGCCAAAAGACACAACTATCTTTGTGTTCTTGCGAATTTTGTGCGCCAGTTCAAGGTTGTCTGTATTGGCGATGGCGCCCTCGATAAAGGCCACATCCACGTCCGCGGGGTATATTTTGGGGTCAACCACCGGGCTATACACCACCTCCACCTTCTCGGCCAGATCAATCAAAAATTCATCCATGTCCAAAAAAGACATGTGACACCCGGAACAGCCGCCCATCCAGGTTGATGCGAATTTAACTTTGCTCATAGTTTTGCTCGTGTTTCAACATAGATTTACAGGTGTTTTTATCCTGTTCATCCTGTTCATCCATGTGAAATCCCTACATCACCCATTGCTTCTTTTCGCGCGCTGTCCGCAAGAAAGAGATGCGCTCGGTCTCGTGAACCATCTCGGCCACCGTGCTGCCCTGCTTGAACAGCGCGCCGGTCGGGCAGGCCATCACGCACTTGCCGCAGCTTGTGCAGGTTTCGGCATCGCCCCAGGGCACATTCAGGTCGTGGGTAATCAACGATTTTGCCCCGCGGCTGAAAATATCCTTGGTGTGCGCGCCTTCAATTTCATCGCACACACGCACACAGCGCGTGCACAAAATGCACCGGTTGTGATCCATCCCATAACGCTCGTGCGAGACATCCACTTTGAGCAGCGGGAACATGTAATCAAAGCGCACATGATCCATCCCCACCGCCACGCCTGCGTTTTGCAATTCGCAATGCCCGCTGGCAACGCAGGCCGCGCAAATATGGTTGCGCTCGGCAAACAGCAGTTCCACAATCTGGCGGCGGTACCCGCGCAGGCGGTCGCTATGCGTTTTCACTTCCATGCCTTCCTGCACTTTGGTGGTGCAAGCAGGGAGGAGTTTGTTGTTGCCCGTGATCTCCACCAGGCACATGCGGCACGCGCCCACATCGGTAATCCCATCCAAATGGCACAGCACCGGAATTGGGATGCCCGCCTCTTGCGCCGCCTGGAGAATGGTGTCTTCTTCGCGCGCGCTCACCATCTGGCCGTTTATCGTTAAAGTTTTAACAGACATATTTACTTCACCTTGTTCTCGTATTCCTGGCGGAAATACTTCAACGTGCTCATCACCGGGTTCGGAGCGCTCTGACCCAGACCGCACAGGCTGGTGAACTTAACCGCATCGCACAGCTCTTCCAGTTGCTTGAGGTCGCCCTGGCTGGCTTTGCCTTCCTGAATTTTCGTCAAAATGTGGTGCATTTGGGCTGTCCCCGCGCGGCAGGGTATGCACTTGCCGCACGATTCATCCATGCAGAATTCCATGAAGAACCGCGCCACTTCCACCATGTCGGTCGAGTCATCCATCACGATCATGCCGCCGCTGCCCATGATGCTGCCAACCTTCGCCAGCGACTCATAATCCACCGACATATCCAAAAACTGCGCGGGTATGCACCCGCCGGATGGGCCGCCCGTTTGCACGGCCTTAAATTCGCGGCCTTCCGGCACGCCGCCGCCAATGTCAAACACAATTTCGCGCAAAGAAATGCCCATCGGCACTTCAATCAGCCCGGTGTTTTTTACCTGCCCGGTGAGCGCGAACACTTTTGTGCCCTTGCTCTTTTCGGTGCCAATGCTGGCATACCACTCCGCGCCCTTGGAAATGATGGGCGCGATGCTGGCGACCGTCTCCACGTTGTTGATGAGCGTTGGGCGGCCCCACAACCCATACTCCGCCGGGAAAGGCGGGCGCGGGCGAGGCGTTCCTCTGCCACCCTCAATTGAACCCATCAGCGCGGTTTCTTCGCCGCACACAAACGCGCCGGCGCCCAGCCGAATCTCCACATCAAACGAGAACGACGTGCCGCCGATGTTGCTGCCCAGCAACCCGGCGCGCTGCGCCTGCCTAATCGCGTCCTTCAAGCGCTTCACCGCCTGCGGGTATTCCGCGCGGACATACGCAAACCCGCGATTCGCGCCAACGGCATAGGCGGCAATCGCCATGCCTTCAATAATGCGGTGCGGGTCGCCTTCCATCACGCTGCGATCCATAAACGCGCCGGGGTCGCCTTCGTCGCCGTTGCAAATCACAAACTTGCGCGCGTCCATGCCCGTGGGCAAATAATGCGGATAGCGATCCGGGTTGGCCTTGGCCACCGTCGCCCACTTGAGGCCGGTTGGGAAGCCCGCGCCGCCGCGCCCGCGCAAACCGCTCTTTGTAATTTCTTCCACCACTTGCGCCGGTGTCATCTCGTTGATGGCTTTTAGCAAGGCTTGATACCCGCCAACGGCGATGTAATCCTCAATGCGGTCGGGGTCTACCTTCCCGCAATTCTCGGTCACCACTTTCATCTGGCGGGTGAAGAAAGGCTGGTCGGTGGGGCACTCCAGCCGTTCCAATTTGTCGCCACCTATGCTGGCCGCAATCTCCGGCACGTCTTCGGTCTTGACATATTGATACAAGGCCTCAAGCTCCATTTCCTGCTTCTCAAAATCCTTGTCGTCATCTTGCGAGGCTTCAACGCTGGCGGCTTTTTCCACCTCTACCAGCGGGCCAAGCGCGCACAGCCCTGGGCAACCCACGCACTTTACTTTCACATTGCTCTTGCCCTGGGCCTTCAATTCCTTATCCAGATTTTTTGCAATCTGTTCGCTGCCAAGCGCGGCGCAGCCAGTGCCCACACACACATTGATGGTGTGATCGTAAGCGGCAATGGCGGCCTGCTCTTTGGCGGCTGTTTTAACTAGTTCTTCTGCATTCATATTTATTCTCGCTGGATGCTAACAACTAGCAGCCAGCCACTAGCAACTATTTCGCAACTGCCGCCTCGGCTTTTGCCACCATCACATCGTCGGTCAGCTTGCCAAGCGTCTCGCCATCCAGCACCACCACCGGGGCCATGGCGCAAGAGCCAAAGCACCGCGCGGTGAGCAGAGAGAATTTCTTGTCTGGCGTTGTGCCGCCAGTCTTAATCCCGTAACGCTTCTCCAGAGCGGCGATCAACTTGTTTGCGCCCTTGATGTAGCACGCCGTGCCGGTGCACACCACACATGTGTGCTCGCCTGCGGGCTTGAGCGAGAAAAAGTTGTAGAAAGTCGCCACGCCCAGCACTTTGCTAAATGGCAGGTGCAGAGACCGCGCTACATGCTCCAACGTGAAATCATCCAAATATCCAAACGATTCCTGCGCCGTGTGCAAGGTTTCAATCAGGGCATGCCCCTGATAGCCATAACGGCGCATCGTCGCTTCAATCAACTTGTAACGTTTGTCAGAGAGTCGGGGGTCAAGTGGTTTTGCATTTGGGTTGGCGGCTGGCGCCGCCCCACCCGGTTTTGCTGGCGCGGCTGGCGCTCCGGGCATTTTAGGAGGCGCCGCTGGCCCGGCTGGTGTTGGTGGTAATACAGGCATAAACTCCTCTTTTACGAATTACGAATTACGAATTACAAATTTCTACAAAGCTTTGCGCTCATTTCTCTAAATCACACTATTCCGTAATTCGTAATTCGCAATTCCTATCTCCTATTTCTTCACTCCTGTTGTGTCTGCCCGCCACGATTGCAGCACCTTCATGTAGTTGGCGCGCACGTAAGCGGCGGGATTGGCGATATGCACCTGGCTCATGCTGCCGCGCATTTGCGCCACCGAGACATACTCGTGCTGCTCCAGCCATTCGCCCATCGCGCCCACAATCTCGCGGATGCGCTTTGTGCCGTTGTGCAGCAATTCGCTGGTCATCATCGTCACAGACGCGCCAGCCATCAGCCCCTTGAGCGCGTCATCATACGTGTGCACACCGCTGGTAATGGCGATATCAGCCTTGATGTGTTTGTAAAGAATCGCTGCCCAGCGCACGGGCAAACGCACATCTTCGCTATCGCTCAGCACCAGGTGCGGCACCACTTCCAAATTTTCCAGATCAATATCCGGCTGGTAAAACCTGTTGAACAACACCAGCGCGTTTGCGCCGCCTTCGCTCAACCGCCGCGCCATGTCGCCCATCGCGCTGAAATACGGGCTGAGTTTGACCGCGATGGGCAAACCCACCGTTTTCTTCACCGTTTTCAGAATATCCAAATACACCTGTTCCACCGCCACGCTGGTCAAGTGCATATCGGTGGGGATGTAAAACACGTTCAGCTCCAGCGCATCCGCGCCAGCCTCTTCAATCAGCTTTGCGTAGCGCGTCCAGCCGCCCGCAGACACGCCGTTCAAGCTGGCCACAATTGGCACATTCACGCTCTCCTTGGCTTTGCGGATGAGGTTTAGATAGTCATCCGGGCCGGTGTTATACCGCGTCATGTCCGGGAAGTAGCTCAACGCCTCACCAAAAGAGTCTGTGCCGTAATTCAGGTAATGATCCAGCACATGTTCCTCACCTTCAATTTGCTCCTCAAACAGCGAAGGCAGGATGATCATCGGCGCGCCCGCGTCCTCTAGTTCACGAATACCGCTGAGCTTGCGCGCCAGTGGTCCGGCAGAGGGCACAACGGGGTGCGCCAGTTTGAACCCGAGGTAGTTAGTTGATAGATCCATAATTTTTATTTCAACATTCAGCGCCCGGAGCGCTGGAAAAGCGCTCCGGGCGCTGTGTTTTATTTCGCTGCCAGCTCCGCATATCGCTTCCAGTGCTCGTTCACCGCTTCCTGGGCGGCTTTCATCAACACTTCGGCTTCTTCCGGGTGCGCCTGAGTCAACATGCGGTAGCGCGTCTCGTTATACGCGTAATCGCGGAACTGAATCTTGGGCGCCCCGCTATCCAATTGAAGCGGGTTCTTGCCCTGCTCGCGCAGCGCCGGGTTGTAGCGATACAGCGGCCAGTACGCGCTCTCCACCGCCAGCTTCTGCTGAGTCATGCCCTTGGCCATGTCAATGCCGTGCGCAATGCAGTGCGCGTAGGCGATGATGATCGCCGGGCCATCGTGCGCCTCGGCCTCTTGCAGGGCTTTGATGGTTTGCGCGTCATTCGCGCCCATGGCGATCTGCGCCACGTACACATTGCCATACGCCATCGCCATCATGCCCAGGTCTTTCTTGCGCTGATGCTTGCCACCCGAGGCGAACTTTGCCACCGCGCCCAACGGCGTGGCCTTGGATGACTGACCGCCGGTGTTGGAATACACCTCGGTGTCCATCACCAGCACGCGAATGCGCTTGCCCGTGCTTAGCGCGTGATCCAGACCGCCAAAGCCGATGTCATACGCCCAGCCATCGCCGCCGATGATCCACACGCTCTTGCGCACCAGCAAATCTGCCGCGTGCAGCAGGTTCTTCACCTTGTCATCCTGCGGCAGCTTCTTCAACGCCTCGCGCAGCGCGTCTACCCGCTTGCGCTGGGCGCTCACTTCCACCTCGTTGGTCTGCGGCGCGTTCAAAATCTCATCCGCCAGCTCTGCGCCCACACCATCACGCAAGTCTTTCAACAAGCTTTGCGCAATTTCGGTTTGAATATCCACCGTCAACTGCATCCCCAAACCAAACTCCGCGTTGTCCTCAAACAAAGAGTTTGACCAGGCCGGGCCGCGCCCCTTGGCGTTGTGCGACCAGGGCGTGGTGGGCAGGTTTGCGCCATAGATGGAGCTGCACCCGGTGGCGTTTGCCACAAAAATGCGCTCGCCAAACAACCGCGTGAGCAGCGCCAAATATGGCGTCTCGCCGCAGCCAGAGCACGCGCCGCTGAACTCGAACAGCGGTTGCAGCAATTGCGAGTTCTTCACGTTGTAAAAATTCATGCCCTGAATCGCGGGAGATTCAACTTCCGGCGAGACCTCTGGCAGGGTCTTAAAGAATTCCCAGTTGGCGGCTTCCTGCTCGCGCAGCGGCAATTGGGCTTCCATGTTGATGGCTTTTCGGCCCACCGCAGACTTGTTCTTGGCAGGGCAAACCTCCACGCACAACGAACACCCTGTGCAATCCTCAACCGCCACTTGCAACGAATACTTCTGCCCAGCCAGTTCCTTCCAGCGGGCGTCCGTGCTCTTGAATGTTTCCGGGGCGCCAGCCAGATCGCCCGGCTCATATACCTTGGCGCGGATGACCGCGTGCGGGCAAACCAGCACGCACTTGCCGCACTGAATGCACACTTCGGGATCCCACACCGGCACATCTTGGGCAATGTTGCGGCGTTCCCATTGGGTTGTGCCGCTGGGGTATGTGCCATCCACCGGCAACGCGCTCACGGGGATGAGGTTGCCGTTCCCCGCCATCATTTGCGCGGTTACTTTTTGCACAAACACCGGCGCCTGGGATGGAACAATGGCTGGCATGGCTTTGCCATTTGCCGTTGCGCCAGTTGGCACAACCAGCTCGTTCAAGTGCGCCAGCGTCATATCCACCGCTTCGTAGTTCTTGCGCACAACGGCCTCGCCGCGCTTGCCGTATGTTTTCTTAATGGCTTTCTTGATCTGCTCAATCGCTTCATCGCGGGGCAAAACGCCGCTGATGGCGAAGAAGCAGGTTTGCATCACGGTGTTGATGCGGTTGCCCATGCCAGACAATTCGGCCACTTTGTAGGCGTCAATAACATACACCTTCAAGTGCTTGTCCAAAACTTGCTTTTGCACCGGCGCGGGCATGTGCTGCCAGGTCTGATCTGGGGTATACGGGCTGTTCAGCAAAATCACAGCCCCATCCACCGCTTTGTCCAAAACAGCGTAGCGCTCCAAAAAGCCAAACTGGTGAATGCCAATAAACGTGGCTTTGTTGATGAGATACGGCGCGTGAATGGGCTGCGGGCCAAACCGCAAATACGAGATGGTGCGCGAGCCGCTCTTCTTTGAGTCGTAAACGAAGTAGCCCTGGGCATAGTTGGGCGTTTCTTCGCCGATGATTTTGATGGAGTTCTTGTTTGCGCCGACGGTGCCATCCGCACCCAAACCCCAGAACATGGCGCGCACGCAGTTTTGCGGCTCAATGTCATACTCTGGGTCATAAGCCAAACTGGTAAAGCCCACGTCGTCGTTGATGCCGATTGTGAAGTGGTTCTTTGGCTTGTCTTTCTTCAGCTCGTCGTAAACCGCCTTGACCATCGCGGGGGTAAATTCTTTGGAGGCCAAACCGTAGCGCCCGCCAATCACGCGCACTGGCGCGCCTTCCCACTGCTCGCTCATGGCCGTGATCACATCCTGATACAACGGCTCGCCGGCGCTGCCCGGCTCTTTGCAGCGATCCAGCACGGCGATCTTCTTCACGGTCTTTGGCAGCGCAGCAATGAGATGCTCGGATGAGAACGGGCGATACAGCCGCACTTTGACGAGGCCAATTTTCTCGCCGCTGGCGGCCAGGTTTTTCACCACGTCGTCAATCGTGTCTACCGATGACCCCATGGACACAATCACGCGCTCGGCATCGGGCGCGCCCACGTAATCAAACAGATGGTACTGCCGCCCGGTCAGCGCGGCGAACTTGTCCATCGCGTTTTGCACAATGGTGGGCACAGCGGCGTAAAACGGGTTGACCGTCTCGCGGCTTTGGAAATACGTGTCTGGGTCTTGCGCCGTTCCGCGAATAAACGGGTTATCTGGTGAGAGGGCGCGTTGCTTGTGGGCGCGCACCAAGTTCTCGTCCACCATCGCCCGCATATCTTCTTTGGAGAGTTTCTCGATCTTCATCACTTCGCTGCTGGTGCGGAAGCCATCAAACACGTGCAAAAATGGCACGCGGGCCTCTAGCGTGGCAGCGTTGGCGATGAGCGCGTTGTCCATCACTTCCTGCACATTGCTGCTAAACAATTGCGCCCAGCCAGTGGCGCGGGTCGCCATCACATCGCTGTGGTCGCCAAAGATGGACAACCCTTGCGCAGCCAGGGCTCTCGCGGCGATGTGGAAGACCGTGCTGGTCAACTCGCCCGCGATCTTATACATGTTGGGGATCATCAAAAGCAGACCCTGCGACGCGGTAAATGTGGTCGCCAGAGATCCGCTTTGCAGCGCCCCGTGAATTGTGCCCGCCGCGCCGCCCTCGGATTGCATTTCCTGGACGACTGGCACGATGTCCCAAAGATTTTTTTTGCCTTCGGATTGCCATTGATCGCAGTATTCAGCCATGCCGGAGGATGGCGTGATGGGATAAATGGCGATCACTTCGCTGAGATTGTAGGCAACATATGCTGCAGCTTCGTTGCCCTCAATAGTTGTGATTTCTCGTGTTGGTGTCATATCGTAGTAGTTTTACTCCAGTACAAACGATTTTACGTCCAGCGCGGGGTCAGTTATGAGGCTAGCCATGTGGCTAGGTGAGTTATGGAAGAACCTTAACCTTGCGGGTTGGCCGGCAAAGTTTTGGCTTTTCAAAATTGCACAAACCAACCTGCGAGGTTTCCTAAAATTTAGGCGGCGGATTTTATCCGCTGCCGGTGGAACGCAAAAACACGTGCACAAAGTTATGCAAAGCAAATCTGGCAAAACTGTATTTTGAGCAGAAAGCGACGTCAATCAGCACTTCTAACAAAGTGCTCGGAATACAACCCTCGCAGGTTGGCCTGCAAAGCTCTGGTTTTTCCAGAATTGCGTGGGCCACCCTGCGAGGTTGATGCGGGGTTTTGATTAGCGCGTGCCCATCATCGGCACTTTCACATCATTCTTTTTCGCAAACGAGATGGCTTCCTCGTAGCCCGCGTCTGCATGACGAACAACGCCCATGCCGGGGTCGGTTGTAAGCACGCGCAGCAAGCGTCGCTCGGCTTCCGGTGTCCCATCTGCCACAATGACCTGCCCGGCGTGGATGCTATACCCAATGCCCACGCCGCCGCCGTGATGAATGCTGACCCATGTGGCGCCGCCCACCGCGTTCACCATCGCGTTTAGCAGCGGCCAGTCGGCAATGGCGTCACTGCCATCTTTCATCGCCTCGGTCTCGCGGTTGGGGCTGGCCACGCTGCCGCTGTCCAAGTGGTCGCGCCCAATCACGATGGGCGCTTTCACCTCGCCACGTGCCACCATCTCGTTAAAGCGCAGCCCGGCTTTGGCGCGCTCGCCGTAACCCAGCCAGCAGATGCGGGCGGGCAACCCCTGAAAAGACACTTGTTCGCGGGCCATCTTAAGCCAGCGGTGCAAATGCTCGTTCTCGGGGAAAAGTTCCATCACCGCGCCGTCGGTGGCGTAAATATCTTCGGGGTCGCCGCTCAGGGCAACCCAGCGGAACGGCCCTTTGCCCTCACAAAACAGCGGGCGGATGTAGGCTGGCACAAAACCGGGGTAATCAAAGGCGTTCTTCACCCCAAAATCAAACGCGCGCTGGCGCAAATTGTTGCCGTAATCAAACACCACCGCGCCGCGTTTTTGCCATTCCAGCATGGTCTCCACGTGCGCGGCCATCGAGGCCATCGCCCGTTTTTGATATTCGGCCAGATCGCTGGCTCGCAACTCTTTGGCCTCGTCCAAAGACAAGCCCGCAGGGATGTAGCCATACATCACATCGTGCGCGCTGGTTTGGTCGGTCGCCACGTCTGGCACAAAATCCATCGCCAAAAGCTGGGGCAGCACTTGCGCCGCGTTGCCAATCAGGCCGATGGATTTTGCAACCCCCGCGCGTTTTGCCTCCTCGGCCCAAGTCATGGCTTCTTCAAGGTTGTCGGTCGCCACATCCAGCTGGCGCAAGGAAAGCCGCCGCTCCACGCGCCAGCGATCCACATCCACCAAAACGCCCACGCCGCCGTTAAAGGTGATGGCCTGCGCCTGCGCGCCGCCCATCTCGCCCAGCCCGGCGGTGATGACCAATTTGCCCTTGAGCGAACCCCATCCCTGTTTGCGGGCCAGCGCGCCAAACGTTTCGTACGTGCCTTGCAAAATGCCCTGCGTGCCAATATAAATCCAGCTTCCGGCGGTCATCTGCCCATACATGATGAGACCTTCGCGCTCCCATTTGTCAAAATTTTCCTGGGTGGCCCAGTGCGGCACAATGTTGCTGTTGGCGATGAGAACCCGCGGGGCATCGGTGTGCGTGCGAAACACGGCTACCGGTTTGCCGCTTTGCACCAGCAGGGTCTCATCCGGCTCCAGCCTGCGCAACGATTCAAGGATCGCGTCAAAGCACTCCCAGTTTCGCGCGGCGCGGCCACGCCCGCCATACACAATGAGGTGATCGGGGTCAAACGCAACCTGCGGATCAAGGTTGTTTTGGATCATGCGGTAAGCCGCTTCGATCTGCCAGTTTTTACACGTGAGGGTTGTGCCGGTGGGGGCGTGAATTGTGCGCATGGTTTTTAATTTGCAAATGCCAGATCTTAAAAACGTCTTTTAACCGGAGTTACGCAAAGTTGAATCTAAATCACTCAAAAAACGATGAATTGTCATGCTGAGCTTGCCAAAGGCAGAGCCATTGGGCGAAGCATCTCTGGCGAACTCATTCTTAGGCTAAATTTGCCAGAGACCCTTCGCTACCGCTCAGGGTGACAAGCATTACTTTTTCGCGAATAACAGGTTTTGCGTAAGTCCAGTTTTAATTTAACTGGATTTATGCAAGTGTAACGCAAAGCGCCCTTTTTCGCTTTGCAATTTTGGAATTTAGATTTACGATTGGGACATGCTAGAACCAGAAAGCCGTGTGCTGGTCTGCCTCATCAACAACCCGCGCGATTTGGAGATTGCGCGCTGGGATCACTGGTATCGCATCCCGGTGAAGCACGCGCCCGATGAATATCTGGCGGATTACCTGGCGTTTTATCTCACCAGCGCGTTTGGCGATGAGAAATGGGCCATCAGCGAAATTGCCAAAGTGCGCGGGCACGAGTTGGTGCGGCGGGTAGATTTATTCCCGGACGAACCCAATCACCCCAGAGCAAACGAGGCGTATTACAAAATGCAGCTTGGCCCGCTGCAACGCCTGCCCCGCCCCATCCCCTCGCTCAAGTGGCGGCGCATCATGTTCATCTCCACCAGCGGCGACCAGTTGAATCACGCGCTGGAAGTGAGCGAGCTGGCGGCCAATTCAAATCAGTTTGTGCGGTTGATGGAAGACACGCTGGACGATGGGTGAATTAAAAACGGCAAAGGATACTCCAGTAAAATAATTTTGCACTTTGCACTTTGCACTTTGCATTTTGCATTTTGCGCCCGCCTTCGCGCTTTCCACTACAATTCAAGATATGGCCGAAAACCAAAAAGATCATCCGGTGTTTTCAATCATTGCGCCGGTGCACAACGAAGAGCTTGGCTTGCGTGAGCTGCATCGCCGCGTGCAGGAAGTGATGGACAGCACGGGCGAGACTTGGGAACTCATGCTGGTAGACGATGGCAGCCGCGACAAGTCGGCGCAGATCATCGCCGAGCTGAACGCACAAGACCCGCGCGTGAAAGGCATCAGCCTCTCGCGCAATTACGGGTTTCAAATGGCGGTCACGGCTGGGCTGGATCATGTGAAAGGCGACGCGGTTGCGCTGATTGACGCCGACCTGCAAGACCCGCCCGAAGTGCTGCTGGAGATGATTGCCAAGTGGCGCGAGGGCTACGATGTGGCGTATGGACAGCGCTCCGAGCGCGAAGGCGAAACGTGGTTCAAGCTCATCACCGCCAAATATTTTTACCGCATCATCCACGCCATCACCAGCGTAAAAATCCCAACCGACACAGGCGACTTCCGCCTGATGGATCGCAAGGTGGTGGACGCCATCCGCCAAATGCCAGAACGGCATCGCTTTTTGCGCGGGATGGTGGCGTGGGTTGGCTTTAAGCAGGTGGCCGTGCCATACAAGCGTCACCCACGTTTTGCCGGCGCAACCAACTTCACGGTCAAGAAGATGTTTAAGTTCGCGCTGGACGCCATCACCAGTTTTAGCTATGTGCCGCTGCAATTGGCGACCTATCTGGGCTTTGCGCTGGCGGTCATTGGCGCGCTGGCCATCATCGCCGTCATCATCATGCGGCTGTCTGGCAGCAACGATTTTGCCGGGCAGGCCACCACGCTGGTGACTGTGCTGTTTTTGGGCAGCATCCAGCTCATCGGCATGGGCATCATTGGCGAATATCTGGGCCGCATTTACGATGAAGTGAAAGCCCGCCCGCTCTACCTCATGCAGAAAACGTGGGGAATTGAAAAGTGAAGGGTGAAGGGTGAAAAATGAAATCCCCGTTGACGGCATGGTGATCACCCGCGACACGGTGTTTGCGCCGGGCGTGTATGTGTTGCCGCACGGGATTGAAATTGCGGCAAACGATGTGACCCTGGACGGCAACGGGGCCGTGATCGTTGGAGAAAACTTCGCGGGGCGCGGGGTATCCATCCACAAAAGAAAAAACGTGACCGTGAAAAACCTGAGCGTGGAACGGTTTTATCACGGGATACACGCCGAGAATTGCCGCGCCCTGCGGCTGGAACGCAACCGCGTTCGCAACACGCACGAGCTGGCCGGCCCAAACATTTTTTTGGATGTGTGGCTGGGCCGCGCTCACGCATATGGCGGCGGCATTTTCCTGGCGGGTGTGGCCGATGGCGTTCTGGAGGGCAACGACGCCCAACACCAACAAAACGGCATTTTGATGTATGGCTGCCAGAACATGCGCGTGACGCAAAACAACGCCTCGTTTAACAGCGGCTACGGCCTCATGCTGTTTGAGTCTTCGCAAAATGTGGTGGAAGAGAACACGGCGGATTTTTGTTGCCGCATCTACCACTACGACCAAACCGGCGAGCCGTATCACAACGGGGCAGATGCGGCCGGGCTGGTGATGATGTGCAACTCCTCGCGCAACACCATCCGCCGCAACAAGCTGCGCGGCGGGGGCGATGGCGTTTTTCTGGGCGGGTTTCACCGCGACAAAATAAAAACCCCGTGCAACGAAAATCTCTTCGAGGCCAACGACGGCTCATACAGCCCAAACATCGCGTTTGAGGCCACGTTTTCGCAGGGTAACATCTTTCGGGGCAACCGCGCCGATTTTTGCAATTACGGCTTCTGGCTGGGCTACTCCAGCCACACGCGGGTGGAAGGAAACTCGATCCGCCAAAACCGCGCGGCGGGCGTGGCAATTGAGCACGGGCATCACAACACCATTGAGGCCAACGCGTTTGAGCGCAACGCCGATGGCGCGCAATTCTGGGTCACGGCCAACCCGCCGTTCACCGATTTTTACCCGGAGTGTTCGGTGAGCGCAGATAACGTCATCCGCCGCAACGCCTTCACCCACAACGATTGCGGCCTGCGCATTTGGACCGAGCGCGGCGCGGCCAACCCAAACGCCTGCGCCCGTTTTACGATTGAGGACAACACCTTCTCAGACAATCGCGCGGCGTTTTGGCAAGAGGGGCTGGCGGAGTCGCGAGTGCAAAACACCTAGAAAGCCGCCTCTCACCCTCATCGTCACAAACCCAAGGTGTAAAATGATCTTGGGGTGTTTAAATGTGGGTTTTGTCAAAAACGTTTTTTCGCGCGCGCGCATGGAACGTGCTCAGTGTGCTTTTAATGCTGATTTGTTTGGGCTTTGTTCTGATCACCTTCCGCGATTACGGCATAGGCTGGGACGAAGGCCTGCAATACAAATATGGCGACTATGCCATCCAGTGGTATGTGTCTGGGTTTACCAATCAGCAAGCGCTGCACTTTTTCAACTTGATGTATTACGGCGCGTTTTTTGAAATGGTGGCGCAGGCCGCCACATACATCTCGCCGTTTGGCCTTTTTGAGACACGGCACTTGGTTACCGCACTTTTTGGCTTGTTGGGGTTGCTGGGCGCAATGAAGGCCGGGCGCGCGCTCAAAGGCCCGGCAGGTGGTTTTTTTGCGGCGCTCTTTTTGGCGCTTTCTCCATTTTATTGGGGCAACAGTTTTTTTAACTCCAAAGACATTCCATTTGCCGCGCTATCTGTCATTAGTCTTTATTACATTGTTCGATGGATATCCGAACTGCCAAGGCCGACATTTTCCACCGGCGCTAAACTGGCGTTGGCAACTGGCCTGACAATGGCGGTAAGAATCGGCGGAATTCTTCTTGTTGGGTATGCCGCGCTGGGAGTTTGTGTGTGGCTATTTTCGTGGTGTATTCGGCCAGGAAAGGATAAAAAATCTTTTTCAGATTTTCTATCGCTTTGCGCGCACATCGGGCTGAGTGGCATTCTGATTTTTGTTGGCGCGTGGGCGGTCATGACAATATTTTGGCCCTATGCTCAAATAGACCCAATCGGAAACCCTTTTCGGTCTTTACAAGTCATGTCGAGTTTTCCGCCACCCTACCCCACGTTGCTCTTTGACCGCCAGCTGGTTCCATTGCTTAATTTGCCAAAGAGTTACGTGCCGCGCCTTCTTCTCATTTCGTTGCCAGAATTTATGCTCCTCGCGGCAATTGTCAGCATCCCAACAGGTATTGTCAATTTTTTTAAACTGGTTAAAACACGGCAGTTGGACACACTTGCCATTGTTTGCATCCTGCTTGTATTTGCGGTGATGTTGCCAGCGGTAATGGTGGCAACTCATCTCTTACGAGTTTACGATGGGTTGCGTCATTTGCTATACATTTATCCACTCATGGCTGTCTTCGCATCAATATCTGTTGTTGCATTTGTTGAACATGCTTTCCCAATTTGGATAAAAGGTGCTTTTTTGGCGCTGATTTCAGTTTCTCTTATCTCAACCACCGCAGATTGCATCCAGCTTCATCCCTATGAATCGCTTTATTACAACCGCACAATTGGCGGCGGGCTTCAAACAATAGTTCACACCGATGACACAGATTATTGGGGAATCTCGCTTAAAGAAGCCGCCGAATGGCTTGTTCAAAACTATCCCAAACCAGCCAATGGCGAAAAAGTGAAGGTAGCTGGCTGCGGAGGCGATTACTCGATCTCTTTTTTCCTTCCCGCCGATCAATTTGAGTACGTGGGCGGGCCAGACACGGCAACCGAAAAACACGCCGACATCATTCTTGGAATTTTACGAATGGGGTGCTACCGGGCGGGCGGCGGCACCGTGATTCACGTCATCGCCCGCCAAAACGCGCCTTTGGTTTACATCAAAGCGCTGGCAAAATAAACAAGGTGACTTGGTGATGCGCCAGACAAGTCACCCAGTCACCCTTTTCAACCCTTTCATCCTTGTCTCTTACTCCAGCCCCACCACAAAATGGTAGTGCGGTTGCAGGCCGGGGTAAACCTCCAGCGCGGCATCGGGATATTTTTCTTTCACCGGCTCCAGCAGCGCGCTGGCGTGGGCTTCATCCAGCCCATTGCCATAAAACGCGGTGATGAGTTCGCGGCTGGCCGCGCCCCCAATCTCCAACGTGTTGAGCAGCACCACGCCCACATCATCGCCCGCGCAGGCCAGCTTGTCATCAATCAGCCCAATCACCTGGCCGTCGCGCACCTCCACCCCGTTCAAGGTTACATCGCGGGTGGCGGTGGTGATCTCGCAAGTGGTCGTTCGGCCAGCCGCCGCGTTCATCGCTTCCAGGTTGTTGGTCATATCCTGCAAAAAGTTAAAGGCGATGGAAGCCGCGATGCCCTGCGGGATGGTGCGGGTGGGCACAACCCGCGCCGGAATTTCGCTCATCTCGCAGGCCTGCCGCGCGGTGAGGATGATGTTGCCGTTATTGGGCAGCACAATCACCTCTTTGGCTTTGGCGTGTTTGATGGCGTCCAGAATGTCCTGGACACTGGGGTTCATCGTCTGGCCGCCGGGCACAATCGCCCTTGCGCCCACATCGTGAAACACGCGGGTGATGCCCTCGCCCGCAGACACGGCCACCAGCGCAAGATCAACCTCATCGGCGTGTTCAGTAACCGCATCGGCTGGCTTCACCTGACCGGGCAAAAACTCCTCAGACTGGGCTTGCATGTCCTCCACGACCACATCACGCAAAGACCCCAGACTTGCGCCGTAACTGATGGGAACGCCGGGGTCTGGGACATGCACATGAACCTTAATCACCTCGCCATCGCCCATCACCAGCGGGCATTCGCCCATCGCCTCAATTTTGGCGCGCACATCGTTCACATTCAGTTGGGCGCCAGAGCGGGCGTAAATCAAATATTGCACATCGTAACCGTAACCCGCTTCCTCATCGGTGGCGGCGTTGCCGGTCATGGCGCGGGTAGCCGCAACCACCACTTCGCTTTCGATGGTCTCGCCATTCACAAAGCGGCGCATCCCATCCAAAATAACAAAAAAGCCATAGCCGCCGCTGTCAATCACGCCGGCATCTTTGAGGATTTTTAGCAGGTTGGGCGTGCGCTGGGCCGATTCAAACGAAGCCCGCACCACCCCATCCAAAAGCGCATCCAGATCATGCGTTTGCTGAGCCAGTTGCTCGGCAGAATCCGCCGTCTCGCGCGAGACGGTGAGGATGGTGCCCTCCACCGGCGAGCTGATGCCCGCATACGCCGTTTTTGTGGCGGACCGAAAAGCCTGCGCGATGTCTTGCGCGTCGGCCACGTCTTTGCCCTCCAGCGAACGCGCCACGCCGCGCCAAAGCTGCGAAAGAATGATGCCAGAGTTCCCGCGCGAGCCGCGCAACGCGCCCGCAGAGATGGCCTTCGCCACCAGGCCGATGGAGCGCTCATCCATATTCGCGATGGCTTCCCACGCGGCGCGCATGGTGTGCATCATGTTTGTGCCCGTGTCGCCATCTGGAACAGGATACACGTTGTATGCGTTGACCGTTTGCTCTTGCTGTTTTAGCCAGAGATACCCCGCCTTAAAAAGTTTTTTGAAGCGTCGGCCGTCAAGGGTCAGGCGCAGGGTCTTCTGCGCGGTATCGTCGTTTTGTGTCATTATTTGGGTGGATGTGGCCTGAGAGGGCATGTGTGCGATGAACCGTTTACTTTCCATTGGACACGCGCACAGATGCGACATGAACTTTCACATCTTCGACCGAATAGCCTGTGCCGTGCTCAATGCCGTATGAAATCTGATGCTGCAAGCTGCTCACTACCGATGGAATGCGCACGCCATATTCAATAATGACATGAATATCCACCGCGACCGATGGGGCTTGTCCTTCGCGCGGGGTAATTTTGATCTCCAGCCCGCGATGCGGATCGCGAATAGTGGTGTCATACCCGGTATAGCGCGAGGCGATGCCGATTACGCCATACGTGTTTTTAGCCGCGTTCAGCGCAAGGGTAAACAGCACTTGGGGTTTGATGGCAATCGTGCCGGTGTTTTTCTGTTCACTCATCGGTGTGTCCATTTGGGGCCAATCTTAACATTGGGGAATGGAGATTAGAGAATGAGATTGGCTGACAAAGAAAAAAACCTCTGAATTACTTTGCGTTTTGCATTTCCGGGTATGGTAGACTTGCGCTTCTGTACTGAAACAAAAAGAGAGGAAATTTCGCAATGGCTAAGTGCTATTTTACCGGCAAATCCAAGTCGTTTGGGCAGTCTCGCAGCCACGCGCTGAACGCGACCAAGCGCACATGGAAGCCAAACCTGCAACGCCGCCGCATGATGATTGACGGCAAGATGCAGACCGTGATGGTTTCGACCAAAGCCCTGCGCACACTTGTAAAAGACAAGTAAACCGCAGACCAACTTTTAACGGCACGAGAACCTCCGGCTAACCGCGCGGAGGTTTTTCGTTTTTTCAGAGGTTGCGTTGCAAGCGCTTGTGAAAGTTTTGCAAAAATCAATTGACAGAATTATGGAAATCCGTTATGATGCTTTAAATTCTGTGAGCAATCTGTGGACAACTGGGGCTTTCACGGAGGATAACCCACCTGCCCCGATATAATTTCTGCCGAGGTAACTCGACAAGACTATGGCCAATGTATTTGACCGACTGCTCGGCTTGTTTTCGCTGGACCTGGGAATTGACCTGGGAACCGCGAACACGCTGGTGGCTGTCCGCAACAAAGGCATTGTGATCAACGAGCCAAGCTGGGTGGCGGTGAACCGCAAAACCCGCCAGGTGCTGGCCGTTGGCGCAGAAGCCCGCGAGATGGTAGGTCGCACACCCGCAAAAATTGTCGCCATTCGCCCGCTGCGCGATGGCGTTATTTCTGACTTTGAAATTACCGAGGCGATGCTGGATTACTTCATCCGCAAAGCCCACAGCCGGAGTTTGTTCAACGTCCCCCGCCCTCGCGTGGTGATCGGCATTCCGTCTGGCGTGACCGAGGTGGAGAAACGCGCCGTATACGACGCGGCCACATCTGCCGGGGCGCGCGAAGTGTTTTTGATTGAAGAGCCGATGGCTGCCGCGATTGGCGCCGGCCTGCCCGTGACCGAGGCGCACGGCAGTTTGATGGTGGACATCGGCGGCGGCACAACCGAGGTGGCCGTGTTTGCGCTGGGCGGCATCGTCGTCAGCCGCTCCATCCGTGTGGCGGGCGATGAAATGGATGAGGACATCATCAACTACGCCCGCTCCAAATACAACTTGCTCATTGGCGAGCGCATGGCCGAGAAAGTAAAAATCGCCATTGGCTCGGCCTTCCCTCTGCCCGAAGAAAAAACCATGACCCTGCGCGGGCGCAACCTGGTGACCGGTTTGCCCGAAGCCGTGGAGGTTTCATCCATCGAAATCCGCGAGGCGCTTTCCAGCTCGGTGAACACGATTGTGGAAACGATTCGCTCCACGCTGGACGAAACACCGCCAGAGCTGGTGGCCGATCTGATGGAAACGGGCATTGCGATGGGCGGCGGCGGTTCGCTGCTGCAAGGGTTGGTAGAGCGCGTGGCCGACGAAACCAACATCCACACCTGGCTGGCCGAGGACGCCCTGACCTGCGTGGCGCGCGGCTGCGAAGTGGTGCTGAACGATTACGATGACCTGCGCCAGGTGCTGGTAGGTCTGGAGCGCAACTCCACCTCGCGCCAAACCGGCACCGCCGTCGCCAGACGAGCAGCTTAATCAATGGCTAATTACGAATTACTAATTACGAACAAGCCCAACGCCAACTCATAATTAGTCATTCGGAATTAGCCATTCGTAATTGATATGCGTTCCAACTCCAGACCTCTTGCAACGCTCATTGTTTTGGTCATCGCCGTCATCATCGCCATTTTGGGCGTAACGCGCGGCGGCACGGGGGTGGATGGCCCGCTCTCGGTTGTGATTCGCCCCATCCAGCAGGCAGCAGAAAGCGTTGCGCGGTTTGTCTCTGGCGCAACACAGGGGCAATCGGCGGCAGATTTGCGGGCGCAAAATGCCGAGCTGCAAACGCAGGCCGCCAGCTTGTCCGCAGAAGTCATCCGCCTGCGCGAATTTCAATCGGAGGTGGCGCAATACCGCACCCTGCTCAACTTCAGCCGCGACAACCCCGCCTACGCCATCATTGGCGCAGATGTGATTGGAATTGGCGATAAGCGCTGCGCCGGGCAAGACCGCGCCCCCAATGAGATGGGCGTGTGCGCGAACGCCATCGCCAACGACCCCAGCCCATATGCGCGCTACCTCACCATCAACGCGGGCGAGCAAGACGGGTTAAAACCCGGCATGCCAGTGGTGGGCGGCGGGCTTGGGCTGATTGGGCGCGTGGGCCAGGTAAACCGCGCCACCGCGCAGGTGCAATTGCTCATTGACACCGCCTCATCGGTCAACGTCACAACCATCGTGAGCAAGACCACCGGCACGCTCAGCGGGCGCAGCGATGGCAGCCTTGTGATGCAAAACGTGCCGCAGACCGATTTTTTGCAGGTGGGCGATCAGGTTGTGACCAGCGGGCTGGGCGGAAATTTGCCGCGCCTGCTTCCGGTGGGCGTGATTGACCAGATTATCTCCACCGATGCGCAAATGTTCAAAGAAGCGCTTGTCCGCCCAATTGTGGACTTCAACCGGATTGACCAGGTGCTGGTGATTACAAACGCGCCATGAGACGCGCCACCCTCATCTTCCTCAGCATGCTGATGGCCGCCGTGTTGGACACAACGCTCATCCCCACGATGATCCCCGGCCCGGCGCGGCCAAATCTGGCGCTCATTGTGGCCTCGGTATGGGCGGCGTTGGGCGCGCCATATGGCTACATCTGGGTGTTCATCGCGGGTCTTTTGTTGGATGTGTTTTCCGCCGCGCCCACCGGCATGTTCGCCCTCAGCCTGCTGGGGGGCAACTTGGTGGCGCGGGTAATTGAAGCCGCGCCGATTCCGGTGGAGTGGTTCCGCGTGTCGGTGTGGGTGGCGCTGGTCACCGTCATCGCGCACAGCGCATGGATCGCCTTTCATCGCCTCACCGGCCAGATGATTGATTTGAGTTACGCCACCCAGTCCGTCATTTTGCCCGCGCTGGTGCTCAACCCGCTGATATCCATCCCGGTGTATCTGCTCCAAAGCCGCATTCTGGCAGGGACGAGTGACAAAACCCTGGGGTCGGGGATCTGATGGGGCATCAACCTCGCAGGTTGGCCTGCAAAACCGCGATTTTCCAAAATCTCACCGGCCAACCTGCGAGGTTGTAGCCTTGTGTAAGCCCAGTTTCTGAAAATTTTGCCGCGCAGGGCGGCGCACAGGGAAAAACGGATTATCCTAGCGGCGAATGCAATTTGGCGATTTACCCATCCGGCGCAGAACCAGCCTGACCCCGCCGCCCGACCAGCGCGGCGGACGGGCGCGGCTGCTTGCGCTCATGATTGGCGTGGTGCTGGCAAGCGGCTTTTTGATCTTTCGGTTGTATAGCCTGCAAATTATGCGTGGCGCAGAGTTCAAAAAAGCCGCCAACCAAACCAGCCAAACCGAAGTGCGAACCTCGGCCCTGCGCGGGCTGATTTACGACCGGGACGGTGTGCCGCTGGTGTTGAACGCCCCGGCCTACCAGATCACCATCACCCCAATTAACCAGCCGAGTTACACCAACACGGTGCAGCAACGCATGGATCGGGTGGAGATTTACAACCACCTCGCCCAACTCATCGCCCAGCCAGAGCTGACCGCGGGCGATATTATGACGAAGGTGACCAACGCCAACGCCCGCGCAGAGCCATACAAACCGGTGGTGATCGCAGATAACGTCCCGCGCGACATCGCCTTGCGGATTCAGGAAGAATCGTTGCAAATGCCGGGCGTGGGCGTGCAAAATTCGCCTTCGCGGGTGTATCCATACAAAGAATTGCTGGGCAACCTGCTGGGCTACACCGCCAAAATTCCAGACCTTACCGGCGTGCTGACCGACACGCTGGGCGATATTCAGAAAGAGTGGTTAAACCGCGATATTTACGCCGCGGACGACAAAGTGGGCGTGTCTGGCGTGGAGTATGTGGAAGAGCCGGAATTGCGCGGGATCAAGGGCAGCGAGATTGAACGGCGCGATGCTTCGGGAGAAATTCTCGGCACGGTCGGCGATCCCATCGCCCCCAAAGATGGGTATAGCGTGAAGCTGACGCTTGACCTGCGGCTGCAAAAAATTATTTCCGATGCGATGCTGCCGGTGATGGCCGAGCACAAATCGCCACGCGGCGCGGCGGTGGTGATGAACCCCAACACCGGCGAGGTGCTGGGCATGTTCAGCACGCCCGGCTATGACAACAACTTGTTTGTAAACGGCATCAGCGCAGATCAATTTAACGCATACTCCAACAACCTGCACTTGCCGCTGCTCAACCACGCCACCCGCGATACCGTGCCGCCCGGCTCCACGTTCAAAATCGTCACCGCCGCCGCGTTGCTGGAAGAAAAAGCGGTCACGCCCAACACCATCATCAACGACCCCGGCGTGTTTATTTTGCCCAACCAGTTTTACCCAGATGACCCATCGAAAGGCATAAAACTGTTTTGTTGGATTGGTCTCACGGGCGGCTCACACGGCCCCCAGCGCGTGAGCGATGCGCTGCGCAACTCGTGCAACACCTACTTCCGCAAGGCGGTGGGCGGGTTTGAGCCAGAGGGCATTGAAGGCATGGGGCCAGACAAACTCTCCAAGTGGGCAGAGCTATTTGGCGTTGGCGATCCGCTCAACGCAATTGAGACCGGCGGCTCCAGCGGGCTTGCGCCCACACCCGCGTGGAAACGCAAAACGCTTGGGCAGGTGTGGACAACCGGCGACAGCTACAACTACGCCATTGGTCAGGGCTATTTGCTCGCCACCCCGCTGGAGATGGCGAACATCATCTCGGTCATCGCTAACGGAGGCACGCTTTATCAGCCGCGCATCGTGGGCGATATTGTGGACGCGCAGGGCAAGGTGGTGCGCAAGTTTCAGCCCAAGGTGCTGCGCAAAGTTCCCATCTCGCCTTCTAACATGAAACTGATTCAAGATGCGCTGATGAGCGTGGTGGGGCCAAGCGGAACGGCGGTGGCCTCGCAAATTCCAGACTTTCAATACGCGGGCAAAACCGGCACCGCCGAGTTTTGCGATGACATCGCGCTCAAAACCGGCGTGTGCTACATTGGGATGAAAACCCAGCCCACTCACGCCTGGTTTGTAGCCTACGCCCCGGCAGAAAAACCGCAAATCGCCATCGCCGTGTTTGTGTGGAACGGCGGACAAGGCTCTGGCGTGGCCGGCCCCATCGCCCAGCGCATCATCGCAGATTACTTTAAGATTCCATTGGACAAAAAAGCGCCCGTGCAAATCACAGAGTAATTCGTAATTCGTAATTCGTAATT
>Ga0073904_10000572_pt1 | contig 26651 bp, 24 predicted proteins | sample KloWWTrecipitate_FD_66668 | JGI IMG/M metagenome (GOLD analysis project Ga0073904, IMG submission 66668) | Active sludge microbial communities from Klosterneuburg, Austria, studying microevolution and ecology of nitrifiers - Klosterneuburg... | ecosystem: Engineered > WWTP > Aerobic digester >... | reverse complement strand
CCGGCGACGGCGAGGTGCCCCCGGTGGAATCAAGATAGGTGAGGTGGCGGTACTGCTCGTACAGCGCGGCGACACGGTCAGCGACGTAGTTGATCTTGCCGGTCCCGGCAGGTTGTTCCCGGTCGATGAGACGCAGGTCGAGCGAACCGAGCCGGCCGTCGTTGCAGACCACCAACATGTTGTCTTGGCGCGCTGCATCTTTGGTTTTCGGGCCGCTGCGGATCTTGTCGGCGCGTTCGCCCAGTTCGGCCACGAGCCCGTCGAGTTGGTCGGTGGGTGGCACCAGCACGATTTCGGCGCCGCCGTCGGCGAGCTCAGGGACTTTGATGCCGGCGAGGGCTTCGTCGTCGAGGAAGTCGGCGAACGACTGGAACAACGTCAACAGCTCAGGGATGTTGTCGAAACTCGCGAGGCGGGTGTTGATGCGGAATCGGCCACCCTCGGGTGACAGCTCCATCTTGGTGACTGATCGGGCGAAGGTGCCCGCCCACGAATCGAACGACTGCATGTCCATCCGATTGAGCAGATCGGGCACCAGCATCCGCTTGAGCACCCACATTTCCGCCAGGGTGTTCGTGATTGGTGTCCCCGACGCGAACGTCGCCACTTTCGCCCCGTACTGGGTGCGTAGCCAGTCCAACTTCACGAGCATGTCGGTGGCTTGCTGGGACGCTTTGCCAGCCACCCCAGGGATCGACGACGGAATCCTGAGCCCCTTATAGGCGTGGGATTCGTCGACCATGAGATAGTCGACGCCGAGGTCCTCGAAGTTCAGGTGGTCATCGTCGACCTCGATGTCCAACAGCTTCGACAACTCGGTGTTGAGTTGCGCTTTGGATTTCTCGATGGCTTTGGCTGCCTTCTTCGATCCGGCCTTGGCGGCGGCGTGGGCGGCCTCGTCGTAGATGGTCAGTTCGTCGCGGATGAAGTCGGCTTGGGTTTGCGTGGACGCCGGGATCTTCTTGAACGTCGACTGGGTCATCACGACACCGTCCCAGTCCCCGTTCGCGCAGCGCGCCACGAATGTCTTGCGACGTTCAGGGCTCACATCGTCGATCGACGCGACGAGCACCTTTGCGGTCGGGTACAGCTGTTGGAACTCGCGGGCGAACTGCTCCAACATGTGGTTCTTGACGACGAACAACGGTTTGGTGATCTGCCCGGTTCGTTTCAGCTGACGCGCGGCGATCACCATCGCAGCGGTCTTGCCTGAGCCGACCTTGTGGGGCAGCAACGTCGAGGTATCGGTGCCCATCACCCGCCACACGGCGTCGAGCTGATGTTGATGCGCGGTGAATGCCGGCGACAACCCGACCAGTTCGCCCATGCGCGATCCGTCCCACTTGGTGAGCACTGTCGAGTTGAACCGTTCGTTGAACGTGGTCTCCAACCGGGCAGCGCGATCAGGGTGTTCCCACACCCACTCCGCGAAACGGTCCTCGAGGTCGGTTCGTTTGTCGTTGGCTTCCAAGGTTCCTGCCACATCTTTGTGGCGGCGACCGTCGGCGTCGGCGTACTGCAAAACGGTGGGGCGCATGTTCAACGCGTCCGACACGAGCTCGTAGGCGTTGGCTTTGTCGGTGCCCCACTCGGTCGTGGCCTCGACACGGCGTTCGTCGGACCATGACGGCTCCACCACCCACTTGCCGACCAACGCGGCGTGCTCGACGACCAAACGCTCAGGTTCAGCGCCCAACGTCTCGACGAGGAACGCCTTGACGTCGGCCGGCTCGATCCACACCGCACCCAAACGGGCGGTGATGACCTCAGCAGGCACCCACGTCGGCACCACCTCGCCGAGCGCGTCAACGTTCGATTGGAACATTGCGTCGTCCAACGCAGCGGCGCGGGCGGCGGCGAGCTTGGTGCGCACGTTGCCCGACAGGTACATCTCTGCTGACACCAGCTCCGTCGTCGTCGGGTCGCAGAACACCAGGTGCTCGCCGAGCAGCTCCGCGCGTACCGATTCGACATCGCCGGCGACCAGTGACGCGATGAACTCGACGTCGACGCTGCGGGTGTGCGCCATTGACGTCGCGAGCGCTTCTGGCAGTGTTTCCGCGCCGAGGTGTGTGCGTTCGGGGCGCACCATCCACTGGTCGAACACGTCGGCTTTCGTTGCGACGCCGGTGACTTGATCGAACACTTCCAACGCCGACACCGTTGGCCAGCCCGGGTCTTTACGGAACCGTGCCGGGGTCTTCAACACCCGGCGCCCGGTCACGTCGGAGAACGCGTTGATCGCACCGTGCTCGGACACGTAGTTGTCGTAGCGACGGTTCATCTCCAGGCGGGCTTCATCCCACGCCAGCACCGCACCAGGATCTTGGCCGTGGCTTTGAAGCGCCATCACCAACCGGGCGCTGTCACGCAAGTTGACCAACGCCACCATCTGACGACCAACACGCTTGTTGGTCGACTTCACCGCCACCGGCCCGTCGGGTGTGGACTCCACCAACGCACCCGTCTCCGACAGATACAGCTCTTTGAGAATCATCTGGCGTCCAGCGACGACCGGTGCGGGAGGCCGCACCGGCACCGGTGGGCTCGGGTCGTACACCCCAACCAAGCTCGGCGACATCTCGGCCACCGTCCAGGCGAGTTGCTGTTGCCAGTCGTCGGGTTTGGTGACCAGCAGTTCGTCGTTGGCGTACATGCCGCGCCCAGCGATGATTGTGCCGATCACCCGTCCCCGACCTCCCTGGTCGAAGATCGAGTTGGTCCTCACTTCTACGGTGTCGGTGTCGACCATCGTGGTCGCTTCCCAATCGAATGGTGCAGGCACCTCGGTGTCAGCGCGGCGACGGAACACCAGCACATCGGTGACCGCCTGCGTGCCGGCGATGTGGGCGTGGGCACCCGACGGCAACCGGATCGCGCCGACCAGGTCGCCGTAGGAGGCCAACAGACGTCGTGCGGCAGGGTTGCGTGAATCCAAGGTGTACCGCGACGTCACCATGGCCATCACCCCACCCGGCTTCGTCAACGCCAAACTCTTCGCCAAGAAGTGGTTGTGGATCGACAGTCCGTCAGGGTTGTGGAGCGGATCGAACAACGGGTACTTGCCGAACGGGACGTTGCCGATCGACGCGTCGAACGACCCGTTCACATCCCGAACATGCTCGAACCCGATCGAGCGCACGTCGGCTTCGGGATACAGCAGCGCCGCCACCTTCGCCGTCACCGGTTCCAGCTCCACCCCAACGAACGACGACGCCTCACGCAGCGGCAACGGTGCGGTCCCGATGAACAGCCCGGTGCCGCACCCTGGTTCCAACACTCTGCCCCCGTCGAATCCGGTTGCCGTGACGAGCGACCACATCGCGGTGGTGATCGCCGGGTCGGTGAAGTGGGCGTTCAGGATGGATCGTTTCGCCGCCGCCCACGCCTCGTCGTCGAAGAACTCCGACAGACGTTCACGCGCGGTCGCCAGTGTGGTGTCGTCGGTGTCGAACAGCCTGGCGGCGGCGCCCCACCCGGTCCATTGCGCGAGCACGTCACGGTCGGCGTTGCTGGCTTCACGACCGGAGGTTTCGAGGTCGGCGAGCAGTTCGACAACAGCGACGTTGCGGGCGACGCGGTCGTTCAGTCCGGTCGGTGCCAGGCGTTGCGGGTCGGGGCGGAAGCCGGCACGACCGGCACCGATCCCATCAGTTCGTGCGTCACGTCCAACGCGGTGAGCTTCGTCGGTGTTCTCGGGAACTCGTCGTTCAGGTCCGACCACAGACCCTCGATCGACAACAGCATGTCGATCACCGTTGCCTGTACTTCGGCGTGGGTCTCCGCTGGTGTCGACCAGAACGTGGTCGTCTGCGGCACCGAAGAGCGTTCCGTCATCGCGGCGGCCATCATCTGCAACGCTTCGGCCGTCAACTGGTTCACGATCTCGTTCGATCGTGGGTGCTCTTGCAACCAACGGTGCCGGATCGGGTCCGCCTCGGCGAGCTGTTGCAGGAGTGCGTCGCGCAGGGTCTTGCGCGAGAGGTTCCACATCTTCGACATGATGATGTCCTTCGTCTGGTTCAGCGATGTCGTCGATCGAACCGAACAACGACATCTGTCCATCAGGTTGAGGGGAAGCCACTGCCATCGTAGTTCCCTGATCACATTCCCAGGTCCATGCTCGGCCCTGCACTCAGCAACGGCATCGACGGTGCGTTCACGCCCACCACCGCAGCCCGGTCGAACACGTCGACCCACTCGTTGGACACCGCCGCCCAATCCGACAAATCCATCCCGTCGGGTGGGCTCACATTGGCAATGTCGCCCACGTCGCGGTCGTTGAGCAGCTCGATCAGCTTCGCCGCGCCTTTGGCACCGGATTCCGACACGTCACAGTCAAAGCACACCGCGACAGCGACGTCATGGTCTCGAACGAACCCGGCGATCTCGTCAGCGACGCGCCCGTCGGGATACATCGATCCCAGCACCGCTACCGACGCGAACCCGGCCTGCGCCGCGATGAGCGCATCAGGCGCCCCTTCGGTCACCACCAGTACATCTCGACGAGAATCGACCGTGGGCGGTGTGGTTGTCCACGCCACCCGAGGGTTCGCCGCCCACCGCCGCGACGGGTTGTCGTACTTGTCACGGCTGGCGGGCGGTTGCAGGAACCTGGCCTGGAAGTAGGTGATCTGCCCACGCCGATCCAATGCCGGGAACACCGCGGCGGGCCACCCGCCCGGTAACCCTTTGGGGCGAGGCAGGAACTTGCGGCCAGGGTCCGCTCCGACCCGGTTCGCACGCAACACCTCATCACGCAGACCCCGAGCATGCAGCCAGTCGCGCACGTCACGCCCCGAACCTGACCACAGCAGCTTCTCGCAGCGACGCACATAGTCCACTGCTTCAGCGGCCGGTGCGCCGACCGGGCGACTCTCCGGTCCTGGGCGTCGTTCGAGGACCTCCAGGTGGGCGTAGTTGTCGTTGAGCCAACGAATTGCTTCACCGACCGGCAACGACTTCGCGGCCATCACTGCGTCGATCGCTGTGCCGGACTCACCACCCGACCAGCACCGCCACCGCTGCGTCCCTGCCGAATCGGTCGATACCTTCACCGACGGGTTGATGTCCTCATGTCCCGTCGACGGGCACCGCCACTGCCGTCCTCGGCCTTGACCTTCGCCCGGTGACAGACCATCGAGCACCGCCACCAAATCCACGCGTGCCAACAAATCGTTCCGGTCGATTGCGAACGAGCCGTCAGCCACCGTCACTCACCGCCCCCACCCGTCGGTGACACTGAGCTTCGATCAGTCGCAGTGAACTCATTGGTCTAGGCAGCCATGGCCTGATCGGTTGTAGGAACTTCCCGGAATCGCGAACGGTCCGGAGTTCCAACGTGGGCATGCGGGTCAGTCGCCGTGCCGGTTGACCGACTTGGCCTGAACCTTGACAACTGGTCGGGATTCCTGAAGGCTTGCCGGGTATCGAGGTGATTCGCTCGACCGGCTGAACAGGAGGAGACGCTATGGCGTTGGCTGTGGTCCGCTCCTTGGACGCCCCGAAGGCGCTTGTCGCGCCTGGTGAGGTTGAGGATTTCGAGCAGGAACTGGTCGATCAGTATCTGCTTGCGACGGTGGGTGCAGGTTCGGGTGACTCGACGGTGGTGGAGGACCGAGGTGCGATCTTCGAGTTCATCCGGTTCCTGGGGCGACCGGTGTGGACGGCGCAGCCGGCCGACGCTGATCGGTTCTTGGTCCATCAACGCAAGGAGTTGCATCGGGCCCGGTTGACGGTGCAGCACAAGGCGTGGTCGCTGGCGCGGTTCTACTCGTTCCTCGTTGCCCGCTACTCCGGTGACATCGAACGTTTGACCGGCCACGTGGTGATCCAGATCATCGACGAGTTCAACCGGCCGACCAAAGCCGACTACAGCAACGTGCGGGTACCGCCGTCGATTGAGGAGATCGATGTGTTGTTCGCAGCGTGGCGTGAGTGGTTGCCCGAGGCGCGCAAGTTCTTGCCGGCGACACGGGATTACATGGCGGCGTCGTTGTGGCGCCGGTGCGGTCTGCGGATCCAGGAGACCTACATGCTCGACATCCGTGACTGGCGACGTGATTTGGGCGAGTTCGGCAAGATCCATGTCCGGTTCGGCAAAGGCAGCCGAGGCCGCGGACCCAAGAGTCGACTGGTGCCGGCGATCAACGGCGCGGCGGATCTGATGGATTGGTGGTTGGGCGACATTCGCCACCAGTTCGACGACGCCTATGAGGACCCGAACGCTCCGCTGTTCCCGAGTGAACGGCGAGACAAGCTGACCGGTGCGTGCAGCCGGATCGGTGACCAGGCGCTGCGTGACGGACTCGCCGCAGCGGTTGGTCGTTGGTTGCCGGCGTGGTCCGACGGTCGGTTGACGCCGCACACGCTGCGCCACTTCTGCGCGTCGTCGCTCTACCAGCGCGGCGTCGACCTCAAAGCAATCCAGGAACTGCTCGGCCACGAGTGGTTGTCGACCACGACCCGCTACATCCATGTGCACGGCGATCACATCGAACGCGCCTGGACCGAAGCGAACCAGCGGATTGCCGACCGCCTCGACCCGAACCGGGACAACGAACAGGAGTGAACTGATGCGTTGGAATCTGAGACTGACCGCTGCCGAACAGGGCATCTGGAAATCGACCGAGATGCGACGCCGGCTCGCGGACGCCGGCTTGGAGATCTCGGCCGGGAAGATGTCGTCGTTGTGGGCGGGAACGCCAACCACGATCCGGCTCGAGGACCTCGACGTGATCTGCTCGGTCCTCGATTGCGACCCGGACCAGTTGTTGATCCGCGAGCCGGACAAGGTCGAGGCCCGCAAACCGCGCAAGAAGCGCGCCGCTGGTGCGACGGTCACGCCGAGGTTGGGGAAGAACCGAACGCTGCCGCCGGGGTGAGCTGGCAGAGCTTCTGCGCCACATGCGGCGAGTGGCCCGTCGCGTTCACCACGGTGAAGTTCTGCTTCGGGTGTTGGCCCGGCGGATCCGCCGTTCCGCCACCTTGTCTCGAGTGCGGATCGACGACGGACTACTTCACCAACGGGCTGTGCGGTCGCTGCCACCGGATGGGCCATGTCACGATCGACACCTGTCCGGACTGCTTCGCGTGGGGTGCGTCCAAGCATCGAGCCTGGCGATGCACCGCGTGCAACGGCTGGCGAGAAAAGCGCAAGCTCGGAGTCTGCTCGTGCTGCAGCCGCGAAGTCCCCATCAACATCTACGGCGCCTGCCGGCTCTGCACCAAGCAACGCACCCGGGTCCTGGCGACGAAGCCGCCGTTGCCGCTCCCCGATCTGATCGCCGCGAACCGGAACGGACAACAGCTGTGGTTCGCCGATATGGGCAAAGCTGCCTCGGCGCGACGCCCGAAGTCGCCGCCACCACCGGTTGCGGTCGGGACTCTCGCCCGGTTCCCGGTCACTCACCTGCAATTGCCGCTGTTCCGTTTCGAACGTGACCTCAGCGTCGCCCGCCGGGTCGGTCACCTCGATCCCCGCGACGCGAACCTGGCGTTGCTGTTGGATCAACACGTCGACGAGTTCGGCCGAGCTCACGGCTGGGACCGCCGCAAGATCGTCACCGTTCAACACGGCGTGCACATCCTGCTCGGCCAGCAAGAAACGATCGGCGCACCAATTCGCTGCAGCGACATCGACGCGATCGCCAAACTCAAGGTGTCGACCGTCGCGCTGAGCGACGCCCTCGACGCCGCTGGCATGCTCGACGACGACCGACCACCATCGATCGTTGGCTGGTTCGCCACCAAGACCAACGGCCTGCCCGAAACCATCGCCGCCGAACTCGGCGTGTGGTTCGACGTCATGCGCCACGGCAGCACCACCCCGCCTCGCAGCAAGCCGCGCAGCGATCTCACCATTGGTCAACAGCTCCGATCGGCGATGCCCGCCGTCGAAACCTGGGCCACCAGGCACACCTCGCTGCGCGAGGTCACCCGCGACGACATCTACACAGCGCTGCCGGCGAGCGGATGGCAGCGCACCCACATGCTCCAAGGACTCCGCTCGATCTTCCGGACCCTCAAGGGCCGCAAGGTCGTGTTCACCAACCCCACCACCCACATCCGCCAACCCCACACCAACCACCCGATCCCCGCCCCCGTTGGTCTCGCCACCATCCGCAACCTGCTCGACTCGCCGAACACCGCCCGGGCACTCACCGCAGCGCTGCTCTGCTACCACGCCATCCGCGTCAAGGACCTGCGCCACATCGGACTCACCGACATCTACGACCGGCGCCTCCACCTCGGCGACCAGACCATCGTGCTGGCCGACGCCGTCCTCGAACGCCTCGACACCTACCTCTTCCACCGGCACTACACCTGGCCGAACACCGCCAACGAGCACCTGTTCATCAACATCCGCAGCGCCCACCACACACGCCCGGTCGACAGCTCCTGGCACACCCGGTTGCTCGGCACACCCGCCCAACAGATCCGCCAAGACCGCATCCTCGACGAAGCGTTCGCGACCGGCGGCGACCTCCGACAGATCAGCGACCTGTTCGGCCTCTCCGTCGCCCAAGCCAACATCTACGCCAACCACGCACACCACGCCGCTCTCAGCGACCAAGCCGGGCACGACTGACCCACGACGCATCGGCCCGGACCAATACATCGGCGCAGGCCGATACAATCCGCCGGCATGAGCGCCACGATTCAACACGCTGCACCCATCGCGACCGCAGCGAAACTGTTCTGCGGGTTCGGCGACCCGACACGCCTCGCGATCATCACCACACTCGCCGACGGTGAACAACGCGTGAGCGACATCGTGACTGCGCTGAACGGCTCCCAGGGCAACATCTCCGGTCACCTCAAGTGCCTCAGAGAATGCGGACTCGTGACCGATCGGCGCGTCGGCCGCGAGGTCCACTACCGCATTGCCCACGACGAAGTCATCGACGTGGTCCGCTCGGCCGAACGACTCCTCGCAGTCACCGGCGAACACATCGATCTCTGTCCGAACTACACCACCAACCCCAACGCGTGAGCAGCCGATGACCGTCAGCCGTTTCCACGTCGCCGGCATGGACTGCGCCGCCGAAGAACAACTCGTGCGCATGGCACTGTCCGACATCGACCAGATCAACCGCATCGAAGTCGACCTCGACCAACGTGACGTGCTGATCGACCACACGACCGACACCGACACCATCGACACCGCACTCCAAACCCTCAACCTTGGCGCCGAGTTCGTCGACGACACCAGCGAGATCGGGCCCGCCCCCGACACCCGACGCGAACGCAACGCGCTGATCGTTGCGTTCGTGATCAACGCCGGCTTCTTCGTCGGCGAACTCACCGTCGGCTTGATCAGCCGCTCCATGGGACTCATCGCCGACGCACTCGACATGGGCGCCGACGCCAGCGTGTACGCGCTCAGCCTCGCCGCCGTCGGGACCGCTGCCGCACGCAAGAAACAACTCGCACGCACGAGCGGATACCTCCAGATCGGCCTCGCCGCGCTCGGTCTCGCCGAGGTCCTACGACGATTCTTCGCCGACAACGAACTCCCGGACCCGACCTCGATGATCGTGATGTCCGTGCTCGCGCTCGCCGGCAACATCATCACACTGCTCGTGCTGCATCGCGTCCGGTCCGGCGAAGCACACCTACAAGCCAGCTGGATCTTCACTGCCAACGACATCAAGGTCAACGGACTCGTCATCGCTGCAGCGATCGGCGTCACACTCACCGACTCCGGCATCCCCGACCTCATCGCCGGCGCCGTGATCTTCGCCGTCGTCGCCAACGGCGCCCGACGCATCCTCAAGATCAGCCGATGAACCCGACCCGACGTCGCACCATGCTCGCCTGGATCGCCGCGCTCATCACGATCGATCTCGCCACCAAGATCTGGGCCACCGCCACACTCGACGACGCACCCACCACGCTTCCCGGACCCATCGACCTGCAACTCAGCTACAACAGCGGCACCGCATTCGGGCTGTTCACCAACATCCCACCCCTGCTGATCACCGCCGCAACCCTCACGATCGCGCTCGCAATCCTCCGAGCCGCATGGAACAGCCGGACACCCACCGGGCCCGCCACGCTCATCATCGCCGGAGCGCTCGCGAACACCATCGATCGGCTCGAAGCCGGCTCCGTGGTCGACATGCTGCACACCGGCTGGTGGCCCACCTTCAACATCGCCGACATCTACATCACCACCGGCATCGCTTGGTGGGCAATCACCGCCACGACCGCCGACCATTCGATCTCGCCGACCATCGAAGCAACCAGCGCCACACAGCAACCCCAGACCTGACACGGCACACTCATCCGCTACGGTGACCCCCAGTTCACCAACCCCGGACCAGTCAGCCAGACCAGACCGACAAGCACCCCGGAGTTCGGCCCCTACGACCCCGGTCATGGCTTCATCCCCTGGTCTGTGTTGCAGATGTCGTACTCGTGGGCGGCGATCACGTGCTGCACGACCGCCCAGCGGCCCGCCACGTTCCACACCGCACGACCACGGGTCAGTCGTGGGAGCAACTCGACGAGGCGGTCGTTCATCTGCATGGCTTGACCGGTGAGTGCGAGCTGGTCGGTGGCTTGTCGAAACACGACACGGGTCTGCACATCACCCAGCAATCCTTCGGCGACCTTCGCCGCGGAGGATCCGGTGTCGGCTTGGGCTTGAAAGTCCGACAGGCGGTGTGTGATCAAGGTGTTCCACACACCAAGGTCACGGCACAGCTTCAAGCGTGCCTGCAACGCCTTCGCGGCACGTTCTGATGCCATTGTGGCCCACACCTCGTCGTCGACGAGGATGCCTCGGCGGCCCTGGTCTTTCATGGTGGCCATCTGCCCCGCCAACGTTGCTGCAGTTGCCATCTGCACCAGCGGCAACGCGTCAAGGTTCGAGAACACCGCCGATAGATCGACGACGACGCCTTGGCCGTCCATCTTGTCGATCGACACCGTGGACTGGCCGTCGAACATGCCGCGCAACGTCTTCTGCAACAGCTTCGACAACGCCAATCGCAGCGCCGTCACCGCGGTGTTGATGTCGCGTTCTTCCAACAGCTTCAACTCGTCCAACGACAACAACTCAGCCGGCAGCTCGCCCAGCAGCATCGCCAAGTCGACCAGTGTTGGCGAGAGCCGCATCGAGGCGTGCTTGGTGTCGAGCACTTCGATGGCGGTGGTCAACAACGCCTCCTCGATGGCGTCGAGATCTCGGCGCATCACCGTCGACAACAACCCTGTCACCAACTCTTGGCGGTTGCGGAGCGAGTCCGCACGGTTGCCTGGTCCGGCCTCCAACGGGTTCAACCGGTCGAATCCACCGGGGAACAGCTTCACCACCGGCATATCGAGTGCGGCGGCGAGCGCCCCGTATTCGCCTTTGGGATCGGAGATCGACAAGAACCGGCGACGACCGTAGAACGCTGCTTGGCGGTACAGCATGGTCTTGACCGCCGATGACTTGCCGTTGCCTGGCTCACCCAGAATCAGCATGTTCGAGTTCGTCAGGATCGTGCCGCCACCCAAGTCTTTGCCGTACAGCTCGAAGGGGTCATAGGACCACGCCGAGTTGCCGTCGGTGACGTTGATGCCCACATACGGAGACGCCGTGGACTTCAACGCCCGCCCACCATGAAACGGATAGATCGATGCGATGTGGGCGGTGGTGCCCCGGTGACGTGGAAGCCGCAACCCGCCGCCGGCACCCGCCACACGTGCAACACCACGAAGCGTTGGTGCCGGCTCCGCAGGCTGGGCGACCTCGTTGGTCTTCTTCGTCTTGTTGGTGTTGAACCAACGGCCCATCACGACTCCCCGAACCGGCGAGCGACGCTGCGACCCAACGGAAGCGACGACACCCACCCGTCGCCTTGGCGGCCCCACAACGGTTGCAGCTCGACGCCGGCGTTCGCTGCGGCCTGTTCCATGTCGGCGCCTTGGGCGTCGAGATCGTCTTCGGTCGGGGCGCTCAAGGTGACCAGACCGGTGTATCGGCACTCCACGAACCCTGCCGACAGCTCTATCTCTCGGGCCTCGACCTCGGTCACGGCTTTGGTGTCGGCACGACGAATGATGTTGCCTTTGCGGCGTCGAGACTCAATGTTCGCTTCACGCTGCGTGCGTTCCCGGTCGACATCGGAGTCCGACTTCGACGGTGGCACCGGCTCGAACACTGTCGTCAACGACCGGGTGCAACCCGACTCGAACATCAACGCGTCCATCCATGACGCTGCCACCTCACGCCGTGGCCACGAAGCGAACCACCATGACCGGTGAAAGGCCCCGTCGATGATTGCCATGCCCAACTGGTCATCGACATGCATCGGCCCGAACGTTGGTGCTGCCACCCCAGTCGCGGACGCCAACGACCGTTTCAACGTCGTCAGATGCTCCACCACCGCAGGGTTCGCCCGCACCCGCATCGACGTCACCAGATCGGCCGCAGACAGCACCGACTCGACACGCAGACCTGAACCGTTCAACCGGCCGGCGAACAACCGGGTCTGCTCGGCCACGAGCCGCAACCCGGCCGCTAGCTGCGACTCACCTTTCGCTTTCGTGACCCGAGCCAGATCGACGGTGACCTCCACGAGCACCTCATGGTCAACAACATGAGCGGAGGTGTCGCTCAGCAGTTGCAGATACCCGGCGCGTGCCGGATGCGGGGCCTCGTCGGCCCACTTCGACTCGAGCTGGGCAACGGTGTCGCGGATCGCGACTGGCGAGGTCCAGTCATGGAACGTGACCCGAGACACCGGCGAGTTCTCACGAGCGAACCCGCCAATCGCTGCGCCCCACTCGTCGATGCGCATGTCTTGGCCGGCTGCGTCCACCAGAGCGAACTGTCCGTCACCGGACACTCGCAACACCGCCGTCAACGAACCAGCCTGATGATCGCGGACCACACCAATGGCGACCTGGTGGCCGGGGGTGATCCATGCCACCTCGAACTCGAACAGGTCGAGTCCCGACAGCATCGGTGGCAACGCCACAGGCTGATCGCCGTCGCTCACCAGCGCAACGGGACGGAACCAGGTGTTACGCGAACGCAGTTTGCGCCACCACCACACCGCCAACGCCGGCAGGATCTCATGGGCGGGCCGGTTCCTGATCCGACCGAACCACAACGCCGCAGCGACCATGGCCACCGCAATCGCCACCGGGACCGGCACGTAGCCAGACACTGCGAACCAGGCAACCAGCAACGTCAAGATCGCCACTGCGACCATGGTCGGTGGCACCGTGCCGAACAGCCCTGAACGGCGGCGTTCACCAAACCGGTATCCCCGCAACGGTTGCGTTGTTGAACCCATCACGAACCTCCACTCACATCACGCCGGGACCCCGACGGCGACGGTGTTGCAGCACCACCACCTGAGGGGCTCGACACTGAACTTGTTGTCGCCGACGCCGTCGACGCCACCGTTTGGCCCGCGGACCGAACCGCGCCCGCTGCAGCGACGACCGGGGCCGCAGGACCCGCAGCCGGTGCAGCCGCCATACCGGCCGCACCACCACCCGCAGCAGCACCACCACCCGCCAACGCAGCACCGCCACCACCACCGGCGAGCCCTGCACCGCCACCGGCTGCCGGCGTCGCTGCACCCGCTGCGCCTCCAGGGGTGGTGCCACCGGCCTTGCCGGACAGTCGACGCACGGTCTGGCCCCCGTAATAGGACAACTGGGCCGATTGCATCGCACCTCGTGTCGGTGCCGACGCGATGCCTTGCGCAACGACGGCCGCAGCGACGATCGGCATCAACTTGAACGTCAGATACGGCATGAATGCTGCCAACCCGAACAACACCACCCCGGCCACGAGCGTGCCGAGCTCGGCGGCGATGTTGTCGCCAACACCAGCACCCGGCTGCCCGGTTGCACCGAGTCCGTCAAGGGCTTCCACCGACACCGCAATGGCCAGCACCATCACCGGTTTCGCAATGATCAACGCAACGAGTAGCTCGAGGACCTTCTTGGCGGTGTCACGCAACGGGGGGAACAGCATGGCGGGGAAACCGAACGCCACGGCGTAGATGATCACCAAATAGATCAGTGCCTCGCGGATGAACAGCACGATCCACATGAACAACATCGCCACGATCAGAAACAGACCAAGCAGCGGGCCGGTGAACGCCAACGCACCGGGACCACCAGCGAGGCTGACTTCGATCACGTTGCCAAACGCTCCTTCGGCGGCGTCGCGGCTCTGCAACCACACATAGTTCGACATGCCATCGGCGATGTCGATCGCAACCTTCGACAAGCCCACCACCGCAAACGACGCGAACGCAGCGATCGGCAAATCACGACCAACCGTTTGGATGACCGCTCGTGGCGACCCGCCGGCAACGGCCTTGATCACCGCCAAGAACACCAGCACCGCCACCACCGACACACCAATGCTGAACCCGGTATCGAACGGTGTGCCACCGCCCACCGACGGGGCCCGATTACCGGAGAACCACTCCGCCTGCGGATTCGGTGACGACGCCGTGTCCATGAAGTTCCACAGCGCCATCATCAACGCCACCACGCCTTTGGCAATCCAGTCGGTGATCCCACCCACGACCGTCTCCCAAGCCCAACCCGCAGCTGCGGAGAACGTCGACGACAAGAACCCCCATGCCAGCCCGAGACCACCGAAGATCGGCATCAGTCCTCACCCTTCGTTGTGTCAACAAACACCGCCGGTTCCCACGAGGCGACATCGGTGAAGTCCGCTGACGGTGACGGCAACGCCGCCTCAACACCAACCGGAGTCGGTCCCTCCACGACCACGACCTCGGCGATCTTCCAGTCGTCGCGTTCCCACACCAACTCGATGCGATGAGTGCGCCATCCAGCCGTGACCGCAGCGTCGTCGACGCCACCAGACACCACCACTGACCACACACCGACCGACGCAGCGGTGGCCGACGCAGAGAACACCGTGGACTGCAACGGAGACTCGATCCACATCCGATCCTGTGCACCAGGGCCCAAGGCGTCCAGCAACGCCACGTAGTCAGCAACAGCGTCGTCGATGAAGGTCACTGCACCTTGAGCGGACATGACCTCCACGAGCGCGTTCTGCAGACTCAGCGGGTTCAGTTTCATCAACGCCGGGAACGACGCAACCCAGTTCACTGCTGCGGTTGCCGCCCCTCGATCCGACTGTGGGTACCCGACCGGGATGCCCCGTTCGGTCGCCACCGCCACGACCTCCCCCTTTGTTGGGAGGTCAGTCCCGACGCCCGCAGCGGTCGAGGCAGCAACAGTCGACGCGCCCGTCGAGTCGTCGTCCACCACGAACGAGCGAACCGACCAGCCAACCAACATCACCGCCGCAGCCGCGACCGCTACGAGCTTCGGAGCCGACATGGCGATCAGCCCCCGGCGTTGCCGGCCGAGTAGAGGGTGTTGACCGCAATCACCGCAAGCCCGATGATCATCGCGCCGAGCGCACCAGCGCCCACATAGGCCTTGCCTTCGACGCCACGACCCGAGTTGCCGCCCATGCCACGCCACGTCGCTGCGCCGTAGACCATGGCCATCACGCACACCGCCAGGCCAACCCACTTGCCCCAGCCAATTACCTGGGCAATCAGCGGCCCGCCGGGCAGGCCGGCATTCGACGGTGCAGTGTCGTTGATCTGGGCGAACGCCCGCCCCGGCAGAGTGACGACAGCAGCAAACAACGCTGCCCCGCCCGCTGCTGCACGGCGGCGGTGTCCACCCGTTCCCACCGAGCCATCACGGCCGGTGTCACCAACTTCGATGGTGTCACACATCTCTTGTTTCTCCTTTGAGGTGTCAGTCGCCCGACCGTTTCGGGGAACTCACCTACCTATGGGGGTCGAGATGGCTTGGCGTTTCAAACAAAGATTCTTTGAAACGATCGAGGCGTTCGACCCCCATACATGGAGGTGAAACTCGCGATCGCTCCCGTCGTGCTGGCGATTGGTCTACTCATGTCGATCCCGCTGGTGTTCGCCAACGGCGGCAACGCCGCCGCCCCCTACGCGTGCGGCGAGATCGGCGTCATCCTCGACACGATCCGCAGCCTCGAATCAGGAGGCGACTACACCGTGCGCGCCGACGGTGGCGGCACCAACCCGTCGCGCGGTACAGCTGCAGGCGCCTACCAATACATCACCAGCACCTGGCAGCACTGGGCCGGCCGAGCTGGCGTCGACACCGACACCTTCCCCACCGCCGACACCGCCCCACCCGACATCCAAGACCGTGTCGCAGGCGTCAACGTTCAACACATCCTCGACACCCACGACGGCCTCATCGAAGCCGTCCCCGTCATCTGGTACTTCCCCGCTGCATGGGGCAACGACGCCCGAATGGACGCCGTCCCCGCCGCATCATTCGGCAACACCCTCACCGTGCGCGACTACCAAACCCGCTGGCTCGAGCGCTACAGCGAGAAACTCCTCGCAGCCGGCGACGACCTCGGTGGGTGCTCCGGTGTCCTCGACGCGACCGGTCAATGGGCGCTGCCCGCACCACGCGAAACCATGACCCCCGCCGATATCACCGCACCGCACCACACCTACCCGGCATGGGACCACATCATCGATCCCGGCACCCCGATCTACGCCGTGACTGCCGGCGTGGTTGCCAACACAACGCACTTCGCCGGGAACTGGGACCGAGACGGATGCGGCACATCCTCACCACCAGCAGGATGCGGATCCTGCGGCATTGGACTCACCATCCAAAGCCCCAACGGGCTACGCCACACCTACTGCCACCACCTGCTGCTGCATGTCGCCGAAGGCGACACCGTCGCCCCAGGTCAACTCGTCGCCACCTCCGGCGACACCGGCCGATCCGGCACCCCGCACCTCCACCTCGAGTTCCGCATCAACAACGTCCGCTACTGCCCCCAACAACTCGTCCTCGCCCTCTACAACGGCACACCCGTCCCCGACCCCGCCACACTGCCTCGAACCGGATGCCACTGATGCGCGTTCAGCCCAAAGCACCTACCACCAAGGAGATTCGTGCCGCCGTGGCCACCATCCACCACGCCGTCTACGACCCCGACGCCTCCCCCGACAAGACCACCCGCGCCCACAGCATCCTCATCCGAGCAAGCCGAACCACCACCGCCCCAGTCAGCGACTGGCTCGACGCCTACCTCGACGCCGACACCACCGCCAACGGCCACCTCAGCGTCCGCGCCGCCGTCGACCAACTCGCCCAACACTTCAAACTGCCCCCCGAACGCCACGGCCCACCACCAGGCACCCAAGGCACCCTGTTCGACTGAACCCGGCACCCACGTCGGTGTCTGCGAGACTCGAACCATGGACCTCGAAGGCATGGCCGAAGGCGACCGCCTCATCGGCGTCCGGGTCGACCACGGTGGGGACGCTGACACTTCCACCGCGCTGGTGCTGTTGCAGCTCCGCACCGACCCGACGCCGTAGGCGTCGTGTCGCCGACAGCAGACCTCGCCCAAACGCTCGTCGATCAACTCAGCGCCGCGATCAACACCGTGCGCCCCACCAAACCCTGAACGTTGGGTCTCACGGATTTCGAAGGTGTCGAACGGACACCCCTATTCGGTCCGTGCAGCGAACGGGAACGACGAACGAATCACGCCCCCCACTCACGGTGTGGCGAGTGAGTCTTCGTCACGCAGGTAGGTGAGCAGCTTCTCGCGTGCCGCGGAGACCGAAGCAACCAACTCCTCGTCTCCGCACGCTTCGGCGTACTCCTCTTCTTTCTGCCGGATCGTGAACTCCGACACCGGGTTGTCGAGCACCTGGCCTGCTGCGGCGGTCGTGCGAGCCACCAGCGCGAAGTCATCGACCTCGACAGCCAAGTCGATCAGCATGAGCGCATAGTTCGTGACGATCGTCGTCATGGCAACCACCACACCTTCGCTCTGTGGCCAACCGTCGAAGCCCTTCTGCGACCTGAACAACGGACCTTCCATCAACACCAGCCCATCGGTGAGAACCCGGCGAGCGTCGTTGGAACCCAGCTCGTGGGCGGTGTGGAGACGATGCTCGAGCAGGTCGATGTCGGTGACGACCAGACGACTCAGTTCGTAGAACAAGTGCTGGATGCGACCACCTGTGCCGACCGCTGGGAGCAGATCCTCACCGTCGGAGCCGACACCGAGCTTGCGGCGCAGCGCCGAGATGCGGTTCTCCACGGTCTTGCGTTCACGCGTCGGCGCGATCGCTTCGTGGACCAACGCCAAATCGACGGCCTTGTGACCACGCAGGCACGCCAACACACCAAGCAGCTCGGTCTCGTTGGCGCTCAGAGCAACACCTTCGGTTCGGGCGTTGCCCATCACTCTCAACAACACATCGAACGACGGTGCCCGATACTCGAACTCCGGCACGACGTCACCACCGTCATCACCGTCGTCGTCTTCGTCGCCGTTCACTGCTTCGTCGTAGCGCGCTGCGATGGCCACATGATGTGCCTCTGTCTCGGCCAACATTTCGGTCATCATCTCGGACGGCTCGAACGGCTCACTCTCGGCATTGGCTGCGTGATCCAACAGCACAGCGGCCTCCGCGGCCGCCTGCAACGACACCGACGGTGCCGACAACGTCACACGCGACCACAACGCCGTCGAGGCGGCATCGACCACGATCTGCTCATTCGCGTTTGCGTGTTCACCAACAACGACAACGGCGACACCCATCGACGGAGCACAGATGTCGACCAACTCATCGAGCAACGCACGGTCGGCCTCGACGACCGACGCGGCGTTCACGATGAAGATCATCGGGTCGTGGCGTCCGTCGTCCTCGTCAAGCTCCGAACGCGCTGACACCATCGATACCGCACCCGCCGCAGCCATTGCCTCGATGTACTCGCGGGTCTTGCGGACAGCGCGTTGCAGTGTGGTGTCCTGCCACACCCGGTCGCACACCTCGGTGCCATCGACGTGCATCCCGATCAAACACAAATCCATTGGCACACCCAACGGATACGTTGCGAGCTCCAACGCCATCGAACGAGCCAGGCCAAGCGCGGCGTCGGTGTCACCGCTGATCGACACACTCGCTGCGGTCTCGAGATCCAACAGCACCTCTTGGCCGTCGTCGGCTCCGTCACGCACACCAATGGTCACCAATGCTGGCGTCAGCAACTGCCGTGACGTGACCATCTCGTCGTCGAAGTTGTGCGTCCACGAATGCGACCCGTCGATCGTGGACCACCCCTTCGGTGGCAGCGGTGCCGGCGACGCGAACAACACTTCGATGCGTTCGGTACCGATCTGCACCGCACGAACCGCAGGAGGGTCAGCCTGCTCAGCCGCGTACGGCGTCAGTCCTTGCATGAGCCCACGCAGTGTTGCCAACCCCTCCTGCGAACCAGGCACCCGTGCGATCGCCAACTCGGTCCCCGCCGCCACTGACGGCGGCTCCGAAATGCGCTCTCCTGGCTCCAACCGGGCCAGACGGCGCAGCCGGAACCGGCGCACCGCCAGCGCGAGCCCAGCAAACAGCAGCGAACCGCCAGCGACCGTTGCCCACACCGATCGTTCCCACTCGTTGACCACTTCCACACCGTCGTCCACCACGAACGACCCACCTGAGACGTCCACAGCACCCGCAGCCATCGGCGCAGGAAGCGTCGACGGCACCGGCACCGTGCCCGCAACCTCGACCGTGGGCGGCACAGACTCGGGTGACGCTTGCACGTCAGCGGGCGGCGGCGGCAACGCCACCTCGGCGCTCGGCGTCTCGGCCTCGACCACCGCAGCATCCGAGGACTCAACGGTCACGTCGTCGTCGACGTCGACTGGTGCAGGCACCACCGGTGGCGGCGGCACAGGAGTGTCAGCGAGGTTGATGGTCCACCCAGTCACGATCAGGTTCGGGTCGGCAAACACCCGCCCGTCGTCCATCGTGCGCCCACCGTTGAGATCCCACAGCTCCACCCAACGATCCGCGTCACCCAATCGATCTTGGGCGATCGACGACAACGACTCGTTCTCGGCCACAACATGAACGTTGCCGACCTCAATGGCCTGACCAGCCTCGACGGTGCCGGCTACGGCGGGCTGCGTGGTGAACACCCAACCTGGATGAATCACCAACGTGTCAGCGTCGAACACCACACCGGGTGCGACCTCTTGACCGAGAGCCAACTGGGTCATCTCAACATGCAACGCCCCGTCACCCAGCAGAGCTTCCGCGACATTCCACATGCCATCGTTGTCCTGCACCGTGTACGACACCACGTCGGTCTGGGCTGCTGCCTGAGGCGTTGCGGCTACCGTCGACGCCGCGCTGACCAAGCGGCGATCGGTCGGGACCTCGACGCCGCCAGGCAACGAGATCTCCATGCCTTCGTGAATGAACGTCGACGCCGTCAACGCACCATTGGATGCCAACAACGTCTCCACACTGACCCCGGTGTCAGCAGCGATCGACCACAACGTGTCGTCATCGGTCGTCACCCACACCTCACCCGCTGACACCGACACAGTCGTGTCGTCACTGAGCGCGGGAGTGAACGCCGTGGCTGCATCAGCGGTGTTCACGCTCAACTCCGTTGCGGCAAGGTCCGCATGCTCGGACCCCGCCAACGCGCCAAGCGGCGAGGCGGCATGCGCAGCCTGCGACATCGACGTCGTGGTCAACAACACAGCGAACAGCCAGCCGATGCCTTTCGACATCGACTTCGGCGCCAACGGTGCGGGCCGATGGCTGCGACCTTTCAACAGCTGCGGGACGTTGACGACCAGCTCCCACAGAATCGACCACACCGTGAGGAACCACGCCGCCCACACCAGCACCGCCAACACCTTGATCACCGTGGACGCTTCGATGTTTCCCTGTTGCAACATCGTCGCAGCGTTCGACAAGTCCGGCACCTTTGTCGGCAACGGCCAACCCGCCAAACGGATCAGCAACCATGGCACCCCCACGACCAACGCCGCCAACGCAACCAGTGCCCCAACAGCACGAATAAGACGAGTCATCATGGACCTCCAAGAATCTGGTTTGTGGCATCTGCTGTCGCGGTTGCCGTCATCGACGACGGGAACCCAGGAGGCGCCCCGAACGCATACACCACCGGCGCTGTTGCGGTGACGGTGACCGACTGTCCAGCCACCGACACCGACCCTGAGATGCCGGCGCTGCTCAACACCAACTGTGCGCGACCCGACGCCAATGCCGGGTCGAGTACGACCGCTCCGCCCACGATCTCGTTCGGGCTCGGTTGCGTTGCGGCTCGAGCGGCTGCTGCAGCGGTGGCTTGGGCCTCACGGCGTTCACCCCACGCCTGGGACGCAGACAGAAGCGACGCGAATGCAAGCAGCAAGAAGCTGATCAGCACCAACGCCATTGGCATCATCGACCCACGATCACCGCGACACCGACCACCGCGCGGGTGCGACACACGGTCGTTCACGATCCACCCCGCAGTTGGTCGGAGACTTCCACCGCCGAGGCGGTCACCGTTCGCGAACCTGGGAACCCTGCAGCGGTCACGTCTGACAGCGACACCGTGCAGGTGACCTGCACACGAACCACCCCACCAGTCACATCACCCGACACCACCACCGACGGTGACGCACACCCAACACCGCTCTGCGCCAACGACCTGGACGCAACGCTGCTCGCTGCGGCCTGCGCATCCGACAGTGTGCGTTCCGCTGCTGCTGCACGCGCAGCCGCGTGCGCGGCCGATTGCACATCGCCGTTCATATTCGAGATTCGTAGACCGCCAACAGTCAGCAACATCACCAGCACCAATCCGGCAACCGCGATCGGTAACTCGATCGCCGACGTCCCCGCATCGCCACTGCAACGGCGGTTGGCGGTGGAACTCATGGCCCTTGCGGCTCGAACCGCTCCAACGTCGCGGAGCCTGCTGCGCTCAAGTTGATCGTCGGGAACAGCGGGAACACCTTCGTCGCGGTTGCACGGGTGGTGATGGTCACCTCATCTGCACTCACCGAGACACTCGAGGAGTACCCGTCGACGAGTCCACCGATCGTCGAGTTGACTAACGAGTCGGTGACCGCCTGGCCGGCACCCGGCGACGAGTCCAATGCTGCGCCGATCGCTGCGCCATCTTGAGCCGACGCCGACAACACCTGTCGAGCGTGCAACGCCAGACCAGCCTGAACCACCAGCAACACTGCAAGCAGCAGCACGGGCAGCACCACGATCGCTTCGATCACTTCGCCACGATCTCCTCGAAGGCGGCGGCGTTCGCGTCGTGGTGCTTGCCCAGTGCAAAGGAGGCCGTCAGCGACCAACGTGGCCGTCACGGCGTCGGGATGGCTCCGGCCCAGGCAGCCACCACCACAGCTACGACACCGCCTGCTGCGATCGCGGCAGCGATCATCAGTCCCTTGAAGCCCAACTCCTCGATCACCGAGCCGGTGTCGTCGAGCAACTGCTCCTCGAGTCGGGCCCTCGCGGCCTGCACCTTCACCTGATACTTCAACATGGTTGATTCCCCTTGATAGATGGTCGGTCATGAACACCCACGAACGGGTGTCGCACCGGGCCGACACGGCACGAAAAAGACGATCAGCGCTCGAGGTCACCGCAACGCCACCAGACCGGCGAGAGCGGGATACCCAAACAGGATCAAGAAGCCGCCGAACATGGCCACGATGGGAAACGACATCGACTCAGAACGCGCCTCAGCTCGCGCTTCTTGGGCCGACATCGACTGCTCTCTCATCGTCTCGGCCTTCGCCCGCAGCGAATCAACCACCGGCGCACCGTCAGCGGCCATCGTGATCGAAGCACCAAGATCGATCAGGCTCTGCACACCCAAGCGTTCGCCAAGGTCGATCAACGTGACCCACGGCGCCTCACGGCGCTCATACGACGCAGCCATCGCAACGCGCAGCTGCCGGAACGCTGGACCTGTGCCGATCGATGCTGGCTCACGCAACGCATCATCAGGACCCTTACCCCCAGCGAACGCGAGCGATACCAGCTCGAAGTAGTTCGACAAGGAGGCCTCGAACTCCGCACGAGCCTCCCCGGCGCTCTTGGACAGTGCCGGGGTCGTATAGGCCCAACCACCAACCCCGGCACCCAGCGTCACGATCAACAACACGAGCGGCGAGATCGCCAAGTAGCCGATGATCGCCAGCAAGAAGGCAACACCGGGTAAGAACATGAACACTGCAGCGTTCACGATCCGATCCGACGCGAACTTGGCCGGGGTACGTCCCAACACGGCAAGGTCCTGTGCATGGCTCACAGCCACATCACCGGCGATCATGTCTATGACCGGCGCTGACCGTCTTGGCTGTGACAGTCGGGGCTCGTCCGCCGCCAAGACCGCCAACGGCACCGCACGGGCAAACAACCCCGAATAGATCAGCAGCACCCCGACACCGGTAAGGACCCCGGCCGCGACGAACAAGCCCAACAGCATCAGACCCGGACTCCTGTCGTCGGGCGTTGCAAGTCGCGCAACAAGCGCGGCTCGGGCTCGGGGCGAGACATCGGAATCAGCGACCACACACCGCCGATGAAGATGACACCCACCACCGCCATCCAAAACTGGCCCGCAACCGTGTTGAACGGGTCCATGAACGAACCACCGAACAATGTTGCGAGCAGTGCCAGCCCGATTGTCATTGCCACCATCGACCGCGTTGCCGAATAGGTCCGCGCCCGGCCCGTCTCCACACGGCGTCGCATCGACGCCCGACGCCGCACCGAGTCCACGATCTCGGTCAACACCGGAACAAGCTGCTTGCCGCCCTTCTCTTCGACCATGATCAACGACGTCACGATCTGGTCGCAGATCGCGTCGCCGACATCGTCGGCAAACAGTCGCAGCGCGTCGCTTACCGACATGTGCTCACACCGATCCGACAACACCCGAACCGGCACCCGGATCGTCGCACCCGATACGCGGGGTTGAGCGGTTGCGTCGATCGACGCCTTCAATCCGTTGCCGGCGCGGATCGTGTCGCGCACCATCTCACACCAGCGCGCCAAATCTTCGGCCCGATTGAGCTGGCGGGCACGCTCTCGTTGCGCTTCACGCAACATTGGCACCACCAACGAAATGCCGGCACCAGTCGCGCCGGCCATTGGCCAACCAGTCAAGAACCACAACACAGCCCCGACAACGACTGCCACCGCACCGCGCCGACCGATCACCGCCCAGTCAAGAGGTTGCGTCCGCTCCTGACGCTTCGACACAGTTACCTGCTCGACGACCTCCACCCCGCGTAGACCTGCCATGGCCAGCAGCACGCCGCCCATGGCAAGAACACCGACAAGCGCACCAGTGAACGCCGTCACGACAGCCCCATCATCGCAGCACCTCGCGTCGCCCAGCCTCGTAGCCCCCACGGCTCAACTTGTCGGCCACCATCGACGAAGTCACCCGCTTCAACGCTGAACGCTGTCCGGTGTAGTCGGCGGAATACAACTGCTCGGTCAGGATCTGATCGCCTTCACACCGGGTCACCTCGACGATCTCGGAGATGAACCGGCGGCCGTGCCCACGGTCGACATGCACCGCAATGTCGACCGCGCGGGCAACACCTCGCTTGGCCAACCCGAGTTCCATACCCCGCGATGTCGCGGTGCCCTGAGCCAACATCTCGCTCAGCTTCTCCAACCCGCCACGAGCGTCGTGTTCGTGGGTGGTGGTCATTGACGACATTCCATTCGTCATGGCGCGCAGCATCGGCACCGCTGCGTCAGCGCCGCGCACTTCACCCACGATCAACTTGTCCACCCGGTACCGGAACAGCTGCGCAACAAGCGATTCCATCGTCACCGCGCCCTCGCCTTGTGAGTTCGCCTCTCGCACCTCGAACGACTCAACGTTCGGGTGCAGCTCATCGTCACGCAACCCAATCTCACGAGTGTCCTCCACGATGCCCACCCGCTCGTACGGGTCGAGCTCGTTCAACATCGCACGCACCAACGTCGTCTTGCCAGCCGCCGTCGCACCCACGATCAACACCCGCATCTCCGGAGCACGAATCAGACCACGCAAGAACTCGCCGACCTCGACAGGGAACATGTCGAGCTTCACCAGCTCCGCCAACGTCACCGCACCCAACGTGTTGCGACGCAACGCGAACGTGGTGTGATCCGACACCTCACACGTCGCTGCCATCCGAAGGCCCCGACCGAGTTGCAACACCAAGATCGGTTGCTGACTGTTGAACGAACGACCCGTGCCACCTTTGGTGTTCGCAAGGAACGACAACCACTCACGCAACGCAGAGTCCGAGTCCCAACGCATGGCCACACGCCGCTTCGAGCCGTCGGAGTGATACGTGAACCCGCAATCGAAACGGGGAAACACGATCTCTTCCACCGTGGGATCAGCCAACAACAACTCGATCTGACCCAACCCGGTCGCAGCCGCCATCACCTCAGCGGCCACCGCCTGCTTGTCCGGTGGCTGCAACCGTTGCCGGCCCCCACGAATCTGGACTTCGTCGATGCGGCGCAGCTCAGACTTGATCACCGACATCGCCAACGCCTTGCGCTCGTCCTCACTCAGCTTCGTCTCGTCGCTCGTGGAGCGTCGCAACGCCTCGGTCGACAACACCTCACGGACCGCTGTTGTCACCTCAGCCACGATCCGCTGCGACACCGCCATCAGGAGGCCTCAGCTTCCACTCGCATCACGCCACGAGGAGAGAACGACAACACCTCAGCAATCGCTTCCATGAACGCCGAACCAGCGACCCACACACCGCGACGGCGGCCCCGTTTGCCGCCGGACCACACCTGGCGGGAATCTTCGACCAAGTGACCGTCGTCGGGAAGGAACATCACATGGCGAGTACCAACGAACTCCTTGACCTCGTCCTCTCGATGATCCAAGCGACCAGTTACCGCCACCATCACATGAGCACCGGTGTCTTTCAGCTCGACCAACCGGCCGCGCACCTTCGTCAACTCCTCCGACGAACCCCTCACGAACAGCACCGATACCGCCGCACTGGCGAACAACGGAGCCATCACCCCTGTCGGAGATGCCCGACCCACGTCGAACATCCACACCCGAGAATCTCGCAGCGCCAACTGCGCAACGCTGTCCACCCCTCCAGCGGCAAGCCACCGCCGACGCACTGCTTCGGGTGCCTTCGGTCCCGGCACCAACCACGCCCGATTGCCCACCTTGTGAGCGCACAGCGACATATCGCCCAGTCCGGCTCCTTCAGCCAAAGGAGCCTCAGCCAGCAACAGATCGGTTTTCGACTCGAGCTGATAACGCACCGCCATCACACCGCCATCGAGATCGGCCTCAACTCCAACGCGTTCCAGCGGGTTGTCCGACGGCCACAAACCGCTACCCAACGTCGTCCACACCGACGCCCCAGGCGACCCCGACAACGACTGAAACACCACAATCACGACCCGGCCCTCACAGCCGTCAACCACAACCTGTCATCAGACGCAGCCTGGGCAACATCGGCCTGAATCCCCACGTCGACAAGCATCGACACCAACACGTCGTCCGACGACGCACCATTTCGCTCGCTCGCCGGCCCGACCGCCCAAATCTCCCCAGCACCCAACACCACCGGGCCCGCCTCGCCCGTTCCCACACCAGCTGTCACACCAATCAAATTGACCGGGTCCCCGACCCGCAACAACTCTGTCGGAGCCGAACCAGGCGCCAAGACCGCCCCCACGATCACCTTGCCCTCAGGGATTGCCTCGTCCACCTGCACGAAC
>Ga0073904_10000570_pt1 | contig 26657 bp, 21 predicted proteins | sample KloWWTrecipitate_FD_66668 | JGI IMG/M metagenome (GOLD analysis project Ga0073904, IMG submission 66668) | Active sludge microbial communities from Klosterneuburg, Austria, studying microevolution and ecology of nitrifiers - Klosterneuburg... | ecosystem: Engineered > WWTP > Aerobic digester >... | reverse complement strand
GATGAGGTAGCCGGAGTTCATCGGGTCCGGGAAGCGGATCTCGATGCGGCGCGCCTTCGGGTTGGCCACGTACGGGATACGGCAAGAGGCCGAGCGGTTGCGGGCCGAGTAGGCCAGCATCACCGGCGCTTCGAAGCCCGGCACCAGGCGCTTGTACGAGTTGGTGGTGGAGTTGGAGAAGGCGTTGATGGCGCGCGCGTGCTTGAAGATGCCGCCGATGTACCACAGCGCCATCTGGCTCAGGCCGCCGTAGCCGTCGCCGGTGAACAGGTTGGTGCCGCCCTTGGCCAGCGACTGGTGCACGTGCATGCCGCTGCCGTTGTCGCCGACCATCGGCTTGGCCATGAAGGTGGCGGTCTTGCCGTTGCGGTGGGCGACGTTGCGGATGATGTACTTCATCATCATCAGTTCGTCGGCCTTCTTCACCAGCGAGTTGAACTTGGTGCCGATCTCGCACTGGCCGGCGTTGGCCACTTCGTGGTGGTGCACTTCCACTTCCTGGCCGGCGGCCATCAGCAGCTTGCACATCTCGGCGCGGATGTCGTGCAGCGAGTCGGTGGGCGCGACCGGGAAGTAGCCGCCCTTCACGCCCGGGCGGTAGCCGCTGTTGCCGCCTTCGTACTTCTTCTTGCTGTTCCAGGCCGCTTCCTCGGAATCGATCTCGAAGAAGGTGTGGCCCATGTCGTTGCCGAAGCGCACCGAGTCGAAGATGAAGAACTCGGGCTCCGGACCGAAGTAGGCCTGGTCGGCGATGCCGCTGGCCTTGAGGTAGGCCTCGGCGCGCTTGGCGATGCCGCGCGGGTCGCGCGAGTAGCCCTGCATGGTGGCCGGGTCGAGCACGTCGCAGACCAGGATCAGGGTCGGGTCGGCGGTGAACGGGTCCATGACCGCGGTGTCCGGATCCGGCAGCAGCACCATGTCGGATTCGTTGATGCCCTTCCAGCCCGAGATGGACGAGCCGTCGAACATCTTGCCGTCCTCGAACAGCGCCGGCTCGATGATCGACACCGGGAAGGTGACGTGGTGGTGCACGCCGCTCATGTCGGCGAAGCGCAGGTCGACGAACTCGACCTCGTGGTCCTTGATCAGCTTTTCGATGTGGGCGTACGACATGCGGGCGACTCCGGCGGGGTGTGGGATGCCTTGGTATGAGCAAGCCGCGTGCCAAGCCGGACCCTGGCCCAAGTGATTGATTTCAATAACCCGGCCTGGCGACGCGAGCGCAATGCGCACCATGATGTGGCAGCGATAAGGACAACCTGCACCGTGTTGGTGCGCTTCGTGCCCCGCCACCGCTCGCGATATGCTTCGGCCACTGCCCCGACCCGTAAACGCCCTTGAACGACCTGCTCGCCTCCCTGCTGCTCGGCATGCTCGAGGGGCTCACCGAATTCCTGCCCATCTCCAGCACCGGCCACCTGCTGATTGCCCAGCACTGGCTGGGCGCGCGCTCGGACCTGTTCAACATCGTCATCCAGGCCGGCGCCATCCTGGCCATCACCCTGGTCTACCGGCAGCGCCTCTGGACGATGGCCACGGGGCTGGGACAGGTGGAACACCGCACCTACGCGCTCAAGATCGCGGCCGCGTTCGCGGTGACCGCGGTGGTGGGCCTGCCGGTGCGCCTGCTGGGCTGGGAGCTGCCGGAAACGGTGACGCCCGTGGCCTGGGCCCTGATCGTCGGCGGCGTGTGGATGCTGGCGGCCGAGCGCCATGCCGACGGCCGGCCCGCGTCGAGCGAGATCACCTGGACCATCGTGGTGGCCGTGGGCCTGGCCCAGGTGGTGGCGGGCGTGTTCCCCGGCACGTCGCGGTCGGCGGCGGCGATCTTCATCGCCATGCTGCTGGGCCTGACGCGCAAGCCGGCGGCCGCCGAGTTCGTGTTCCTGGTCGGCATTCCCACCATGTTCGCGGCCAGCGGATATGCGCTGCTGGAAACCTTCCTGGACGGCGGCGCCGGCGGCGAAGACTGGGCCGGCCTGGCCGTGGCCTTCACCGCGGCCACCGCCACCGGCTTCCTGACGGTGCGCTGGCTGCTGGGCTATATCGCCACGCACCGCTTCGCGCCCTTCGCCTGGTACCGCATCGGCCTGGGCGTGGCGCTGCTGCTCGGCCTGCCGGCCGGCAGCTGATCCGCCTCAGCTGAGCGGGTAGCCCAGGCGCACGGCCACCGGGGCCAGGCGCGCGAAGGCTTCGCTGAAGGGCCCGGCGTACTTGCGCCAGTGGCCGGCCGGGAACTGCGAGGCGTTGCCCTGCAGCGCGGCCAGCGGCTCGGAGAGGCCCAGCAGCTTCTCGATGGCTTCGCCGGCCTCGGCCGCATCAACGTCCAGGCGGGCCAGCACGACCTTGTCCGGATGCGCGTCGCGGTGGTCGGCCAGGGCTTCGAAGCTGGCGGCCAGCCAGTCGGCGGCCATGCTGGCTTCCGGCGCCACCACGTACTGCTGCACGCTGCCGTGCACCATCCAGTTCAGCAGCGCGTCGCGCGGGTCGGTCAGCAGCACCAGCACGCGTGCGCCGCGCAGCGAGGCCAGGGTGTAGGCGTCCAGGTGCGGCATCACGTCCACCACCTGCGACGGCTCGGCGCCGGCGTCGCGCATGCCCTGGGTCCAGGTGGCGGCGGTGCCGGCCTCGGGATCGCCCGGCGGCCAGCGCACCAGGCCGAAGCCGTCGCCCGGCTGCACCGCCGACAGGCGGTCCACCCGCAGGCGCGAGCCCAGCGCGGTCAGCAGCGAACCCAGCACGGCCTCGGCGCGCACGCCCACCGGTGCCCAGAGCAGCGTGCCTTCGATCTCGCCTTCGCCGGCGAACTGCGCCGGCACCTGCTGCGGCGGCGGCAGCTGGTTGCCCGGCAGCGCGATGACGCGGCGCCAGCGCTCGGCGGCCTCGTCGAAGCGGCCCAGCGCGTCCAGGGCCATGCCGGCCCAGCCGTTGAGGGCGCGCTGCACGTCGGCGTTGCCGGCGGCGGTGCCGGCCAGCATCTTGTCGGCCTGCGCCAGCGCGACTTCGGGCGTGCCGTCAATGTGGGCCTGGATCTTGATCATGCCGCTGAGGTACAGCAGCGGGTTGATGGCCAGCGCGCGGTCGGCCCAGGCTTCGGCCTGCGCCATGTCGCCCTGGGCCAGGTGGTAGTTGGCGATCATTTCCATGCAGGCGGCGCTGGCGGGGTTGGCCGCGTGCCAGCGGTCGAGCAGGTCCTTGGCGTCTTCCTGCAGGCGGCCGGAAATGTTCAGGCGGATCATCCACAGGTCGTCGTTGCCGGGCGACAGGGCGAGCGCGGCCTCGGTGCGCGCCAGGGCTTCGTCCAGCAGGCCGTTCTCGGCCAGGATCAGCACCGCGAAGCCCAGCGTCACCGCATGGCCAGGGCTGCGGTCGAGGATGTGGCGGTAGTCGTCGAGGGCCTGCAGCGCGCGGCCGGTGGCGGCCAGCAGTTCGCCGCGCACGCCGCGCACGGTCAGGTCGTCGGGGTTGCGCTGGATCATTTCGTCCAGGGCTTCGATGGCGCCGTCCACGTTGCCCTGCCTGCGGCGGGCCTGCACCAGCGAGCGCAGGGTGGCCAGCGAACGCGTGGGGTCCAGGCGCAGCGCGTTGCTGAGCGCCTGTTCGGCGAACGGCCACATCTGCCGCGACAGGTAGGCCTTGCCCAGGGCCACCTGGGCTTCGTGCAGGTTCGGGTCGGATTCGGCGGCCACGGTGAAGCAGCGCAGCGCCAGGTCGGCATCGCCGCGCACCTGGGCCAGGTAGCCCTGGGCGATGATGACCTGCGGGTGGTTGGGGTTCACGCGCTGGGCCAGGCGCAGGTTGCGGTCGGCTTCGTCCAGGTCGCGCCGGGCCATGGCCAGGTGCACCAGGGTGACGTAGGCGCCCAGCTGGTTGGGGTCGAGCTGCAGCGACTGCCTGAGGCCGGCTTCGGCGGCGTCGGAGTTGCCTTCGGCCAGGTCGAGCGAGGCCAGGCTGAAGTGCAGCGCCGACTGGTCGGGCGCCAGCGCCAGGGCGCGCTCCAGCGCGGTGCGGGCGCCGGCCAGGTCGCCGCTGTGGCGCAGGCAGATGCCGTAAAGGTGCTGGGCGGCGGAGTTGTCGGGTTCGGCGGCGACCAGGTCGCGGGCGGTCCGGAGGGCGGTGGCGTAATCGCCACGGCGCATGGCCTCGGTGATGTTGGCGAGCATGGGAATCTTCGGCTAAACGGAAGCCCCGATTGTAGCGCGAGCGGCGCCGTCGGCCGCGGCCACCAGCCGGGCCGTGACCCAGCGCTCGGCGTAGCCGCGCAGGTGGATGCCCTCCAGGAAGCCGCAGTGGCCGCCGAAACGGGCGATTTCCAGGTGCGAATGGGCCGGCAGCCGCAGCACGGGGAAACCGGCCACCGGGATGACCGGGTCGTCGGCCGCGGCCAGCACGCTCACCGGCACCTGCAGCCCGGCCAGGCGGTCGCCGGCGACCGCATACCCGTCGAAGTAGTCCTCGACGTCGGCCTTGGTGGTGTGGCGCTCCACCAGCCAGCGGGTGAGGCCACGCATGTCCTGGGCCAGCACCGCGTCGTCGAAATCATGCCGGTGCGGGAACAGCGCGCGCTTGCGCAGCAGCGAGCTGCGCCACTTCTTCATGAAGTACCAGTGGTAGAACGGCGGCCCGGACTCCAGCGTGCGCATGACCGCCGACGGGTCGATGGCCGGGCACACCGCCGCCGCGTGCACCAGCGGGATGCCCGCCGCGGGCGCGGCCAGCGCCAGCCGCAGCGCGAAGTTGCCGCCCAGCGAATAGCCCGCCGCCACCATCGGCCGCGACGGGAAGCGCCGCGACACCTCCACCGCGGCCTGCACCACTTCGGACAGCCGGCACGAGTGGAACAGGCCTTCGTTGAGGTGGTGGGTGTCGCCGTGGTCGCGGAAGTTGAGCCGGAACACTTCGAAACCGCTGGCCAGCAGGTGCGCGGCCGTGTGGCGCATGTAGCTCGACTCGGTGCTGCCCTCCCAGCCGTGCAGCAGCAGGGCCAGGCCGCGGCTGTCCTGGCCGGGCACCCGGCTGTGGAAGCCCTGCAGGCGCACGCCGTCCTCGACTTCGATGATGTGTTCGGTGGTGCGGGCGCCGACGCGCTGCAGCGCGCGCTGGCCGGCGGCGCGGCGCAGCGGCATCGAACTGAGCACCGACTGCAGGTGCGGGTTGCGCAGCCAGCGCGGCGGCCGGTACTCACCCACCATGGCTCAGCCCGCCATGGCCGCCACGATGCGATCGCGGCAGGTTTCGGCCATTCGCCGGCGGCCGTCCTCGCTGGACGCCACCGGCTCGAGGAAATGCACCTCGGCCACGCGGCCGGGCTCGCCCAGCAGGCGCAGGAAGTTCTGCAGGAAATTTTCCCGCTCGCCGAAGGCCACGGTGGTTTGCGCGTCGCCGCGCAGGCCGTACTTCAGCGCCACCGGCTGCGCCGGTACGCCCGCCAGCACCGCGGGCTGGAAGATGCGCGCGTGGAAGGTGCCGATGGCGTCGCCGCGGGTGGTGCGGCCTTCGGGGAACACGCCCACGGCCAGGCCCTGTTCCAGGCGCTGCACCATCTGGTGCATCACGCCATGCAGCGAGTCGTTGCTGCCGCGGTGGTGGTAGATGGTGCCGCCTCGGCTGGCCACCCACCCCACCAGCGGCCAGCGCGAGATCTCGGCCTTGGCCACGAAGCCCATCATGCGCTGGCTGTGCACCAGCACGATGTCTATCCAGCTGACGTGGTTGGCCACGAACAGCGCCGCGCCCGGCAGCGGCGTGCCGTAGCGGCGCACGCGCATGCCGAAGATGGCCATCATCGTGCCCGACCACCAGCGGATCATCCGGTGGTCGAGCCGTTCGCCGCGCATTTCAAGGCGCGCCGAGAGCGGGTTGATCATCAGCAGGGTCAGCGGCAGCCCCAGCACGATATGCAGGGCCAGCAGCGGCGAACGCCAGAGGTAGCGCAGCGGGCGCCGCCAATCGCGCGGCAGGCCGGCCGATTCAGTGTGAGCAGACATTGCAGGCATTGTGCCGCAGCCGGGCCGAGTAAACACCCGACGCGGGGGTATCGTCGGGATCAGCGCCCGACCACGGCCGCCGTCATGCGCGAAAGGCAGGCCAGGCGGCCCTGTTCGTCTTCGATGCGGATTTCCCAGACCTGGGTGGCGCGGCCCAGGTGCACGGGCCGCGCCGTGCCGGTGACCACGCCCTGCGTGACGGCGCGCAGGTGGTTGGCATTGATCTCGATGCCGGCGGCCTGCTGGCCCGCTTCGGGGTCCAGGCACAGCCAGCCGGCCAGGCTGGCCAGGGTTTCGGCGAACAGCACCGACGAACCGCCGTGCAGCAGCCCGAACGGCTGCCGGGTACGCGCATCCACCGGCAGCGTGCCGCGCAGGAAGTCGGGACCCACTTCGGTGATGGTGATGCCCAGGCTTTCGCCGGCGGTGCCGGCGAGCAGCCGGGTGAGCGACTCCGGCGACGGACGGTGCCGGAACGGGTCGCCCACGTCGGTATCAGCGGACGCGCAGCGGACCGGGACGGTAGGCGCTGGTGTAGCCGCGGCGGGCGTAGCCGGAGCTGTCGCCGTAGCCGGTGCCGCCGGACTGGCGGTTGCGGCGGTGGTGCATGCGGTCCACCAGTTCGTCGCGGCGGGCTTCGAGCCAGTCGGCGCGGCCCAGGGTGGCCGGGTCCAGGCCGCGGCGGTCGGCGCCGGTCTGGCGGAAATCGCAGAACTCGTCGTAGGCCTCGATTTCGTACTTGAGTTCCTTCACGCACATCTCGATGGCGATGGCGTCGTCGAAGTAGCCCAGCACCGGCACGTTGTCCGGGATCACGTCCTTGGGGTCGGCGAAGTACACCAGGGCCGACAGCACGCGCTGGCGGTCTTCTTCGGGCAGGTGCCAGCCTTCGTCGGTGGCCATCGCGATCAGGGCGTCCAGTCGGTCCAGGCGCTCGGCGATGAAGTCGGGCACTTCGACCTTGCCGGCCTCGACCAGCAGCGCGGACGCGGCGGCGATGATTTCATCGGCGGACTTGCTGCCGGCCGTGGCGCGGGCGGCTTCCAGGGCCTGGGTGAAGTGGGCGAGGTCGCGGTCGGAGAGTTCGAAGCTGATGGCGAGAGGCATGCGGGTGGCCCGGCAGTGGTTTGTAAAGACGGCCAGCCTAGGCCGGGGCCGGTTCCCCGTCAATCGAACGCCCCGGGCCACGACCCTGGCCGCGCGCTCAGAGGATAGGCACCAGGCCGGCGCCGAAGGCCGTGAGGATGCGGGTGTAGACGGTCTTGAGCGGCAGGTCCACCTCGGGGAAGGCGCCCACGTCCTGGTAACACGCATGGAAGCCCGGCTGGCCGGGCCCGACCGGGTTGCAGCCGGGCTTGAGCTCATAGCTGGTGGCATACGGGAAGGGCCACAGGTCGAAGATGGGCAGCTTTTCCGACAGCTTGCCCAGGCTGTAGTTGAGCCCCGACAGCACCGGCGGCTTTTCCTGGGCCGCGATAAGCCAGGCGTTGCCGGGCTGCATGTCCAGCCGGATGCTGGCCGACAGCGCCGCGGCGAATTCGGCGTCGTGCACCACCACCATGGACTCGGTGTTGTAGTCGTCCGAGCGCGGGTCGAAGTTGTGGCTGCCGACCACGCCGATGCGGTCGTCCACCACGAGTGATTTCGCGTGCAAGCCCACCCGCACGCCCGCGCGCTTGAGCGGCACCGGCCCGCTGGCCGAGCCGCGCGAACCCGAGCCGAACATGGGCAGCGTGGCCGCGCGCACTTCGCCCAGCGCGCCGGTGGCGGCGACGTTGATGGGCGAACTTTCCGGGTACGGTTTGTATTCGTGGATGCGGAAGCCCAGCTCGCGCAGGTACAGGCGCTTGTACTTGTGGCTCATCGCGTACACCGGGAAGGCGTCGGTGGCGGCCAGCGAATTGGTGGACACCAGGATGGCCGGTCGGTCGGGCCGGGCGCGCAGTTCGCGGAACAGCCGGCGCGCCGGCCGCGACAGCACCAGGTAGGGCGTTTGCAGCACCAGCTCGCTGCGGGTGCCCGCCACCAGGTCGCGCATGGCCAGCGACGCGTCTTCCTCGGGCGGCTGCTGGCCGGCGTGCTTCTCGGGCAGGTCGCCGTAGAAATCCACGCGGCCCACCGCCTGCACCAGCGGGCGGAAGCGCTCGTACACCGCATTGCCGTCGCCCGCCTCGGCGCGCATGGCCTGCACGCGCAGCGAACGCTCGGCGCCGGGCGCCAGCAGCTTGTTCTGCGGCACGCCGTTGGCGCGCAGCAGGCGCGCGGCCACGTCGCGCAGGCGCTCGGCCGGCACGGTGCGCTCGTAGGTCCAGAAGGCCTGGAAGTTGGCGGCCATCGCCTTGGCCACCGGGCCCGCCACCAGCACGTCGCGGTCGCGGTAGTTGTAGCCCCCGGCCCAGTCGAAGTAGCGGTCCTGGATGTTGCGGCCGCCCATGATGCCGGCCTGGCCGTCCACCAGCAGCAGCTTGGTGTGCATGCGCTGGTTGAAGCGGGTGAAGCAGCACAGGATGCCCGCGGCGTACTGCAGGGCCTGGGTCCTGGCTTCGTCGAAGGTGGGGTTGTACAGCCGCAGCTCGAAGTTGCGGTGCTGGCCCGCCAGCGTGGCCTGCAGGTTGGGGTCGGGCAGGCCGTACAGCTGGTCCAGCAGCACGCGCACGTGCACGCCGCGGCGCGCCGCGGCCAGCAGTTCGTCCAGCACCAGCAGGCCGCTGTCGTCGGCGTCGAAGATGAAGGACTGCAGGTCGATGCTCTTGCGCGCCGCGCGGATCAGGTGCACGCGGGCCAGCAGCGCGTCCTGGCCGCGGTCGAGCAGCACCACGCTGTGCCGCGGCGCGCCCGGCGCCGAATCGGCGTGGGCCTGGTAGCCCAGGGCCAGCAGCGGCGAGGCCACGGCGCAGTCCACGTCCGCCTGGCAGCCCACCACGTCGCTCTGCCCGGCGTGCGCAAGTTCCACCGCGGCCTGCTGTTCGCGCTTGCTCAGCGACGAACAGCCGGCCAGGGCCAGCAGCGCGGCGGCGGCAAGGGCGAGTCGCATCGGGGACGTCATGGGGACAGCTTCAGCCATCGGCGGGGGTTGGGGAAGGGTATGCCATGCGCGGCCGCGAGACTGAACCCGGCCCGCATGGCCGTCCGCGCCGCACGGCCCCGATACAAACCCTGCACGCCCCCCACGCCTTGGCGCCCCCGCGCCCGGAGTCCCCCACGTCCCTGGAGTTCCACCCATGACACTGCGCTCAACGCTCGGCTGCCTCACCGTGGCCGTCCTCACCACCACGTTTGCCAGCGGCTGCATCATCGACAGGCGGCCCCTGCAGGGCTGGGCCGAGGTCACGCCCACCCTGGCCTGCCCCGGCGACACGGTGACGGTGGCCTACGACTTCCTGCTCGATGAAACCTGCCGCAACGAGGAACAGTGCGCCGGCCTGCACCCCACGGTGGTGGTGTCCGCCGACAACGGCGCGTTCGCCACGCGCACGGTGACGGCCTACCAGCACAGCTTCGGCTTCACCCCCGAGGCGGACACCACCCGCGTCCACCTGGACATCGACCGCGGCTCGGTGCGCGTGCCCACCACCCGCGTGGACCCGGAAGGCCGGCCGATCGACGTGGTGAGGGAGAACCTGGACGACCTGTCCCGCGTGGTCACCGTGGTGCGCGGCAACCGCGAAACCGAACTGGTGCACGACGGCATGTGCGCCGGCGGCATGCCGGTGAACTCGCCCGAAGCGCTGCCCGGCGACGACACCAGCTCGCCCAACCTGCGCCTGGTGTCGCTGTGCAATCGCAACGGCGTCTCGGTGGTGGTCACCATCAACGGCAGCGAGCCGGGCGCCACCCACACCCAGGCCCTGGCGCCGGGCGAATGCCTGGACCCCAACGCGCCGGGCGTGCCGTCGGGCATCGACCGCGGCGGCACGGTGGAGGTGCGCCCGATGTTCCCCGTCGGCGGCACCCTCTGCTCGGCCACCGGACCGAGCAGCCCGCCGCCGACCCTGCGCACCGTGGCCGTGATGGCCTGCCGCTGAAATTCCCCACTCTTCCAGGACCCAGACCATGAATCGCGCGAACCTGCTTTGCCTCGCCCTGGCGCTGTCGCTCGGCGTTGCCACCCCCCTGGCCGCAACGGCCGCCACCAGCGCCAGCGAACAGCTGCTGCTGATAGACAAGACCACCGGCAGCGGCGCGCTCAGCGTGCTGGTCACCACCTACGGCCCCGCGTCGCCCAAGACCGGCAAGCGCGACGGCGGCAAGCGCGTGCCGGCCACGCTGCTGTTCGAACGCCCCGACCGCTTCAAGCTGGTGCTCGACCCGGGCGGCAAGAACGAGCGCCGCATCGCCGGCGACGGCGACACCGTGCGCTGGTTCGACCTGGCCACCGGCCTGCAGGGCAAGGCCAAGGCCAGCGACGTCACCGACCCCACCGTGCTGGCTCTGCTGGGCACCGTGGCCGAGCTGGGCACCTACGCTTCGTACAAGGACATTGCGCTGGGCAAGGGCAGCCCGGTCAGCGGCGCGCGCCTGGTGCCGGCGAGCTTCGGCGCGCAGGCGGTGTCGGTGAACGCCTGGCTGCACGCGGGCCAGCCGGCCGGGTTCGCGCTGGACATGGCCGACGGCGGCCGCGTGTTCGTGGCGGTGCTGGCGTTCAAGGCCAACGTGGCGCTGAAGCCTTCGGACTTCGAGATCTACTGAGCCGCCATCGCCTCAGGGGGCGGCGGCCTTGCGCAGCCGCACCCGGAAATCAAACACCACTTCGTCGCGCAGCCACATGCGCTGGCTGTTCATGCCGAAGCTGCGGCGGCTCACCCGGCCCAGCACGCGGATGTCGCAGCCGTGGCCGGGCCGCCTGCAGGCGCTGGGCGCCAGGGTGAAGGCCACGTTGCGGCTGCGGCCGCGCAGGTCCAGCTGGCCCTGCAGCGGACCGCCGCCCAGCAGCAGCGCGCGCTCGAAGGGTTCGGAGGTGAAGCGGATCTCGGGGTGGCGTTCGACGTCCAGGAAACTCTTCGAGCGCGTGCTGCGCAGCATCCAGCCGGGGCCGTCGAGGTCCAGGTCGCGTGCATCCACCCGCACGCGCACGCGCCAGCGGCCGTCGGGTTCGGGCTCGAGTTCGCCTTCGATGCGTTCGAACCGTCCGGGCACGTCGCCCGACAGGCGCAGCTTGACGCCGAAGCTGGCGGACGAACGCGCCGGGTCGAAACTTTCGCGGGTCGGGGCGGCCATGGCCATGCCCACCAGTCCGGCCAGGCTGAGGGCGCCAAGCCAGGACCGGATCATTCCCTCACGGCCACCAGAACGCCGCCAGCTGGGCGATGCCCGGCTCCAGCGCCGCGTCGGCGGGCAGGGACAGCACGGCGATGCCGCCGGCCGGCATGCCGCGGAAATCGCCCGACTGGCCGGAGCTGAGCAGCGCCGCCAGCTGTTCGAAGCCCGGGTTGTGGCCCACCAGCAGCAGGCGGCTGGCGTCGCGGTTGTCGTCCACCACCTGCATCAGGCGGCCGGGGGTGGCGTCGTAGATGCGCGGCTCCTGCCGCGTTTCGATGAAGCCCAGGGCGGCCAGGGCCTGTTCGGTGGTTTCGCGGGTGCGGCGCGCCGTCGAACAGACCACGCGGTCGGGGGTGTAGCCGTGTTCCTTCAGCCAGCGGCCGGCGGCTTCGGCCTCGGCCTGGCCCTGCAGCGACAGCGGGCGGTCGAAGTCTTCCTGGCCCGGGGCGGGCGGTTCGGCGTGGGCGTGGCGGAGCAGGATCAGTTCGCGCATGGCAATCCTTGGCGGCGGGAAGGGGCTTGCGGGTCAGAGCGATTTCTTGAGCCAGCGCAGCAGCGGCGCCCAATCTTCCTGGTGGCTGCGGATTTGTTCGGAGTGGTAGTCGAACAGGCTCTTGCCCAGCGCGGCCATCAGCACGTAGGCCTGGGTGTCGCGCAGTTCGGCCACCACGGGGTAGGGCCAGGACTTGAGCTGGGCCACGGCCTGCTGTGAGGCGCTGGTCCAGGGCTTGAGGCGGTTGGCGACGATGCCCACGGGCAGCTTGCCTTTCTTCACCCGCGGGTGGGCCACCAGCGTGTTGAGGAAGGGCACGGTGGCCTCGAGGTCGATGGCCGAGGGCAGCACGGGCACGATGACGGCGTCGGCGATGTCCAGGAAGGCCACGAGGTCTTCGCCCATCGCGCCGGCGGGCGCGTCCACCACCATGCGCTGGATGCCGTCGGGCAGGGACTTGTCCCAGCCCCGGCGGGTGCCGTCCAGCGGCAGCACGGCGGTGTCCATGTGGGCGCGCTTCTCGCACCAGTGGGTGGACGACTTCTGCCGGTCGGCGTCGAGCAGGGCGGTGGCCTTGCCCTCCACCGCGAAGTGGGCGGCAAGGTTGGTGGACACCGTGGACTTGCCGGCGCCCCCCTTGGAACTGGCGACCAGGATCGTGCGCATGGCGTACCTCCGCGACGAGTGAGACCTCACTCTAACCCGGCTTGCGCGGCCTGCGGAAGGCGACCGAGCAGAAACTCTAATGCGGTGTGTGACCGTGGGGTTGACCCCGTTCCCGGTGCTTTCGCGCACGGTTGTGCGGGTCCCACATCCCACCTGCGGAGGGCGCATGCCAGCACCCCCGGTCCCGGGCCTGCATTCCCCGGAATTCGAGCGCGACAGCTGCGGTTTCGGGCTGATCGCCAGCCTCGACGACCGTCCCGACCGCGGGCTGGTGGACGCCGGTTTGCGGGCCCTGGCGCGGCTGACCCACCGCGGCGCCGTGGGCGCCGATGGCCTGAGCGGCGACGGCTGCGGCCTGCTGCTGCGGCGCCCGCAGGCTTTCCTGGCGGCGGTGGCGGCCGAAGCGGGCCTGGCGTTTGGCGAACACGACGCCTGCGGCACGGTCTTCCTGCCCTGGGACGAGGCCGCGGCGCACGACTGCCGCGCCGCGCTCGACGCGGCGCTGCGGGCCCGCGGCCTGGCCGTGTCGGGCTGGCGCGAGGTGCCGGTGTCGCGCGCCGACTGCGGCGCCATTGCCCTGCGCGGCCTGCCGCGGATCGAACAGGTGTTCGTCCAGCCCGGTCCCGGGCAACACGGCGCGGCGTTCGAACTGGCGCTGTTCCTGGCGCGCCGCGCGGCCGAGCAGCAGCTGGCGGCGCACGCGGATTTCTACGTGGTCACGCTGTCGGCGGCCACGCTGGGCTACAAGGCGATGGTGCTGCCGGACGCGCTGGCGAAGGTCTTCCCCGACCTGGCGCGGCCCGGGATGGCCTCGTCGGTGGTGGTGTTCCACCAGCGCTTCTCCACCAACACCGCGCCGGCCTGGAAGCTGGCCCAGCCCTTCCGCCTGCTGGCGCACAACGGCGAAATCAACACCATCGAAGGCAACCGGCACTGGGCCCGCGCGCGCGCCGCGCACTGGCACTCACCGGCGCTGGATCTCGCGGCGCTGACTCCCCTGGTCAGCGAACACGGTTCGGATTCGCAAAGCCTGGACAACATGCTGGAGCTGCTGCTGGCGGGCGGCATGGACCTGCCGCAGGCCATCCGCATCCTGGTGCCGCCGGCCACCGCGTCGCTGGAATACAAGGACCCGGACCTGGCGGCGTTCTACGAGTACTACGGCCTGTCGCTGGACCCCTGGGACGGCCCGGCCGGCATCGTGATGTGCGACGCGCGCTACGCCGCCTGCACGCTCGACCGCAACGGCCTGCGCCCCGCGCGCTGGCTGCTTACCGCCGACCGCACCCTGGTGGTGGCCTCGGAAACCGGCGTGTACGACGTGCGCGACGAGGACGTGGTGGCCAAGGGCAAGCTGGGCCCCGGCGAGATGCTGGCGGTGGACCTGCAGCGCGGCGTGCTGCTGGACACCGACGCCATTGACGCGGTGAACAAGGCGCGGGCGCCGTTCAAGGCCTGGCTCAAGCAGGGCGTCACGTACCTGAGCACCAGCCTGGTGGATCCGTCGCTGGCGGCCGAGCCCTTCGACGCGCACACGCTGCGGCGCTTCCAGAAGTATTTCCAGCTCAGCCGCGAAGAGCGCGAAGCCGAGCTGCGCGTGCTGGCCGAAACCGAACAGGAAGCCACCGGCTCGATGGGCGACGACACGCCGGTGGCCGTGCTGTCGCGCCAGGTGCGGCCGGTGTACGACTATTTCCGGCAGGCGTTCGCGCAGGTCACCAACCCGCCGATCGACCCGCTGCGCGAACAGGTGGTGATGTCGCTCGGCACGCAGCTGGGCCCCGAAGGCAACGTGTTCGAAGCCACCGCCGGCAACGCCGTGCAGGTGATGCTGAACTCGCCGGTGCTGAGCCAGCGCAAGCTGCGCCAGCTGCTGGCGCTGCCGCAGTTCGCCACCGCGAACGCATTGCTGCCGATGTACTTCGGTGCCGATGAAACGCTGGCCGGCGCCCTGCGCCGGCTGTGCGCCGACGCCGAACGCGCCGTGCGCGAAGGCGCGGTGATCCTGCTGCTGAGCGACCGCTACCCCGAGCGCGGCCTGGCCGCCGTACCGGCGCTGCTGGCCACGGGCGCGGTGCACCACCACCTGGTGAAGGCCGGCCTGCGCTGCCGCGCCAACCTCATCATCGAAACCGGCAGCGCGCGCGACGCGCACCAGATGGCCTGCCTGATCGGCGTCGGCGCCACGGCCGTGTACCCGTACCTGGCGTACCAGACGCTTTCGGCGCTGGGCAAGGCCGGCATCGTGGACGGCAAGCAGGGCAACGAGCCGGCCGAGCTGGGCCGCAGCTACCGGCGCGGCATCAAGAAGGGCCTGCTCAAGATCATTTCCAAGATGGGCATCAGCACCATCGCCAGCTACCGCGGCGCGCAGCTGTTCGAAATCGTCGGCCTGGCCGACGAGGTGGTGGCGCTGTGCTTCCCGGGCATGGTGAGCCGGCTGCAGGGCGCCGGCTTCGCCGAGCTCGAGGACGAGGCGCGGCAGCTGGCCGCGCGCGCGTGGTCGGACGTGGACGACATCGAGCCGGGCGGCCGCCACAAGCTGATGGTCGGCGGCGAATACCACATGTACAACCCCGACGTGATCGCCAGCCTGCAGCGCGCCGTGCGCAGCGGCGACGAAGCCGACTACCGCGCCTACGCCGACCACGTGGACGGCCGGCCGGCGTCGGCGCTGCGCGACCTGCTGCGGCTGCGCGATGACATCACGCCCATCGCCATCGAGGATGTCGAGCCCGCGTCGGCCATCCTGGCGCGCTTTGACTCGGCCGGCATGTCCCTGGGCGCACTGTCGCCCGAAGCGCACGAAGCGCTGGCCACCGCGATGAACCGCCTGGGCGGCCGCAGCAACTCCGGCGAAGGCGGCGAAGACCCGGCGCGGCACGGCACCGAGAAGCGAAGCAAGATCAAGCAGGTGGCCTCGGGCCGCTTCGGCGTCACGCCCGAATACCTGGTGAACGCCGAAGTGCTGCAGATCAAGATCGCCCAGGGCGCCAAGCCCGGCGAAGGCGGCCAGCTGCCCGGGCACAAGGTGAACGCGATGATCGCCACCCTGCGCTACGCCAAGCCCGGCATTGGCCTGATCTCGCCGCCGCCGCACCACGACATCTATTCCATCGAGGATCTCGCGCAGCTGATCTTCGACCTCAAGGAAGTGAACCCCGACGCGCTGGTGTCGGTGAAGCTGGTGTCGCACGCGGGCATCGGCACGATTGCGGCGGGCGTGGTGAAGGCCTACGCCGACCTGATCACCGTGTCGGGCCACGACGGCGGCACCGGCGCCTCGCCCATCTCGTCCATCCACCACGCCGGCACGCCCTGGGAAATGGGCCTGGCCGAAGTGCAGCAGACGCTGCGGCTGAACGACCTGCGCCACCAGGTGCGCGTGCAGGCCGACGGCGGCCTCAAGACCGGGCTGGACGTGGTGAAGGCGGCCATCCTGGGCGCCGAGAGTTTTGGCTTCGGCACCGCGCCGATGGTGGCGCTGGGCTGCAAGTACCTGCGCATCTGCCACCTCAACAACTGCGCCACCGGCATCGCCACCCAGGATGCGCGCCTGCGCGCGAACCACTTCACCGGCCTGCCCGAAATGGCGATGAACTTCTTCCGCTTCGTGGCCGAGGATGTGCGGCGCTGGCTGGCGGTGCTGGGCGTGGCGCGGCTGGAGGACCTGATCGGCCGCACCGACCTGCTGGTGCAGGCGCCGGGCGACACGCCCCGCCAGCGCGCGCTGGACCTCACGCCCATCCTGGCCGCGGCGGACGCCCGCAGCGGCGGCGCGCGCCTGTGCACCCAGGCCCGCAACGCCCCGCGCGATCCCGGCACGCTGGCCTCGCGCATGCTGGCCGACATGGGCGACGCCATCGCCCATTCGCGCGGCGGCGAATACCGCTACGACGTGCGCAACGACGACCGCAGCATCGGCGCGCGGCTGTCGGGCGCGATCGCCCGCGCGCACGGCAACCAGGGCATGGCCGACGCGCCCATCACCGCGCGCCTGCGCGGCCACGCCGGCCAGAGCCTCGGGGTCTGGAACGCCGGCGGCCTGCACCTGTACCTGGAAGGCGACGCCAACGACTACGTGGGCAAGGGCATGGCCGGCGGCCGCATCGTGCTGCAGCCGCCCGCGGTGTCGCGCTTCGTGGCGCGCGACACGCCCATCATGGGCAACACCTGCCTGTACGGCGCCACCGGCGGCGAACTGTATGCGGCCGGCCGCGCGGGCGAACGCTTCGCCGTGCGCAACTCCGGCGCGCTCGCCGTGGTGGAGGGCGTGGGCGACCACGGCTGCGAATACATGACCGGCGGCGCGGTGGTGGTGCTGGGCCGCACCGGCCTGAACTTCGGCGCCGGCTTCACCGGCGGCCTGGCCTACGTGCTGGACATGGACCGCGACTTCGTCGACCGCTACAACCACGAACTCATCGACGTGCTGCGCATCACGCCCGAAGGCATGGAACACCACCGCCACCACCTGCGCTCGCTGCTGCGCACGCACGTGGACCTGACCGGCAGCGCCTGGGGCGCGCAGCTGCTGGAAGAGTTCCGCGACGTGGCCGGCCGCTTCTGGCTGGTCAAGCCCAAGGCCGCCAGCCTGGAGTCGCTGGTGGAAGCCCTGAGGCGCGCGGCATGAAGGCCAACCCCTTCCAGTTCCTGGAGCTGCCGCGGCGCATGCCGCGCGAACTGCCCGCGCCGCTGCGCGTCATGGGCTGGCAGGAAATCTACGGCGGCTTCTCCGCGCCCGAGGCCGCCGACCAGAGCGGCCGCTGCCTGGACTGCGGCAACCCGTACTGCGAGTGGAAGTGCCCCGTGCACAACTACATCCCGAACTGGCTGGCGCTGGTGAAGGAAGGCCGGCTGTTCGAAGCGGCCGAGCTGGCGCACGAAACCAACCCGCTGCCCGAGATCTGCGGCCGCGTCTGCCCGCAGGACCGCCTGTGCGAGGGCGACTGCACGCTCAACGCCGGCTTCGATGCGGTCACCATCGGCGCGGTCGAGAAGTACATCGTGGACGAAGCCTTCCGCCAGGGCTGGCGGCCGGACCTGTCGCACGTGGTGGCCAGCGGCAAGCGCGTGGCGATCATCGGCGCCGGGCCCGCAGGGCTGTCCTGCGCCGACCGGCTGGCGCGCGCGGGCATCGAGCCCCACGTGTTCGACCGCTACGAGGAAATCGGCGGGCTGCTCAGCTTCGGCATCCCGGCCTTCAAGCTGGAAAAGCACGTGATCGAAACCCGGCGCGGCGTGCTCGAAGCCATGGGCGTGCGCTTCCACCTGGGCGTGGAAGTGGACGCGGCGATGGGCCACGCGCTGATGCGCGACTACGACGCGGTGTTCCTGGGCACCGGCGCCTACACCGCGGTGGACGGCAAGCTGCCGGGCCAGGACCTGCCCGGCGTGCTGCCGGCGCTGCCCTTCCTTGTGGCCAACGCGCGCCGCCTGCTGGGCAAGCCGCACCGCGACGACCCGGCCTTCGACCTGGCCGGCAAGCGCGTGCTGGTGCTGGGCGGCGGCGACACGGCGATGGACTGCGTGCGTTCGTCGCTGCGCCTGGGTGCGGCCGAAGTCACCTGCGCCTACCGCCGCGGCGAAGCCGACATGCCCGGCTCGCGCCGCGAGGTTAAGAATGCGCGCGAAGAGGGCGTGCGCTTCCTGTTCAACCGCCAGCCGCTGGCGATCGAAGGCGGGCTGCGGGTGGACGGCAGCCGCCAGGCCACCGGCGTGCGGCTGGTGGAAACGCGCGCCGCGGCAGGCCGCGGCAGCGCCACCGAGAACGTGCCCGGCAGCGAAAGCGTGCACGAGGCCGACGTCGTGATCCTGGCGTTCGGCTTCCGCGCCAGTCCCGCGGCGTGGTGGGCGGACTTCGGGGTGCAGCTCAACGCCGAAGGCCGCGTGGTGACCGACGGCCTGCCCGGCCGCACCGGCCACGCGAAAGTATTTGCCGGCGGCGACAACGTGCGCGGCGCCGACCTGGTGGTGACTGCGGTGCACGATGGCCGCGAAGCGGGCCTGGCCATTGCGCGGCAGCTGCTGGCCTGAGCCGCGGTTCGCGCCGCACCGGCGGTGGTCGCGGGCGGCCGCACGGACCGATGGCTGGAGAGCGGCGCCGCTGCCCGGCCCGTGGCCGGGCAGCGGCGCGACCGGGACTCAGTCCGAGGTCGGATTGTTGCCGAACACGCAGCTTTCGCCGTCGTTGCCCACCACGTAGGGCGACGGGCAGCTGGCCGTGGTTTCGGTAAGGTAGGGCGGCACGTCGTAGTCGCCGATGCTGTTGGCGCCGATGTAGGGCTCCCAGCCGGTGCCGAACACGTAGTCGGTGCCCATCGTGAAGAAGTTGCCCTGGGCGCCGCCGGTCAGCAGGAAGCCCTGGTGCAGGAACGACCAGCCCAGGCCGAACTCGCCCTGCCAGTCGTCCTGGCCATCAATGGCCTTGACGCGCATTTCGCCGAACTTCAGGCCGTCCTTGATCGGGAAGGTGAAGTCCACGCCGGCGCCGTCCACGTCGCCGTCCGAATGCACGTTGACGTCGCGGTAGCCGATGACCAGCTCGGCCTGCGAGTTCGTGCCGAACTGCCAGTTGATGCCGGCGAAGAACTCATCGTCGCTCACCTTGTCCTGGCCGATCACGACCGTGGTGAAGGTGGGCGTGGGCGGCGGACCGCCCTTGCCGGCGAGCGCCGGGCCGGCGGCCAGGCCGAGCAGTGCGATGCCGGCGATACGGATCATTGGTTTCATGCGATTCCCCATGTCTAAGGTTTTGCCAGGCGATCCGCTGCGCGGATGGCCAGGGCCTGGATGGTGAGGGAAGGCGCCTCGCCACCGCCGGAGCTCGGGAACACGCTGGCGTCGCAGATAAGCAGGTTCTGCCACCCGTGCGCCTTGAGATCAGCGTCCACCACCGACGTTGCCGGGTCGCTGCCCATGCGGCAGGTACCGAAGACGTGGGCGGCGGAATAGAAATCGTACGTCCCGTATTCTTCCACCAGGGTTTCCACCCCGGCTGCCTGCATTAATTGACGGCAAGAGCGGGCCATGGCGGCCAGCCGGCGCAGGGTCATGGGGTCGTTGTGGCTGTGGATGCGGGCCAGGGGCAGGCCGTTCGAGTCGCGCTCGGCCGGGTCCAGGTCCACGAAGGAGCCGTCGTTGGGCAGGAATTCGCCGGTGGCGCTGACCGCCACCACGCGGCCGAACTGTTCGCGCACCTGGGCCTTGTGGGCGCGGCCCCAGCCGGGAATCGCGCGGCGGGCGTAGGACACCGGTCCGGCCAGGTCGGTTTCGTGGATGGCGGTGCTGAGCTTGTAGCCGCCCACCACGCCTTCGACGGCGTCGGGCCGGTTGAACTGCCAGCAGATGGCGTCGGCGGGCAGGCCGCCGAAGCTCGCCAGGTCCCGCGGCGCGAGGCCGACGCTGGTCCAGCCCGACGACTCCATCAGGTTGCGGCCCAGCTGGCCTGACTCGTGGGCGATGCGCTGCTTCGGGTGGGCGGCGTTGTGGGCCAGCAGCAGGCGCGGGGTTTCGATGGCGCCGCCGGCCAGCACCAGCTGCGGCGTTTCCACCCGCACGCGCCGGCCGTCGGGGCCGACGTAGTCCACGGCGGCGATGCGCCGGCCGTCGCCCACCACCAGCGCCACCACGGTGCACGACGGCCGGATGTCGCAGCGGCCGCTGGCGCGCGCCTTGGCCGCGAAGGTGACGTCGGCCGAACCCTTGTCGCCGCGCGGGCAGCCGCGGTTGCAGCCGCCGCAGTAGTTGCAGGGCAGGCGGCCGTCGTAGGGCAGCGACAGCGCGGCGCGCGGGCTCACTTCCCAGGACCAGCCCAGGCCGCCGGCGCCCTCGCCCAGGAACCGCGATGCGCGGCAGAGCCGGTGCGGCGGCAGCGGGTAGGGCGCGCTGCGCCAGCGGTCGCCGGGTTCGGCGGGCCCGGCAACGCCGATCAGGTTCTCGGCCTCGATGTAGAACGGCTCCAGCGCCGCGTAGTCGAGCGGCCAGTCGGCGCCGGCGCCGTGCCGGGACCGCAGCTGCATCGAATGCGGATTCATGCGGTGCGCTTCGCCGGTGTAGTGCAGGGTGCTGCCGCCGATGCCGCGAACGTGGTGGTAGCCCTCGCCCGAGGCGATGCGGCGATCGCCGCGGTTGAAGCGGCCGTGGATGCGGTTCCAGGAGCGCAGGTCGTCGTACGCGGCCTCGAGCGGCTGCATGGGCGCGAAGGTGTAGCGGCCGCGGCTGCCGGGTTTTTCCGGGAAGCGCGACAGCTCCCAGTCGGGCTGGTCCAGGCGGTAGTCGGTGGCGGGGTCGAAGGCCGGGCCGGCGTCCAGCAGCAGCACGCGCCGGCCGTGGCTGGCCAGGCGCCAGGCCGCGGCGCTGCCGCCCGCGCCGGCGCCCACCACCACCACGTCGAAGGCCGGCGCGCTCATTCGATGCTCATGAAATAACCGGCCGGCTGCGGCGGACGATCCACCGCCATGCCCTTGAGCGCCGCGGGCTGGGAGTAGTAGTAGCCCATGGCCAGGTCGCGCACCAGGTCGAAGAAGCGCCGCTGCGGCGCTTCCCACGGCAGCTGCGACATGGCCTCCAGGATGCCGTTGCGCAGGCTTTCGTCGGCCTCGGCGAAGCGGCCGCCGGCGGCCTGGTCGAGCCACGCGGCGCTGAATCCGATCAGCCGCTGCAGCGGGGCGCTCCGGGCGGCTTCGGCGAGGATGCGCGCGGGCACGCCCAGGGCCGAGGCGCTGGGGCTGAGGTCATCGGCGGGAATCAGGGTGTCGCAGAAGGCGGCGAAGGTGGTGGAAGGGTCGGGCGCCACCGGGGCGGCGTCGGCCATCGCGGCCACGTCGCCGCCCCAGGCGATGGTGCCCGCCAGCGCGGCGCTGATGAGGGACAGCGCCTCGCGTCGGGTGAACGTGTGGGATCGTCTGGCCATGTCCGGATGCTAACGCAGGAAAGCGAGCGGCCGGGCCGGAACCTGCCTCGGGACTTTGCGCGCGAGGCGCTCCGGTATCATTCGCCTTCCCCGGGAAGGATGACCCATGAGCGAGCTGCAGGACCTGACGTCGCTGATCCGCGCCAACACGGCGCTGATCGTGATCGAGACGCCGGACGAGGGCCGGGTGGTGGACCTGTTCATGCACGTGCTGATGCACGTGTGGCGGCCGCTGTTCCGATGGTCCATCACCGAAGGCCTGCGCCGCGTGGACCTGCACGGCGAGGACCAGCCGCTGTCGCCGCCCGACGCCACCACCACCCTGCGCACCATCCGCACGATGGACCAGCGCGGCATCCACCTGCTGCTCGATTTCCACCCCTACCTGGGCTACGCCACCACCCAGCGCATGGTGCGCGAGCTGATCGACCGCCGCGACTGCAAGGAACACACGCTGGTGCTGGTGGGCGCCAAGATCGAGCTGCCCGAGGACCTCGAACACCTGGCCGTGCGCTTCTCGCTGCGCTTGCCCGACGAGAAGGTGCTGCTCAAGCTGGTGCAGGACGAGGCCGCGCTGTACATGCGCGAACACGGCGGCAAGCGCGTGGAAGTGGATCAGGACGCGCTGAAGATGATCGTGCGCAACCTGCGCGGCGTGTCGATGATGGAGGCGCGGCGCCTGGCGCGTCACCTGATCTTCCGAGACGGCGTGATCAGCGCCAACGACCTGCCCGAGCTGGCCAAGCTGAAGTTCGAGCTGCTCAACAAGAGCGGCCACCTGCATTTCGAATACGACACGGCGCGCTTCGCCGACGTCGCCGGCCTCACGCGGCTCAAGGCCTGGGTGAACCAGCGCCGTGCCGCCTACGCCAACGAAGCGCTGCCGGTGGGCCTGGATCCGCCCAAGGGCATCCTGCTGCTGGGCGTGCAGGGCTGCGGCAAGTCACTGGCGGCCAAGGCGGTGGCGGGCGGCTTCGGCGTGCCGCTGGTGCGGCTGGACTTCGGCACGCTGTACAACAAGTTCCACGGCGAGACCGAGAAGAACCTGCGCGACGCGCTGTCGTCGGCCGAACAGATCGCGCCGTGCGTGCTGTGGATTGACGAACTGGAAAAAGGCCTGGCCGCCTCGGGCAGCAGCGAGGACGGCGGCGTATCGCGCCGCGTGCTGGGCTACTTCCTGACCTGGATGGCCGAGCGCAAGTCGCGCGTCTTCCTGGTGGCCACCGCCAACGCGGTGCACGACCTGCCGCCGGAGCTGCTGCGCAAGGGCCGCTTCGACGAGATCTTCTTCGTGGACCTGCCCAACCACGCTGCGCGCGCCGAGATTTTCCGCCTGCACCTGGCCAAGCGCGAAGTGGACTGGGAGGGTTTCTCGCTGTCGTCGCTGGCCGATGCCGCCGACGGCTTCTCCGGCGCCGAGATCGAACAGGCCGTGGTCAGCGCGCTGTACTCCGCGCATGCCGCCCAGGCCGTCGTGGACGAAGCGCGCGTGGTCGAGGAAATCCGCGCCACCCGCCCGCTGAGCGTGCTGATGGCCGAACAGGTCAACGGCCTGCGCGAGTGGGCCCGCACCCGCACCGTCCCGGCCGACTGAAAACCGGGGTCAGAACCAGCGGCGGACGCGGGTGCAGTAGTCGAGGTAGGGCTGGCCGAAGCGCTGGGCGAGGTAGCGTTCCTCGCGGGCGATCACGTAGTAGCGGATCACGATGATCACCGGCACCAGCAGCAGCAGCGGCCACAGCGCGTTGAACGCCAGCGCCACGGTGGCGTAGGCCAGGGCCATGCCCAGGTACATGGGGTTGCGGGTGTGGCGGTAGAGGCTGTCTTCCACCAGCGCGCTGTCTTCGCGCCAGGGGCGCGGGTCGTTCTTTCGGCGCCGGAAGCTGCGCAGCGAACTGGCCAGCAGCCACACCGCCACCAGGCCCAGCGCGAAGGCGTGCAGATGCAGCCAGGTTTCACGCGAGGCGTCCACGATCGGCATCGCGAACCACCACCGGTCCAGCGCGAAGCCTGCGGCAAGACCGGCGAGGTAGACCACGGGGGGCGGGACGCGAACGCCCGGACCCTTTTCTTCCTGTGTCATGGCATCAACTCCAGCGCTGCAGCAGCCACGCCCACGCCGGCAGCGTGACCAGCGACAGCAGGATGCCATAACCCACCATCGCCGCCGCCAGGCCCGGCGCCAGGCGGTGGGAAATGGCCAGCGCCGCGGCGGTGATCATCGGCGGCATCGCCGATTCCAGCACCACGGTGTCGTGCTGCACGGCGGTCAGGCCCAGCAGCGGCGCAATGCCCAGCGCGATCAGCGGCATCACAGCCAGCTTCAGCGCCAGGCCCGCGGCCAGCGGCTTGAGTTCGTCGCGCGGCAGCTTCAGCTGCAGGCTCAGGCCGATGGCCAGCACCACCAGCGGCAGCAGCGCGTCGGCCAGCCGCTGCAGGCCGCCAGCGATCCACGCGGGGGGCGCCTCGGGCATCAGCGTCAGCCCGAACACCAGTGCGAGGAAGGGCGGGAACGTGGCGATGCGGCGGGCAATGAGCGCGGGCGTGGGCCTGGCATCGCCGCCGTAGCGCGCCAGCACGTACAGCCCGAACGTGGACAGGATAAGGAAAGCACCGAACTGGTCGTAGATGACCGCATGCGGCAGCGCGTCCTCGCCCAGCAGCGCGCGCACCAGCGGGTAGCCCAGGAAACTGGTGTTGCCCAGCGCCACGCACAGCAGCAGCACGGCGTGTTCGTCGGCGCGCAGCTTCAGCGCGCGCGTGGCCAGCGACACCAGCGCCACCGTGGCCGCCAGCAGGAGCCACGGCACCGCCGCCACCGCCAGCACCTCTCGGCCCAGCTCCAGCCGCGGCGCGTAGATCAGCACCGACGCCGGCAGGCACACGTACAGCACCACCTTGTTCAACACCTCGGCGGCGTTGTCGGGGAACACGCGCAGGTGCTGGAACGCCAGCCCCAGGGCCAGCATCGCCAGGATCAGGGCGAAGGCGTCGAACGCCATCCGCGGGCCTCAGCCCAGCGGCACGTCGAGCGGCTGGGCGCCGTCGAGCATGAAGCGCGCATTGAAGGCCACGGTGATGCGCTCGCCCTCGCCCTCGAACGGCAGCACTTCGTGCAGCAGCCACGACGGGAAGATCACCAGCTGTCCCGGCTCGAGCCGCAGCGAACGCGGGCTCATCGCATAGGGCGGCTTCATGTTGGCCAGCGCCATGTCCAGGTACATCGTGGCCGAGGCCTGCGGGTTGATGAAGGTGAGCCGGCCGCTGTCGCTGGCCGGGTCGTCGCCGTCGTGCTTGACGCAGTACACGCCCGACCACGAGTGCATGGCGTGGTTGTGGGCGCCGAAAAACCCGCCGCGGCGGGTGATGTGGAACCACGACTGGTGCTGGATGTGCAGCTTCATCAGCATGGCCCGGTCGTAGCCGTTGAGCTCGCCGATGGCGCGGTACAGGTTGGCCCAGCAGAAATCGCGCAGCTTCGCGCAGGCCGGCTGCGGCCAGTCGAACAGGCGGAAGTTGCTTTCGAACAGCTGCTTGTTGCGCGAGACGATGGGCTCGGGGTTGCGGTACTTGTCGCCCTCGGCCTCGCGGGCCAGGAACAGGTCGCGCAGCTGGCGGTTCAGTTCGGCGTGGTCGTCGAGCTTGGCGTACACCAGCGGGACGGAAAAGGCGGGGGTGATCTGGAACATGGCGGGGCCAACACGGGCGGAGTGGATGCTGCCTGCATCAGACCGTCAAACCCCCGGGGGCGTCAATGCCGCGCGCCCGGCGGGGGCGCGCGGCAGCGGCCAGGCTCAGGCCGCGGCGGCTTCGGCCTTCTGGCGGGCGATCCACTCGCGGATCTTCACCTGCAGCACGCCCATCGGCAGCGCGCCGTCAATCAGCACCTGGCGGTGGAAGGCGCGCACGTCGAACCTGTCCCCCAGCTCGGCCTCGGCTTCGGTGCGCAGCTCGCGGATCACGCGCTGGCCCACCTTGTACGACAGCGCCTGGCCGGGGATGACGATGTAGCGCTCCACTTCGGCCACCACGTCCGACTCGGCCATGGACGAGTTGGCCATCATGTAGTCAATGGCCTGCTGGCGGCTCCAGCCCAGGTGGTGCAGGCCGGTGTCCACCACCAGGCGCATGGCGCGCAGCTGTTCGTCGCTCAGGCGGCCGTACCACTGGTAGGGGTCGGTGAACACGCCCAGCTCCTTGCCCAGCGACTCGGCGTACAGCGCCCAGCCCTCGGCGAACGCCGTGTAGCCGCCGAAGCGGCGGAAGGCCGGCAGCGACTCCACTTCCTGCTGGATCGAGATCTGGAAGTGGTGGCCCGGCGAGGCCTCGTGGATGGACAGCGTCTCGACCAGGAAGTTGGGCTGGGCCTTGAGGTTGTAGGTGTTGAGGTAGAACACGCCCGGCCGCGAGCCGTCCGGCGTGGGCGCCTGGTAGGACGCGCCGGCGTCGCTCTGCGCGCGGAAGGCTTCCACTTCGCGCACTTCGTAGTCGGCCTTGGGGAACACGTCGAAGAGTTTGGGCAGCAGCGGGTTGATCTTCTTCTGCACGTCGCGGTAGGCCTGCAGCGCTTCTTCGGGCGTCTTGAAGTAGAACTGGTCGTCGGTCTTGAGGTGCTCGAAGAAGGCGGGCAGGTCGCCCTGGAAGCCGACCTGTTCGCGCACCGCGTTCATCTCGCCCAGGATGCGCGCCACTTCGTCCAGGCCGTACTGGTGGATGGCTTCGGGGCTGAGGTCGGTGGTGGTCTGCTCGCGCACCTTGAGCGCATACCAGGCGCGGCCGTCGGGCAGCTCGCTCATGCCGACCGTTTCGCGCGCGGCGGGCAGGTATTCGTCGCGCAGGAAGTCGCGCATCTTGGTGTAGCCCGGCACCACTACGTCGGTGATGGCGGCGCGGTACGCGGCCGTGAGGCGCTCACGCTCGGCCGGCGGGAAATCGGCCGGCATGTCGGTGATCGGGCCCCAGAACACGCTGTCCTCGGGCTTGGCGACGATGTGCGCGGCGAACTGCGGCACGATCTTCTCCACCACCGGGCGCGGCTGGGTGACGCCGGCGGCCATGCCCGCGCGCAGGTTGGCAATGACGCCGTCGTTGATGACCGGGAAGCGGGCGATGCGGGCCAGGAAATCGTCGTAGTGCTTGACCTCGCGGAACGGCTGGATGCCCTTGCCCGAGCCCAGCTGGGCGAAGAAGCTGCCGTGGTTGCCGAACTGGCTGACCGCCAGCATCCAGCCGGGGAAGCGGTTGGCTTCGAGCGAGAGTTCGCGGTCGCTGATGAAAACGTCGCGGCTCAGGCGGTGCTGGCCGGTGAGCGCGTCGCGGTCCAGGGCCTGCACGCGGG
>Ga0073904_10000569_pt1 | contig 26662 bp, 22 predicted proteins | sample KloWWTrecipitate_FD_66668 | JGI IMG/M metagenome (GOLD analysis project Ga0073904, IMG submission 66668) | Active sludge microbial communities from Klosterneuburg, Austria, studying microevolution and ecology of nitrifiers - Klosterneuburg... | ecosystem: Engineered > WWTP > Aerobic digester >... | reverse complement strand
CGCGCGCCGGGCCGATGCGCAGACGCGGGCGGCCGGTCTGGCTGACGATGACCGCCCGCGGTGGTACGCCGCCGACCATGCTGCAGAACTCGAAGGTGCTGGTCATCCCCGCGCGTGCAGTTGGCCAGTACGTGACGGCGCTGCGTGTCGCGCGTAGCCGCGTCGGCGCTTCGATTCTGTGCCATCGCAGGAGCGGCTCGCCCGGATCGCGCACCGGGGTGAACTCGGCCCGCGTGTTCTCGAAGACGATCCAGCCGCGCGCTGCGGCGACGCCCCGACCGACACAATGCTCGCCGTCCGATGACAGGCATACGACGGTCGGGACGCCGCCGAGGATGGCGCGGCTTCGGGCGAAATGCAGGGTGCCGAGGAGCTTGTCCGCCCCTGCCGTGACGCCAGTCCGTGCCCGAAGTTTCGCGAAATCCGGGAGTGCGAGTGCCGCCAGAACGGCCACCACCGCAATGACCGTCACGAGTTCCCAGAGGGTGTGGCCGTGAGCTCGCATGGGCCGAGCATGCGCCGGTGCAGCCCCGCAGATGCGACGCGTTTGCAACGAATTTCAACAGATTCATATAATTGACAGATGCACACGTCAGAGATAGCGGAGCGCCTCTACGCCCACGGCATTCAGCCGACGGCACAGCGCCGGCGCATCGCGGCGGTGCTTCTCTCGGCTCCGCAGCACATGTCGGCCGAACAGCTGCTTGCGCAACTCGTCGCGGACGGCGCGCGCGTGTCGAAGGCGACGGTCTACAACACGCTCAACCTGTTCGCGGGCCGCGGGCTCATCCGCCCGCTCACGGTCGACGGCGCGCGCGTGTGGTTCGACTCGAACGTCGAGGCGCACTATCACTTCCACGACGTCGAGAGTGGGGCGCTCACCGATGTCGCAGTGCCGGAAGTGGAGTTCAGCCGCTTGCCGCGGCCGCCCGCAGGGATGGAAGTCGCCGGAATCGATCTCGTGATTCGCCTGCGAAAGGCACCGCCAGGCTGAATAGCCCTGGCAGACCCCGGACATCAGTCCGATTGCCGCGGAATCCGCGCCGTGCCTGGCTGAAGTGTGTCGTCATGCGTGTCCGGCGTGCCGTTCGCTCAAGTTGAAATGTGCCGGCTATGCGCAGCGGCAGGACATCCCGCGGTTGCGGGTTTGCCTCGCTGTGGGGCATTCATTAGAATTCGCGCCCCTCGTGCCGCTTTAGCTCAGCTGGTAGAGCACATCATTCGTAATGATGGGGTCGTCTGTTCGAATCAGACAAGCGGCACCGGCTATTTGCTCCACCCCGGCATATCTCCGGTCAGGTGCGCCAGTTTCGTGAAGCCGGCGTCGTGCAGCGCCTGCAGTGCAAGGCCGACGCGCCGGCCGCTGCGGCAATAGGCGACGATCGTCTTGTCCTTCCACGCCTTGAATTCGGCGAGGCGCGCCGGGACCTGATCGTGCGGGATGTTGATCGCGCCCGGTATGTGGTCCGCCGCAAACTCCCCGGGCGTGCGCACATCGAGGATGACGAGCGAGGTGGCGTCGGCGGCCGCCTGCGCCCGCAGTTCGGCGGGTGACATTTCCGCGGCAGCCCAGCCGTCGTCGGCCGTGGCGAGGGGCGCAGCACCCGCAAGCAGCACGCAGGCGAGCGATCTGCGCAGGACTTTCATCGCTATGGAGGTCTTCATGCCGGTGATGGTGACGCAGCGGGAGCGTGCATGTCCACCTCGTCGCGCTGCAACTCGAAGAGGCGCGCATAGACGCCCCCTCGCGCGAGGAGGTCTTCATGCCGGCCCTGTTCGACGATACGGCCGTGCGCGAGCACGAGGATTGCGTCGGCTTTGAGCACGGTCGAGAGACGGTGCGCGATCGTGAGGGTAGTGCGCCCCGTCGAAAGTTCGCGGATCGCGGCGTTCACTTCGCGCTCGGATTCGACGTCGAGGCTCGAGGTCGCCTCGTCGAGGACCAGGATCGGCGCGTCCTTCAGGAGCGCACGCGCGATGGCAATGCGCTGGCGCTGGCCGCCCGAGATCCTGCCGCCCATTTCACCAACCTGTGTGTCGAGCCCCTGCGGCAGGCTGTCGATCCAGTCCTTGAGGTGCGCGCGCCGCACGGCCTCATCGACCTGTGCCGCAGTCGCGCCCGGCCTGCCCACCAGGATGTTCTCACGGATCGTCGTGTTGAACGTGTAGTTGCGCTGCGAGACCACGGCGACATGTTCGCGCAGCGCTTCGAGCGTGTAATCGTGCACGGAGCGGCCGCCGACGAGCACTTCGCCTTCGTTTGCGTCCCAGAAGCGCAGCAGCAGATTCGCCACCGTACTCTTGCCGGCGCCACTCGTGCCGACGAGCGCAATATGCCTGCCCGCTGCGACGTCAAGGCTGATGTTCCCCAATACCGGCTGCGCGCTGCCGGCGTAGGCGAAGGTCACGTTTCGCAGGGAGATCGAAGCATCCGCGAGCGGTGGGGATGCGGTAACGGAATCATTGACGACGGGCTTCTGGTCCATCAGTTCGAAGAGGCGTCGCGCCGACACCATCGAGACCTGGAAGTCACCGACGACATTGTTGAGGCCTTGCGCTGCGTTGAAGCCCGTGATTGCGATCGCGACGACGACCGGGATGTCGCGCAGCGGACTGATGGCGCCCGCGAGGTACAGGTTCCAGCTGACCCACAGCACGGCGACTGCGGCGGCCGCTACGATGCACTCGCTGACCCCGCGCTGGAAAGCATCCGCGCGCATCAGCGCGTCCCGGCCCTTCTTCAGGCGCACGCCGATTTCCCACGCCTGGCGACGACGGCGTTCGCCGTATCCGAAAGCGACAGTGTCGCGGATGCCTTGCAGGCTGTCGGTGAGGAACGCATTCACTTCGCCCTGCGCGTGGCGCCAGGTCTCGCTGCCGCGACCTCCTGAGAGAGCCGTGATGATCGGCAGAACGATCACCATCACGACCATGAACGGCAGCAGTGTCCACACGTAGGCCATGTGGTACCAGTGGCCGAGGATGGCGAGGAGGATGGCCGGCACCACGAAGGCCGTGATCACCGGCGCAATCGTGTGCGCATAAAAGGGCTCGATGCGCTCGCAGTCGCTCATGACGCGCGAGACCGCATCACCCGAGCGCAGATCGCCTGTGCCGGCCGGTGCGAGTGGCTCCATGCGGTCGTAGAACTCGTTGCGCAATATGGCGAGCAGCCGGAACGCGACGTAGTGGCCGGTGTAGGTCTCAATGTAGTTTGAAAGCCCAAGGGCGAACGCATACGCCACGAGGCCGAACACGATATGGGAGATCGCGGCGGAGTCGGGGTCCGCAACGAAGCGCGCCACACCCGCGACCGCGAACGCGATCAGCGCCGTCTGCATCGTGAGCTTGACCGTGCGCGCGCTGACCGACAGCAACATGACGCCGTTCAGAGGCCGCATGAATGCGAGCAGGCGGCGGAGGAGCTGTGCGTTGCTCATGCCGCTGCTCCGGCGATTGCGACCATGCCGGCGTACGCGCCTCCGCGCGCGAGGAGTTCGGCGTGCGTGCCCGACTCGAGCACTTTGCCATGTCCCAGCACGATGATGCGATCAGCGTTTCTGACCGTGCTCAGGCGATGCGCGATCAGCAGCACCGATTTGTCGCGGGTGAGGTGCCCGAGCGCCTCCTGGATCACGGCTTCTGTCTCGAGGTCGATCTGCGAGGTGGGCTCATCGAGCAGCACGATCGGCGCGTCCTTCAGCAGCGCGCGCGCGATGGCGAGGCGCTGCACCTGGCCGCCCGACAGCGACAGGCCACGCTCGCCGACGAGCGTCGCATAGCCTGCAGGCAGCGCCGCGATCTGCTCGTGGATGTTCGCTGCGCGGCAGGCTGCGATGAGCTCTTCATCCGTGGCGTCCACTTTCGCGACGCGCAGGTTGTCGGCGATCGTGCCGTGGAAGAGATACGGATCCTGCGGCACGAGGGCGAGATGGGCGCGCACCCAGTCAGCCGGAACTTCGTCGGCACGGTGGGCGCCGAGGTTGATCGCGCCGCTCGCCGGATTGAGCGTGCGCAGAATCAGGTTCGTGACGGTGGTCTTGCCCGAGCCGCTCGCGCCGACGAGTGCCACGGTTTCGCCGGGCGTGAGCTCGAGCGAGCAGTGATCGACCGCCGGGCGCGCGGCACTGGCGTACTGAAAGACGATGTCCTTCAGCGACAGGGACGGGCGCGCGGCGAGGGCTGGCGCCGCGACGCCCGCCTGATCCTCGACTCCGGGGGATTCGCCAAGAAACGCGACGATTCTCTTCGCGTAAGCGCGGCCGACCGCACCGGCGAAAAAGAACTGCCCGACGAGCGTGAGCGGCTTGGCGAACTCCGCACTCGCGAGGATCAGTGCGACGACTGCGCCTGGCGTCAGCGCGCCCGCATCGAGCCGCAGCAGCGCCGTCACCGTCAGCACGAGCGTGGTGCCGAGCGCGAAGCCGAAGTCGACGAAGAGGATCATCATCTGGTTCACGAGGAGGAGGCGCATCGTTTCGCGGCGCTGCTCCTCACTTGCCGCGTGCATCTCGGCGCCGCGCAGCTTGCCGAGGTTGAACATCTTGAGTGTCGTCATGCCCTGGATCGAATCCAGGAACCGCGCGCTCTGTTCAGCGTTGACCTTCGCGAAGCGCTCGCTCGCTTTCCTGAAACTGCGTCCCATCATGCCGAGGAAGAGGGGTGTCAGCGGCACGCTCACGAGGAGGGCGACACCGACGACCCAGTCGATGAGGCCGATGAACAGGCACAGCAGCAGTGGCGTCGCCATGCCGACCACGAACTGGACGAAGTAGATGCCGTAGAGCATCTCGATCCAGTCCAGCCCCTCGACCGCGATGTTCACGAGTTCCCCGGTGCGCTTGCGGTCGAGCACGGCCGGGCCGAGCCGCAGCGCGTGCGCATAGATCATGTCGCGGATCGTGAGCTTCGTGAGCGAGGAGGCCTTGTGCTGCGCGGTGCGATAGAGCCAGCCGGCGAGGAATTTGATGGCCAGCAGTGCGATGATCCACGGCAGCCAGATCGCGAGCAGGGAATAGCCCATCGTCATGGCGTCGATGGCGCGGCCGATGAACCAGTAGAGCGTGAGGCTCGCGAGCAGCCCGAGCACGCCGACCGCGATGCCGATGGCGAGCCACCGGCTCGTAGACTTGACGATCAGCCGTTTGTCGATCCCGAGCACTACACACCCCTGTCTGTCCGTGGCGGCAAGATAGAGCTTGAAGTAGAGTTCAAGGTCAAGGCTCCCATGGTAACGAAACGCCGCAAGCAGGCCGCCCCGAAGGGCGCGCCGCTCACGATCGGGCAGCTCGCGAAGCGTGCGGGCGTGAGCACGTCGATGCTGCGCTTCTACGAGCGCGAAGGATTGCTCGCGCCGCCGGCGCGCAGCGCTTCGGGCTATCGGCTCTATCCGGGGAGCGCCGTGCGCGCGCTCACCTTCATCCATCGGGCGCAGCGGCTCGGGTTCTCGCTGGGCGACATCAGGTTGCTGCTCGCGAACGAGGATCGCAAAGCCGCGCGTGGCCATACGGTTGTCGGCATCGCCGAGCAGCGTTTCATCGAGATCGAGCGGCGCCTGACCGAGCTGCTGGTGCTGCGGCACGAACTTGAGCTGTTTCTCGACGACCTGACCGGACAGGTCGGCCGCGCCGCCGGCGGCAACACCGCGCGGATCTACCGCCAGCTCGTTGATCATGTCTGCGGCCACGAGGCGCAGCGCCCGGCGCCGGGGACCGTGCAGCGCCTCATCAAACGCCTCGGCTGCGCGCTCGCGACGGTTGAACAGGACCGGGTTTTCGGGGCGCTGCGCGGCCGTCACATGCACGTGTGGAAGGAAACCGACGGTTACACGATCCTCGTGCGCGACCGCGGTGCGGCCGTGCTCGCAGCGCTCGAGCGGCTCGTGGCGGCAGAAGCGGGCTGCAACCTGCACGTGGACGTGATCCTCACGCCGACCCCCGACGGCCTGCAGCTGCGCGTGCGGGGCGACAACGCCTTCCTCTACGCGCAGCTTTTCCTGACGCTCGAAGCCACCCCTTGACCTTGAACCTTGCTTCAAGGTGGAGGATTGGACGATGGCTGATACCACCGCCCGACTGAAGATCGCCGGCATGGACTGCGGCAGCTGTGCCCTCACGATCGAGGACGGCATCCGCAAGCTTCCCGGCGTGCGCGCCGTAAGCGTCGACTTCACCACCGAATCGATGCAGGTCGAGGGCGAGGTGCCACTCGCGCTCATCGAACAGCGCCTCGGGCAGCTTGGCTACCGGCTCAAGTCGCGGACGGCGGAGTCAGCCAGCGCCTCGCCGCTGCCGGTCGAGCGCCGCGGACTGGCAGGCTTCCTGCGCTTCCTCTGGAGTCAGCCGCGGCTGAGAACCGCCTCCGTCGTGGCGATCATGGTGCTCACCGCGGCGGTTGCTTCGTGGTGGGCGCCCGACAGCGGGCTTGCCCGCAACTTGTCGCTCGTCTTCCTTGCCAGCGTGCTCCTGACCGGTCTGCCCGTATTCGTGAAGGGGCTACGTGCACTTATTTTCAGCCGCCGGATCACGATCGATCTGCTGATGGCGATCGCGACACTCGGCGCGCTCGCGATCGACGCGGGCGGCGAGGCGGTGACCGTGATTCTCCTGTACACGCTCGGCGAGGCGCTCGAGGCTTACAGCGCCGATCGCGCGCGTGATTCGCTGCGCAGCCTGCTCGCGCTGCAGCCCGAGGTGGCTACGGTGATGCGGCCGCAGGGCGCACACCATCACGAGGGCGCCTGTGGGCACGAGCGCGGGCATGGGCACGATCACGAAGCGGGTCACGCCCCCGCGCACTATTACCACGAGACGGTGCCTGCCGCGCAAGTCGCGATCGGCGAGCGCGTGCTCGTGCGCCCCGGCGAGCGCGTGCCGGTCGATGGCCGGGTGCTCGCCGGGGAATCCAGCGTCAACGAGGCCGCGGTCACCGGTGAGAGCGTTCCTGTCACAAGGCGCGTGGACGACACGGTACTTGCGGGCACCGTGAACGGAGAGGGGGCGATCGAGATCGAGGCGACGCGCGCCGCGGGCGATTCGACGATCGCGCGCATAGCGCACCTCGTCGAGGAGGCGCGGGCGGCGCGCTCGCCCGCTGAGCGCTTCATCGACCGCTTCGCACGCTGGTACACACCCGCGGTGGTGCTGCTCGCCGCGCTGCTGGTCGCTGTGCCCGTGCTCGCTTTTGGCCAGCCGCTGCTCGACAGCGCGAGCGGTGGCCACGGCTGGCTCTATCGCGGACTCGCGCTGCTGATCGTCGCTTGTCCGTGCGCGCTCGTGATCAGCATTCCGGTCACCGTCGTCAGCAGCCTCACGCGGCTCGCACAGCTCGGCGTCCTCGTGAAGGGGGGCGAGCGGCTTGACGCACTTGCTGATGTGCGGGTCGTAGCCTTCGACAAGACCGGTACGCTCACGAAAGGCCGTCCAGCCGTCACGCAGGTCGAGGGACGCGATTGCGCGCACGACAGCGCGCCCGCTGTCACCTGCGGTACTTGCGACGACGTGCTCGCGCTTGCGGCAGCGGTGGAGACAGCGTCCGAGCACCCGGTGTCGCATGCCATTCGCGCTGCAGCGGCGGAGCGAGGCGTCGCGCGGAAGTTTCCGGCGGCGAACGGCGTGCGCGCGCTCACGGGCCGCGGCGTCGTCGGCGAAGTGGGCGGCGTGCGCGTCGCGATCGGCAGCGAGGCGCTCTTTGCCGGCGGCGATCTCGCGCTGCCGCTCCCGGAGCGCTTCGTCGGGGCTCTGCGCGCATCCGAACGCACCACGATGCTCGTCGCCCGTGGTGAGGAGATCGTCGGGATGATCGCGGTCGAGGATGAGCCGCGTGCCGGCACGGCGGCGGCGCTCGGGACGTTGCGCGCGACGCGCGCCGACCTGAAGACGGCGATGCTGACGGGGGACAACGCGCGCGTCGCGGAGCGGATTGCGCGCGCGGTGCCGGGCATCGACGAGGTGCACGCGGGCCTGTTGCCAGCCGACAAGCTGCGGGAGATCGGACGGCTGCAGTCGATGCATGGTGCGGTCGCCATGGTGGGTGATGGCATCAACGATGCCCCCGCACTGGCGCGCGCCGACGTGGGCGTGGCGATGGGAGCGGGTGGCACGGCGCAGGCGATGGAAACCGCCGATATCGTGCTGATGCAGGATGACTTGCGCGAGCTGCCGCGGGCGCTCGCAATTGCGCGCCGGAGCCGCCGTCTCGTCAGGCAGAACATCGCGCTGTCTCTTGGACTCAAGCTCGCCTTCCTCGTGCTCACGATCCCGGGCTGGGCCACCCTGTGGTTGGCGGTGGCGGCAGATGTGGGTGCGACATTGCTCGTGACGATGAACGGCATGAGAATGCTCCGCGCCTGAAACCGGGGGACGAGTGACGACCGAAAAGCCGCGTCGATTGGGTTTCATCGAGCTCGCGCCGGGGGTGCTGCCGCGCCACGCGCTCAGCTATCTCTTTGCCGCCTTCGTCAGTATCGGCCTCTTCGCCTACCTGCCGGCGCTGACGCCGTACGTGCTGAAGGTCAATCTCGCGCTGCCGACCGGGCAGCAGGGGGCCGCCACCGGCAATCTGCAGTCCTGGCAGGAGGTCGTGATTCTCGCACTCGTTGGCATCTGGGGCGCGCTGTCCGACCGCATCGGGCGCAGGCCCATCTACGTTACCGGGTTCGCGCTGATCGCCGCGGCCTATGTCCTTTACCCGCTCGCGCACTCGATGCCGGAACTCACGCTGTATCGGCTCGTCTTCGGCTGCGCGGTGGCGGGACTTGGCGCGATGCTCGCCACCGTGCTCGCCGATTACCCGCTCGAATCATCGCGCGGCAAACTGACGGGCATCGCGTTCTTCCTCAATGCCCTCGGCTCGGTGATCTTTCTCGTCGGCCTCACGCAGTTGCCGCGGGTCTATGCGGCTTCGGGCGTAAGCGAGCTGGCATCGGGTCGCTATGCCTTCTTCACGGTCGCGGCGGTGGCGGTTCTCGCGGCGATCGTGATGCTGGGGCTCAAGCCCGGCTTGCCGGCGAGGGCAAGCGAGCATCGCTCGCTGCGCGAGATCGCGGCAGAGGGTCTGCGCGCCGCGCGCAATCCACGCGTCCTGCTCGCCTACGGCGGTGGCTTCACCTCGCGGGCCGATCTCAGCCTCATCACGCTCTTTCTCGCCCTGTGGGCCTCGCAGTCGGCCATTGGCGAGGGGCTCACGGCCGCACAGGCCACGGGTCGCGTCGGCATGATTCTCGGAGTGACGCAAGGCACTGCGATGCTCTGGGCGCCGGTCTACGGCTGGCTTGGCGATCGCATGAGCCGTATGGCGCATTTCACGCTGGCCTTCACCATCGCGCTCGCGGGTTACGGCTGGGTGGGGCTGCAGGAAGACATTGTGCGGCCGGCGGCGATTCCGGCGCTGATGCTGCTCGGCATGGGGCAAGTGAGCACGATCCTCGCCGCGACGATCCTGCTCGGCCAGGAAACCCGGCCGGAGTCGCGTGGTGCGGTCTTCGGGCTGCAGGCCTTCTTCGGTGGACTCGGCATTCTCGCGATATCATGGGTCGGTGGCCGCCTGTACGACCAGATCGGTCCCTCGGCACCGTTCACGCTCGTCGGCATTGCCAATGGCGTGGTGGCGGCCTGGGCGCTGTGGTTGTACCTGCGCGAGCGCGCCGTGACCCGTACTGAGGTCGCCTGAGCATGCTGATTTGTCGCGAACCGAAGCCGATGTAGCCCGCACCACCGCGCCGTCGCCGAGCCGGCCTGTCTGGTGGATCGCGCTGCTGTCGCGCGTCCCGCTGCCGGTCCTCTACGCCGTCGCGTGGACGCTCGGGGCGCTCGGCTTTTACGTCTTTCGCTATCGACGCACCCTCATCGACCGGAGTCTCGCGATCGCGTTTCCGGAACTCGATGCCGCCCGCCGCAACGCCCTCTGCCGGCGCCATCACCTCGGTTTCGCACAGGTTTTCATGGAAATCCTGAAGTCGGGCGCACTGACGCCGGCCGATATTGCGCGCTACGTGCGTTTCACGAACCTCGAATTGCTGCAGGAGTGGCTCTCGCAAGGGCGGCCGGTGCTGGTGGTCGCGGCTCACCAGTGCAACTGGGAGTGGCTCATGCACGCAATGGCGAGCCAGGTGGGCTACCCGGTGGATGCCGCCTACAAGCCGCTCAAGAACCAGTGGGCGAACAAGGAGATGCTGACCCTGCGCACGCGTTTCGGCGCGCACCTCGTGCCCGCGAAGGAGCTGCTGGCGGACATCATCAAGCGCCGGCGCATCGTGCGCGTGATCGCGGTCGTCGCCGACCAGGAACCCCGCAGCAGCGAGAAGCGTCACTGGACCCGTTTCCTCAATCGCGACACCGCTTTTTACATGGGCCCCGAGGAGATCGCGCGCACCACGGGCTACGCGGCGCTTTTCGTCGCGATGCGTCGGCTTTCCCGCGGGCACTACGAGGTTACGTTCACGCCGCTCTCCGGGGCGGGAGAGCGACTCGGGAGCGGCGAGTTCACCGAGCGCTACGCGCGTCTTTCCGAGGCGCAGATCCACGCCGCGCCGCCCGACTGGCTGTGGTCGCACAAGCGCTGGAAGCTGAAGAAGCCCCTCTACGGCGCCGGCTGAATCAGCCAGCCGCCAGTTTGCCCGCGAGGAACACCGCGAGCTCGGCGATCGTCGGGTAGTCGAACAGCTCGGTCAGATCGATCATCCCCGGATACTCGCGGTCGATGGCTTCGTGGATCGCGATCAGTTTCAGCGAGCTGGCGCCGATTTCGAACAGGTTGTCGTTGAGGCCGATCGGGCGACCGAGTTCGGTGTCGCAGATCATCCGGATCTTTGCTTCGATCTCGCTGCCGGACGCCGCGGCGGGTGTGCGCTGCTCGCTGCGCAGGCGCGCGAGCTCGGCGAGTTCCGCGGCGAACTCGCCCTCGACGTAGGACTCCTCGAGCAGGTGGCGTTGTATCTTGCCGCTCGTCGTCTTCGGAATACGCTTGACGGGCACCACTTCCGCGACCTCGAGGCCGGTGTGCTCGTTGATGAGCCGGGTGACCTCGGTCGCGGTCGGCAGGAAATCGGCCATGTCGGAGCGGTGCAGAATGAACACCACGAGTTGATCGGCTTGCGCGCCGCGCGGCCGCACGCCCGCTGCGACGATCTTGCCGAGCTCGAGCCGGGGCGCGCGCAACGCGATGCTTTCGAGGTCGTGTGGCCAGTAATTCTGGCCGTTGACGAAAATGATCTCTTTCGCGCGGCCGGTGATGTAGAGGTCGCCGTCGTCAAAAAGACCGAGGTCGCCAGTGCGGACCCAGCCGTCTGCGGTGATCGTTGCGGCGTTGGACTCGGGGTCCTCGAAGTAGCCGCGCGTCACGTTCTCGCCGCGGATGAGGATATGCCCGATATGGCCCTGTGCGACCGCCTGATCGGTGTCGTCGACGAGGCGTACCTCACAGTAGGGAATGGCGGTGCCGACCGCCATCAGTTCCATCGCGTCGCGGTTCGTGTGTTCGACCCGCGGCGGCGCCTCGCCGACGCCCATATGATGACGGTCGACACAGATCGATCTGTACGGTCGGCCCAAGGGCGGAAAGCTGACCGCGAGTGAGGCCTCGGCGAGCCCATACACCGGGAACATCGCGGTGCGGGTGAGGCCCGCGGGCTCCATGCGCGCGAGGAACTCCTCGCACAGATCGACCGAAATCGGCTCCGCGCCGTTGAAGATGATGCGCACCGATGTGAGATCGAGGTCCTCGAAGCTGCGGTCGCCGAGCACCTTGAGGTAGTGGCGGTAGCCAAAATTGGGCGAAGAGAGGATCGTCGCGCGCTTGCGTGTGGCGAGCTGCAGCCACAGGAGCGGCCGGCGGATGAAGAGTTCGGTCGGTAACAGGTGCACGTTCATGCGGTGCATGAACATGAAGATGTGCATGCCGATGAGGCCCATGTCGTGCGTGAGCGGCATCCACGACAGCGACACGTCGTCGGTGCCGAAGCGCGCGGCCTCTCCTGCGCCGCGGCCGTTCGCAAGAATGTTCGCGTGCGTCAGTACGACGCCCTTCGGCGCGCTGGTCGAGCCGGACGAGAACTGGATGAAGGCGGTGTCACCGGGCCGCGCGCGATGCACGCTGCCAGCGCGCGAGATGTCATCGAGCGCATCGGCAAGAAAGCAGCGCGCGCGCAGGCCATCGAACAGCGCCTGCTCGCCCGCCACTGCCGCGAACTGACCGACCCGCTCGAGCGTCTTCCTGTCCGTGTAGAGGAAGGGCTTGCCGAGTTTGCGCGCGATGCGCAGCAGCTTGTGGCGATGCTCGTCGCTGATGCCGATCGAGACCGGTACCGGCACGATGCCGCCGAGGATGCCGGCCCAGTACGCATCGAGAAACTGCTCGTTGTTGTTGAGGAAGAGGATCAGCTTGTCGCCGGGACGCGCACCGAGCTTCTGCAGGTGAAAGAGAATGCCGAGCGCGCGTTCGTAGAGCTCGCCGTAGGAAATCCGCCGCTCCTCCTTCTCGCCCTCGAGATAGATGAGCGCGCGGTCGACCTTGCGGTTCGATTCGATCAGTTCGGTGAGGGTTTCGACGCGGCTCATCTCGGCTCCAGTCGCATGTGCAGCGGGTGGCGGGTGCGCAGGTTGACCTGCGCTTCGAACTCGACTGGCCCTTCGTGTTCGAGGCGCAGGCGATAGCGGCGCCCGACCTTCGAGAGATGGATCAGCATTTCGTAGACGGAGAAGGTTTCGCCGATGCAATGGCGGGGGCCGGCGGAGAAGGGCATGTAGGCGAAACGCGGGCGCTCGGCTTCGTGCGCGGCATCGAAGCGCTCGGGGTGAAAGCCCTCCGGGTCCTTCCAGTAGCGCGGGTGACGGTGCAGGTGGTAGGGGGAGAGCAGGAGGTCAGTGCCTGCGGGCAGATCGAAGCCGGACAATACGTCGGCATCGATGGCGCGTCGCGAGAATACCCACACCGGCGGATAGAGGCGCAGCGTCTCGTCGATGATGCTCTTCGCATAACCGAGTTCCTCCATGCGTGCGAGCCCGGGCGCGGGCTCTTCGGGCATCGAGTCGATCTCGACGTGCATCTTCGCCTCGACCTGCGGGTGCTGTGAAAGGAGATACCACGCGCAATTGAGTGTATTCGCCGTCGTTTCGTGGCCGGCGACGATCAGGGTCGTGACCTCGTCGATCATTTCACGATCGGTCATGCCGGCGCCCGTCTCGCGGTTGCGCGCGGCGAGCAGCATGCCGAGAAAATCGAAGTGTGATTCGGCTGGCTCGCTGCGGCGTCGCTCGATCAGCTGCTGGATCAGCTTCGTCAGCTGGCGAAAGCGGTAGGCAAACCTGAGATCGCGCGCGGATTCGTCGGTGAAGATGTCGAACGGGTTGCCGCCGGGCTGCGCGGCCAGCAGGTCGAGATCGGTGCCGAACAGCGAGCGCAGGATCACCTCGAGCGCGAGCGCGCTCATGTCATTCGTGACGTTGACGGTATTGCCGCGTGCCGCCTGCGCGGCCCAGCCGGCGAGGAAGCGGTCATTGGCCTCGTCGATCATCCGGCCGAACTGTGTCAGCACCCGGCGATGGAATATCGGCTGCATCATGTAGCGCTGGCGCTTCCACAGTTCGCCGTCGCTCGTCACGATGCCGTTACCGAGTAGAATCCTCACCCGGTCGAAGCCGATGCCCTTGACGTAGTTGCGGTGGTTCGAAACGAGCACCCGCTTGATGTCGTCGGGATGGTTGCTGAGCCACGTGTGCGAGCGGCGCGAGGGCGCGTAGACGCGGCAGATGTCGCCCAACTCGTCGAAGAGGCGGGTGATGCGCGGCAGCGAATCCGGTGTCGCACCGATGTCGAATGGCTCGGCGGCCTCGGGAGGCAGGCGGGGCGCGGGATTCGTTTCGTTCACTGCGGAAGGCACGTTTGAAGCTGCGCGGCATCTTATATTACTCGGCGCTCACCGGACACACGGCGCACGAGGCGACGCATGCCGGTCGCAGGCTCGCGCTCGCCTGCATCGATGCGCTGCGGGTTGCTGGCGAAGCTGCCGCACCTGCCGATCCGGCGCGGCTCGAGTTCCCGCCACGCGGCAAGCCGTGCTATCCGGGCGGGCCGCAGTTCAGCATTTCCCACTCGATGGCGCTGGTCGCTTGCGCGGCCGTGTCGCACGGTGATGTCGGGCTCGATGTGGAGTGCGACGATACGGTCCTTCGTCTCACGCTCGCGACGATCAGCGATGACGCCGAGCGCGCCCTCGCGCGCGAGATCGGCGTGCGTCGCGTCTGGATGGCGAAGGAAGCCGCGCTCAAGGCGGGCGGCGGCACGATCGAACACATCGGCGCGGTGCGCCTCTTCGCGGGCGGCGCGACATTTCGAGGCAGGCGCTATCACGAATGCCGGCTCACGCTCGCGGACGACTGGCCGGCTGCCGTGATGACGAGCGAGCCAGGCGTGCCCTTCGAGGTGTATCGACTGTGAACGCGCCCCAGACACACTCCAGCCGGCGCATGACGCCGCTGCGGCGCTTCGTGTACCGCTGGATCGTGGTGCCGACAGGCAGCGCGCTGGTCCGGCTGGTCTGGGGCGTCACGCGGCGGCCGCGGGTGATCGGGGCGGAGAATCTCGAGGCCGCGCTCGCGCTCGCGCCCTCGTTCATTCCGGTGCTGTGGCACCAGCATCAGCTCTTCTGCGCGAAGTGGCTCCTCGAGCAGCGCCCGCGCGTCACGGTGGGGTTCCTGGTGAGTCCCTCGGTCGACGGAGAGATCGGCGCGATGCTCATCGATCGCTTCGGTGGCGTGGCTGTGCGCGGCAGTTCTTCGCACACCGGCGCGCGCGCGCTGCGCGACTATTACGAAGCGCTCGTCAAGCGGTCAGTTTCGCCGATCATCACGCCGGACGGCCCGCGTGGACCCCGGTTCGAGTTCAAGCCGGGCGCCATTCTCCTGGCGCAGATGTCCGGTCGTCCGCTGTTGCCTCTCGCCTACGCCGCGAGCCGCGCGATCCTGTTTCACTGGGATCGCTTCGTGATCCCGCTGCCGTTCTCGCGCATCGTGATCGCGGTCGGCGCGCCCCGTACCGTGCCGCGCACGCTCGACGCCGCGGGCATGCGACAATGGCAGGAAGACATGACCCTCGAACTCAAAGAACTGTTTGCGCGCGCCAATCAGTCGCTGTCGTGCGAATGAAACCCGAAGTCTCCGTCGTCATTCCCGTTTTCAACGAGGTCGACAACATCGAGCCGCTCGCGCGGGAGATAGCCGCAGCGCTCGCCGGGCGCTCCTTCGAGGTCATCTACATCGATGACGGCAGTACTGATGCGACGGCCGCCACCGTACTGCGCCTGCGCGGCGCTGGCGTGGCGCCACTGCGCCTGCTGCAGCATTCGCGCCGCAGCGGCCAGAGTGCCGGCGTCTGCACGGGCGTCGCCCACGCGCAGGCCGACCGGGTGGTCACGCTCGACGGCGATGGCCAGAACGACCCGGCGGATATCCCCGCGTTGCTGGCTGCGCTTGCAGCGGGTGAGGCGGCAGGCGTGCGGCTCGTCATGGGCAACCGCGTGAGCCGCAAGGACACCTGGCGGCGCCATATGCAGTCGCGCATCGCGAACGGCGTGCGCGGCTGGCTGCTGAACGACGGCACGCCGGACACCGGTTGCGGCATCAAGTTGTTCGATCGCGCGGTCTTTCTTTCCCTGCCGCAGTTCGACCACATGCACCGCTTCCTGCCGGCGCTCTTCCAGCGCTACGGTGCGCGGGTCGTGTCGGTGCCGGTGAACCATCGCCCGCGTCAGCGCGGGCAATCGAAGTACGGCATGTTCGATCGCCTGTGGGTCGGCATCGTCGACATGTTCGGTGTCATGTGGCTCGCCCGCCGCTACTGGCCGGGCCTCGCCGCACGCGAAGAATGAGGGCTCGATCGTGACCCAGGAACAGACGGTGTGGATGGTGCTCGGCTTCATCGCGCAGGGCCTTTTCTCGGCGCGCTTCCTCGTGCAGTGGATCGCGAGCGAGCGGCGCAGGAAGAGCGTCGTGCCGCACGCCTTCTGGTACTTCAGCGTCGCGGGCGGCGCGCTGCTCCTCGCGTATGCCATCCACCGCAAGGACCCCGTCTTCATCGTCGGCCAGGGAGCGGGTCTGGTCGTGTACCTGCGAAACCTGCAACTGCTGCGCTCGAAGCCGGCGGCCGGAGCAGGCTGACACAGGCAATGCGGACACCCGCCGCGCGCGCACCGTTCCCGTGGCGGGATCTCGTGTGGATCCTGCTCGCGCTCGCCGTGCTGGTTGCGAGCGGCTTGGGCCTGCGCGATCCGTGGCCCGCCGACGAGCCGCGCTTCGCGGTGGTGGCGCGCGACATGGTTGCGAGTGGCGACTGGCTCTTTCCGCGTGTCGGTGGCGACCTGTACCAGGACAAGCCGCCCCTCTTCATGTGGCTCGTCGCCGCCGCGCTGTCAGTGACGGGCTCTTTGCGCCTCGCATTCCTGTTGCCGTCGCTGCTTGCCGCCGGCGGCACCCTGTTGCTCGTCCACGATCTCGCGCGCCGGCTGGCGGGGCGCGAGGCGGCGCTTGCCGCCGCGCTCACGCTCGCCTGCACGCTGCAGTTCGTGCTCGTCTCCCGGGGCGCGCAGATCGATGCCACGGTGTGCTTTCTGATCACGCTCGGCGTCTATGGCTTCGCGCGGCACCTGCTGCTCGGGCCCGCGTGGGGCTGGTATTTTGTCGGCGCCGCGGCTTCTGGTCTCGGTGTCATCACGAAGGGCGTGGGCTTCCTGCCGCTTCTGATTCTCATTCCATACGGCGTATTGCGCCGGCGCGGCTGGCAGGGTCTTGCCATCATCCCGCGCGGCGGCTGGCGCTGGGCGCTCGCGCCGCTTGGCTTCCTGCTCGCGATTGCGCTGTGGCTCGTACCGATGCTGTTTGCGGTCGAGCACCGGGGCCTGCCTGAGTACGCTGCCTATCGCGACGAGATCCTCTTTCACCAGACCGTCACTCGCTATGCGGCCGCGTGGCACCACGTGAAGGCCTGGTACTACTACTTCGTCGAGGTCCTGCCGCTGCTGTGGCTGCCGTGGTCGCTGCTCGCGATCTGGCTCGTGCCGTACTGGCGCCGCGCGTGGTTGGCGCGGGACGCGCGCGTCTGGTTGCTGCTTCTCTGGGTGGCGCTGGTTCTCGTCTTCTTCACACTGAGCCCTGGCAAGCGTGGCGTATACGTGCTGCCGGCGATTCCGGCGCTGGCCATCGCGGCGGCCGGAGCGTTGCCCGCGATCTTCACGCGTCGTGCAGTGGCGCGTGCGAGCCTCGCGCTCTCAGGCGTGCTCGTCGTCGTCTTTGCCGCCTTCGCGATCGCGGAGGCGCTGCGGTTGCCGAAGGTGGTGGCCGTGCTCGCGGAGGAGGGCCTGTCGACCGAGCTGCCGGTCGCCGCCGTTGCCATCGCGTGCGGTCTGGCGTGGCTCGCCGCCCTCAGGTGGCGCAGACTGCTCGCGTGGCCGCTCGTGCTCGGGGCGCTCGCCGTCTCGTTCTCGTGGGCGATCGCGCCGCGTATCGATCCCGTGCGTTCGGGAAGGGCGTTCATGCAGCGCGTACTGGCCGTCGTGCCGCCAGGCGACACGCTCGGCCTCGTTGCCTACAAAGAGCAGTTTCTCCTCTATCTTGATCGCCCGACTGTCAATTTCGGCCATCGCCGCTGGCGCACCGGGGACGCCGAGACCGCGGATGCCGCGCGCTGGCTCGCCGCAGCGCCGAATCGCGTGTTGCTCGTGCCGGACGCACTGCTCGCACCCTGCTTTGCAGGAATGGCCCTCATCCGGCCCGTTGGCACCTCGGCCGGCGAACCGTGGTCGCTGGTCTCCGGCACGCCCGACCTGGCTTGCGCCGCGCGCGGCGATACTGCCCGTGCGATCGCTTACCCCTCGCCAGCATATGTCGCATCGCGCCCGGCGCCGACGCATAATCGTTGAAGCGACAAATGCTTAGCTTGTATTCCTCATTGGCTATGACACAATTCGCTCGTAACTGGCTTGTGGTACGTGCGCGCGAAGTGTGCCGCGCGTCCTCTCCCGGGGGGTCATCGGTTTGTCAGAATCCGAACTCGCAGTCTTCGGTGTCATCCTTCGATGCCCGGCGTAACGTCCGACAAGCCTTCTGAATTCACGGCCTCCGACATCCTCGCCGCCGGCGCCTGGAGTGCGCGCGGCGCGCGCCCTGCGCTGGGCCTCGACGTTACCTGCACCAAGATCGCGGTGGACCTGCAGAACATGGCGCGCGAGACCCTCGTGCCAGTCGTCGCGCGCAGCCTCGAGGCGCTTCGCGAGGCGACCGTGTGCGATGCCGCGTTCGTCGCCATGCTCGGTGAGTCCGCCGTGAATGACGTGCACGTGGCACGAGGCACTTTCGCGCAGACCCGACTCGAGGAGTTGCGCGGCACGGCGCTCGCTGACCTGCCCTGGCTGTGTGGGCGCCTCGAGCACCTGCGGCTCTCGGAGCTGCGCGACACGGCTGCGCCGAAGAAGGAAAGCCGCGCCGAAGCGCGCTGCTTCGCCTCGCTCAAGGTTGGCTCGACGCTGTTCGTCGCGTTCCGGGTGCAGGGCCGTCCGGCGGGGATCCTCGGCCTCGCGAACACCATGGCGCGTGGCCCCTGGGACGTCAATATCCAGCTGTTGCTGAAGCTCCTCGGCACGAGCCTCGCTACAGGCATCGAACGCGTGCGCCTCGCCACCCGGCTCGATGATCTCGAAGTCCGGGTGGGACTCGCGCAAGCCGCGGCCAACGAGGGCATGTGGGATTTCGATACCGAGACGAACGTCGTCACGTTCTCGCAGCGCTGGAAGGAAATGCTCGGCTACAGCGACGACGACCTCGCCGGGCCCACCGACTGGCGTGCGCTCGTGCATCCCGAGGACATGTCGCGCGTGCAGGCGGCGATGCGCGAGCACGTCGAGGGCCAGACGCCGATCTGCGAGAGCATTCACCGCATGCGTCATCGCAGTGGCGAGTGGCGCTGGGTCGTCAGTCGCGCCAAGGCGCACGTCGACCAGGCCGGGCGCCTGCTGCGGCTCGTCGGCATGGAAATCGACATCACCGAGCGCAAGCTCTACGAAGAGGCGCTCTTTCGCGAGAAGGAGAGCGCGCAGATCACGCTGCAGTCGATTGGTGATGGCGTCATCACCTCCGATGCGAACTCGGTCATCGACTATATCAATCCGATCGCCGAGGAGCTGACGGGCTGGCGGCTCGAGGACGCGATGGGCCGCCCCGTTGACGACGTATTCAAGGCGTTCCACGAGGAAACCTGCGAGCCGCTCGAGAACCCGCTCACGATGTCGGTGCGGCGCATCCGCCCGATCAAGTCGGTGCGACCGATGCTGCTGATCCGCCGCGACGGCAATGAGCTCTACGTCGAGAGCACGGCCGCACCGATTCGCGACGGTTCGGGCAAGGTCTGCGGCGGCGTGCTCGTGTTCCACGACGTGTCGGAGTCGCGCGAGCTGAACCGCCGCCTCTCCTACCACGCGAGCCACGACATCCTGACCGGTCTCGTGAACCGGCGCGAGTTCGAGAACCGCCTGGAGCGTGCCTTGAAAAGCGCCAAGGCCCGCGAGGCTTCCTACGCGCTGTGCTATCTCGACATCGACCAGTTCAAGATCATCAACGACACTTGCGGTCACAGCGCCGGCGACGCGCTCCTCGGCCAGGTGGGTGCGCTGCTGAAGTCGAAGGTGCGCTGGCGCGACACGCTGTCGCGTCTCGGCGGGGACGAGTTCGGCATCCTCCTCGAGAGCTGCTCGCTCGATGAGGCGATGCGCACGGCAGAGTCGCTGCGCGAGGCGCTGCGCAACTTCCGTTTCACGTGGGAAGACCGGGTGTTCCGGCTCGGCTCGAGCATCGGCGTCGTGCCGATCACGGCCGACAACGAGGACGTGGCGTCCATACTCTCGGCCGCCGACAGCGCTTGTGCGGCGGCGAAGGAGGCTGGCCGCAACCGCGTGCACAGTTTTGCCGAGAACGACATCGAACTGATGCGCCGCCGGCGCGAGATGCAGTGGGCAGCACGCATCAATTCGGCGCTCGAGGAGGGCCGCTTCGAGCTCTACCGCATGACGATTCAGCCGCTGCAGCCGGCGAGCCAGATCCAGGGCGCGCATTACGAGCTGCTGCTGCGCATGCGCGACGAGAACGGCCGGATGGTCTCGCCCGACAACTTCATTGCCGCGGCCGAGCGCTACGGCATCACGCCGAACATCGACCGCTGGGTCATCGAGAACGCCTTTCGCTGGCTCGTGTCGGAGGCCGACGAGCGCGAGCGGCTCGCGATGTGCTCGATCAACCTTTCCGGCCAGAGCTTCGGCGACGACAAATTCCTGCCGTTCGTGATCGACCAGTTCAGCAAGAGCGGCATCGACGCCTCGAAGATCTGCTTCGAAATCACCGAGACGGCTGCGGTGGCGAGCTTCTCGCAGGCGAACCGCTTCATCCAGGCGCTGAAGGAACTCGGCTGCAAGTTCGCGCTCGACGACTTCGGCACGGGGCTCTCCTCGTTCGGTTATCTCAAGCACTTCCCGGTCGATTTCCTGAAGATCGACGGCAGTTTCGTACGCGAGATCCTGCGCGACCCGATCGACCGCGAAATGGTGCGTTCGATCAACGAGATCGGACATCTCACGGGCAAACAGACAATCGCGGAGTTCGCCGAGAACGCCGAGATCATCCAGATGCTGACCGGGCTCGGCGTCGATTATGCACAGGGCTATGGCGTCGCCCAGCCGCAGCGTGTTCTGAAGGCCGTCAACGCCTGAGGTGCCCGCCTCGCGGGCGGGCCTGATCGGGGTCGACGGCGAACCGACGCGGAACATTTCGGGTGCTCGTGCGGTCAGTCTCCTCATGAAGGGAGGCGCATGCGACTGCTGCTGATCGAAGATGATGTCGATGCCGCCGAATACGTCCTGCGCGGGCTGCGCGAGGCGGGCTTTGCGGTCGATCACGCCAGCGACGGGCGGGACGGCCTGTTCAAGGCGACCGAAGTGCGTTACGACCTGGTGATCGCCGACCGCATGCTGCCGTATCTCGACGGCTTGTCACTGGTCTCGGTCCTGCGCCACAACGGCAATCAGGTGCCGGTGCTGATCCTGAGCGCCCTCGGGTCGGTGGACGATCGGGTCGCGGGCCTCAAGGCCGGCGGTGACGATTACCTGACGAAGCCGTTCTCGTTCGCCGAACTGCTCGCCAGGATCGAGGCACGTCTGCGGCGCAGCCAGACTGCGCCGGACGGGGCGCGGCTGCAGGTCGCCGACCTCGAAATGGACCTGCTGTCGCGGCGGGTGGAGCGCGATGGGCGCGCAATCGACCTCACGGCCAAGGAGTTCCAGCTGCTCGAGGTGCTGTTGCGCCGTGCCGGCCAGGTTGTCACGCGCACGATGCTGCTCGAGGCCGTGTGGGACTTCAATTTTGATCCGCACACGAACGTCGTGGACGTACACGTGAGCCGGCTGCGCCGGGCGGTCGACCGGGACTTCGATCGCCCGCTGATCCACACCGTGCGCGGCGCCGGCTACATGCTGCGCGCGGGCTGATCGCGCCATGCCGACCTGGGCCGACCGGTTGCTGCCGGCTTCCGCGTCGCGCCTTGCGATGCTCTACGGTCTCCTGTTCGCAGCGGGTGTCGCGGCGCTGATCGCATCGGTCTACCTCCTCACCGCGCGCGTGCTCGAGCGCGACGTGGACAACGTGATCGAGGCCGAGTTCGACGGCCTGCGCGATGATTACGTGACCGGCGGCTTGCCGGCGCTCGCGGCTACGCTCGAGCGACGCTCCGGCAGCTGGGGCCGCAACGGCGCCGTCTATCTGCTCACCGACGCCGCACACCAGCGGCTCGCCGGCAACCTGACCGCGTGGCCCTTCGCGACCGATCCGACGGAGTCCCGCGTCGAGTTCGCGATCATTGCGCACGAAGCGCGCCGTGCGACGACGCACCCGGTGCGCGCACTGCTGCGGCCGGTCGATGCGGGTCACCAGCTGCTCGTCGGCACCGACGTGACGGATCGCCAGCATTTCCTGCACAGCCTGCGAATGGCGTCAGCGTGGAGCGTCGGCCTCGCGGCACTCCTTGCCGCGGCGCTCGCTTACGCTTACGAGCGTCGCATCACGGCGCGCGTCGGCGCGCTCGCGGCGACCTGCAGGCAGATCATGGAAGGCGACCTTTCGCGACGTCTCGCAACCCACCCCGGGAACGACGAATTCGACCGGCTCGCGACGGCCGTGAATTCGATGCTTGGGCGCATCGAGCACCAGACCCGCGCCGTGAAGGCGACGTTCGACAGCGCGGCACACGACTTGCGTGCGCCGCTGCATCGCGCGCGCATGCGGCTCGAATCGAGGCTCGCGGACGCGCACCTGTCGCACGAGGGTCGGCTCGAGATCGAGTCCGCGGTCGAAGACCTCGATCGCGTGCAGGATACCCTCGCGACGCTGCTGCAGATTGCGGAGGCCGAGTCGGGCGTCGCAGGCGGGCGAAGCGAGCGGCTCGATTTCGGTGCACTGACGGCCGAAGTGGTGACGCTCTATGAACCGCTCGCGATCGAAAGCGGCCTTGCGATCGAGGCCTGTTGCGAGGCGGCACCGGTGTTCGGGACACGGCAACTGCTCGCGCAGCTCGTGGCGAACCTCCTCGAGAACGGCATCAAGTACGTGCCGCGCGGCGGGCGCCTGCGCGTGACGACGACGAGCGACGGGCAGACGGTCCGGCTCGACGTGATCGATGACGGGCCTGGCATTGCGACTGAGTTTCGCGAGCGCGCCCTGACCCCCTTCGGACGCCTCGACCGTGATGCTGAGGTGCCGGGATCGGGACTCGGTCTCGCGCTCGTGGCCGCGATCACCCGCCTGCACGGTGGGCAGCTCGAACTCGCCGACAGCGCCGGCGGCGGTTTGTGGGTGCGGTGCGTGCTACCCGTTGCGCCGCCGGCGCAGCGGACCTGAAAGCCGTGCGACGCGGGGGGTGCGCGCCGCACGGCAGTGCAGTTACTTCGTCGTTTCACCGCTCTTGCACTTCGTCACAAACTCCTGGCGCGCCTTGCCGGCGAGCTTCTGGTGCTCGGCCTCCTTCATGCACTCCTTCGCCGACTTGTGTGCCGCCGGCGCTGCCGACGTCGGTGCCGAAGCCGTCGCCACTGGGGCGGTGGTCGATCCCGCGAACGCCGTGCCGGCTGCGAGCAGTGTCAGGGCCATGCCAAGGGGAAGCAGTTTCATCGTCGTACTCCGTCTCTGTTTCGTTCCGGGATGCTGCGTGGTGCAGCATGGGAGACAGCGTACGGCGAGGGGGCTGACGCCCGCGTTAAGGCCTTATGAAGATGCCGTAATGCGCATCGACAAGTCGAGGGCGCGCAGGTGCTTCGTGATGGCGCCAACCGAAATGCAGTCGACACCCGTTGCGGCGATGCCGCGGATTGTGTCGAGCGTGACGCTGCCGGACGCCTCGAGTTTCGCAGGCCGTCCGAGCGCGCGGTTGCGCGCCACCGCCGTGCGCATGTCGTCCGGGGAGAACTCGTCAAGCATGATCACGTCGGGTTTCGCGGCGAGCGCTGCATCGAGTTCCGCGAGGGTTTCCACTTCCACCTCGACTGGCACGCCTGGCGAGAGCCGACGCGCGGCCTCGATTGCTGCGGCGATCGAACCGGCCGCGGCGACGTGGTTCTCCTTGATCAGCACCATGTCGTGCAGGCCGAGCCGATGGTTCTGCGCGCCGCCGCAGCGCACGGCATATTTCTGCGCGAGCCGCAGGCCCGGCACGGTCTTGCGCGTGTCCAGGATCGTGCAGCCGGTACCGGCGACGGCATCAACGTAGCGTCGGGCCGCGGTGGCCGTACCGGAGAGTGTCTGCAGGAAATTGAGCGCCGTGCGCTCTCCCGTGAGCATCGGGCGGGCGCGGCCCTCGATCCGGCAGAGAACCGCCCCTTGCGCGATGCGTTCACCGTCTGCGGCAGACCAGATCACCGCAATGTCGCGGTCGAGCGCGCGAAATACGGCATCGAACCACGCGGTACCGCAGAGCACGGCGTCTTCGCGCGTGATGACCTGCGCCCGTACGTGCTCGTCGGGCGGCACGAGTGCGGCGGTGACGTCCCCGCCGCCCACGTCTTCACGCAGCGCGGCGGCGACCTGTGCGTCGATATCGATCAGAAGGGCAGGCCGTGAGTCGCACCCGCCATGCACATCAGCATGGGGATCGAGAGGATGAAGTTCACTCTTGAGGCATTGCCTGCGACCACGCGCGCTGCCGCTTTCTGTTCGTCCGTCGCGGCGACGATGCCGAGCACTTTTTTCTGGTTGGGCCAGATCAGCACCCAGACATTGAACAGCATGATCGTGCCGAGCCAGGCGCCGGTACCGATTACCATGTGGTAATAGTTCACGGGGTCGCTCGTGAGACCGAGGGAAAAAGCGCCAGGAAAGTGGGCGCCGAGGTACCAGGCCCCCGACAGCCAGGTCACGAGCGCCGACCAGCGGAACCAGAAGAGCGCGCGCGGCGCCACATACTTCGAGATGCCGGCGCCGCCCGGTCCGCCCTTGTCGGCCGCCGCGACGGCGAGCGCGGGGGTCTGCACCGCGTTGAAGTAATAGAGGAGGCCGATCCAGAACACGCCTGCGACGATGTGGGTCCAGCGGGCGAGCCCGAGGTTGTGGAAGGCCACGCGGTCGAAAACGACGCCGTCGATGACAAACGCGAGGATCACGGCCAGCACGATGCCGGTCACGAGGGCATAGCGGTGGTTGGACAGGATTTTCATCTGGCAGGCACTCCCGGATTATTGTTTTGGCTGTACTTCGCCCCGAATCGGGTTTGAAGAATAGGCGCGGATTCCGCATAATTCAATGCTGCCCAAACCCCGAATACACCCCCACCCACGCATGCGCGCGGACGGGCAATGGGCCGTGATACGCGCGCTTCCTGCGCGAGAGGAATCGAATGAACGTCGTTGAGCGAATCAAGCAACACCTGGCTTCACCTGTCGTGCTCTTCATGAAAGGCACGCCGGATTTCCCGCAGTGCGGTTTCTCCGCGCAGGTCGCCGCGGCGTTGCGCGAAGTCGGTGCCAGGTACGATGCGGTGAACATTTTCGAGGACCCCGAGCTGCGCGATGAATTGAAGCGCTACTCGAACTGGCCGACCTATCCGCAGCTCTACGTCAATGGCGAGCTGGTCGGGGGTTGCGACATCGTTCTTGGCATGTATCAGAGCGGAGAGCTGGCCAAGGTGCTGGCCACGGCGGCGGCGCCGGGGCGCGCGGCGGGCTGAAGCGGGCTGCGCGAGCGACGGGCTGCGCGAGCGACGGGCCGCGGTCTGGCCTTCAGCCCTCAGCCCTCAGCCGCGGGTGGCGGCGTATCCGCCTCGATCCACCCCAGCAGCCGGGCGCGTTCTTCGGCGCGCAGATAGCTTTCGCGCGCTCCGTTGGCGATCGTGCAGAAGAGGTCGGCCGTGCGCTCGGCGTCGTAGCGCGCCGAGTGCGCCGAACCCGAATCCCAGTCGATGTTGGCGACCACCGTTGCTTTGGCGAGCACCGTCTGGCCGAGGGCCACGCCGGCGAGCGTCGCCGTGTCGAAGCACGAGAAGGGATGGAACGGGTTCCTCTTGATGTCGGTGCGCGCCACGGCCGCGTTCACGAAACCGAGATCGAAGGCCGCGTTGTGGCCGACGAGCACGGCGCGCCGGCAGTCTGCCGCGCGCATGGCCGTGCGCACCTCCCGGAAGATCCGCTGCAATGCATCGCGCTCCGGGATCGCCGGCCGCAGCGGATGATGCGGATCGATGCCGTTGACGGCGAGTGCGGCGGGCTCGATGTTTGCGCCCTCGAACGGCTGCACGTGATAGGCGTAGCTCTCGCCTCGCTGCAGATTGCCGTCCGCGTCGAGCACGATCATGACCGCCGAGATCTCGAGCAGCGCATCGGTGGCGGAGTTGAAGCCGCCGGTTTCGACGTCGACCACGACCGGCAGAAAGCCGCGAAACCGGCGCGACATGGCGATCGTGCTCATCGCGCGGCGTCTCGCGTTGTGCCCGTGTCGAGCTGCCAGGCGAGCGTCTCGCCGGCGCGCCACGGTACGAGCGTATCCTCACCGAATGGATAACCCGGTGGTGCCGTCCACGGCGCCTTCACGAGCGTGATCGTCTCCGTATTGCGCGGCAGGCCGTAGAAATCGGCGCCGAAATGCGCGGCGAACGCTTCGAGCCGCGGCAGCGCGCCCGCCGCCTCGAAAGCTTCCGCGTACAGCTCGATGCCGGCGTGCGCCGAGTAGATGCCCGCGCAGCCGCAGGGGCTTTCCTTCGTATGCCGCGCATGCGGCGCGCTGTCGGTGCCGAGAAAGAAACGCGGGTTGGCGCTGACTGCTGCCTCGACGAGCGCACGCCGATCGCTCTCGGTCTTCAGGATCGGCAGGCAATAGAGATGCGGCCGGATGCCGCCGGCGAGCAGCGCGTTGCGCGCGAGCAGCAGATGTTGTGGAGTGATCGTCGCGGCGACACCTTCGCGTGCGCCGCGCACGAACTGCACGGCGACGCTCGTGGTGATGTGCTCGAAGACGATGCGCAGCCGGGGCACGCGTTCTGCGAGCGGGGCCAGGATCGTCTCGATGAAGCGCGCCTCGCGGTCGAACACGTCGACATCCGTCGAAGTGACTTCACCGTGCACCTGCAGTGGCAGGCCGACTTCGGCCATGTGCGC
>Ga0073904_10000567_pt1 | contig 26724 bp, 28 predicted proteins | sample KloWWTrecipitate_FD_66668 | JGI IMG/M metagenome (GOLD analysis project Ga0073904, IMG submission 66668) | Active sludge microbial communities from Klosterneuburg, Austria, studying microevolution and ecology of nitrifiers - Klosterneuburg... | ecosystem: Engineered > WWTP > Aerobic digester >... | reverse complement strand
ACCCGCAAGATAGATTTCGAAAACGCGCGGCGCGTCGTCACGCACCCGCGCCATGTCGCCCGCCAGCATCGACTGCATCACCAGGCCCTGGATGGTGCCGACGAACAGCGTCGCCGCTGCCTCCGTGTCCAGCGTTGGCGAGATCTCGCCCGCGGCCTTGCCGGCTTCGAGCAGGCGATGCAGGCGCTGACCGTAGCGCTGGATCAGGGTCTGGGCCAGACGCTTGGCCGGGGTGGACTCAGCCCGCTGCAGCTCGCCAAACAACATGCGCGGTACTCCCGGGTGGTCGGCGACAAAGCCGATATGCGCCAGGAACACAGCCTGCAGCGCCGCGCTTGGCGAGGCCACGCCCTCCGCTGCCCGATCGACACGGACAAGCAGGCGTTCCGCCACCCACTCCATCACCGACTGCCAGATCGCCTCCTTGGTCGGGAAGTGCCTGAACAACGCGCCCTGAGTCAGCTTCATGTGGCGGGCAATCGCAGTGGTGGTGATGTCGCTGGGGTTCTGCTCGGCGGCCAGTTCAACCACCGCCTCGACGGTTGCCGCTCTTCGCTCGTCAGCCGGAAGATGTTTCGCATGCACGGACAGGCCCCAAAAAGAAAGTAATTGATCACTATCTTAATCCATGCAGCGAATTGTGCAAGTACGGAATTTCAACAGCGCTTGCATCGCCTGCCGACGTCAACCGCTTGGGTAGCATCTCGCCACCCAAGTTCTGCCCCGGCGCGTGCGCCGTCCTTGCTCGCGACTGACGCCGCAGCAGGACAGGCAGCGGAGCATTGTGCGGGTGCGGGCATCCGGTCGGTGCCATGCCGCTCGCTGCAGTTCGGTGGGCGGCGGCTCTGACCGCCTCGCCTCGCCACAACGCACCGGACCGAGGCAAACTATCGCCTGCTGGCCAAGTCGCGCGCCGAAGTCGCCGATACGTCCGCTCGGCAAGCGACCATGCTCAATACGACAAAGGACACCGAATGCTGAACTTCGACTACTACAACCCCACGCACCTCGTTTTCGGTCAGGGCAGCATCGCCCGCCTGGCCGAACTCGTGCCCGCCAACGCGCGCGTCCTCCTCCTGTATGGCGGCGGAAGTGCGGAACGCAACGGCACGCTGGCCGAAGTCGAGACCGCGCTGGGTCAGCGCACGGTAAAGCGCTTTGGGGGCATCGAGCCCAACCCGAGCTACGAAACCCTGATGAACGCGGTAAGCCGCGTGCATGACGAAAAACTGGACTTCCTGCTTGCGGTGGGCGGTGGGTCGGTGATCGACGGCACCAAGTTCGTCGCCGCGGCGGTGGACTATGCCGGCGACCCCTGGAACATCCTCGAAACCCGTGGCAAGAACATCAGCCGTGCCTTGGCGATCGGGTGCGTACTCACGCTGCCCGCGACGGGCTCGGAAGCGAATTGCGCCGCGGTGGTCACGCGCAAATCCCTGAAGGCCAAGCTGGGCTTCTCCAGCCCCTGCCTGTTCCCCCGCTTCTCGGTACTCGATCCGGTCAAGACCTACTCCCTGCCGGCGCGCCAGATTGCCAACGGAGTGGTCGATGCCTTCGTGCATGTCACGGAGCAGTACCTGACTTATCCAGTCAACGCCGCAGTGCAGGACCGTTACGCCGAAAGCCTGCTTCAGACCCTGATCGAGATGGGCCCACTGGCGCTGGCCACGCCGCAGGACTATGAGGTGCGCGCCAACCTGATGTGGGCCGCCACCCAGGCCCTGCAAGGCGCGATCGGCGCTGGCGTGCCGCAGGACTGGGCAACCCACAAGATCGGACACGAGCTCACCGCACTTCACGGGCTCGATCACGCACAGACCCTGGCCATCGTGCTACCCAGTCTCCTGCATTTGTGCCGCAACGCAAAGCGCGACAAACTGCTGCAGTATGCCGATCGTGTGTGGAAGCGCTCCAGCGGTAGCGCAGATGAGCGCATCGACGCTGCGATCGAAAGCACGCGTGCCTTCTTCGAGTCACTCGGCGTCAGGACACGGCTGAGCGACTACGGCATCGCTGCAGACGCCATCGGTCCCATCATCGATCAACTCGAAACCCACGGCATGACCGCGATCGGCGAACGTCGTGAAATAGATCTGGCGTTGAGCCGCAGGATCCTCGAAGCCTGCATCTGAACGCGGCGCTCCGTGCCGTCTGGTGGTGATGCACGGACAACCCTGGTCCTGACCGAGTGACGTTCACCGCCTAAAAATTAGGCGACCTCCCAATGACCAGGCTGATGGCGTGCACAGACGAGTTGTCCACAGCCCTGCTCACAGAGCTGTCCCCATCGCCTGGGGAGAACTCCGGCAGGGGGCTGACAGGACAGACGCAAAGACATCACGACACTCAGAAAGAAACGTTTTCCGCCGATAAAAACATTTTCTATTTGGAATTATTGCAACGCACAAACTGATTCGCTAAGATGCATCTGTCTCCTCCACCCTAACTCCTTTGGTGTGGATTTAAGCCCGGCCGCGAAAGCGTTCGGGCTTTTTCTTGTGCCTTCCGCCCTGATCGCCTTCAGGCAGCCGGGCGCAGCGCAGAACTTGACGTGGTGCGCACGCACAATGCGTCCAACATCGGTGGCGACAGGAGTCCGCGCGGCATGAATCCAGCACCCATCATTGATGCGCATACCCACCTGCATGGCATCGGCACTTTCATGTACCCGCGCAGCGCCTGCGCAGACTTACCGCGCTTGCAAACGCCCAGCCTCACCGGACGACAGTGGCGATGCGCTGGCGCGCAAGAGCCCGCGGGGCGTATTGGCTTGCTGCGCTCCCGCGATTCTGCTATTAAGACGCCTCTATCATTTACCAACCTACGGAAGTTGATCCATGGCTGACGATACCCTGCACAAACAATTCCCGCCCTATGTGCCCGCCGCTGGCGAGGAGTACATGAGCGAGAAGCAGATCGCCCACTTCCGCGAGATCCTGAGCTCAGTAAAGGGCGAGTTGATGGAAGACATCGAGCGCACCGTGCACACCATGCAGGACGAAGCGACGGTCTTTGCCGACCCCAATGATCGCGCTAGCCAGGAGTCCGACATCGCACTCGAACTGCGCAACCGTGATCGCGAGCGCAGGCTGATCAAGAAAATCAATGAAGCACTGAGCAGGCTTGAGGCCGGCGAATACGGCTACTGCGACAGTTGCGGCGTCGAGATCGGTCTGAAACGCCTGGAGGCGCGCCCAACCGCCACCCTGTGCATCGACTGCAAGACACTGGAAGAAATCCGCGAGCGCCAGGTCGCCCGCTAAGACTTATGCCCGCAGCGAAGCAGACGAAGATCGCTGGGGCTTCCCCGCCACAGCATCCCTTGCCTCTCCTCGTCGCGACAGATCGCCGTATCGCCTGACCCGCGTACGACGATAAAAAAGGACGCCGCAGCGTCCTTTTTTTTACTTTGAAGTCTCCAGCGGGGCAGTGCCCGCTGCAGGCATCAACCGGCGTTTTCGTTCAGCAACGCCTTCATGCTGAGACGGATCTTGCCGCGCTCGTCAGTCTCGAGCACCTTCACACGCACGACCTGGCCTTCCTTGACGTAATCAGCCACGTTGTTGACGCGCTCGTTGGCAATCTGCGACACGTGCAGCAAGCCATCGCGACCCGGCATTATGTTCACGATCGCACCGAAATCGAGCAAACGCACGACCGGGCCTTCGTAGATCTTGCCCACTTCGACTTCGGCCGTGATCGCCTCGATCCTGGCCTTGGCTGCCTGGGCGCCTTCGGCGCTGACCGAAGAAATCGTAATCTTGCCGTCGTCCTCGATCTCGATCACGGTACCGGTCTCTTCCTGCAGAGCACGAATCACCGCCCCCCCCTTGCCGATCACGTCACGGATCTTTTCGGGATTGATCTTGATGTTGATCATGCGCGGCGCGTATTCCGACACTTCGCCACGCGAAGTATTCAGCGACTGCTTCATGATTTCGAGGATATGCAGACGACCGGTCTTGGCCTGATCCAGCGCGGCCTGCATGATGTCCTTGGTGATGCCCTGGATCTTGATGTCCATCTGCAGACCAGTGATGCCGGTCTCGGTGCCCGCAACCTTGAAATCCATGTCGCCGAGGTGGTCCTCGTCACCCAGGATGTCGGTCAACACGGCGAAACGGCCGCCATCCTTGATCAGGCCCATCGCGATACCCGCCACGTGGTCCTTTAGCGGAACGCCAGCGTCCATCATCGCCAGCGAGCCCCCACAGACCGATGCCATGGACGAGGAACCATTTGACTCGGTAATCTCGGACACGACGCGCACGGTGTAGGAAAAGTCTTCGGCCTTTGGCAGCAGAGCCACCAGCGAACGCTTGGCAAGACGACCATGACCCACTTCGCGGCGCTTGGTCACGCCAAAGCGACCGGTTTCGCCAGTGCAGAAAGGCGGGAAGTTGTAGTGGAGCAGGAAGCGCTCCCTGTACTCACCAGCGATGGCGTCGATCATCTGCTCGTCACGGCCGGTGCCCAGCGTGGCCACGACCAGCGCCTGGGTTTCGCCGCGGGTAAACAGCGCCGAGCCGTGGGTGCGCGGCAGCACACCGGTGCGGATCGTGATCGGGCGCACGGTGCGTGTGTCGCGACCATCGATGCGCGGCTCACCATTCAGGATGCGGCTGCGAACGATGCCCGACTCGATGTTGAAGAAGATGTCCTTCACTTCGGTCGCCGACGGCGCCGCGTCGACGCCTTCGGCCAGACTTGCCATCACGCGACGGCGGATCTCGCCCAGACGCGCTGAACGTTCCTGCTTGCTGGTGATGCGGAAGGCCTCTTCCATTTCGGCCTTGGCCAGTTCGGTCACGCGCGCAATCAGCGCATCATTGGCCGGAGCCGGCTGCCAGTTCCACTCGGGCTTGCCCGCGACTTCGACCAGACTGTTGATGGCGTTGATCGCATGCTGCATCTGCTCGTGGCCAAACACGACTGCCCCCAGCATGACCTGCTCGGACAACTCCTTGGCTTCGGACTCGACCATCAGCACTGCGGCCTGGGTACCGGCAACGACGAGATTCATTTCGCTCGTCTGCAGTTGGGTCGTGGTCGGGTTCAGGATGTACTGACCATCGATGTAGCCAACACGACCCGCGCCGATCGGACCATCGAACGGGATGCCGGAAATCGCCAGCGCCGCAGAGGCGCCGATCAACGCAGGAATGTCAGCGTCGACTTCCGGGTTCAGCGACAGCACAGTGACGATCACCTGGACTTCATTCATGAAGCCTTCGGGGAACAGCGGACGGATCGGACGATCGATCAGGCGCGAAGTCAGGATTTCCTTTTCGGACGGACGACCTTCGCGCTTGAAGAACCCTCCCGGGATGCGGCCGGCGGCGTAGAACTTCTCGACGTAATCGACGGTAAGCGGGAAAAAGTCCTGGCCCGCACGTGCCTCCTTGGCGGCAACCACGGTGGCCAGCACCACGGTTTCGTCCATGCTGACGATGACGGCACCGCCGGCCTGGCGAGCGACCTCACCAGTTTCAAGAGTGACGGTATGGGCGCCGTAGGCAAAAGTTTTCTTGGTAGCGTTCAACAAGGCAATTCCTTTAAAAATGAAGGCAGCGAACCACAACTGCTTGCGACCGGCAGATCGAGCGATCCCCGGTCACCAAACGACAAGCCCACAGCCCGCAAAGCCTAAACGGCACAAAGCCGGCCGTACCACAGGGGCACGCACCGGCTTTGATCGCTTACTCCGCCCTGATCGGCGCTGTCGGGCTGGTCATGGACGCAATTACTTGCGCAGGCCCAGACGCTCGATCAGATTGCGGTAGCTTTCGGCGTTACGGCCCTTCAGGTAGTCCAGCAGCTTGCGGCGCTGGCTGACCATCTTCAGCAGACCACGGCGAGAGTGATGATCCTTGCCGTGAGCCTTGAAGTGAGGAGCAAGCCCGTTAATGCGGGCGGTCAGGAGCGCAACCTGGACTTCCGGCGAACCGGTGTCACCCTGGGCGCGCTGGAAGTCGGAGACGATCTGCGACTTGGATGCGATATCAAGAGCCATGTATGTCTTTACTCGTATTTTTCTGCCAATCAGAAGCGGTGGATTATACCCAAAACCGCCAGGAAAACTCAATCGCTATCATGCGCACGCAACGTGCGCACCACCATCGGTGGCAATCAGCCTGCGTGCAGCCAGCCTGTTGCCGTCCTGCCACTGCCCCAGGCCCAGAAAGCCGGCCGGTCCATAGACTCGCACCGGTCCTTCAGCGCCAGCCTGCACGAGCGTCAGCACCCTGCCCTGCAGCAGACCCCGCGCCTGATCGGCATCGAGGCGAACTTCAGGATAGACCGCCACCAGCGCATCGGCCGAAGCCAGCAGGCCGTCTCGTACCTCCGCCGCACTGGCCTCGAGCACGTCGAGCGTGACAGCATCTGCCACATCGAAGGCGCCGATATGCGTGCGACGCAGCGCACACAGGTGTGCGCCACAGCCCAGCGCCGCACCGATGTCCATCGCCAGACTGCGGATATAGGTGCCCTTGGTACACGCCACCCGAATGCTGAAGCGCTCCCCGCCGAAGTCGAGCAGATCAAGCACATGAATCGTGACCTTGCGCGCTGCGCGCTCGACCTCGATGCCAGCACGGGCGTATTCATACAAGGCCTTGCCGTCGCGCTTCAGTGCCGAATACATTGGCGGAACCTGCTCGATCTCGCCGCGGAAGCGCTCAAGCACTGCTTCCAGCGTCGCCTGATCGACGACGACCGGACGCGTGGCGAGCACCGCACCATCCGCATCACCACTGTCAGTCTCGACACCCAGTTGTACGACGGCCTCATAGGTCTTGTCGGCATCGAGCAGCATCTGGGAAAACTTGGTCGCTTCGCCGAAGGTCAGCGGCAACAGGCCACTCGCCATCGGATCCAGGGTGCCGGTATGACCCGCCTTGGCGGCATTAAGCAAGCGCCGCGCCGCCTGCAGCGCAGCATTCGAGCTCATGCCCTGGGACTTGTCGAGGAGCAGCACACCATCGACGACACGACGCACGATCTTGCGTTGCGGTGCTCTGGCGCGGCGCGGCCGCGCCCCGAGCTCAGGACTGTTCGCCGTCGTCATCGGCGGCCGGCTTGCTGCCGTCCACTTCGGCTTCAGACTCGTCCTGATGACGCGCCTCGTCCTCGCGCACGACCTCGTCGATCAGACGCGAAAGACGCGAGCCTTCCTCGACCGAACGATCGTAGTTGAAATGCAGCTCCGGAATCGTGTGGATGCGAATCCTGCGCCCGAGTTCGCGGCGCAGAAAGCCGCTTGCCCGACGCAGGCCCTGCAGAATTTCGGGGACGTCGTCCGCGCCCGTCATCGAGGTGAAGAACACCTTGGCGTGGGCGTAGTCGGGGGTGATCTCGACGTCGGTGAGGGTAATGAAACCGACTCGAGGGTCTTTCACCTCAAGCCGGATCAGTTCGGCCAGTTCGCGGCGGATCTGCTCGACCACGCGCTGGCTGCGGGAATACTCCTTGGGCATTGCTTACAGCGTCCTCGCCACTTCCTTGATCTCGAACACCTCGAGCTGGTCACCTTCGTGGATGTCGTTGTAGTGGCGAAGCTGCAGGCCGCACTCGTAGCTCGACTTCACTTCCTTGACGTCATCCTTGAACCGCTTCAGCGATTCGAGCTCGCCCGTCCACACCACCGTATGGTTGCGCAGCAGGCGAACGTTCGAGCCCCGCTTGACCTGGCCTTCCAGCACGTAGCAACCGGCGATCGAGCCCACCTTCGAGATCGTGAACACCTGGCGAATCTCCACCAGACCGATAACCTCTTCGCGCTTTTCGGGCGCCAGCATGCCGGACAGCGCAGCCCTCACCTCATCGACGGCGTCGTAGATGATGTTGTAGTAACGAATGTCCACACCAAAGGTCTCGGCCAGCTTGCGCGCACCGGCATCAGCCCGCGTGTTGAAGCCGATGATGACCGCCCCCGAAGCCTGCGCCAGATTGACATCGGACTCGGAAATCGCGCCTACCGCGCCATGGATGACGTTGACGCGCACTTCGTCGGTCGAGAGCTTCTGCAGCGACTGTACCAGCGCTTCCTGGGAACCCTGTACGTCGGCCTTGATGATCAGCGGCAGGGTCTTCACCTCGCCCTCGGACATCTGATCCATCAGCGTCTCGAGCTTGGCTGCCTGCTGCTTGGCGAGCTTCACGTCGCGGTACTTACCCTGGCGGAACTGCGCGATTTCGCGCGCCTTCTTCTCATCGACCAGCGCAATTGCTTCGTCGCCCGCAGCGGGCACGTCCGACAAACCCAGGATTTCGACCGGAATGGACGGGCCGGCTTCATCGATCTGCTTGCCATTCTCATCGAGCATGGCGCGGATGCGGCCGAAGGTGGCACCCGCCAGCAGCACGTCACCCTTGCGCAGCGTACCCGACTGCACCAGCAGCGAGGCCACCGGGCCGCGTCCCTTGTCGAGGCGAGCCTCGATAATCAGGCCCTTGGCCGGCGCTTCGACCGCTGCCGTCAACTCCAGTACCTCAGCCTGCAGCAGGATCGCCTCGAGCAGTTCTTCGACGCCTGTCCCCTTCTTCGCCGATACCGGCACGAACATCACGTCGCCACCGTATTCTTCAGGAATCACGCTTTCGGCGATCAGTTCCTGCTTCACGCGATCGGGGTTCGCTTCGGGCTTGTCGATCTTGTTGATCGCCACCACCAGCGGCACGCCGGCCGCCTTGGCGTGGTGGATGGCTTCGCGCGTCTGCGGCATCACGCCATCGTCGGCCGCCACCACCAGAATGACGATATCGGTTGCCTTCGCACCACGCGCACGCATGGCAGTAAAGGCCTCGTGACCCGGGGTGTCGAGGAAGGTCACCATGCCACGCGACGTCTTGACGTGATACGCGCCAATGTGCTGAGTGATGCCGCCGAACTCACCCGAGGCCACTTTGGCGCGACGGATGTAGTCCAGCAGCGAAGTCTTGCCGTGGTCGACGTGACCCATGACAGTGACGACCGGCGCGCGCGGCAGGACTTCGACGTCCTTGTGCTCGTCACTCTCGTCAAGGAAGGCATCCGGGTCGTCGAGCTTGGCCGCAAGCGCGACGTGGCCCATTTCCTCGACGATGATCATCGCGGTGTCCTGGTCCAGCACCTGGTTGATCGTGACCATCGTGCCCATTTTCATCAGGACCTTGATCACTTCGGCCGCCTTCACCGCCATCTTGTGGGCCAGATCGGCCACGGTGATGGTCTCGGGCACATGCACTTCACGAACGATCGGCTCGCTCGGAGCCTGAAAGTTGGTCCGATCGTCCTGCTGATGGCGGCCATGGCGACCACCGCCCCTGCCTGCGCCACGCCAGTTGCTGCCGGTGGTGGCACCGACTTCACCGCGGGTTTTCAAACCACCACGGCGCTTGGCGCCATCGGCCTCGCGTGCCGGCGCTGCGCCGCCGCGCTTGGCGTCCTTGGCAGCCGGCTTGGCAGCCGGTTTGGCCTCGGTCTTGGCCGGACGGTGCAGCGTCCCACTGACCGGCTTGGCAGCGGCCGGCTTCGCAGGCTCTTCTTTCTTCTTCAATTCCGCGGCGACGCGCGCCTCTTCGTCGGCGCGGCGCGCATCGGACGCAGCACGCGCTGCAGTCTCGCGCTCCTGGCGTGCCCGCAGGTCAGCCGCCTGACGCTCCTTCAAGGCGCGCAGACGATCCTCGTCGCGCTTGCGCGCGGCCACTTCATCGTCACTCAGGATTTCGCTGATCGGCAAGGGCTTGGAACGCACCAGCGTGGTCGCGGGCTTGGCCTTGACCACTGGCGCAGCGGCTACGGCACCCGCGGGTGTAACGGGCTCTTCAAGCTTGGTGACTTGAGCTGACTCCAACGGCGGCTCAGACTCTGCGGCGGGGGCCTCGGCGACAACAGGCTCGACGACAGCAGGCTCGGGAACGACCGCCTCCACCACGGGCTCTGGCGCAACGACCTCGATCGGGGTCGACACGTCGAGCTCAGCGACCGCCTCTTCCACGGCTTCAGCTGCATCGGCTACATGCGTCTCGGGCGCGACATCGTCGCGCTTGACGAAGGTCCGTTTCTTGCGGACTTCGACCTGCACGGTACGAGCACGGCCGGTCGAATCGGTCGCACGAATCTCGCTCGTTTCCTTGCGCGTCAGGGTGATCTTGCCCTTGGGCTCGCTATCACCGTGCGAACGACGCAGATATTCGAGCAAACGCGCCTTGTCCTGCTCGGTGAGCAAGTCGGCCGCGCCGGATTTCTCAACGCCCGCACGCTTCAACTGCTCGAGCAGCAACGCCGCCGGCATTTTCAGTTCACCGGCAAACTGGGTCACGCTCATATTTTCCATTACTGCCCTCCCATCATTCTTCGAACCAATGGGCGCGCGCAACGGAAATCAGCGCCTTGGCTCTTTCTTCGTCGATCCCGGCCATTTCAACCAGTTCGTCGACCGCAAGGTCGGCAAGGTCGTCACGGGTGCGAACACCCTGCTGTGCCAGTTTGGCGGCAAGGGACTTCTCCATGCCGTCGAGATTGAGCAGGTCGTCGGAGACATTCTCCAGCTGCTCTTCGGTCACGATCGCCTCGGTCAGCAAAACGTTGCGTGCGCGATTGCGCAGCTCGTTGACCGTTTCCTCGTCCAAAGCCTCGATTTCAAGCATTTCGGCCAAGGGAACGTAGGCGATTTCTTCCAGGGAGGAGAACCCCTCCTCGATCAGAATGTCGGCAATTTCCTCGTCGACATCCAGCTTTTCCATGAATAGCGCACGCAGGCCCTGCTGTTCCTGCTCGGTCTTTTCGGCCGACTCCTGCTCGCTCATCAGGTTGATGGTCCAGCCGGTCAGCTCTGAAGCAAGCTTCACATTCTGGCCACTGCGGCCAATGGCGATGGCGAGATTGTTCTCATCCACCACCACGTCCATGGCGTGGGACTCTTCGTCGACCACGATCGACACGACCTCGGCGGGCTGCAGCGCGGCGACGACGAACTGGGCTGGGTCGGCCGCCCAAACGATGATGTCGACCTGTTCGCCGCCTACCTCGTTGCGCACCGCGGTAACGCGCGAACCGCGCAAGCCGACGCAGGTTCCGATCGGATCGATGCGCGGGTCATTTGATTTGACCGCGATTTTCGCCCGCAGGCCGGGATCACGGGCACACGCCTTGATCTCGAGGAGGCCGTCTTCAATCTCGGGCACTTCGAGTTCGAACAGCTTCATCAGCAAATCGGGCGCGGTGCGCGACAGGATCAGTTGCGGACCACGAGCACCGCGATCGATGCGCAGCAGGTAGGCCCTGACGCGATCGCCAACACGCAGATTCTCGCGCGGGATGTGCTGATCACGCGGCAATACGGCTTCCATGCGACCCACCTCAATGATCGCGTTGCCGCGCTCCATGCGCTTGATGGCGCCGGAAACAAGGAAGTCCTTGCGATCGAGGAAGTCGTTGAGCACCTGCTCGCGCTCGGCGTCGCGAATTTTCTGCAGGATGACCTGCTTCGCCGCCTGGGCGCCGATGCGACCGAAATCGATCGGCTCGAGCGGCTCGGTGATGTATTCGCCGAGCTGGATGTCGGGATCGACGTCACGAGCATCGATGATGCCCATTTCAGCTTCGTCGTTAGTGACGTCCTCGTCGAGCATGACGACCCAGCGCCGGCACGAAGTGTAGTCGCCCGTCTCACGGTCGATAGAAACCTCGACGTCAGCATCGTCGTGAATACGCTTCTTGGTTGCGGAGGCCAGCGCGGACTCCAGCGCGGCAAAAACGATGTCCTTGGCGACGTTCTTTTCACGCGCCAATGCATCAACAAGCAGCAGAATCTCGCGGCTCATTTCAGGAAAACCTCCACATCCACAGTCTCAGAATTTAGGTACAAGGCGCGCCTTCTCGATGTCCTCGAAGGGCAGCAGTTGCTCGCCCTTTTCGGTGCTGAGGACCACGGCGCCATCGCGCACGCCGCCAAGCACACCGACGAAATTACGTTGATTGTTGACTGGCAACGACAGCCGGATCTGAGCCTCTTCACCCGCAAAGCGCTCGAAGTCAGCCATCCTCTTGAGCGGACGATCGAGCCCCGGAGAAGATATTTCGAGCCGGTCGTAATCGATGTTCTCGACTTCGAACACACGCTGCAGCTGGTTGCTCACCGTGGCGCAGTCATCGACAGTGATGCCGCGCTCGATGTCGAGAAAAACACGCAACAAACGCCCGCGCGGCGAGAACTCGATGTCTACGAGCTCATAGCCGAGGCCGCTCACCACCTGTTCGATCAGATTCTCGATTCCTGCTCGCATGCATCTCACTCATTACACGCAACATCGTCGCGCACAAATAAAAAATGGGCCTGACGCCCATCAACCCATCATCCATCAAGCGCGCGCCCCTGTCAGGAACGCGCCGCCAATCACAGCCATCACAACTGAATGACGGAAAAGCCCCGACCGCCGCATTCAAGATGCGTGCCGGGAACAAGCCGTCCATCAAAGCCGCAGGATTATAGCGTCAAAACCAATAACCGGGCAAACCGCTGAACGACAGCGATCTGGCCCGGTTGGTCGTAGCCTGAAGCAGCCTGAAGCGAAATCAGCGCGTCGTGGGAGTCGTGCGGTGCATCTTGGGTGGGCGCTTGGCGCGCTCGTCCTTCTGCACCTGGGCTTGCGCTACGGGAACGCCGGCAAGCTGGCAGGCATCGGCCTCCGGCATCTCCATCCACATGCCGCGCTTGAGGCGCGACGGCAGCTCGACCGTGCCATAACGCACCCGCATCAGCCGGCTCACGGTCAGTCCGATAGCCTCGAACATGCGCCGCACCTCGCGGTTGCGCCCTTCCGAGATCGTCACCCGATACCAGTGATTGACGCCCTCGCCCCCTTCGTTGCGCAGCGTGTTGAACTTCGCCGGCCCGTCGGCAAGCTGAATGCCCTCGGTCAGGGACGCTGCCTGCTCGTCCGTAAGCTCGCCAAGCAGGCGCACCGCGTACTCCCGCTCGAGCTCATAGCGCGGGTGCATCAGCCGGTTGGCAAGATCGCCATCGTTGGTAAACAGCAGCAAGCCGGAGGTATTGAAGTCCAGCCGTCCAACTGCGAGCCAGCGCCCCTTGCGCAATATCGGCAAACGCTCGAACACGGTCGGACGACCTTCCGGATCGTCGCGCGACACGATTTCACCCTCGGGTTTGTGATAGATCAACACGCGCGGAGAGCGCTGGGTGAAACGCAGCGGTACGAGTTTGCCATTGACCTTGACCCGATCCCCCGGGCCGATCTTCTGTCCGAGCGACGCCGGCAGGCCATTGACCGAGATTCGGCCGGCAACCACCCAATCCTCGATCTCGCGTCGCGAGGCAACGCCGGCCTGGGCGAGCACCTTCTGCAGACGTTCGGGCTCGGAAAGCGTCACGGGCGCATTGCGACCCGCCTGCCCCTGAGGGCGCGATCTTGCCACGGGCGCGCTGCGATCAGGCTGACCGGGCGCCGGCTTGAGCGCATCGGGTCGACGCGCGGAGTCTCCCGCCCCCCGCGCACCGGCGCCCCCGCCACGCGGCGAGCGCGGGCCCCGGGCATCGACGTTGAGATGTGCATCCGGATTTCGCGGCTGCGCATCCCCGTCGCGTTCATCAACGCGTCGCTCGCGCTGCACGCGCCCGGGCCGATCGAGAATCTCGATCTTGTCAGACTTCTTCTGTGGGGATCGGAGCGGGCTGTTCGGTTTGCGAGGCATCAACGAGGTCCATGATTTTTTCGATCTCGGTCAGCGCAGGCAGCTCGGTGAGGCTGCGCAGACCCATGTCGTCGAGAAAGCGCCGGGTGGTGGCGAATAGTGCCGGCCGGCCCGGCGTGTCGCGGTGACCGACAACGTCGATCCAGCCGCGCGATTCCAGAGTTTTCAATATATTGGGCGACACTGCAACGCCACGTACATCCTCGATGTAACCACGCGTGACGGGCTGCCGGTAGGCAATGATCGCCAGCGTCTCCATCACCGCCCGCGAATAACGCGGTGGCTTTTCGTCCTTCAACCGATCCAGGTAAACCTGATATTCGGCCCGTGTCTGAAAGCGCCAGCCACTAGCCAGCTGGACCAGTTCAACGCCACGATTCGCTGCCAGCCACTCGGCACGCAGCTCTTCCAGCAGCCTGCGCACCAGGTCGCCCCCCGGATCTTCATCGAACAGGCGGCGCAGCGCCGACACCGGCAACGGTGCCATCGCGGCCAGCAACGCGGCCTCGATGACACGCAGCCACGCTTCAGGCGTCGCCGCCGGAGGCATCGGCCAACTTAACGTAGATCGGCGCAAACGCCTCGTTCTGACTCACTTCCACCAGCCTTTCCTTCACCAGTTCGAGCACCGCGAGAAAACTCACCACGAGCCCTGCCGCACCGAGCTTCACATCAAACAGCGCGTCAAACACGACAAAAGCACCACCGCCCAGCTTGCGCAGGATGGTTGTCATATGTTCCCGTACCGAAAGCTGCTCGCGTCCAATGCGATGGCTTTGGGTCAGACGTGCAGCCTTCATGATTCGCAGCCAGGCGAGCTGCAGGTCATGCAGGCTGAGTTCGGGCTGTCGTTCGACCATTTTTTCGGCCACAAACACGCCCACCCACTCGAAATCCCGTTCGACGCGCGGCAGCGCCTCAAGCCTGGCTGCCGCAAGCTTCATACGCTCGTATTCCAGCAGGCGGCGCACCAGTTCCGCCCGCGGATCGTCTTCAATCACGCTTTCGCGCGGCGGCCGCGGCAGCAACATGCGCGACTTGATCTCAAGCAGCATGGCTGCCATCAACAGGTACTCGGCGGCAAGCTCCAGGTTCGTCGCCCGCATCGTCTCGACGTACTCGAGGTACTGCATCGTCAGCGGCGCCATCGGAATGTCGAGCACATTCAGGTTCGCCTTGCGGATCAGATACAGCAACAGATCGAGCGGCCCCTCGAAGGCATCGAGGAACACCTCCAGCGCGTCGGGCGGAATATACAGGTCTTTCGGCAGTTCGAGCAGCGGCTCGCCATACAGGCGCGCCACACACTCAAGCAGCTCGGGCGTATCGACCGGAGCCAGATCCAGCGGCAGACTCATGCGGACACGCGCTTCAGATTCCGATCAGCGCGCCAAGCAGATAGCGGAAACCCGCGATCAGCGGCAACAGGATGGTACCGAGTACCCCGGTGAACAGGAGCGCAAGCAAAATCGGGAAGCCGTAAGGCTCAAGGCGGGCGAAACTCCATGCCAGGCGGTGCGGCAGCAAACTCACCGCAATGCGCCCGCCATCCAGCGGCGGAATCGGCAGCAGATTCAGAACCATCAGCACCGCATTGATCTGCATGCCGGCATCGGCCATTTTCATCATCGGCAGCGTGAAGTCGCCCGCCTCGCCCGCCATGGCGACGCGAAAAAGGATCGCCCACCCCAGCGCCATCAGCAGATTCGTAAACGGGCCGGCAGCAGCGACCCACAGCATATCGGCCTTGGGGTTACGCAGCCGGCTGAAGTTGACCGGCACCGGCTTCGCCCAGCCGAACAAGATGCCGCCCGCACCCAGAAGTGCGCTCAGCGCGAGAATTCCGGCAGGAACGAGCAGGGTTCCAACCGGGTCGATATGGCGCAGCGGATTGAGCGTGATGCGCCCGGCCTGATCGGCCGTCGGGTCGCCGAAATACCTTGCCACATAGCCATGCGCCGCCTCGTGCAGGGTGATGGCGAGCAACACCGGCAAGGCCCAGATCGCCAGCGTCGAAATCAGTGAGTCCATAAGCGCTTCGCCAGCAAAGGGCGCATTCTAACAGAGCGATCTCGGAGCTCAGTCAGCCCTGAGCCCGAAGGGGGCCAAGGGCCCCCGCCCTGCACGCACGAGTTCCGGCGTACCCGAACTCAAGTCGATCACCGTCGTCGCCTCCGGGCCGCAGTAGCCGGCTTCGATCACGAGATCCACCTGTTTCTCCATGCGCTCGCGGATTTCATCGGGGTCGGACAAGGGCTGGCCCTCGCCGGGAAGCAACAGCGTCGAAGTCAGCAGCGGCGCATCAAGCTCGGCCAGCAGCGCCGATACCACTGCGTGCTCGGGAATGCGCAGGCCGATGGTCTTGCGCTTGGGGTGCAGCACCCGCCGCGGCAATTCCTTGGTGCCTTCAAGAATGAAGGTGTAAGGCCCCGGCGTGGTCGCCTTCAGCAGACGGTACTGACTGTTGTCAACCCGAGCATAGGTCGCGATCTCGGACAGGTCACGACACATCAGGGTGAAGTGATGGCGCTCGTCGACCCCGCGAATCTTGCGGATGCGATCGAGCAGGCTGGCATCACCCACGGAGCACACCAGCGCATAGGCCGAATCGGTCGGCAGCACGATCAGCCCACCAGCGCGGATGATCTCGGCCGCCTGGCGAATGAGCCGCGCCTGCGGCTGTTCAGGGTGAAGGGAAAAGAACTGGGCCATGGTGAAAATCTTCTCAAATCAGGCGCGACCACACGGGCGTGAGATCGGGCGGAAGGGGACTGCAGCGACCAAGATCGACCGGGCTCTCGCGCTCGCCGTGAAAGTCGGACGCCCGCGAGGCTAACAGGCCGCGCTGACGAGCAACAGTGGCAAAGCGACGCATCTCGTCCTCGCTGTGCGCACCCGACACTACCTCGATCCCCTCGCCGCCCGCGGCGACGAAGCGATCAAGCAGGCACGCCATGTCGGCCATCGACACCCGGTAACGCGCCGGATGGGCAAGCACGGCCACGCCACCGGCGCCGGTGATCCACCCCACCGCGTCCTCGAGCGATACCCATTCGTGGTCGACGAAGCCGGGCTTGCCCCGCGCCAGATAGTGATCGAACACGGTCTTGACATCCGGCATCACGCCACTGGCGACAAGGTGACGAGCGAAGTGGGCACGACTGACCAGTGCGGGGTTGCGGGCGAAGCTGTGGGCGCCTTCGAGCGCCCCTTGAATGCCGACCTCGGCCAGCGCGTCGGCGATTCGCTGCGCCCGCGCACCCCGTCCAGCCCTGAGCTGACGCAACCCGTCGACGATCGTGCGCTCGGCCGGGTCAATACCGAGGCCCACGATATGAATGGTTTCGCGGAAGAAGGACACCGATATTTCCACTCCGGACACGAAGCGCAGATCCAGCTTGGCCGCAGTGGCAGCGGCCGCGGCGAGCCCGCCGAGTTCGTCGTGATCGGTCAGCGCCAGCAACTCCACACCGTTGGCCTTCGCGCGCCGCACCACGTCTGCTGGGTCAAGCCAGCCGTCGGACACGATCGAGTGGCAGTGAAGGTCGGCATTAAGCAGGCGCATGCGAGCGAGGTCCATCTGAATGGTCGGAAAAAGGGAGAACATCGCCATCGGACACCGAGAACGCCACAACGATCCCGGCAATACGCTTGGCCAGCCCATGATTCAGCAATCACAAGCGAGAATCAGGCTTCAAAGGTATTTTCAGGGGGCAGATGATAGCAAATGGCCCGCCGCGCCCAAACTCAGCGTGCACACGCCGAAGGCGGCCCGACTATCATGACGCCCGCCACATCTCCGCCCATCGCTGCCTTCAAAGGCAGTCCAGACCGATGACGACACCGCTGATCGCCGAGCTTCGCCGCTGCCCGAGCTGCAACCGCTGGGGCGGACAGCGCACGCTGGACGAGGACGGCAACACGGTTAAGCTCGATTCTGCGAACAGCCGCGGCCCCTGCAATGAAGGCCCGTGGCATGGCTCCTTACGCGGGCCGCGCAATGCCTGCGGACAGTGGCTGCGCTGGGTCGAAATTCATGATGCAAGTTAGCGCGCAGGTCTACTCGTCACCATCCTCGCCGCCGGCCTGATCGCTCTCGGTCGCCTCGGCACGCGCCGCGTCGATCTGGGCAATCATGCGCACCCGCGATTCCGGTGTCTCCAAGCTGATACGCCCGAGCACACCATCGCGGTAGTCCTGCAGCAGGATCAGGGACGCCTTTTCCAGATCCAGCCCCCCCCCTTTGACCAGACAGCCACGCCGACGCCCGATGGCCTCGATCAGGCCGGCGGCGTCCAGCGCCGCGGGATCAATGCGGTAGCGCGCACTCAGCAGGCCGGGATAGCGCTCAAGCACAATGCTGCCAAGAAAGCTCGCAACTTCTTCGTCGATGACGGCATTGCGACCGATCGCATGACTGGCCGCCAGCATGTAGCCATCCGGGTCGTAGGCGATTTTGGGCCACATCATGCCCGGTGTGTCGGTCAGCGTCATGCCCGGCCCAAGGTCCAGCGTCTGCTGGTGCTTGGTGACCGCAGGCTCATCACCAACCTTGGCCACCTTGCGCTTGAGCAGGGCATTCATCAGTGTCGATTTGCCGACGTTGGGAATTCCCATGATCATCATGCGCAAGGGCTTGGTGCCATCATTGCGGTGCGGTGCGAGTTGCCGGCACAGAGCCGGCACACGCGCGACCTCGGAGAGGCTCTTCGCCGAAATGGCAACTGCCTTCACTCCGGGCTGGCGATTATAGAAATCCATCCAGAGCTGTGTTGCCGCCGGATCGGCCAGATCCGACTTGTTGAGCAACTTCAGGCAGGGCCGGTTACGAAAGCGCCGCAAGTCGGCGATCATCGGATTGCTGCTGGCCTCGGGCAAGCGTGCATCGGTGACCTCGATGACGAGGTCGATGGCGGCCATCGCTTCGGCCGCCTTCTTGCGCGCTGAAGCCATGTGTCCGGGAAACCACTGGATGGGCATGCTCTAATCACCACGTTTTCGTTGCGCGCATTATCCCCTGCATTTTCCTCCTTGCGCCGTCGATTCGCGCCCCCTGGATTGCACCTTGCGTGCGCGTGCTTCGCCTCCGCCTTGCGGTGCAAGGGGATTTTATGCCTTTCACACGAAATTAATTCCCCATCCCCCTGAAACCGTGTATCTTGCGCTTCGCAGTCGATTCAAGCAGTGGTTGTTCTGGTGGTAACCCAACGTGTTCTACAAGAGCGCGTGCCGGTCTGATTCCTCTGGATTACGTTTCTTGATCGTTCCTGCACTTTGGGGCGCAAGCCCAGTCATTTTTCATATGGAACGCAAATGAGCACTCAAACCGGTACCGTCAAGTGGTTCAACGACGCCAAGGGCTTCGGCTTCATCACCCCGGAAAACGGCGGCGACGATCTGTTCGCCCACTTCTCTGAAATCCAGAGCAAGGGCTTCAAGAGCCTGGCGGAAAACCAGCGCGTCGAATTCGAAGTCAAGACCGGCCCGAAGGGTCTTCAGGCGGCCAACATCCGCCCGGTGTAATCGACCTGACGTCACCGACGTCAATCGATTGATCCAAAACGCGGCCTTGCGCCGCGTTTTTGCTTTTCATTTGCGACCTTGCGCCGCGCAGTTGCTTTTCGTTTGCGGCATTGCGCCGCGTTTTCGCTTTTGGTGCGCAGTATCTGCCCCTCCAAATGCGGATCCCTCCTGTGGCCACGAGCCGCATTATTCATTTGCTGCGCCCGAATCGCCGATAATCGCGACTTCGCAGCGCCGCTGCACATCGCCGCCACCGCGGCCAGACTGCCATGACCGACTCCACCCACCCTGAATCCGCCAGCCCCGAGGCCACCCTGCGCTTCGCTGACCTCGATCTGCCCGCGCCCCTGCTGTCTGCGCTGGCCGAAGTCGGCTACGAGACGCCCTCGCCCATCCAGGCTGCCTGCATCCCACAGTTGCTGGCGGGTCGCGATATCCTCGGCGAGGCCCAGACCGGCACCGGTAAAACGGCAGCATTCGCGCTACCGATGCTGGCCAGGCTGGATCTGTCCGACACCCGACCGCAGGTGCTGGTGTTGACCCCGACACGCGAACTGGCCATCCAGGTGGCCGAGGCCTTCGCGAAATACGCGCACCACCTGAAGAACTTCCACGTTCTGCCGATTTACGGTGGTCAAAGCATGGTCGTGCAGTTGCGTCAGCTGTCGCGCGGCGCTCAGGTCATCGTCGGCACACCAGGCCGCGTCATGGACCACCTTGAACGCGAAAGCCTCAAGCTCGACGCACTCAAGGCGATCGTGCTGGATGAGGCGGACGAGATGCTTCGCATGGGCTTCATCGACGACGTCGAATGGATTCTCGAGCACACGCCGGCAGACCGCCAGACGGCGCTGTTCTCGGCAACCATGCCGAACTTGATCCGCGACGTGGCCCGCCGGCATCTGCGCGAACCCGAAGAAATCAGGATTCGGGCTGCCACCTCGACTGTCGCCAAGACCACTCAGCGCTATTGGCTGGTGCGCGGGGTGGACAAGCTCGATGCGCTGACCCGCATCCTCGATGCCGAAGAAAGCTTCGACGCCGCACTCGTTTTCGTGCGCACCAAGATTGCCACCGAAGAACTCGCCGACAAGCTTGCCGCCCGCGGCTACGCCGCCGCCGCACTCAACGGCGACATGACCCAGGGTCTGCGCGAGCGCGTGATCGAGCAGCTCAAGAACGGCACCCTGGACATTGTCGTCGCCACCGACGTCGCCGCCCGCGGCATTGATGTCCCGCGTGTCAGTCACGTCATCAACTACGATATTCCGTACGATACCGAGGCTTACGTTCACCGCATCGGCCGCACCGGCCGCGCAGGACGTGAAGGCGTCGCCATCCTGTTTGTCGCGCCGCGTGAAACGCGCATGCTGAAGATGATCGAGCGCGCCACCCGTCAGCCGATCACACCGATCGCACTGCCGAGCAGCGAAGAGGTCACCAATCTGCGCGTGGCCCAGTTCAAACGTCAGGTCGTCGAAACCGTCGGCGGGCAGGAGCTCGGCTTCTACATGGACGTGGTCAATGGCCTGGCCGAAGAGAACGAACTCGAAGTGCATGAAATCGCTGCCGCGCTCGCCTTCCTCGCACAGCGCGAGCGTCCGCTGCAGATCGAGCAGTCGGGCCGCGGCTGGGATCTGGCCACCGCCGAACCCGGCAGTGGCGGCCGGGGGCCACGCGAAGAGCACTTCACCACCGGGGCCGCGCGCGAACGCACGCCACGCCCCAACCGCGACGAAATCCTCTCCCGCCGTCGCTCCTTTGCCGACGGCACGCTTGCGCGCTACCGCATCGAAGTCGGCCGCAGCCACGGCGCCAGTCCCAAGGAAATCGTCGGCGCCATCGCTAACGAGGGCGGTATCGAAGGCAAGTACATCGGCCAGATCCATCTGTTCGACGACTTCTCGACAGTGGAGCTCCCGGCCAACCTGCCCGACGACCTGATTGCCACCCTGAAGCGTACCCGGGTGCGCCAGATGCAGCTGAACATCCGCGCCCTGTCGGCGGCCGAAGCCGCTGCAACGCCCGAACGTCGTCGCCCGCCACGCAAGGACGCGCCGGGCGGCGAAAGCCGCGAAGGCGGCTGGCACAACAAGGGCAGCTTCGAAGCTCGCCAAAGCCGTCCCGAAAGCGGCGCCGCGCGAGGAGGCTGGGAGCGCGACCGGCCCAAGCCTGCGACGACGGGCGCACGTCGCGACGAGCGCGGCGGTGCGCCTGCCGGCAAGCCTTTCCCGCGGCCGTCGAATCCGCCCTATGCCGCCAGCAAGGTGCGCAAGCGCAAGGACGACTGAAGCCCCAGGCCCTGCCCGGCATGCAACTCCAGCACTGGTCTCACCTCACCCGCGCCGGTTTCAACCTGCGCGGGCTGCACACGCCGCCCAGCGGCCGCCCGGTGATTCACTTCCTGCACGGGAATGGCTTTTGTGGGCTGAGCTATAGGCCTTTGCTGGAGCGCCTCGCCGAGCATTTCGATCTTTTTCTGTCCGACGCGCAAGGTCATGGCGACAGCGACCATGGCGGACGCTTCGTGGGCTGGAACCACAGCGCGGACTACGCGCTAGACGCGTGGCACGCCCATCAAGCCCGATTCGGCACGGTGCCGGTATTCGCCGTTGGTCATAGCTTCGGCTCAGTGCTGACTTCCTTGATGCTGGCGCGTGCGCCGACAAGCTTTCAGGGCGCGGTGTTGCTGGACCCGGTGCTGTTTCCTCCAGCAATGGTCGGGCTGATGGCACTATCCGACGTCATTGGTCTGTATTCCCGCAACCAGCCCGCCAACCGGGCTCGCAAACGCCAGCACCACTGGAGCAGCCGCAGCGAGGCAGCCGACAAGTTGCGCAATCGCGGCATGTTTCGTGGCTGGCAGGAAGATGCGCTGCAGGCCTATGTGACCAACGCCTTGCGCGACCATCCCGGCGGAGGCGTCGAGCTCAAATGCAGTCCCGCACGTGAAGCGGAGATATTCGGCTCCTACCCGCGGCGTCTGTGGTCTTCTCTGGCCCGCATCACCACCCCCACACGGGTGCTCCGCGGCGCGGGCAGCTACCCGTTCGCCGCACGTGCAATCGAGCGCTGGGTGCGTCGTAACCCGGCGGTGAGCTGCCAGGTCCTGCCCGGCGGGCACTGCTTCATGCAGGAAGTGCCGGCGGCAAGCGCCACGGCCATGATTGACTATCTGTCGACGATCCCCGACGCTCCAGACCCGGCTTGAGATCAGCGACGGTCGCCGCCCTGCAGGCACCTGGGTTCGATCTGCACGGTATCACGGCCATTGGTCACCAGGATGTGACCGTCCTGAATGCTGAACTGCAGCCGCATCGTGCGCTCGGCGAACTTTGCCAAGTCCGTGCTGGTCTCGCGCGCGATTTCGAACACGCGCAGCGAAGACTGGCGTGCCAGTTTTTCCCGCACGCCACTCCACCACACTTCCATTGCCCGGCCGTAGGTGAGCACGATCACTTCGTCGGCACGGCCGCAGGCCTTGCGCACCCACTTTTCGTCGGGCTGACCGACGTCGATCCAGCGCCGGATCACACCGGTGAGGTCCTTCTGCCAAAGGTCCGGTTCATCATCGACACACAGGCCCTTGCCGAAGGTCAGCATGGGATCGGCAAACATCGCGAAGGCGAGCAGCCGCACCATCATGCGTTCATCGGTTTCGGACGGGTGACGTGCCAGCGTCAGACTGTAGTCGGCGTAATGGCTGCGATCCATGTCCGCGATCTGTATCTCAGCCTTGAAGATCGTTGCCCGAAGTGCCATTAGTGGACCTGCTCCGGGGGGCGGCTGGCCTGCTGCCACGCGATCACTGCCCGTGCCGCATGCGCCATCACCTTGTCGCGCTGTTCAGTCGGCAGTTCGCGCGCGAGTGCGGCAAACAAGGCCTGGGTAGCCTCCTGCGCAACGCCCTCGGCTGCCAGGCCATCAGCCAGGCAGCGGATCTGGATGAAGGCAAGCGCATCTGCGACCAGTCGCCAGCCGGCGGCTGGCATCTCGCACGTCAAGCCGAGCAGACGCCCGCCAAGCTGCGCCGCCAGACGCAGGGCTTCGTCACGGTCCTGGGTAGCGATGGACGAGTGCCACAGCGCGAGGTGAATGCCTCTTCGCAGTTCGACCTTGAAGTCAATCGCATTTTCTTCGGCCTGGGCAATCGCTTCGAACTGGCGCAGGAAGCGGGCCTCATCCTGCACATCCAGACCGGTACGCAAGGCCCCGACAAGCTCGCTCAGACCCGGAATGGCAACCAGGTCGAAGGCCTGACTCCAGGCCACGCCCCACTGGTCCATGCCGCTCAACAGCAGGGCACGGCGCACGGCACAGGCATCGTCACGCTCGCCTGCGACGGCCCATTGCTCCAGCTCATGCTGCAGTTGCTCGACACCACGGCGACGCACTTCCTCGGTCTCGCTGACGCTGAGCCGAAACACGCGCGCGAACGCGTCCTGCGCCATGTGCGCAGCCTGGCGCTGAATTTGTGTGGAGGCGTGAGCCGCGAAGGGGTCCGGGGGAAGCGGCGTGTCTGGCGCGGTCATGGGGGAAGCATCATCGGAAATGGGCGCTCATTGTGCACAGCGACAACGATCGAAGCAATGCGGCCCGCCAAGGAAGCACAGCGGAACACGCGCCCGGCATGGCATCAGGCGATGTGGCGAGTCCACAGTGAAGGCGCAGCATCGACACCAGGACGATATTCCACCCCATCGCGAAACTTCTGCAGCATTCGGCGCAATGCGACTGCGTCCTCTTCGATGAATCCGCGCTTGAAATCCGTCAGTACCAGGCGCGAGCGCGTCATCCAGTTGCCCGGCGCGTCATCGAGGGCGCACCAGGCGGCAGTGCGGCAATCGGCCTCGTGCTGGGCGAGCCACAGCATCGCCTCACGTTCGCGCAGCCCATGCAACTCGGCGCCGGTCTTGGGCAACATGTGCGGCGTCGCGCCAACGATGCGTGGTCTGACGTCCTCGGAGAAGCGCAACAGCAACTTCTGCAAGGAAAACAGCATGCGCCAGTCCGAAGCAATTACCACTCGCGCCTCTTCGAACTCGCGCACGACCGACTCTATCAAAGGCAGGCAGCGGAAGTCCTCGACCTCGCCCCAGGGGTGGGTGACGCCGTCGAAGTCCATGAAGATATAAGCGTTGCGTGTCATGTTGCACTCTCTGTGCCAATTGGGCTTGCTGCAGCAATTCTTCAATGCTGCAATGCTGCAATGCGCAATATACTCCACACCCAAAGCTCGACGCCTGTCGCTTTCGTCACGAATCATCGAAAGAAGCTCATCGCCCCACGCCATCATGGATGTGTGTGCGCCGCACAAGATCCCCCTACCACAAGGAAGCCAACATGAATCCAATCGTCAATCTGCAGGGCAAGATCGGTCTGATCACGGGCATCGCCAACGAGAAATCCATCTCCACCGGGGTGGCGGAAGCCTGCGCCGAAGCAGGCGCAAAACTCATCATCACTTACCAGAATGAAAAAACCCGCGCGTTCATCGAGCCGGTGATCCACCGCCTCGGCGTCGACGACGTATTCCTGCTCGACGTGACCCGGCCAGAGACAATGGACGCAGCCTTTGCCGGGATCGAGGCGCGCCATGGCAAGCTCGACTTCGCAGTGCACAGCATGGCCTTCGCCAAGCGCGACGATCTCCACGGTCGCGTAGTCGACACCTCAGCTGACGGATTTGCCCTGGCCATGGACGTCTCGACCCACTCCTTCGTGCGTCTGGCGCAAAAGGCTGAACCCTTGCTGGTGAAGGCTGGCGGGGGCTCGCTGGTGACGATGACTTATCTGGGTTCGGAGAAGGTGATTCCCAACTACGGCGTCATGGGCCTGTGCAAGGCGGCGCTGGAAGCCGCCACCCGCTACCTAGCAGCCGAGCTCGGCGTCAATGGCATTCGTGTCAACGCCGTCTCGCCCGGCCCGCTGATGACCCGCGCCGCCTCGGGTATCGCTGGCTTCGACGGGCTCATGGCCGCCGCGGTCGAGCGTTCGCCGATGCACGCCTTGGTCACACCCGAAGACATCGGCGCGCTGACCGCCTTCCTCGTATCCGACGCTGGTCGCCTGATCACTGGCGGCGTGCATTTCGTCGACGCGGGCTATAACATCATGGCGTAAGCAGGGAGCCCGTCCATGATCGATCTCGCTGACGCCAGAGCGCAACTCGGTCGAGCAAGCCTCGCGCTGCCCGACCCCGTGCCGGCCCATCCGCTGCTTGAGGGCAGAGAGGAGATTGGCCGCGGCGAGTATTCGATCGTGCTCGACAAGGGCGATGGCGAACGCGTCTACAAGATCGTCAGCTCGCCCGCCGACTACTTTCTCTACACCGCTGACGACCGTCCGTGCGGCGAGCACTTCCCGACCATCCATGCCGACCATGGCGTCATCGGACGAGCGGCCTCCGGCTACCCACTGCACCTGATCGAGATGGAGAAGCTCTACCCACTGATCGAAGGCTCGCCAGCATCAGACCTGGCACTGCGCCTGATCGCTGCCTACTGGTCGGCCTGCCAGCAATGGAACCGGCTGGGTGCGGACATGGGCCGGATCGCTCTTTACCACATGACGGTGACCCCGTTGTCGGTGAGCGAACCCCTGCAGAAGTCACTCAGGGCCTTGTCGGACTTCGTCGAGGAATACCAGGTGCTACCCGACCTGCTCAACGCCAACAACCTGATGATGCGCAAGGATGGCACGCTGGTGTTCTCGGACCCCGTATTCATCGCCTGAGTCCGCCCCTGGCATCCGGCCCATGCCGTCCCGCCAGGCCGATCCGCGTATCATGTCGGCCCCGACAGTGCAGATGAAGGCGACGACCGACCATGTCATCACACGCCCACGACAAACACGAATCCAGCCACGAACACCCCGCCCTGCCACGACCGCGGACGGTGGGTATCGCCCGCAGCGGCAACTTTGATGCGCAAGCCTTCGAGCGCGCGATCACGGATCTATTAAACGCCTGTGGAATCGAGCCGGATTCAGCCCACACCGGGCGGACCGCGCAGCGCGTGCGTGAATTGTGGCAAAAGCGACTGCTGGGGGGCTACGATCTCGACCCGGCCGAGGTGCTGGGAGAGGGCTTCGCCGACGAGCGTCGCGACATGGTGGTCGTGCGTGGCATCGCGGTGCACGGGGTGTGCCCGCACCATCTCGTGCCCTTTCGCGGCGTTGCCCATGTCGCCTATATCCCCGGCGGACGCCTTCACGGCTTTGGCCGCATCGCCCGGCTGGTCGATGCCATTGCCCACCGCTTCACTTATCAGGAATGGATGACACGCGACATTGCGGATGCGCTGATGCAGCACGGCAAGGCAGCCGGTGCGGCCTGCGTGATCGAGGCCGAACAACTGTGCCTGCTGCTGGGCGAAGACCGGCGTGGCGATGAACGGGTGGTAACGCAGGCTTTCAGCGGCGAGTTCGAGCGCTCGGCACAGGCGCGCAACGAATTCCTGCGCGCCATCCCAGGCTAAGAGCGCAGCGCGCACGGGGTGCACGCG
>Ga0073904_10000566_pt1 | contig 26740 bp, 24 predicted proteins | sample KloWWTrecipitate_FD_66668 | JGI IMG/M metagenome (GOLD analysis project Ga0073904, IMG submission 66668) | Active sludge microbial communities from Klosterneuburg, Austria, studying microevolution and ecology of nitrifiers - Klosterneuburg... | ecosystem: Engineered > WWTP > Aerobic digester >... | reverse complement strand
CGTTGTTCCATCCGCGGCAGTCCATTGATGACAGGTGATCGTTTGCCGAGCCCAGCCCATCGCCTCGACCGCGGTAGATTCGGTGAAGGCAACGATGCTCTGAAGAATCGACGCGGGCGCCGTTGGATCATTGCGCTGATACTCGGCCTCGACCTCGGCCACACGCTGACCGGCATTCGGGAAAGGATCGACGCCGCAGAGAAGCGTTGCGCCCGACCGATCACGAACCGTCCCCGCGGAGACCCGCGACCAACCGGGAGGCAAGCCGTCGCTCGCCGGCAACATCGACAACAGCACACTCTCAACGGCACTCGGCGCCGGGACAGGCGTCGGCGTCGGCGTCGGGCGTGGCGTCGGGGTCGCCTCTGGAGCAGGCGTGGCGGTCTGGGTCGCAACAGCAGGTGTTGGTGGCTCGGTTGGAAGCATCGGGGGGATGCTGGTCGCGGTGGCGTCGATAGCTACGGTCGGGGATGAGGATGGTGGATACGTTGCATCCCGCCTGCCTGGCCCGGAGCAAGCAGCAAGGATGCCGATAACCAGAACGATTGTGAGAGGCATTGCTCGACGATACACCCCACCGCCCCCAGTAGTTCGAGTCGATGGGCAGATGGTAACAGGTGGTCAGGGCAGAAAGGCTGCGCACACCTCGTTGGCAACGAGGACGCCGCTGGCAGTCAGGCGCAGTCGGCCACCATGCCACTCGATCAGACCAAGATGAGTGAAGCGCTCGACCGCGTCCGGAAATCGGTCGACGATGTGACCACCGTGGCGACGGGCGAAGTCAGCATCCGACACGCCGTCGATCAGCAGTCGAAGAGCGAGCATCATCGTCTCACCCATCCCGGTTCTCTCGTCGATCGCCTCGCGGGTGGCGACTGGCAGCCGGCCGGCGGCCAAGTCAGCAATATAACGGGCCGGCAACAGATGATTACTCAGCCGTTCTCCCCGTGCCGTGCCGAAAGCCCCTGCGCCGACGCCCAGATATGGTCCGTTCTGCCAGTACAGCTGATTGTGGCGAGATCGGAAGCGTGGCTCGCGCGCCCAGTTCGAGATCTCGTAATGCTCCCAGCCGGCCGCGGCGAGGACATCGACGGCGCGATCGTAGCGGTCGGCAACAGTGTCGTCGTCGAGCGGACTCAGGATCCCCCGCCGGACGGCCATCTGCATCGGCGTCCCCGGCTCAACGATCAGCGCGTAGAGCGACAAATGCTCTGGCGCCCAGTCGAGCATGGTTGCGAGGTCGTGCTCCCAATCCTCTGCCGATTGTCCAGGCCAGCCATAGATGAAGTCGAGGCTGACGTTTTCGAACCCGGCGAGTCGAGCCGTCGCCAGCGCGTCGGTTGCGGTCGTCGCCGTGTGGCCGCGCCCAAGCACGCGCAGGCCGGCGCGTTGCAACGACTGGATGCCGATCGACAGCCTGTTGATTCCGGCCGCGCGAAAGCCGCGCAATGCAGCTTCATCGAGCGTTTCGGGGTTTGCCTCCAGGGAAACTTCGGCGTCTGCTCGCAGTCCCAGGCGCCGGGTCGCGGCATCCACCACACGCGCGATCTGTTCCGGCGATAGCAATGACGGTGTGCCACCGCCGAAGTACAACGTCCGCGCTTCGGTCGTCTCGCCATCTCGGAGCTGCATCTCGCGGACGAGCGCATCGACGTAGGCCGGTATGCGATCCTCCTGCCCGGCATAGGTATTGAAATCGCAGTAGGGGCAGATGTGGCGGCAGAATGGCACATGAACGTAGATGCCGGCCGGCCCATCGACCGGCAGCGGCGCTGGTAGCGTCGAGATATCGCCGGTGTCAGTCGTTTGCATGAGTCAGTCGAGCATGAGACATAACGATGATCATGATGGAATCGTACTGCATCATTGATGACGCTGGTTGAGCTGGTCGATCGTTCGCCAGGCGCGCTCCGCCTGGTCAGCGTCCTCCTTTGAGGCCGGCTCTCCGCTGTAGCGCGCGTCCCGATAGCGATCGGTCATCGTCGTCACCGCGTCGCTCGTCGGGCCGGGATCCAGCCGGGCGCTGATGCCGGGCCGATATTCGTCGGCGGTCTCGGCCGGCCGCCGCCCGCGGCCCAGGGCTGCGCCGCGATGTTCGAGCCTTCTCCACGCCTCGCGGATCGCCACCGTGTACTGCCAGCGCGGGTCCCCCCGTAAATGCGCCAACGGATCGGCGGGCTCTTCCGAGTCCCGACGAAACAGCGATCGAAGCCGCGCGCCCAGCGACCCCAGCAGGTCGTCCCAATCAAGGATCGACTCGCGCTCCTCCTCGACCGCGACTCGCTCGCGACGGCGTCGGCGAAAGACGAACTTCGTCAGCAACGTGAAGAGCGCAAGCAGCACGAGCGCCGCCACAAGATACCGGATCGGGTCCGGCACCTGGAACGCTCGGCCGCCCAGTTGGTCGAGCTCGCCTCGCTGATCGGTGAGACCTGGCGTGGCGACCGTCCGGGAGATCGGGTCGCGGGTGCCGATCAGCCAGACGATCGGCGTCAGGATGATATAGGCGAGCGCTGCCATGATCAGGATAATCGCCTGGAACACGAGGTTGAGGATAAACAGGAGGGGTGAAAGCATCCAGAGGACGGTATCGAGAAACTGACGAGAGAAGATTCCTGCGCCGACAATAGCAATCGCCAGGATGGTGAGGATCGGCGCGACGAAGGTCGCCAACCAGCGCGGACCGAGTGGTGAGCTGGTGCGAAATCCCTCGAGCTTCAGTCTGGCTATGCCAATAGCCGCCAGCGCGCAGACGTAGAATGTGACCGTTGCAGCGCTGAGCCGCTGATGAATCTCATCACCGGTGTCGGATGCCAAAAGGATAACGATCATCAGCAGCGCGAGGATCGCGCTGCCAGCGCGGAGTGTCAGATAGGCGCTATCGACAGATGGCAACTCGCGCGTTCGCCCGCGCCACCACGCAAAGGCAACAAGCGCGACGATGCCCCAGACCGGCCGAACTGCATCATTGTCGAGCAACGCGAGAGCGCGGATCATCTCTCGCAGCCAGCCGATATCCCAGACAGCGATGCCCGGGAACGCGCCCGACTTGACGGAGACGAGCAGCGTCACGACGATCGCGCCGCCCATCATCGTCTCGTAGCGAACATCCCAGACGCGCCATTCATCGAGCACCCGTGGGACGAGATACGCCGTGAGCATGACAAATGCGACGATCCAGGCAGGGAGAACGTGCGCAGCCGGCGATCTGTCGCTGAGAAACAGGCCGGTCACAAGGTAGATGAGCGCCGATTCGGCCAGGACGAGGAAGACGCCGAGCAGCTCAAGCCGCCAGTCGAGCGAACGAACGAGATCTCCGATACTGGCAGGTGTCAGCCGTTGCTCCGGCGCCGGCGTAGATTGATCGCTCATGACGCGTCGCGCTGTCGCTCGATCAGCCCGGCAAGGGCGACCGGGTTCATCTGAATCGCGTAGCGACGACGTTGATTACGCGGAGTGCCGATGCCGGCCGAATCCAGCTGATAGACCAACAGCCCACGAATCGCTGGAACCTCGACCTCATCGATCGTAACGAGGACGACTCGATGGCCGGCCTGGTGCAGGTTGACGAGCACGGCCGCAGTCGCGTCGGTCACCAGCGCAGTGACAATGACGACAGTGCTTCCCATCGGAAAGCGCGATGTCTCTGCGCGAAGGAGCCGCGCGAAGTTGATCGACGCGATCGGCGAGAGCTTGGCGAGTCCGGCGAGGATCTCGACACGCTGGCTCGGGCTACGACTCGGCCGAACCCGCATCGGCTGGTCCGACCCGCCACTGACCCCGTTCGCGTAGACACCGACTGTTTGGCGCGCGTCGAGCGCATGGATCGCCAATGACGCGGCAACGGTGATTGCGTCTTCGGCCCGCTCGTAGTCGACGCCCTCCCAGTAATGCTCGAACGTATCAAGATTGAGGAAGATGCCGAAATGGATCGTGGTTGACGGCTCGAACACCTTCGCCTGAAGAGCGCCGACTCGCGCCGTTGCCTTCCAGTGAACGTGACGAATCGAGTCCTCGGGGCGATAGTCACGCACGCCGACAATCCGCGACGGATCGGTCACCATCTGACGCCGAATACGCTGGTCTCCGAAGAGATGGCGCGGAGGGATGCCGATCTCCTCCAGTGGCACGACCCGCGGATAGACGAGCAGCGATGCGAAGTTGTCGAGCGCGAGCGTGGAGGTGAAAAAGCCGAAGAGATCGCCGGAACGGATCTCGGTTGGCCCGAACACAAACTGCCCACGAACCGGACAGTGGACGTGGAACGTCCAGCTGACACGCTCATACCAGCGCATCGCAGTTGTGATCTGAAGGACATCACGGCCGGGAATGCCGCTCGGCACACTTGGCTGCTCCATGATCCGCAGATCATTCGGGAGCTGATCGTGGATTTCCAGGAAAGCGAGAGGGAGCAGCTTGCGATTGACAACGCTGACGCGAAAGACGGCATCCTCGCCGGGGAAGAGTCGCCGTGTCTCCAGTGTGCGAGTGACGATAACGCCGTTGAGTGACAACCGCGCCCAAAGCCACGCTCCGCCGGCCGTGATGAGCGTCAGCAGACCAAGAAGGGTCGGAGCCCGTTCGCGCAGCGCCATCCCCAGCAGGATGAGCGCGCCCGCCGTCCACAGCCAGAAGCTACTGAAGAAGAGTGTCCGAGCTCGGCCGACTCTTGCCGGGCCATCATCTCCGCCACCAGCGAACCGCTCAGGCAAGCTCGACAGGAACGCGGAGGGATTCCAGGATCTCATCGAGGATGCCTGACGCTGACCGACCGCGCAGTCGCGCGTCCGGCGAAAGTAGCAGCCGATGGTTCAGCACCGGCAGGACAACAGCCTTGACGTCGTCCGGCGTCGCGTACGCGCGACCGCGCAGAGCAGCCATCGCCTGGGAGGCGCGATACAGCGCCAAAGTCCCACGCGGGCTGACTCCCAGCTCGATCGCGTCGTGCTCGCGGGTGGCGCGGACGAGCGCAACGATGTAGGAACGCAGCTCTTGTTCGACATGGATATCGCGGACCAGACGCGCTGCGTCGGCCAGCTCATCGCTAGTGGCGACCGGTTGGAGCGCCGCGAGTGGGTGCTCGTGCTGTAGCCGGACGAGCATCTCGTCCTCCTGATCGGCGTCGGGATAGCCGACGGTGAGGCGGAGGAGAAAGCGGTCGAGCTGTGCTTCGGGCAGTGGAAAGGTTCCCTCAAGCTCGATCGGATTCTCCGTCGCTAGCACGAGGAACGGGTGCGGCAGCGGCATCGTCTCGCCGTCGATCGTGACCGTGCGTTCTTCCATCGCCTCCAGCAGAGCCGACTGTGTGCGGGGCGTCGCGCGGTTAATCTCATCGGCAAGGAGGATGTTGGTAAAGACGGGACCCGCGCGAAAGACGAAGTCGCCGAGCTTCTGGTTGAAGTAGCTCAGACCGGAAATGTCCGATGGCAGTAGATCGGGGGTGAACTGCACTCGACGCAGCTCGCCACCGATGGACCGGGCGACGGCCCGCGCGAGTGTCGTCTTGCCGACACCGGGGACGTCCTCAAGCAGAACATGGCCTTCGCAAAGCAGCGCGACGAGCACAAGCTCACTGACATCGCGCTTCCCGACGATGACTCGATCGACGTTGTCGATGATGCGCCGGCCGAAGTCGGCGACATTTCCGGGATAGCTCATTTCACCTGAATTCGTCATTGCTCGGGGTGCGTCAACGGCCACCGACGTATTGCTCCACACTATATCATCACCTTCGACGCCTCCTCATCTGGGGGTCCTCTGGCCATCCGACGCACGAAGCGGCGCGGTCGAAACGAGATACGGTCCGTCGATGACGATGTGGGTTGCGACAATACTCGCGCAGGCCGGCCAGCGCACCGGTGACAACAGAGAGCCCTTTGGCCTCATCGGCGAGATCGATACATACTCGCTGGCTGCTGGCGTGGTGTTCATGTTGATCATCACGTTGGTAGCGATGTGGCTGTCACAACGAAGCCCGAAGAGGGAGAACATTACTGGCGCATCGAACCAGGATGGTGACCGCTACGCCACCATCTTTGAAAGCGCCAACGAAGGAATCGTCGTGCTCGACGCTGATGGCGTCGTAACGGAGATCAACCCGGCCGCATGTCGGCTGTTCGATACTCAGCCCGACGACACCGTCGGCACGCCAGCCACGGATCTGGGGCTTCTGAGCCACACGGAGATCCGCCTGCTGCCAAACCTCCACCGCCAGGAGACTCCACAGCCGGTCGTCCGTCAGCTTGGCGAGCGGGTGATCAGCACAATTGTCAGCCCACTCCGAGCAGGCGAGGGCAAGCGGCGGCGGGCCGGGTCGGTCTGGCTCTTGCGCGACGTAACCGAGATTGTTCGAATGGATGAGACGCGGAACGAGTTCATATCGGTAGTCTCCCACGAGTTGCGGACACCGATGACCGCGATCAAGGGCTTTACCGACCTGATTCTGGACGGCGATGCCGGCCGCGTCAGCGACCAGCAACGAGAGCTACTCGCGATCGTCCAGGCGAACGCCGATCGACTCGTCGATCTGGTCAACGACATGCTTGATATCTCGCGGATCGAGTCTGGTCGCATTCAGCTCGACCAGACGGCGGTCGATCTGGCCAAGGCAATCCAGTCAGAAATTGCCAGCCTGCGACCGATGCTCGACGCGAAACAGCAACACATCCAGACCGAGCTCGATGCTGATGTGCCGCCTATCTATGCCGACGCCGCGCGGCTTTCTCAGATTCTGACCAACCTGTTGGCCAACGCCAGCAAGTACACGCCCGAAGAGGGCTGGATCACGATTCGCACCGAGCTGCTCGACAGCCACGTCGCAGTCAGCGTCTCCGACACCGGCATCGGCATCCCCGTCGAGGCGCTGCCACACCTGTTCACGAAGTTCTACCGGGTCGAGCAACCCGCCGTGCGCGAGGCTGGCGGGACCGGGCTGGGGTTGGCGATTACCCGGCTCCTCGTCGAGCGACACGGCGGCCGAATCACGATTGCAAGCCGCCAGGGGGTTGGAACAACCGTCCGATTCACGTTGCCGGTTGCCAGGCGGGCGGAGATTATCGGTGACCACGCCGGCGAGCCATTCGTCATCCTCGTCGCAACTGCCGACCCGCGCGATCGCCGGGCCTGGAGCCAGGGATTGGAGAGCATTCCCACCCGGCCCGTCTATCCTCGTTCGCAGACGGTGCGCGCAATCGTTGGTGAGGCGGAGCTTCATCAGCCGTCCGTCATCGTAATCCGCCCGCAGGCTTCCAGACCCGGGCTTTACGACTTGCTCACCGACCTCGATGCTGTGCCGGAGCTGGCGGAGACGCCGATTGTCGTCGTTGGCGGCCCGACACAAACTGACTGGGTAACCGATCGGCAGATCGTCATGCTCCGTGGTGACGCCGGCCCTGACCATGTTGTCAGCACGATCAGCGACCTTCTGCCACACGGTGAGGTCGCGCCACGCAGCCTGGGCCGTGTCCTGCTGGGGATCACTGACGACACGCGGGGCGCCTTCTTCGGCGAAACGCTGATCGAGGCTGGCTTCACTGTCGCCCATGCGCGCGACGGACTCACAGCCATCGTGCGGGCCATCGAGACGCTGCCGGACGCGATCGTTCTCGACGCCGACCTCGACCGACTCGACGCGGGATCGGTCTTGCATCAGCTTCGCGAATACCCCGGAACGGAGCAGATTCCGGTTATCGTCCTGGCTGGGGCCAAGGAGCTGGACGAATCCGAGCTTCTGGCGGCCGGCGCATCGGATATCATCCTCGAACCGGTCGATCGTGAGACGCTCGTCACCCGCCTGCGCGAGTTGACGGTATCGACGGCTGGCCTTGGTAGGGACGACAACAACACCCTTTTGTAGCACAACAACCTGAGTTGGACACGAACCGCGCCGCGGAGGGAGACCGATGGACCTGACCCAATGGGAATCGCTCATCAGGATCGGGCTGGCGGCCGTCCTCGGCGGCGCGATCGGCTACGAGCGCGCGACGCTGGAAAAGAGCGCGGGGCTGCGCACACACATGCTCGTGTCGCTTGGCGCGGCGCTGTTCATGGTCTGTTCGATCCTGATTATCCAGGATTTCGACCAGCCCGGCGTGGCAACCAGACTGGATCCAACACGGATCGGCTCGACGATCGTCATGGGCATCGGCTTCCTCGGAGGCGGCATTATCTTCCGCCAGGAGTCACGCGTCCACGGGCTGACGACGGCGGCCGGGCTCTGGGTTGCCGCGGGCATCGGGCTGGCCTGCGGGGCCGGCTACTTTATCGTTGCCGGCGGCAGCGTGCTGCTGACAATCGTGATTCTCGCCGCGATTCGGCCGATGGAAAAACGTGTTGAGGGCCGGGGGCTGCGTCTGCGGCAGAACGGTCCCAACGACATCGACTAGCCCGTGCCACCGCGACTCTGCCTCCGATTCTCTGCCCGGATGTGGCCGGCTGGCGCATCCTGCGTCACGGCCGCCGGGTCGCGGCCATCGCGGAGGAGCCAGGCGTTCAGCCGAGCATCGAGGTTATCGGGAGGAAGGCTCGGGCTGTCATAGTGGCCGGCCGCGCGTCGCTGCCGCAGTGCCTCGTAGAGCGTGACAGCGCAGGCGACGGAGACGTTCAGGGATTCGACCATGCCCATCATTGGGATGTAGACGCAACCATCGGCGAGAGCCACGGCCTCGGCGCTCGCGCCGCGTGTCTCGTTGCCGAAGAGGATCGCGATCGGCGCGGTCAGGTCGAGGTCGTACAGGTCGATCGCCTCATGCGTCAGCGATGTCGTATAGATTGTGAACCCACGCTCGCGGAGCGCGCTGTAACAATCGGCGACGGATTCCCAGGAGTTCAGGTCGATCCAGCGCAAAGCGCTGGCGGAGACGCCTTTGCTCAGCTCCGGTCGCTCCTCGACGGTGTAGATGAGGTGTGCGCCGGCCACTCCCACAGCGTCGCACGAACGCAGCATCGCGCTGACGTTGTGTGGGTCGTGGACATCTTCGATGACGATCGTGAGGTCAGCCTGGCGACGCTCCAGGGTCCCACGCATTCGCGCGAGGCGTCGTGGTGTGATCGGTCGGGCTGTATCCGTCATCGGTATTGCTAGTTCTCCGTCTCGGGATTCGTCGCGCGTATCCACGCCATCCGCAAACGGATGAATGCTGCCACACCCGGCCGGGTGCTTATTCGTCGAAGGCTGCCTCCAGCGGGAGACGGAAAGCAAGCGTGTCCGACGATCGCAGCGTCCCGATTCTCTGTCCCGAGCTGGCCCTGGCGCTCGACGATATTTGCGAAGCGGTGCTACCCTCCACAAAGGCATGATGGCTTTGACAGCCACGATACCGATCTCGTAGACTACCGGTTGGCCTCCGTCGGGCACGAGCGGTGCGTTTCTGGGGCCGTTTCTATTGCAGATGACCCGGTGACGGAGGGGATTCAGATGCCAAAGAGGACATACCAGCCGAAGCGCATCCCACGGAAGCGCGAGCACGGCTTCATGAAGCGAATGCACACGCGGGGTGGTCGGGCCGTTCTGGCAGCGCGCCGCCGAAAGGGCCGGCACAACCTGACAGTGAGCGACGAGCGTAAGCCAACGCTAAACAAGTAACGGCGCGAATGGTGACTCTGGCAAGCCCACCCTTCGCCGGGTGGGCTTTTGCCACGCTCAAGGCGGAATATCAATGATCGCGCGCCACTATCGCCTGCGACGCAATAGCGACTTCGAGCTGGTCCGCAGACGCGGGCGCAGCTGGTCGAATCGCACAGTTGTGTTGAGCGCCGTCGAAAATGGGACCAGCGCGAATCGCTACGGGTTTGCGGCTGGCAAGCGTGTCGGCGGGTCAGTCGAGCGTAACAGAGCAAAGCGGCTGCTTCGCGAAGCGATGCGCGGGCTCCACCCGCGGATGCGCCAGGGTTTCGATATCGTGCTGATCGCGCGAAACAGCGTCGATTCGCTGACGCCGGCGGCTGAGGTGGCGGCCGACCTCGAACGAGTCGCCAAACGGGCCGGGTTGCTGCGTCCGGCAGGTGAGCCAACATGAGACGCGCGCTGCTCTGGCTCATCCGTGGCTACCAACGGTGGGTGTCGCCGATGTTCCCGGCAGCCTGTCGATTTCAACCAACCTGTTCCGAGTACGGCTACCAGGCGATCGCGAAGTACGGTATCATCCGTGGCGGCGCGATGTCGGTATGGCGAGTTTTGCGCTGCAATCCATTCAACAAGGGCGGCTACGATCCGGTCCCATAGGGTAGTCGCCGCCGGGTAGACACGATGCTATCGGGCCGGCACGCAATCAGGGCGGGCAACCGCCAGACACATCGATCCGAGCGACGATCGCGGCCGACCGGATGTCCCGGGGTTAGCGCCGCACCAGTGAGTTTAAGGACCTTCCAGCTTCATGGGCGTCTGGCATGGGTACGTCGGTTTCATCGAATGGGCGCTGGGCCAGATCACCGGTGTTACCGGGAGTGTCGGCCTTTCAATTATCGTCTTCACGATCTTCCTCAAGACACTGATGCTGCCGCTGACGGTGAAGTCGATCCGCTCGACTGCCGCGATGCAGGAGCTCCAGCCGAAGATCAAAGAGCTGCAGAAGAAGTACTCCAAGGACCGGCAGAAGCTGTCGGAAGAGACCATGCGGCTCTATCAGCAATATCAGGTCAACCCGGCAGCCGGATGTTTCCCGATGCTCCTGCAGATCCCGATCTTCTTCGGCCTGTACTTTGCTGTGCGCAGCATCTCACACGATGGCGGTTCATTCCTGTGGATCCCGAACCTCGGCTTACCTGATCCCTGGAAGGTTCTGCCGATTGCGGCTGGTGTGTTCCAGTTCATCCAGACGAAGATGATGCGGCCGGCCGGCGGAGTGAAGGCAGCCGACCCGCAGCAGCAGATGATGAACACGATGATGAACTTCATGCCACTGATGGTCGTATTCTTCGGTTGGAACTTCGCCGCCGGCGCCGTGCTTTACTGGGCAACACAGAGCGTCTATTCGGTCGTCCAGCAATGGTTTATCACCGGCTGGGGCTCGATGAAGAACTGGTTCCCGTTCCTGCCGGAATTGCCAGAGCATCGCCGGCTGGGTCATCGCAAGCCGGTCGAACGAATCGATGTTGGCGAGTACCAGCCAAAGGGCGTGATGGGCATGTTGCAGCGACGAATGCAGGATGCCGGCGACCGCCAGCGCACCGCGGCGGAGACGCGTGGCAAGCCATCGGAAGCGGCGCCTGCTACGAAGTCGAAGCAAGAAGCCAAGGGAGACGGCGGCGCCTCGAACGGCACTGCCGCAACGGCCCCGGTTGACCCGACATCCAGCAGGGTGATGACTGGCCGCACACGCGCGTCATCCGGCTCGGACAACTCCAGCAGCTGATCGCGACGGGCGAGAGCCGCGCCATGTCGCCAGCCAGACACCGAGGGGATGGGAGCGCAGATGGATCGATTGCGCAGCGTTGACATCCAGGCGCGTTCAGCCGACGAGGCGATCCGCCTCGCGCTCGAGCAACTGGGCACAACACGGGACAAGGTCGATGTTCAGATTCTGGCCGAAACCGAAGATGACATCTACGGCGAAGGCGAGGTCCTTGTCCATGTCGAACTGAAGGGGAGTATCGCTCAATCACGCGGCGATCGGCAGCCGCCCCACTCCGCGGGGCCACCCCGGGGCAGCAAGCCCCGTGTCGCCGACGGTCGCCCGCGCGACAGCCGAGCCCCGCGCCAGTATTCGCAAAATCCCCGCGCGCGCGGCGCAGCCGCCCCGAGTGCGTGGCGACCACCTATCGACGCCACGCCGCGCCAGCCATCGGCCGCCACTGACGAGGCGACGATCGAGGCCGAGCGACTCAGCAAGGACATTGTGCGCGAGCTTCTCGACCGGATGGGCGTCCATGCAGACGTGGTCGCCGTCGACAATCCGTCGGTAATGCCAGTGTCGTCGGACGACCCGTTGACGGTGTTCATCGACATCATGGGCCGCGATCTCGGCATGCTGATCGGACGACGGGGTGAGAATCTCGCCCATATTCAATACATGATCAACTTGCTGGTGAACAAGCGAACAGAAGACTGGATTCGCGTCATCGTCGATATCGAGGGCTACCGGACACATCGCGAGGAATCGCTGATCGGTCTGGCCGAGCGGGTCGCCCGACAGGTCGCGCGCAATGGGCGCTCCATTGCGCTTGAGCCGATGCCGGCCAGCGAACGCCGCATCGTCCACATGACGCTCAAGGAGCTCTCGGACGTTCGGACCGAATCCAGCGGCGAAGGCGACAATCGCCGCGTCACGATCTACCCGAGCTAGATGGCGAGTCGCGTCCCGGACGTTGTCGTCATCGGGCATCTGACGATCGATCGGACGCCGCGCGGCGAGGCGCTGGGTGGTTCGGTTCTGTACGCCGCGCTCACCGCCGCGCGCTACGGCGCGCGGACAGCGATCCTCACCCGTGCCAATCTGGATCTGCTGCCGCCGGATCAGCACGAGATTCTCGCTGCCATCTCTGCTGAAGTCGAGATCATCGTCCAGTCCAGCGACGCAACGACAACGTTTACCAACGTCGATGTCGGCGGGCGCCGTCAGCAGTCGCTCCATGCCTGGGCCGGTGAAATCGATCTCACCGGCTTGCCACCGCTTTGGCGTGGAGCAGGAGTGATCCACCTCGCGCCTGTCGCTCAGGAGATCGATCCCCGCCAGGTGAATCGTCTGGCGCCGCGTATTCTCGGATGCACACCACAGGGTTGGATGCGCGCCTGGGACCGGACCCACTTCGGCCGAGTCCGGTTGGAGCGCCTGCGCGTGCCGGCCGACCTCGTCGCCCGGATCGACGCGATTGTCGTCTCCTATGAGGAGGCTGTCGAAGCGCGCGACACGATCGAGGCAGTCGGCCGGCGCGGGCTGGCAGTCGTCACCCGGGGCGATCAGGGAGGACTTGTCATCGACCGCGAGAGGCGGACGGACGCGCCATTCTATCCAGCGCATGCCCTCGATACGGTCGGCGCGGGAGATGTCTTCGCCGCCGGACTCTTTGCCGCCCGCGGCGGAGGCGAGTCGGTCGCGGCGAGTTTGCGCTATGCGGCAGCGGCAGCGTCGCTGAAGGTGGCCGGCGAGGGGGTCATGTCCGTTCCAGACCACGACGCGGTTATGGCGTTGATCGAACGCTACCGAAACTGATCGCTACCACCCCGGGCAGGACAGCATGTACCAGGACACTATCGCCGCTATTGCGACCCCACAGGGTGAGGGAGGAATCGGCATCGTCCGGCTGTCCGGCCCGGACGCTGGCGGGATTGCCGCCACCATCTTTCGTCGCGGCCGGCTCGGCACGCGGATAACCGCTGACGAGCTCATCAGCCACCGACTCACCTACGGCACGATCGTTGACCCGACCAGCGGTCGCGTGGTGGATGAAGTGATGATCGTCCGGATGGTTCCGCCGCGCACGTATACCCGCGAGGAGATCGTCGAGATCAACTGTCACGGCGGGTTCCTGCCGGTGCGTCGTGTGCTGGACCTCTGTCTCACCCATGGCGCCAGGATGGCGACGGCGGGCGAGTTCACGCTACGAGCCTTCCTCAACGGGCGGATCGACCTGAGCCAGGCAGAGGCGGTGGCAGGGGTGATCTCTGCGAGGACTCCCCGCTCGCTCGATCTGGCGGTGGCAGAACTGCGCGGCCAGCTGACCGAACGTCTGCGCCCGGCTCGCGATACGCTGGTCGAGACGCTCGCGTACGTCGACGCCGCCGCCGACTTTCCCGACGACGAGATACCACCTCTCGAGCTCAGCCCAGCCCTCGATCGCGCCGCAGACGAGCTGGCTTCGGTGATCGCGGCGGCGAGCGCCGGGGTGCTCTATCGCGAAGGTGTGCGGATCGCGATCGTCGGCCGGCCGAACGCCGGCAAATCAAGCCTGCTGAACCGTCTGCTCGGCTCCGATCGGGCCATTGTCACCGACATCGCAGGGACGACACGCGATGTTATCGCCGAGACCGTCAACCTGCTGGGAATTCCGGCAACGCTACTGGACACGGCCGGCATTGCCGAGAGTGAAGACGCGATCGAACGGATCGGAATCGCGCGATCGCGCCAGGCACTGGCTTCCAGCGGCATCGCGCTATTCGTCATCGATCGCTCTCGGCCGGCTCACTCCGACGACCGCGAGATTGCCAACCTTCTGGCCGAGCAGCTCAGCGACGGAGGGGTGGTCGTCGCGCTCAACAAGCGCGACCTGCCGGTCACCGACAGCCAGGCAGCAACCCTGACGCTGCTGCCTGGCGCGCCTGTTGTCGAGGTCTCAACGCACACTGGCGAAGGTATTTCAGACCTCCTGGGCGCGCTCCACGCGACGGTCACACACCAGGCTGGCCAGGCCGGCGAGCCAGCGCTGGCAACCGTTCGCCAACTCGATGCACTGCGCCGAGCTCTGGCACACGTGGAAGCTGCCCGCGCAGCCCGCGCAACGGGCTATCCAGTCGACATCCTCTCCATCGACCTCCGCGCCGCGCTCCATGCCGTCGGAGAAGTAACCGGCGAAGCAGTCGACGAGGCGGTGCTGGATGAGATCTTCAGTCGGTTCTGTATCGGGAAGTAGTTTCCGATCACGCGAACACTTCCAGAATTTCCCGAACATGAGGAATCCCCAGGTGATGCCCCTCACCAGGGAGAAACGTTGCCGAGCAATTGGGGAGCGCAACTGCAGTCGCACGGCCAATCGCGATTGGGACGATTGTGTCAGCATCCCCATGCCAGAGATGAACGGGATTCCTGATTTCGCCGAGGGAGAAATCCGGCGCGGTGAGGAGCGAAACGGCGTCACCACGCATGCCACGGCCACCCTGGCGAAACGCCTCGCGAACATCCCGCACCGCAACATCGCGGACGAAGGGATCATCAACCACCGCCCGGTCGGACGGAGGGAGTGTGGAGAACGCAAGCCTCACCGCGAGCGGGCCATTCCAGGTCGCAACCCTCGCGGCCGTGTCGAACCCGGGGGCGAAGAGCCACGGGACGCGCAGGCCAAGCCAGCCAGTTACCTGGATCAGGGGAGTAACACCCATCGAGCCTGCCGAGAGCGCGGCCACCAACGCCACCGTGGACACGCGATCACCGAGCCACGCCGCGGAGGTCAGAGCATACGGACCACCGCCTGAGACGCCGAGCACACCGAACCGGTCGATGTTGAGTCGGTCGAGCAAATACGCGACATCAGCGACGTGCTGGTGGAGGGTTGGCGTAGACGAGCGACTGGATAGTCCGATCCCGGGCCGTTCCGGCGCAATCAGCCGGAGACCGAGCTCGCTGGCAGCAGACGCATACCATGCCGACTGCACACGCGAACCGGGCCAGCCGTGAAATGAGACAACCGGGTGGCCCCATGGCTCACCATATTCGGCATATCCGAGCAGCCGGCCGTCGGGCAGCACGACCGCTCTTCCGGTGGTTATGGCCACCGGAACGACAGACCCCGTAGCGTGGGCTCACGCTCAACGCCGCGCCCAAGGACGAGAACGCGGAAACGACCCAGGCCGCGAGGATCAAGCAAGTGCATCACGGTCTCTCTAGCTCGGACGTATTCAACCGCATCGCCGGCCTCCTGCAGCCGTAGCAGCAGATCGTCTACACCAAGGCCAGCGACGAGCGCGGCCTGTGTGGTGAGGCCGAGGATGTCGCAACCGGCCTCCGAAGCGGCGCGGGAAACGGCGGTGAAATCCACGTGCGCGGTGATGTCCTGTAGCCCGACGCGATCGAACGGATCATCACCCGCGATGTGTTGCCAATAGGTGCGCAACAGCCCGTCGGGTCTCACAAGCGGGTCGTAGAGCTCGACTGCCTCGTAGCCGTAATCGATGAGAATGGCGTACCCGCGCGTGATCTCCGCGCAGACCCGGGTTGTCCAGGCTGACGCCGCTGGGGAAACCTCCAGCCGCTGCCCCGCCATCAACGGTAGATCTATCAACGGATCCATCAACCGCACATCCGACACTGGCCCTGACTCCTCGGCGAACCAACCGTCGCGCCAACAGACGAACGCCTCCCGGATCTCCTGGTTTCCCACGACCAGCCGATGGACCGGCAGCGCGTCCAGAAGCTCATTCGCCAGAATCACGCCAATGATTGGATCGTGGCCGGCTGCCGCGACATGATCGCCAAAACCAACCTCGGTCGCTCGCGAGAGGCCGGCCGCAACCCGGCGGTCATTCACGTCGCCCAACTCGTAGCGGATTGCTGCCAGCACGTCCGGCCGCTCCTCGCGCAAGCCGGCCAGGATTGTCAGCGCCAGCGAGCCAGACCCCGCGCCATGCTCCCGGACAACGAATGGCGTCGGCCGATCCAGCCGTTCCCAGCATTCGGCCAACTGTCGGGCCAACACCGCGCCGAACACCGGGTGCGTCTCCGGCGCGGTCAGAAAATCTCCTTCGAATCCCGGCTCGGCGTCACCGGCCGTGTAGTAGCCGTACTGCGGGTGCGTCAGGGCCTGCTCCATGAAGCGCGCGAACGTGATCTTCCCCGCCGCCTCGATATCGCTCCGCAGAAGCTCGACAAGCTCGGGTCGCGAACGGGCAACAGCGCCAGGATTAGCAGCAGTCACGATGGCATCTCCTCGATCATGCCGCCAATCTTACGACGCTGGCGGAATGCAACAGGGCAGGCGGCGATAGTGCGCCACCTGCCCCATTGTCGCGTCAACGAATGATTGCCGTCGGGCCTAGCCCTCGCGGAACATCTCGTTGAAGTTATACGAGTTGATGTAGATACCGTTTGGCACGAAGCCGCGGATGTCATGTGCGAGGATCGTCGTTGCCTTGATCTGCGCATAGAAGATGCCGGCTGGATCGTCCCACATCAGAATCTGGAGCGTCTTCCCGGTGAGGTCGACGATCTCATCGATCGACGAGGACACCTCGAGCTTATCCATCAGCGCATCGGCGTCCTTGTTCGAGTAGTAGGACGAGTTCGCGCCCTTGCTGCCAATCGACTTCGTGTGGAAGTTCGGATAGAACTGGCTCCACGGGTCGTTGTAGTCCGGCCACCAGCCGGTCGACACGAAGTGGGGCCGATCCGTGGCCGGCTTGTCGCCGTAGTTCAGGTCGAGGAGCGCCCCACGATCGACCTGCTGAATGTCGAGATTGATCCCGATCTTCTTCAGGCTCGCCTGGTAGAGCTGTGCCATCGCGGCGATCTGCGCGGAGCCTGCCGCATACATGAAGACATACGTCTCGCCATCCTTAACGCCGGCCTCGGCGAGCAGGCTCTTTGCTTTATCCAGGTCGGTCGACTGCACAGGAATCTTCGGATCGAACCCAATGACGGTGTCCGCGATCGGGCCTTGAACCTTGCCAAACCCCTTCAGCACGAACTCGATCACGTCATCGAACGGCCACGCGTAGGTCAGCGCGAGCCGCACCTTCGGGTCCGCAATCGTGACATAGTTCATCCGAATCCAGTCGCAGCGGGTCGAATCGTACGCCACGACCTGAGTCGCGGGGTTCGTCTGGAGCGCAACGACATCCTCAGCCGGGAGGGTGGTGACGCCGTGTGCCTCACCAGACTCCATAAGCTGCCGCCGGGTGGCGTCCTCAGCGACCACGCGGAAGACAAGCCGGTCGAAGAACGGGGCCTTGCTGTGGTAGCCGTCGAATCGATCGAGGACGAACCGGTCCTGCGGCGCAGCCTCGGTCACCTTGTATGGGCCAGTCCCGACCATGTTCTGGCTGAACCACTCGTGGGCGAAGGGATCAGCGTCGGTCTTGTTCGCGGCCATCGCCTTCATCGACATAACGAACGGGCCGTACTCCGATGCCATTGCGGACATGAAGAGCGGCTCGGGCTTGTTCATCGTGAACTTGACCGTGGTCGCGTCGACGACAGTGATCTGCTTGTCCGCGTCACTCACGAAGCGGCTGATGACACTGACTGGTCCGCGCGCCATGTTGAGAAGCCGATAGAAGGAGTCCTTGACTGACTGGGCGTCGCAGTCCGAGCCATCATGGAACTTAATCCCCGCGTCGATGACGAAGGTGAATTCCTTGAGATCCGCGCTCTGCTCCCAGCTCTTCGCCAGCATTGGCACGAACTCAGTCGTGCTCTCGCCATCGAACCGGATCAACATCTCGTAGGTGCCGAAGAAGAGCGAGCTGGCCGCGTTGTCATAGGCGGACTGTGGGTCCACGTCCGGCACGGCGCCGGTCAGCAGCACAACGAACTCCTTATTCGCGCTGGTGGGGCCGCTCGTGCCAGTGGTCGGGCTTGCGCCGGTTGCCGGCCCAGAGCCGGCCGATGTCGGAGATGGCGCGGTCGCGCCACTACCGCTGGTAGCTGGCGTGCTGCCCCCGCCGCACGCGGCAAGGAGGCCGGCGATCGCAGGCGAGGCAAGCCCGATTGCGACCGCGCGCTTCAGGAACGATCGTCGCGTTCCAACGCCGCCCATCAACGACTGAATCTGGCGAGATCCGAGAATTCGTTCGTCTCTCACATTTCCCATCCCTTCGATGGCTCCATGCCATCGTTACTACTCAGCAGGATTCCTGCTCCCAAAGGACCACACATAGGACAACCTCGGAGTGAGCCATGACGATCGAGCCTGGCAGGTCGGCGATTCCACCTCCCTTCGGAACGCGGACACTTCCATGAGACGTTATCTGAGGCGGGTGCGGGGATCGAAGTAGTCACGCAACCCGTCACCGAGGAGGTTGAAGCCAATCACCGTCAGGGTGAGTGCGATGCCGGGGAACGTCATATACCACCAGGCAACGCGGAAGTAGGCGCGAGCGCCGGCAATCATCGTCCCCCATTCCGGTGATGGGGGTTGCGCGCCAAGCCCGATGAATGAGAGCCCCGCAGTCGCCAGCACCGCGTAGCCAACATCGACGGTGGCTTGAACAATGATCGGCGCCATCGTGTTCGGAAGTATGTGGCGGAGCAGGACGCGACTCGGGCGCATGCCGATCGCGTGCGCTGCCTCGACGAAATCACGCTCGCGGATCATCAACACCTGTCCGCGAATCAGGCGGGCATACCATGGCCAGTAGACGAGCGTCAGCGCAATGATCACATTCTTGAGGTCGCGGCCGAGCGATGCCGCGATGCCCATCGCCAGGATCAGTGCTGGAAATGCCAGGAAGATATCGGTAATGCGCATCAACACCTCGTCGACCCAACCACCGACGTAGCCGGCAACCGCGCCGATGAGAACGCCGGCGGTGATCGCAATCGAGAGGATCATGGTGGCGATGCCGAGTGAGATGCGCGTCCCGGTCAGCACGCGACTCAGAATGTCGCGGCCTAGCTCGTCGGTGCCGAGCCAATGCGCTGCTGATGGTGGCGCCAACTTGTTGGCGATGTCCGGAACGATCGGGTCATATGGCGCAAGCAGGCGACCGAAGATGGACAGGAAGATGAACACCGTGATGATGCCGAGGGCAAGGACATTCAGCGGGGTCTCACCCGCGAACCGGCGCAGAAAGTAACGTAGCCCCGAGCGTGACTGATACTTGAGGTCTGACTGCTGACGAAGGTCACCAATGTTGGTCTCGGCAGCTTGCGCGTCCACGTCTGTCATTTCGCTCGTAGCCTCGGATCCACCAGAACGTATGCGATATCGACGAACATGTTCATCAGCACGTAACCCGCGCCGATAACAAGCGTGACCGAGATAACTGCGTTCTGATCCATGTTCTGGATGGCCTGAAACGCATACCTGCCGATACCCGGCCAGGAGAAGACGATCTCGACCAGCACCGCGCCACCCAGCAACAGGCCGATCTGCAAGCCGATGACAGTGATCGCGGGCAGCATTGCATTCTTCAGCCCGTGCCGAACGACGACGGCGCGTGACGCCAACCCCTTCGCTCGCGCGGTGCGAATGTAGTCCTGCCCCATCACCTCAAGCATGCCGGCGCGAGCCATCCGGGTGATGACGGCCAGGCCACCGAAGCCCAGAACGAACGCCGGCATCAGCAAGTGCTGCATCGCCGTCCACCACACGCTGAGGTTGCCGGTCAGCAAAGCGTCGATCGTGAACAGGTGCGTGATCGCTCGCGGGGGGTCGACGCCGACCGGCAGCCGCTGGCCATCCGGCAATAGCCCTAGTCGTGAGAACAGGAAGAATTGCAGCATCAGCGCAAGCCAGAACGAGGGGATCGACAAACCAAGCACCGAGACAACACGACCGAACGCATCGATTGCGGTATTGCGCCGAACTGCCGACACGACCCCGAGCGGCAGCCCGACCGCGACAGCGAAGACAACCGCATAGAGTGTGAGCTCGATCGTCGCCGGCAGGTATTCACGCAGGTCGACGGCGACGGGTCGGCGTGTTGTGAGCGACTTGCCGAAATCGAGCCTGACGATGCCGGTCACGTAGCTGATGTACTGCGTCATCAGCGGCTTGTCGAGACCATACTCCTCACGGATTTTCTCAACCGCCTCCGCGCTGGCGCGCGGGCCGGCGATCGCCCGCGCAGGGTCCGACGGGACGACATGTGACAGAGAGAACGTGATGGCTGAGAGCGCAACCAGCACGAAGACGAGCGCTATGAGGCGACGCACGACCAATGTCAAGACCATGTAGAGCTATCCTGTTTCCTGCGCACGTCAGTGGCCCTGGCGATCTCGATGGTATCAGCGAAACAACAGGTCTACGATCGCTGCCGGTTGGAAGGAGCCTCAGCAGAATAGCTGCCTGCTCCGATAGATCTGTTAGACATCGTCGCGGATTGGATCGCTTGTGAATCTCGCCGCACTCTACCAGCGCACCCGATCCGGTGTCAACGATCTCACGGCGATTGTTGTCAGGTCGCTTGCCGTTTGGCATATCGGATAGCGAGCCACCCTGCCGAATCAGCAGCATCAGCCCCGAAACACGAGATCCGGCCAAAACGCATGATCGGATTCCCAGCCGTCTCGCCAGAGCCAGGCGATGAACCGTCGGCGGCCAGCAGACGCGGGCAGCTTCGCCCAAACCCCCATCAGCGAGCAGCCGATGTGCCGCCCCCGCGCTCCGCGCGGTTATTGACAATGGTCGTCGACGGCCCTATCATAGCCCCTGCGCCAGCCGAAGGGTCGGCGTTTTGACGAGCAGAGATGGAACCGACGATGGTCGACCTGATGAACGGAAACGGAGGGGGAATATGAGCCAGCTCATCGCTTGTATTCACCTGCGCGCGCCGTTCTCCGGCCTTGTTGCGCCTTTCGGGGGCGCAGTGTGCCCAGGTTTGCCGTCGGATTGGGAATGTTGACGCCGTGTAGTTGAGTCAACCAACCCCATCAGCCGCGGGCGGACCTGACGAATGGTCCGGAACCCGCGGCTTTTTGTTGTCTCCCGTTCGAGTTCATCGGGAGACGCTCAACGGTAGAGGAGACCTCAGATGTGGATCGGCCACCGGGCTCGCTAGAACGAGATCGACGTCGTTTCGTCAAGACAGACTGGAAGAAGGTGGGCCGTCCCATGTTCGCATTCCGCCACTCAATACCGGTCGAGGACCGGACAACAAAGACCCGAGACTGCCTCGATCGAACAACACCGGCCATGTTGTGGATTCAGGTTGCGCGCCCGACTCCATCCCCACGGAACGCAGCCAGGAAGGTAATAAATCGCTGATGTCACCTCAGATTATTGATCCGATGGCCGAGCGGATGCCGGCGAGTGACACCAGACTCAACCTCGTTGTTGACCGCTCGGGGCTGCCGGCCGTGCCGGACCACGGTCCGGCAGTCGTCATCGAGCACGCGTCGAAGGTGTTCTCGAAGAAGAGGCGGCGCACACTGCCGTTTCGAAAGCCGAACGCCGAACCAGCAAAGGTTACCCGGGCACTGGATGACATCAGCTTCGAGGTTCGGCGAAACGAGATCTTCGGCATTCTCGGCGCGAACGGCTCCGGAAAGTCGACGCTCATCCGTTTGATGTCGACCCTGCTGATCGCGGACTCGGGACAGATCAGCGTATTCGGGTACGACGTGCGCGAGCACGAGATGCAGGTGAAACGGCTGATCAACCGAGTGTCAGTCGAGGCGTCGTTCTTCAAGAAGCTGTCGCCAATGGAGAACCTGCTGTATGCAATGCGGCTGTACGGTCGCACCGGGGAGAACCTGAAGGCTGAGATCACGTCGATCCTCGGTGGGTTGGGAGTGAAGCCGGACCGGGTGAACGCGCCACTGGAGCAGATGTCACGCGGGATGCAGCAGAAGGTGGCAATCGCGCGGGCTTTCCTGACCTCTCCGGTGTTGCTACTACTCGACGAGCCGACGACCGGGCTGGACCCGCGCTCGAAGAAGGACGTCCAGAGATTCGTCCACGAGCTGCGCGACCGGCATGACGCGACGATTGTGATCTGTAGCCACGATATGGACGAGGCCGAAGCGCTTTGTGACCGGATCGCGATCATGGACAACGGACAACTGATCGCGATCGGCACTGTCGCGGAGCTGAAGCAGCTGGTCAGCGAGCGCGACGAGGTCATCAACCCATCACTGGAAGACGTATTCATCGCACTAACCGGCCGCGATCTCCGCGAGGACCACAGCGAGGACGACAAGCCGGCCGAGGCGGCCTGAGAAACGGAGACACCACGATGGCACGAGCGCGACCACTCTCACCGGTCGCCACGCTGGGGCGAGAGGCGAGGGCATCCTACGCCTTCGTTGAGCGCAACTGGAATCTGACAAAACGATACTGGGGCTGGGAGATCGCATTTCTGATCTACTCGGCCGCCTCGTCGATGTCGATCATGTTCATCGGCAAGGCACAGGCTGCGCAGAGCACGAACCTGTTGCTCTTTCTGGCGATCGGGACGCTGGTCTGGAGCTACCTGAACTCGGTTTTCATGAACATGGCCGAGATGATCGCCTGGGAGCGTTGGGAGGGGACGATCGAGTACACGATGATGGCGCCGATCAGCCGGTTGACCCATATGGTCGGCCAGTCGATCTTCGCGATCGTCTATGGAATCGTTCGCACGGCTCTGCTACTGGTCGTGCTGGCTCTGTTCTTCGATATCAACCTGGCCGGCTCCAACCTGCCCGGCGCTCTGCTGACGATCGTGATCGGCAGTCTGTCGTTCATTGGTTTCGGCATTATCGGGGCGGTGTTGCCGCTGCTCTTCCCGGAGAAGGGTGAGCAGATGACATTCATCATCTCGTCGATCCTGCTTCTCGTTTCGGGCGTCTATTACCCGATCGACGTGCTGCCGGGCTGGATGCAGACGTTGTCGACCATCTCGCCGGCCACCTACGTGCTCGACGCGATGCGCGCGGCAATCCTCGACGGAACAAGCACGATCGATCTGCTGCCGAAGATGATCCCGCTGCTCGTCATCGGGCTGATCACTGTCCCGCTCGGCATGGCCATCTTCGGCTACTTCGAACGCTACGCCAAGCGAACCGGACGACTCAAGCGAAGTGGATAAGCGCCCGGCCCTCCGGGCGCGCGGAGGAGCAACAAGCGATGAGCTCATGTGTAGCCAACAAGTCAGCGCCAATCGAGCTCGACAGCAACCTGTCGCACGTCATTGTCCGGGAAGGAAGCGAGCGGGCCGAACACCTGCGACAGCGCGGCTGGAGGGCAACGCTCGGCTGGCGATCGGAGACTGGGAGTGGGACCATCTGGATGATCCGGTTCGAGCCGGCTGCGCTCCCGGAAAGGGGCGCAGGCAACCAGGAGGCCCGTCGAGAATCACTGGCCACAACGCTGGGCGTGACAGAGATCTGTGGCGACGAGTGGAGGAAGCCTGAACGTGGAGGAGGAACCCGCCGGCCGGATTAGTCCCTACCATCTCTATCTGCTCGTCTCCGGCGCCACCTCGCTCTTTCTGTGGCTGGCATTCAGTGTCAATCTCGTCTTCCAGGTCGAGCGAGTTGGCCTCAGTCCCCTTGAGCTGGTGCTGGTCGGGACGGTGCTGGAGGGGACCTATTTCCTGTTCGAGATTCCGACCGGTGTCATCGCCGATGTCTACAGCCGCCGGTTGTCGGTAATCGTCGGAACCGCGCTGCTTGGGGCCGGACTACTGGTCGTCGCGACGCCATCGTTTGCAGTGATCCTCCTGGGGAACGTCATCATGGGAATCGGCTACACGTTAATCAGCGGGGCTCTGGAGGCCTGGGTCGTCGACGAGATCGGCGAACAACGAGCGGGGCACGCCTTTCTGCGCGGGTCACAAGCCGAACAGGTGGGGATGTTGATCGCCACGCCGATCGGCGTCGGGCTGGCGACGATGCGGCTGAACCTGCCGATCATCATCGGCGGAGGGTTGATGCTGGCCCTCGCCGGCTTGCTCGTCGTGACGATGACCGAGCACGGCTTTCAGCGAACCCCGCGCGAAGACCGCAATTCGTGGGACCACATGCGGGGGACGTTCCTCGATGGCGCGCGCCTGACCCGCCGCCGGCCAGTTCTGTTGACGATCTTCGCGATTGCCTTCTTCATGGGCATGTCGAGCGAGGGGTTCGACCGCCTCTCACCGGCCCACTTGCTCCAGAGCTTCGCGCTGCCGGCCGTGGGCGATCTGAAGCCGGTGGTCTGGTACGGCATCCTGACCTTTACTGCAGCGCTGTTGCGAATTGGGGCGGCCGAGGTTCTTCGGCGTTTGGTTGACACCAATAGTCATGCGGCGGTCACCCGCGTCCTGTTGGGGGTCGACACGCTCCTGGTCATCGCGATGGCCGGGTTCGCTCTGGCCGGCAGCTTCTCGGTTGCCGCGATCGCGTTCGTCGCCGCGACTGTGCTGCGCGGGATCAACAGCCCACTCACATCGGCCTGGATCAACCAGAGCGTCGATCCACGAGTGCGCGCGACGGTGATCTCGATGAGCGGACAGGCGGACGCCATCGGTCAAGTCGCTGGCGGACCCGGGATTGGGGCGATCGGGTCGGCGATGTCGTTGCGAGCCGCTCTCAGCGCCGCAACGCTGGCGCTCGTGCCGAGCCTGCTGCTCTACACGCGCGCTCTTCAGCAAGGGGAAGCGCCAGTTGTCGAGCTGGAGGACGATGCTCCTGAGGAGGTTACCGCGAGTTCGTGACGATTTCGTGCTTGCGCCACCGCCGTCCGGCTGCCTAGAATCGATGTGAAGCGCGTGGATCGTGGGGATTCACACGCGCGCACGAGGTTGGGGGCACCACCATTCCCGCAGGCACTCTACTGGTCGCTCAATCAGGCGGTCCGACCGTGGTCATCAACGCCAGCCTGGCCGGCGCTATCTCCGAGGCTCAACAGAGCAGGCGATTCGACGCGATCCTCGGATCCCGGAACGGAATCGAGGGGGTGCTGGCCGGCGCATTCTTCGACCTGACTCGATTAACTTCCGACCGGCTCGCGCGGTTACGAGTCACCCCATCGGCAGCGCTCGGCACGAGCCGGCATCGTCCGACGGATGATGAGATCGTGCAGCTTCTCGACCAGCTCCACACGCTTGATATCCGCGCCTTCGTCCCGATCGGTGGCAACGACACCGCCGAGACGGCGCTGCGACTGGGAGCAGCGGCTGCAAACCGTGGTCAGGAGCTGCGGGTCATCGCTGTGCCAAAGACGATCGACAACGATCTACCCGAGACCGACCACTGCCCCGGCTACGGCTCGATCGCCCGCTACACCGCGCTCGCAGTCCGCGACGCAGCGTTCGACACCCGCGCGATGAGTCAGATCTATCCGGTCAAGATCGTCGAGGTGATGGGGCGAAACGCCGGGTGGCTTACCGCCTCGGGCAGTCTTGCCTTCGACGACAGCCTGCCACGGCCAATCCTCTGTCTGCCCGAGCGGCCGGTTAGCGGATTCGACGAGCTCGCCGAACTGGTGACCGTCGCTGTCGAGCGCGACGGCTACGCGGTGCTGGTGATACCCGAGACCATGCGCTGGTCCGACGGCACGCCAGTCGGCGGCGCAACGCCGGAATGGGTCGACGCCTTTGGGCACGCATATTACCGTGGCGTCGGCAGCACATTGGCGCGCGAGCTCAGCAGACGCATCGGCAACCAGGCACGATACGACAAGCCGGGAACGATCGCCCGAATGGCGATGGCGTCGGCGTCGTCCGTCGATCTGGCCGAGGCGGAGCAGGTCGGGCGAGAGGCGGTCCGTTGCGCGATTGCCGGCGAGACCGGAGTGATGGTCACCATCCAGCGTGCCAGCGACCAGCCATACAACGCTTGTTACGGAACCGCGCCGCTCGAGCGGATTGCGTCAGTCGAGCGACGTCTTCCCGATGATATGATCGATCCCTCCGGTCACGATGTCACACCACGCTTTCGCGCCTGGGCGCTGCCGCTGCTGGGTGACCCGCTGCCGGAGTACGAGGTACTCGTATGAACTCAATCGAACGACGAACGATTCGCCACCTGCTCAGTGTCTCAGCAACGATGCTTGTGCCTTTCGTCCTCATCGGCGCGCTCATCGCGGGCTGGCGCGGCGCAGCGCTGGGCATTGCTATCGGATTCGCGATTCAGACACTCGCCTGGGCGCTGGCACAGCCGCTGCTGCTGAAGATGATGCGCGCCGACGTGGTCGATATGACGAGCCACCCGGTCCTTCTCGAAACGGTCACGCGGCTGGCTGAGTCGGCCGGGGTTGCCCGTCCGGTCGTGGCAGTGTCGCGAATTCGCACCCCGAACGCGTTTGCCGCGGCGACGCCCGGCGGTGGGATCGTCGGTGTAACGACCGGACTCCTCGAGCTGCTGCCAGAGGATCAGGTCGCGGCAGTGCTGGCGCATGAGATCGCCCACCTCGAACGTCGCGACCGAACCAGCGTCACGATCGCGGCGCTGCTCGGATCGATACCCGG